>Ga0335072_10000876_pt1 | contig 52753 bp, 31 predicted proteins | sample Lox_Sample_21_FD_206725 | JGI IMG/M metagenome (GOLD analysis project Ga0335072, IMG submission 206725) | Soil microbial communities from Loxahatchee National Wildlife Refuge, Florida, United States - Lox_Sample_2.1 | ecosystem: Environmental > Terrestrial > Soil > Wetlands | place: USA...
AGCCCTGAGCCATCGAAAAACACCAGCTTCAAACGATTCCGACGCGCATTTGCGAAAAGGGAAAAGTGCCCGCTCGCCGGATCGCACTCCAGCACATCGTGGATTTTGCCCCAAAGGCCATCGAACCCGACGCGCATGTCCGTAGCTCCGGTGGCAACGTAAACCCGCGTCGCCGCGCCCAAAGCGAACACCGCTTCAGCCTTCCAGAGCCGCGATCAGTCGCTGCAGATGTGAGGCATCGAATCCCCCTTCGACAACGATGCGCCGCCCGTTGGCAAGCTCAATGCGCAAAGCACCGGCAGAAGACGCCGGGCCAATCGGTTCTACAGGCAACAACTCTTCGGCTGGAGCTAAGGTTCGACGTGTGCGTTCCAGATGGCGATAATAATCCAACTTGTGAACAGCCACACCACGCGCTTCGCAAAACGCCCTCCGCTTCAACCCGCTCTGTTCAAAATCCCGTACCAAGTCCTCCGATTCTGCCCGGCTCCGACGACGTCCCGCAACAACCTCTCTCGTATCGCCCAGGCCTCAACTTCAACATCAAATCACGCCCCGCGAAAGTGTGGCCTCGCGCGGAGGGATACGATATATCGACGCTGATCGGACGGCTCGAACTCAGCCTGTCGAAGACGCTCAGGTTGCTTTTTGGCGCTTTGAGCGCCACTCCGTCCTCTCTGCGGGGGGCCTGGACGGAGTGGCGCTGAGTACAGGCAGCGGTTCCCGAACGCTGCGTAATCTATTCCGGATTGATGACAGCCCCATCGGCCCGGCGGGCAACCAGTTTTCCTCCCTTGAGCAGGACATACCGGTTGTCTCGCCACAGGCTGCGGCTGGAGAGATAGCTGGCACACCAGATGAGGAAGCCCAACAGGTCTCTGAAGGGGTAGATGAGCACGGCACGACGCGCAAGCGGATCGCCCATCGCCCATCCCCCGATAACCCAACACTCGACCATTCGGTTCAGCCACGCTGCCGCGAACAGGCCAGCTCCAAGCAGAGGGTAGCCGAGCAAGGGCGCGGTAATTACGGCCAAAATCCCATACGGAACCGCAAAGGTCAGCACGGTTCCGGGGTGGCCTTTGGGACGCGAATATCGAGTGCCCATCGCCCACCTGAGCTGCCGCGCCCACATCTGCCGAAAGGTTCTGGGCTGGGAGACATGATCGACTACGCGGCTCGACAGCACGATCTTGTAACCTGCCTTGTGGATGAAATTGCCCAGAGCAAAGTCATTCGACAGGTACTGCCGGATGGCCGCAAATCCGCCGACACGGGCGAGGGAATCTTTGCGCACGGCAATGGTCGGTCCCAAGCCGAATTTCGTTCCTTCAAGGAGATTGGCGACTAACACGCCCGAGGCGAATTCCACGGATTGGCCCATTGCATCCAGATCGGCCCACGGCCCGCCCGCGCTCCTGCCGCGAAAGGCGCAGGTGACGGCACCAACCTCTGGGTCGAGCAAGGGAGCGACCACATCGCGCAGATAGTCCGGTTCGACTTCGACGTCGCTGTCGCTGGTCACGAGGATCTCGTAGGCGGCCACCTCCGCCATTCGATGGAAGCAGTAGTTTTGAGCATTCGGCCAGGGGGGAGGGCCGGTGACCAGAATCCGGGTTGGGATGTGGGGATAGCGTGCGCAGATCTCTCGGATCACGGGCAGCGCGGCGTCATCGGCCTCGTCGGCGGCAAAGACTATCTCATACTTCGGATATCTCTGCTTGAAAAAGCTCTCAATGTTTTCTTTCAGGCGCGCCTCATTGCCGTGAACGGGCTTGAGCACGGAGGCCGGGGGTAGCTCTGCCCAGATCTTCTCAAAGGCCTCGCGCTCCCGCCGGGCATTGCGCCGAAACTGCGCGGCTCCAACAACAGCAAGAAGGAGAACGATGGTCGAAGTGGCGGTTCCGAAGACTGCGACCGCCAAGAGCAAATACAAAATCATGACCGAATCCTCGGTACAGCGTAGACTCTGTGGATGTACGGATTATATAGATGATTCTGGTATAAGTTGGACTCGCGGGCACGCGGCAACGGACATTTTCCCGTCTGAGAGGTGTCCCGGGTAAACGAGCGAGGCAAACCCGGGCTCGCGGTGCTATGAAATCCGGCGATCATTGGCGCAGATCGTGATTCGTGAAAATGAACTTTCCTCCACTCTTCGCCAGCAGGAAGGTCTTCAAGCCAGTCAGCTCCCTGGGATCTTCGCGGCTGGCCCATACGAAAATTGTTTCGGGACCATTCCAAACCGCACCCAGCGACTGAGGCGTTTCGAAGATATGCGGCGCATCGGGAAACTTTGCCCCATACCAGAGATTTCCTTGCGGCGCCCCGAGAACATGTACCTGGACCCCCGTATAAAAGTTCATCGTGGAGGCGTCGCTATACTGGCCGTCGATGACGATCTCATCGCCGGGCCGGAAGTGCTTTTCAACCGCAGCGGCAAGGGGGTAGGAGGAAAGAATCGGCGAAAAAGTGATGAAGGCGGCACGGATGCAGGCGAACAGCGCGATGGTCATCGCTACCAGAGCCGCGCTGCCTGCCATGGACCGGCCTCGTCTCCGCAGGAACCAATTCAATCCAGTGCCCAGAAGCAGGGTCAGCGACACTCCCAGAAGCGGCCCCTGAAAGGCTCCCAAGGCCTCCGGCGTGAGATCGAGCATGTGGCCGAGGGAGAAGTTGTAATCCTTAGGCGGAGCTTTTTTCAGCAGGTCGGCAAGGTCCGCCCCCGGCACGCGATGGGAGACCGCCAGAAAGTACATGCCGGCAACAAATGCCAGCAAGCCGACGGCGACCAGAAAGGTAGACGAGATCTGGCCGGCGCGGCGGGCGGATGAACCCTTTGGCGAGGCGGCTTCGAGCGCCAGCCAGCTGCCCACCAGAAGGGCCGCGCCCGGCAGACCGGGGATGGTGTAGTACTCCTGGCGGGTGGAGAAGCTGAAGAAGACGGCTATCACCAGCGCCCACATCAGAAAGAGCAGATTGGCGCGGTTGCTGCGGTCGAGGCCCTGCAGCCTGCCGCGAATTGCGCTCCACCGAGCGGGAACCTGGCCAAGCGCCTGCGGCAGAAATGCCATCCAGGGGAACAGCCACAGCACCGCGAGCACCCAGAACAGAAGCAGCGGAACGGTCCCATAACCCGCCGGCACCCGCTTGCCAAGAAAGCGCAAGAACTGCTCGTTAACAAAGTAGAACCAGAGAAACCCACGGGCCTGCCCGGCGGGAAGATTCCGTATCGCCGCCAGGATGTGCCAGGGCGCGGCGATGGCCAGAAACACCAGCGAGCTCGACAGCAGGCGCATTTTGAGAAGGTGCCGGAGATCGCCGGTGAGGAGCAGAAAGAGCCCGACCGTTGCAATCGGAAATACCAGCCCGATCAGACCCTTGGTAAGGACGTTCAATGCGCAAGTGGCGGCAAATCCCCAGCACAGCAGAAGGGAGGGCCGTTCCTGTTCGAGCGACCTCAGGAAACAGTAGTACCCGAGGGTCAGCCACAGGGTAACCATCACCTCGGGGATCAGGAATCGGGTATAGATGAACAGGCCGAGGGAGGTTGCCACCGCGACACCTGCCCACAATCCACCCCATTCTCCATAAGCAAAACGCCCCAGCCGCCAGGTGGCGAGCACCAGCGCCAGCACGGTCAGCATCAGGGGCAGCCGCGTGCTCCAATTGCTGATGCCAAAGATCTTGTAGCTGGCGGCCAGGCTCCAGTACATCAGGGGAGCTTTTTCCAGGTAGCGGAAGCCGTTGGTGTACAAGGTCACCCAGTCGTGACGCAGCAGCATTTCGCGGGCCGCCTCGGCGTGGACCGTGTCGACGTCGTCGAGCAAAGGGGGCCTGGAGAGCCCGATCATATAGATCGCGGCCCACAGCGCCGTGAGCGCCAGCAGGGACACCCGCCAATTCAGGTGACACCAGCTGGGAGTATCAGAAGCAACGCGGTTCGGATTCTGGTCAACTAAATCTTCGAGGCCGGCGGCCAGGTTCAAATCCATCTGCGATAACCAATCCTTAGTCTACATGCGCGGCGCACATCGGGGTTCATTTGGCGGCGCGGCGCGCTACTTCAAATTGCGCAGTTCAGAGCAGATCCAGTTTGCATTCAGGACCGGGCCACCAGCAGGACTCCGGCGCAGACGAAGACGGTTGCGACCCAGCGGCGGCCGTCGACATCCTCGCCGAGGAAGTATTTGGCGCCAAGCGCATTGACGATGAAGGTGAGCGATGCCGTAGCGGGGCCCATCAGGCTCAGGTCGGCCCAGGAAAGACCGACGAGATTGCTGAAGAAGGCGATCGCCATAAAGGCGATACCGCTCAGGAAGGCCCCGCTCGAAAGCACACGGACGACGACGGCGGCGAAGCCTTGTCTGCGGCCCAGTTCGCCCAGATCGCCGATGCGGCGCATGGCGAGCGCGAGGAAGACGTCTCCGGCCGCAGCGGCTGCGACGGTGATGAGGATGCAAACCCAGGTATAAATCAGCCTCATTGGCCCTCCTCCCGGGTCGCGGAGGCAGATGCAGCCGGACCCGTATCACCGGTTCGGGACGGCCCTCTTGCGACTACGCCCACTCCCATCGCGATGAGCGTGATGCCGGCCCAGCGTACCAGGCTGATCCGCTCGCCCAGCCAGAGATGCGCAATTAGGACCATGTTCACGTAGCCCAGGGCCGTGGCGGGAAGAACGTAGGTGAGGTCCGCAAAGGAAAGCGCCGTCATGTAGCTCGCCATGCCCGCGATCAGGCTCGCAATGCCGAGAACGACCCACGGATCGGCGACCGCGGCGAAGACATGCAGCAGATGATGCACATCGATTGCCCCCGTTTGCTTCATGCCGCGCGCGAGAAAGGCGTCCCCAATGGGACTGAAGATGACCACAGAGAGAATGACAAGATACTTGCGAAGCGTCAAAACGGGATTCCCTCTTTAAGGCCGAAAATGATCGACAAGCCGCCTGCTCCTGGTACCGGGCCAGAGCCCGTGACGACATTTCCGAAGAACCGATCGAAGCCGCTTCTTACCGAGGCGCCGGCGTTCGCCCAGGAGACTGACGCAAACATGATCGCCATTCATGTATGATACCGTGAACGTTGCGTGCAGATGTTTCTGCTCCGAACAAGCCAGTGTAGCCGACTTGCACCCTCAACTTCACACGAGATACTTCTCTTCACATCTCCCAAGGCCGCATAGGTGTTCGGCTCCGTGATAGATATTGAAGCGATCGTCCCGGAGGAAACCGACGAGAGCAATGTCAAACTGGCGCGCGGCATGAACAGCGAGGCTCGATGGAGCGCCTACGGCGGCAACCATCGATACGCCGCCCATGAGGGCTTTCTGCAGGAGCTCGAAGCTCGCTCGGCCAGATAGCATCAACAGCTTGTTGCGAAGGGGAACAAGGCCCTGAAGAAACTGGCGCCCGATCAGCTTATCGACCGCGTTGTGACGGCCCACGTCCTCGCGCATGGCGATCAGCCCGCCTTCGGCATCAAAGAGTGCGGCCCCGTGGAGGCCGCCTGTGCGATCAAAGACACCCTGCGCCGTACGCTAGCAGTTCGGCAGCGTGTGCAGGGTTTCGGCGCGGATCGAGAAGCGATTGGAGTGGCGGGGGGGGACACGCGGTGTGCAGAGCCTGGATTGACGCCTTTCCACATATTCCGCAACTGGACGAAGTGTAGAAGTTGCGGCTTAGGTGTGCAAGGCTCACGGCCACATTGGGCCCCACCTCAACCCGCACGACGTTCCTTCCTGTCCGGGAACGCAGGATGCGAAGAGACCCATCCACAGCATCGCACGGTGATTCCTCAACGAATCCGTACCAATCAAGATCGGCCAGACCACGAAGGATGCCTTCGGTGGCGAGGAAGCCAATCGCGAGCTCCAGGTCGTCGCCCGGGGTCCGCAAGGTAACAGCGATAGAGTTGGTCCTTCGATCGGAGGTTGGCCCGTAACTGAGCTGAATTTCGAGTGGCTCCTCGATTGCGAGCCGGTCAGTGGCCGGGACGGAACTACACCCCTGAACTCTCTCTCAACGGGTGTCTCATAGATCGAGCTACTCATTAGATGCCCCGCAGACGGCCTTGCAGCGTGATAGACGACCGGATCCTGGAAACGCAGCGCTGAGGCTGTTATTAACTTTCGCACGGTCGCGCGAAAGTTAATAACAGCCTCTAGTACTACTGTGTTATAAAAATGATTCTCTCTCGCAGATATGTCTGCGCTTGAACGGCAAGATGGCTGTAGGTTGTGGTCATGGACGCCACATCCGGAAGTTCCGCTCGCCGAGAGCGTAGGTTGGCTGCATATCTGGACACGCTGGCTGAGGCCGCGGGGCACGCCGATCGCGCGGTTCCTCTCACCTTGTACTGCACCGGGCTGCTTGTGCCCGGGGAGCGTAAATCGGTAGAGCCGATGGCCGCGCGCCTGGCCCCGGACAACGTGCGGCGCATGCATCAGTCGCTCCATCACGTGGTGGCTGCTGCCCCGTGGAGCGATGAAGCCGTGCTGGAGCAGGTGCGCAACACTGTGCTTCCGGCCATGACTAAGAGCAGTCCGATCGTGGCCTGGATCGTCGACGACACTGGCCTACCCAAGAAGGGGACTCATTCGGTGGGTGTGGCCCGTCAGTACTGCGGGCAGACCGGCAAGCAGGATAACTGTCAGGTTGCCGTGAGTCTGTCGGCGGCCACGTGGAAGGCCAGCCTACCTATCGCTTACCGCTTGTACTTGCCTGAAGCCTGGGCCAGCGATGCGCAGCGCAGAAAGCAGGCCCGCATTCCCCCGGAGGTTCGTTTTGCGACCAAGCTGGAGATTGCGCTCAGCCAGATCCGTCAGGCTATTGCTGACCGAGTTCCTCAGGGAACTGTGTTAGCTGATCCAGCCTACGGCAACGATACAGGTTTTCGCGAAGCGCTAGCGCGCATGGAACTAGACTATGTCGTCGGGGTTCAGAGTTCGACGACCGTCTGGGAACCGGGAACCCAGCCTCTGCCGCCCCCGACCTGGGAAGGAGGTCGCGGACGGCCCGCAACCCGTGTACGCCGCGATCCGGATCACGCGCCAATTTCGGCGAAACAACTGGCGCTCGGGTTGCCCGCCAAAGCATGGAAGACCGTTACCTGGCGGGAAGGAACACGGCGACCGTTGCGTTCCCGCTTCGCTCGTGTGCGCACCCGCCCCGCGCGTCGCGATCAAAAGCGGACCGCGCCACGTCCACAAGAATGGCTGTTAATCGAGTGGCCACGCGGCGAAGCCGAGCCGCGCAAATACTGGCTGTCCAACCTGAGGGAAAATATCTCGTCGCGCGATCTGGTCGCGCTGGCCAAACAGCGCTGGATCATCGAACGCGATTATGAAGAACTTAAACAGGAGCTCGGCCTGGGCCACTTCGAAGGCCGCGGCTGGCGCGGCTTTCATCACCATGCAACTCTCTGTATCGCCGCCTACGGGTTTCTTGTCGCCGAGCGCAGCCGGTTTTCCCCCTCAGTCCGCACCGGGCATCTTGGATTACCAATCCCCAGCCTCTCCCCAGACTTCCGGCCGCGCGGCGCGCATACGGCCGGAGCGGCATAACCCGCACTCTATTGCCACCCTGCGCATCCTGCTGGCCCGGTCTCTGCTGCGCCAACTCTGCCGACGCCCCTTCTGCGGTATCCTGCGTTTATGACACAGTAGAACCAGTGTCCTGTCCCTAAAGTTCGGGTACAAAATCGAGCGACGGAGTCGAGTATCTGGCCTGCGGTTTTATGCCAGACGAAGGGTTTTGGATCCTTGTTCTGGTTGCGAATGAAGCTGCGGATGGCGTTTTCCAGTTCGTTGGTGGAGCGGTGGACACCGCGGCGGAGTTGCTTTTCGGTCAGGAGGGCAAACGAGCGTTCCACAAGATTGAGCCAGCTGGCCGAAGTGGGCGTGAAGTGCGGGTGGAAGCGTGGTCTTTTTACCATCCAGTCGCGAATCAACTGCGTTCTGTGAGTGCCGTAGTTGTCCAGGATCAGATGTATATCCAACTCCGGCGGCACGTCTTTTTCGATCGTGTCGAGGAAGTTGCGAAACTCTACGGACCGATATCGGCGCTGGGTCTGACCGATTAATGTGCCGGTTTTAGTGTCCAGAGCGGCAAACAGGCTGGTGGTGCCGTGGCGTGCGTAATCGTGGGTGCGGCGCTCGGCCTGTCCCGGGCGCATAGGCAGCAGGGGCGCGGTGCGATCCAGGGCTTGTATCTGACTCTTCTCGTCTACGCATAAAACCAGAGCGCGTTCCGGAGGGGCCAAATAGAGACCGACGATATCCCGCACCTTGTCGATAAATAACGGGGCCTTGGATAACTTGAACGTCTCGGAGCGATGCGGCGCCAGGGAAAATGCTTGCCAGATGCGATGAATGGAGTTGCGGCTGAGCCCGGCGCGCTTAGCTATGGAACGTGTCGACCAATGCGTAGCATCTGCCGGGGTTGACTCCAGGGTCAGAGTCAGAACGCGCTCCACGTCCTGGTCGCCGAGTTAGCGTGAGGTTCCTGGCCGCGGCTCGTCTAAAAGTCCGTCCAGAGCGAGTGTGGAGGTGAATGTCGGCGCGCGCCGCCATCTCATTTTCGCGCAGATCGGAGACGATGAGCTTTTGGCCGCGCAGCTTGTGCGAGCGCTTGATACGCGTCGCCAGTACCGGGTGGCTTTCCGCAGTGTTGCTGCCGATGATGATCACCAGGTCCGCCTGCTCGATGTCGGAGATCGATCCTGAGTCGCCGCCGTAGCCGACGGTGCGGAAGAGACCTGCAGTCGCGGGCGCCGGGCAGTAGCGCGAGCAGTTGTCCATGTCGTTGGTGGCGATTACAGCCCGCGCCAGTTTCTGCATCAGGTAGCTTTCTTCGTTCGTGCACCTTGATGAAGAGATGAAGGCTAGCGCGTCCGGCCCGCGCTCCGTCTTGATATCGCGAAAACGCCGCGCCACCAAGTCCAGCGCCTTGTCCCAGCTCGCCTCGCGGAACCGCTTGCCTCCGCGGATCAGCGGCTTTGTCAGCCGGTCGGGACTGTTCACGTACTGCCATCCGAACTTGCCTTTGATGCAGGTGGAAACGCCGTTGGCCGCGCCGTGCGCGGGTTCGACCTTTAGAATGTGCCGATCCCGCGTCCAGATATCGAAGCTGCAGCCCACTTCGCAATACGTGCCCACGGTGCTGGTGCGTTTGATCCGCGACTCGCGCATGCGCAACTCCGTTTCCGACACCTTCATGATCCCGCCGTAGCCTGCCTCCGGCTCCACGTCCTTCACAATCTCGATCATGCCGTCGAGAGTCTGCTTAGGGAGAGAAGTGAAGTAGCCCGCTTCGCCCAGCATCGATTTCTCCATCAGCGCGTTACACGGGCATACCGTGACGCAATGTCCGCACGAGACGCAACTCGACTCGTTGATAGGTACGCCGCCATCCCACAACACGCGTGGATACGGATCCTCCCAGCGGATGCTGAGCGTCTCGTTCACCTCCAGATTCTGGCAGGCCTCCACGCATCGCCCGCACAGGATGCACTGCTGCGGATCGTAGCGGTAGAAGGGATTACTCATGTCCACTTCGTAAGGCTTGGATTGGTAGGGAATCTCCTGATGTTCGATGGCGAGGAGCCTAGTGGTGTTGTGGACCGTGCAATTGCCGTTGTTGTTATCGCAGACCGTGCAATAGAGCACGTGATTGCTCAGGATCCGGTCCATGGCCAAACGCTGTGCCGCCGACGCCCGCGGCGAATCCGTCACCACGCGCATGCCATCGACGGCCTGCGTCGCGCAGGCGCGCACCAGCTTGCCGTCGGCTTCCACCATGCAGGTATCGCATGTCTGAATAGGCCCGAGTTGCTGGTGATAACAGACCTGGGCTAGCTGTAGCCCGCCGTTGACATGGTTGACACGGCTGACTCGATTAATCAGATCGACCAGGCGCTCGCCCGAAACAGGCTCCAGGGCGATGCCATTCACAGTCACCGACATAGTCGTTCACGACCTCCCGCGACCGATTTAGAGGATGTTGGCGTACCGTCTATGAGCCCGTAATGCGCTTTCTCGATGGTGGAATGCAGCCTCTATGGATCTTCGTTGAAGCGAGCGGAATCGGCGCAACAGTTCTATCGTGTCACCCTGAGTGCAGGCACCGTAACTCATAGGAGGAGACGACGCCTTCACGGGATGTCATCGCTCGCCGGGCAAAATCCTCAATCGGGGTTCGCTCCGAGCATCCGCAAGATATCTTCCAGCACTGTATTAGTAACCATCCGCGGTCGAACGCCACATTGGCTTCAGGGTCGTTGGGAATTTGGGTTTCGGTCTTCTCTCGGTACTAATCGCTCAAGATGCAACACCAATCTTCGCGTGTATTCGATTCAGGCCATTTGGTACCTCGTCAGGCCGGCTGGGCCGCGATCACGGTGATCTGCGGTTCTCATCGAGATTGCATGTGTCGAGTTAGACGGACCAGAAGGCGGGTAGCGCATCCTGGCAGACGTCGTCGAAGCCGCCACACTATGGAAACGGAAAGCGCGCTATAATTCGGAGGCGGCTATCACCCAGCCTGAAGGCAAACCAGTTCCTTGCTAGACAATTGTTCAAAACGAAGTGCGGTTTCCGACCTAATTCTTAGCCTGGGCTTCGCCCTTACAGGGGCCGGTACGGTGATGCTTGGGGTAATTCTGCCGGTATTATCGGCCAGATGGGGACTACGCGACGAAGCTGCCGGCTTTCTATTCTTCCTTCAGTTCCTCGGTTCGACATTGGGAGCGGTTTTTACGGGGCGCAATCGAATGGGCGCGCTCCGCACCGGTTATGGACTGCTCGCTGTAGGCGCGTGTGCGCTGGTTTTCGCGGGTGGTTCAGCAGCGCGGCTCGCCTATTTTTTCTATGGACTCGGGTTGGGCCTGGCGATGACGGCGACCAGTCTCGTGGCTTCGGACCGCTTTGGCGACGACCGCGCCGCAAAACTGGAGCGATTGAATTTTGTGTGGTCGGCCGGGGCTACAACAGCCCCATTGTTGCTAATTCCATTTCTACGCGCGACAGGTCTTCGCACGCTTTTCCTGACATTTGCGGGATTGTCGGTTTGTATGCTCGCTTGGACGATACTGTTCGAGCAGCAGCATGCGTCCAATACCAAATTGGGCAATGCCTTTCCGCGCGGGGATTCCGCGCCGCTGGCATCGCTGCTGCCACTGGTCACGCTGGCCATGTGTTCGGTGGGCATTGAGGCTTCACTGAGCGGATGGCTCACCACTTACTCCCACCGCTTGACTTCAGTCAGCCTTGGCTTCGCCGCGGGGACGACCGCACTTTTCTGGCTCGGTATTGTCCTCAGCAGGTTCGCATTTTCTACGCGTCTGCTGACGGCCGTCGGCCAGCGACGGACACTGGTTGCCCTGCTATGGAGCACGGCCGCAGCCGTTGCTCTGTTGACCGCCGCGCAGGGTGTCAGCTTGCTAGGTGTGGCCGCTGGCCTCGCCGGCCTGTGCGTCGGCCCTCTGTATCCGCTGCTGCTCTCGTTTCTTCTGGAGCGCACAGGGCGCGGATGGATTTTTGCGTCAGGCGGCATCGGTTCGGTGATTTTCCCTTGGCTCACTGGGCTGCTTTCTACACGGCTCGGATCGTTGCGCCTTGGAATGATGTCGCCGTGCGCGGCAGCGGCGCTCATGCTCCTGCTGCTGCCGCTTTGCTTCCGGTCTCAGAAGCTGAGGTTAAAGGCTTCCGGTTGCGGCGCCGCCGGGTTAACGGCGGGACATTCTGGCGCGAAGTCTTAGGGGTGCGGCCTTCGCGCCGCAGGCTGCATCGAGCGACGAGGGGGCGCCGAGGCCAGTATCCTACGGCTATTAGAGCTGAGTTCGGACCGGTCCGGTCGAGTCGCGAACGACTAACTGCGGCTCCACGGTAATCTCGTCACGCGGCGGCATCGTGTCGTGAATACGATTGAGCAGGCTTTGGGTAGCGATTCTACCGATCTCTTCCAGCGGCTGATTGATCGTGGTGAGACGCGGCATGGTATATGCAGCCGCTTTGATATCGTCGAAGCCAATCACCGATACGTCTTCGGGAACTCTCAAGTTCACATCCTGCAGCGCCCGGATGGCGCCAATGGCGGAGATGTCGTTGAAGGCGACCAAGGCGGTGAAGGGACGCTTGGCGGCAAGCAGCTGCTGCACGACGGGGTAGCCGAGTTCAGGCGAAGACATGTCGCGAGCCAGACTGACAACTAACTCCGAACTGATCTCGATGCCGAGTTCCCGGGCGACGGCGACGAGCTCATTCCATCTTGAATCCGAATCGGAGCTGAAAGGTTGGCCGTGCATGAAAGCGATTTGGCGATGGCCGAGGGAGTGGAGATGCGTTAGGACAAGCTCCGCGGCGCGCCTGTGGTCGAGCAGAACGTTAGTCACACCCTCAATGTGGCGATGGCCGGCCACGGCAACCACTGGCACCGGAATAGGATGCTCGAGCAGAGTATCAATCGCGATGATGCCCTGCGCGCCCCGGCCGATAAGCATACGGGTATAGTCTTCGACCAGGTTCGGCTTGTGCCTATGGTGGGCCGTAAAGTAAAAGTAACCGGCTTTCATCAACTGATCGCCGATTCCGCTCATGACCTGCGTGTGGTAGCCGTCGCCTAACTCCGGGACGAGGATGCCGATCGTCAGGGTGCGGCGGCTGCGTAACGAGCGGGCCAGGAGATTGGGCTGGTAGTTCAACTGCTTGGCCGCGGCCTTGATCCGGTCCCGCGTAGCCTGCGGAATCGACCGGCCCGGAACGTCGTTGAGGACCACCGAAACCGTGGCCGGATTCAGGCCAAGATGCTCGGCCAATTGCTTGAGGCTGGCCGGTTTTTGGATCGCCGGTCGCTGCCTATCTCCACGCGGTTTATCAGTTGCGGAATCTTTCATTGGCTCGTCCTGGCAACTTTAAGTCAAGTCTCCCACTGTAATCATTTTACTTTGCCGGCAGCAATTATCATACGAGAAACCTAACCACGGAACGTTGAGTTAGCCGAAAGTCACCGAGTATACTCGTGAAAATGGCTACAAAACGCATAGGCAGAGGCGATCCGCACGGCCCGCTCCGCGGCTTATTCAGGAAGCGTGGCCAAATGCGCCGGCATTTGAATCGACACGATTCCCTGCCCTTCCCGTACCGTATAAAACCGGTCCGCCGCGAGATGCCTTAAAGTTTCCTTTGTTCCGTCCGGCCATAGAACCTCAGCCTTATCCAGAGAACTGTGAGAGCCGAGTCCAAAATGAATCCGCAGATCATTCTGAGAAAGATAACTCCCGCTGCTTCTGACCTCGCCGAGCTGCACCAAGTCTCCTGCCGTGGCGCGCACGCGGGCGTTGAGAGCGAGACGATTGCACTTGACGCCTTCGAGCTGAAAGCTGATCCAATGGTTTGGAGGGCCCCCAACGGGACGCAGGATCATGGGTTGTCCGACCAGATTTTCGACGACTGCCTCCATTCTGCCGTCATTAAAGAGATCGCCCACGGCCATTCCGCGGCTGACCTGCGGAATCTGAACCGCTTCGCCGACCCGTCTGCTGACGTTCCGGAAAGTGCCATCCTGCAGGTTGAGAAACAGAAGCTTCGGCTCCAGAAACCGGGAGGCAATGTGCAGACTATCGATCTGCGGATAAACATGGCCGTCCACCAGAAAGAAATCATCCCAGCCGCGGTTTGCGAAGTCGACGAAGGCGTCGCCCCAACCGACATAGCCCTGAGTGCCTCTGGCGATGCCGGAGGCAATGGATTCATCGGTGAAGTTCATATCTCCGTCGTTGCGATAGAGAGCCGCATACTCGACGTCGAAATGAGATATAGCTAAGGACATGCGGCTGGTATGGAGATAGTCGCCCAGGGCCACGCCCATGTTAGCCTGCTCGACCCCATCCTCGTTGGCAGCCACACCGGCGAGCAGCGCGACATCCTCGAACTTACCCGTTCCATCGCCTTGGTAGAGATAATTCGCCTCGCCGTCGTTGGCTACGAACAGGTCAAGCTTGCCGTCGTTGTTAAAGTCCGACCAGACCGCGGTAAGTCCGTAACGGCCCTCCGCGTCATCGACTCCGGCCAGTTTCGAAACATCTGTAAATGTCCCGTTGCCGTTGTTATGGTAGAGATGGTCGGGCACGCCTTGGAGACCGCGCGGCCCGCATTGTACGTCGATTCCCATGTACTTGCAGGATTGCTTTGAGCCAAACGGCGGCAGCTTGTCGAGGTGAAAGTCGACGTAATGGGACACAAATAAGTCAGCCCAGCCATCGTTGTCATAGTCGCCAAATGCCGCACCGGTGGCCCAGCCCAAATCGCCGCCCAGACCGCTGCTTTTCGTAACATCGGTAAAGGTCCCGTCGCCGTTGTTGCGGTAGAGAACAACCCCGTTCAGGCAACTTACGAGAAGGTCGGGCCAGCCGTCGTTGTTATAGTCGCCGACCGCAGCGCCCATAGCCCAGCAGGGATACCCGACTCCCGCCTTGTCTGTAACATCGGTGAAGGTTCCATCGTGGTTATTGTGAAAGAGAGCGCTGCGAGCCTTAATGCCATGGAGGGCCATCTCCACGCTGGGAGCGTTGGTGAAGTAGATATCGGGCCATCCGTCGCCGTCGTAATCGATCAAAGCGACGCCTCCACTCATTGACTCGGCGATGAACCTTGCCTCCGGGCTCGACAAGTGGTCAAAATGAATGGCGGTCAATCCAGTTATGTCCACTAACTGGGGATAATCGGGAAGCGGGCCATGAGCCTGGCGTTCAAGCTCGGCTCTTTGCCGCTCTTCAGGAGAGAGAGGAGTGGGTGTCCCCATTTGTCCGAGGAGTAGGGCGTTGGAGCACAGAAGCACAATCACCGCGCATAGTTGGAAGCGCCGGAGCGGCGTCATTATCCCAACGGCGCATCGGGATCGCGTGCTACTTATCATCCAATGCGTCCGCCTTTATTTCGGCCGGCTGTATTAGCAGGTTCTTGTAAACAGCACGTAACTTGTCTTTTTCCTGCCTCAAATCTCGGTAGAGAACCAACTGCCGTTTAGCGTCGTCGATCCGGCCCTGTTCGCGGTAGAGGGTCGCGAGGCGGTAGTGAGCGGTGGCGTTGGTAGGATCAAGTTGAACTGTCTGCTCCAGCAGGGCCTGAGCCTTGTCTTTCCGGTTCATCTCGATCAGGATTCTTGCCAGCCCCAGTTTGGCATCGGAGTCGTCAGGGCGCAATGTAACTGCCTTCGTGTATTCCTGACAGGCTTTGGAAGTGTCGCCGGCCTGCGCGGCAATCTCGGCGAGCTCGTAGATGGCCTTCTCGTTCTGCGGGTCGATGGCCAGTGCGGCGAGATATTCCTGCTCGGCCTGCTTCTTAACAGACGGATCTTCGGATGTATTGAGGAGTTCAGCCAGTTCGAAATGCACACCGGGAAGATGGGGATCGATGGCGATGGCCTTGCGAAACTGCGCGATTGCAGCGTTGGTATTTCCTTCCTTGATCTCTTCGTGAGCCAATAACTGGTGCATCTGGGCGGAGTCAGGCGCCACGATGGAGAGCCTCAGCATAGACTGCGTGGATAAATCCGCGTAGGTCCGATAGGCGGAGTAGAGCACTTCAGTGTCGTCGGGAGCCGCCTTTCTCAACTCGGCCACCACGGCCGCCGCCTGGTCGAGGTCGCCCCTTTCGGTATAAAAGCTCACCAGTTCCAGGCCGACCTGAACTTTAAATTTGGGATCCTGGATGAGCGGGAATGCAGTCTCCAGATCCTTCTGGCCCTGAGTGAAATCGAGGGAGTGCAGTTCGGCGATGCCGAGAATCCCCTGAATTTTGGCCAGCGAAGGTTGTTTGCCAACAGCGATGCGCAAGTGCGGAATGGCCTCATTCGGTTTGCCTTCAAAGTAGAGCAACACGCCGAGATTGGCTTGAGCTTCAACGTTCCCGGGATCGATTGCCGTGGCCGCTTCGAACTCCGGGATGGCGAGGTCGGGCCGATGTTCGTGCAGGTACGAATTGGCCTTGTCCATGTGGACGGCAAACTCGGGCTGCTTGCCTGCTCCGGCCTGCGCCAGGCACAGACCGGCCACTGTCAAATATGAAACGCAGGCGCAAAATCTTGAGACGGCAACGGACATACAACTCGGAATTATAGAGAACAACGGGATAGTTGGCCTGCCGGCCCTATAAATTGCGGAGACGGCGACGAATCGCCGTCTCCACGCGAGGGGTGAGGGGGTTGAGTTAGAAACTGATGCGTCCACTCAGTTGCACGTCACGGCCGCCTACAGAAACGGCGCTGAGTACGGAGGTGCCGGAGAAGGGCAAGCCCGCGCCTCCGCCGGTGAGGCCGAAGTTGCCGTTATTTCCCTCCGCAATAGCGCCGAAGCTCGGGTGATTGAAAGCGTTCGTGGCGTCGCAGCGAAGCTGGAACTTAACGTTCTCCCAGATGGAGAATTCCTTACCGGCCGAGAGGTCGAACTCGTTAATCCCAGGACCGACCAGGGGGTTTCTCTGGGCGGTGCCGAAAGCTCCCACCGCTGGCTGGGAAAAGGCAGCTTCGTTAAACCAGTTGCGCCAGCTCTTTCCGCCCGAGGGCGTGAGGCTGACACCTGGCACACGGTTGAGGAACTGCGTGCCGGCATGCGTATAGAGCGAGCCTGGTCCCGTGGGCTGGAACGGGTTTCCAGCGAGTTCAAGCACGGTTCCCGAGATTTGCCAGCCGCCCACCACTTGATCGGCCAGAGCATTGGAGTTCAGGAACATCTTGCCCTTGCCGAAGGGGAGTTCGTACACCACGTAGCCCTTGAAGGCCTGGCGCTCATCAAAGTTGGAAGGCCCATAGTTCAGCGATGCCTGGTTGAGCGTCAGAGTGCTGGCGTGCTGCCAGACTTGTGATCCGGCATGGCTGCCCCATCCAGATGAGTCCTGGTCGTCGAGCATGTGCGACCAGACGTAATTGAAGTCGAAGGTCAATCCATGAGTGGTGCGCTTCTTGATCTCCGCCTGCAGGGAGTTGTAGTTGGAGATGGCCTGGTAAAGATTGCCGGTGAGGCCTCCCGCCTGGTAGTTCAGGTAGGGTCTGAATTGGGTGTCGTTGGAAGACAAATCATTTTCAGGAATCGCGTTCAGGCTGGTCGGGAAGGTGAGGTTGAATCCGTGGCTGCCCACGTAGGAGAGCGTGACCACCATATTCGCGCCCAACTCCCGGTCCACCCCAAAGTTCCATTGCCAGATTTTGGGAATGGGAGTGTGAAATTTGTTGTAGCTGCCACCCTGGCCGTTAAATCTTCCCGGGTCGGTAGATGCTGATGTATACGGCAATGGCGCTGCGGTTCCACCACCTAAGGGGAAGAGCGTGCCGTTGCCGGAGAACTTGGTCACGGGGTAGATGCCGTTCGACTGATCGCCGAAACCGCCCGAAGAGGAGACCGCCGCTCCCATGCCGCTGCCGTAGTTGTCGAGGCTGAAGTTGTACGAGTACAGCCCAAAGCCGCCGCGGACCGTGGTGTTCGGCCGCGCCAGCCACGAAAATCCTAACCGTGGCATAACCGTGGAAAAGACATTAGCCTGCAGCGAGCCGCGCCCATTGGCGTGTGTGCTGCCGTACCAATAGGCGCCCAGGGTGCCGTCGTCGTTCTTCACGGTCGGGTCGAAGGTAGCCTCGTTGCCGGTGATCTCGTTAAACCCATGGTTGATCTCGTAGCGCACGCCGAGGTTCAGGGTGAGCTTCTGGCTCAGCTTCCAGTCGTCCTGAACGAACATCTGGGGCTTCTTGAGGCGCGCTCCGAACTCGGGTGTATAGCCGGCGCTCCAGTTATCCGCGTAGCCGAGCAGGAAGTCGGCGTATTCCTCGCCCGACGATGTGTTGGGACAAGCTACGCCTATCTTGGCGCCGGCGCCACACTGGCCTGCGCCGGTTTCCACGACCCAGTTCTCGGTATACGAACCGTTGAATACGAGCGTGCCGCCGTTGATGTTGCCCCAGGGCGTGGCGTCGTCGCGGTAGAAGGCGAACTCACCGCCGAAGTGGAGGATGTGCTTGCCGCGGATCATAGTTACCACATCCGAGGGATCGAAAGTGAACTCCTTGTACTCGGCGTTGGTGGCGGGCTGGATCCAGGCGTAAGGGTAATTTCGGTTAAACTGCACCGCCGGCAGGATATTTGCCTTGGCAAACGCCCATCCCAGGGTCTGAGGATAGTTCTTGCCGGTGGTGGAGTCGGAAAAGAAGTTCAACTGGTCGGTGTAGCCCATGCGGGCCTCGTTAATGGTGTTGGGGCTGATGTTCCACACGTCTGTGATCTCGGCGTTGTTGTTGTCCACATCGCCCAGCTGGCATGCCACGGGACAGGGTGTCACGGCGTTATCGCCGTTCTCGCCTTCGTCGCCCTGGTTATCGGACATTGTGAGCCGGTTGTTGGGAGTGATGTCGTAGTCGAACCTGCCGAAGTATCTGTGCCAGGGACGAGGCACCGCATAACTGTCGTACCAGTTGTTTTGAAGCACGCCGGTCGGGAGCAGGGTGCCGTTGACGAAATGGCCCACACTATTCGACCCGGTTGGGTAGTACTGCTCGAAGGCCTTGGAGACAGAGTCAATCATGGACGCGGGGATGGCGTTCGAGCCGTACTCGCTCTGGAAGGACTTCCTGACGGGATAGGGATTGCCGTTGACGTCGTAGGCGATGATCTGCGTGGTCGGATCGTAGACGGTATAGCCGCCGGTAAAGTTGCCGGCGAGGACATTGGCAGTGGGCACCGTCTGGTAGCCCGTGGAGTTGCCGTTATTCACGATCTGGTCGTAGCCAAAGAAGAAGAATGCCTTCTTGCGGAACCTCGGGATCGCGACCGGTCCGCCGATGGTGCCACCGAAGTCGTCGTAGCGCAGGAACGGGACGGTCTGCTTGTTGCCGAAGCCAAAGGGAGCGGCGTTGAGAGCGTTGTTATCGAAATACTCATAGGCCGATCCGTGGAACTTGTCGGTGCCGCCCTTGGTGATCTGGTTGATGATCAGCCCTCCGACTCCATACTGCGCAGAGAACGAGGAGAGGCTGACCTGGACTTCCTGGAGGTCGTCAAAGACAGCCGGGTTGGCATTCTGGCTGGCAGGCAAGGTGGTGGATGCGCCATCTTCGAGCACGTTCGTGAAGGGCATGTTGCCGTTGGAGGACGGCTCCTGACCGGGACTGGCCGAACCCTGCGCGCCGCCCGCCGTGCCGGAGGTGCCCGGCAGCAAGACGATGAAGTTTTCCCAGCTGTTGCCACTGTTGTTGGCGGTGCCGACCTGCGGGAGCTGCGCCATCGATGAGTCTTCGAGGGTCGCGGTTTGATCGCCGCTTTCGGTATTGAGGAGCGGAACGTCGGAGGTCACTGTGACCTGCACTGAGGCCGCTCCTACCTTGAGTTGGCCGTTGACAGTCGTGTAGCCCACATCGATGGTGATAGGGCCACGGATCAGGGACTCGAAACCGGACTTGGCAAAGGTGACCTGGTAACGGCCGGTCACAATGGACGATGTGTCGTATAAACCGTCGTTGTTGGTGGTAAAGGTCTTGGTCACTCCGGTGTTCAAATTCAGCACTGTCACGGTAACCTCAGGCACCAGAGCGCCCGAGGGGTCAGTCACCTGACCACGAATGTCGCCCGCGTTCATCGCCTGTCCAAAACTTACCCTGCTTCCGCCGATGGCAAGACCGCCGATCAGCAGAAAGAGGGGCAGCAACGGTCGCAACGTTTTTCTCATGTACTGCCTCCTGAATGGTTGTCATATGCCGCCCTACCGGCACGTGGGCGTGGAACGAAGTGTGGGCGCGCAGCCGCGATTGAGAATCGTGGGGCGGCGTCGCCAGAGATGCACGGGGCGTGGGGCGCGAATTCAGAAAACCCTTAAGACAAACGCTTGTTTTAAGTCGATTCGGCACACGTCTCAACATGCGCGGCGATTTGAACACGCCCGCAGGAGAGTTGTCAAGAGTTTTTTGCTCTTTAGACAATCGATTGATTTCATATAATAGCGGGCCAGGCAAAACGCAACCGGGGCAGCCGAATAAGCCGCTGCCACGACACGGCGGCTGGCGCAAAGGACTGAAAAGAAGGATGCAAACGCTTGTTTTCCCCGATTTCCCGGGCGAAAGAGAGGTGAATCGGCGGTCAGTCTTCGATGTAAAGACGTTCGTCATGGCCGGTAATCACGCTTGTGCAGCGGAGATTACGGAAACTCCGCTACTTTGGGAGTTACGCGCGGGTGGATCGAGGTCGGCCCACCACGGTCGTCGATCACATTCGCAATCTCGCCCTTATCGCCCAGGGCTACCGTGATCATGTGGTGGAACCGGATGCCGGGCTTGCGGGGAACCTCGATCGCCCGGCTCAGGACGACGCCGGGATGCAGGAAGACGCTGTAGATGCCGAGGCCCCAGGCTTCGTGGGTGGTGACGCTGGGAGCGACTTTGTAGGACGCCCAGCCGTCGACGCCGGGGGCGCTGGCGTAGCTGGCCTGGTCGGGCGGATCGTAGGGGATCTCGGACTGATAGAAATAGGTCCGCCCGCCGTTGCCGTTCCACAGTACCTGGAACTGCTGGTGGTGCTCGACGAAGAGGCCGTAGGCGGTCACGTTGTCGCCGTTGACGACGAGGCCGTTGTCGCTGATGTTACGGGTCCAGCCGACATCGGCGCCATGATCGGCGCGCCAGATCCAGGTGTGATCGATGATCGTGTCGGAGCTGTTGATGAGCAGGTTGACCTTGGTGCGGCCCGGTCCGGCTCCGCCCACCCGGAAGAAGACGTCGTGGAGGCAAATGGGGTTACCGGCGTGGCGCGCGGTGCTGTGCGGCGGCCCCACCTCAAGGAGCACGGGGGATTCGATGGGGCCAGCCTCGATGAGCAGGCCGGCGATCTCGATGCCTCCGGCGTCGGCCGTGACGATGGCCGGGGTTCCGCGGGTGGGGTGCAGCGTGGCAAAGCCCAGGCCCAAGACCACCGTGTTGGAGCGGGTTATGCGGATCGCGTCTTCAAGATCGTAGGTGCCCGGCGTAAGAAGCAGGTTCATGCCTTTGCTTAACTGGGCGTTGATGGTAGCGGCGGTGTCTTTGCCGGCATGAGCGATGTAAAAGCGGTCGAGTGGGATCGATGTTCCTGGAGTCGAACCGGCGCGCCAGGTGATGCCGCGGCTATCGCGGTTGAGCGCCGGCACGCGCACGCTCCAGCGGCCGCGGCTGTCCACATCGAGGAAGGGTTTCTCGCGCACGACCGGGGTCAGTTCGACCTTGGTGTAGGGCGGATCGGGCCAAAATCCTGCCGGTGGATTCACGTCGCCGACGAACACCATGTTCCAGTTGGAGCCGGTCCAGCTGCGCCACTCGCTGTTACGCGCGATCCATTGCTGCTGTGAACCTGAGTCGACGTTGCCGTCGACGAGGGTGTCGGACATCCATCCGCCGCTGGCCCACCCGTGGTGCTGGTGCAGGACCAGGTTGCCGCGGATGTGCATCCGCCGCATCGGCACCGCCTGCGAAACAGCCCACTGCATGGTACCGCCGGTGGGGATGATGGAGAAGCCTTCGACGCTGCGCCAGAAGGTGCAGGTGGCGTTGTTATTGGGGTGGCTGGCGTCGGCGTGGACGTCGCCTTCGATCTCAACCGCGTCGGGTGTGTCGCCGAGGCCAAGCACTTGCGTGTAATAGCCCACGGGGATATTCACGTGGTATCTGCCGGGCAGGAAAAGAAGCGCGTAGCGTTCGGGCCGGAACTCGCTTCCGGGGGTATTTGCATAGATCGCGTCAATCTGTCGCTGGATGGCTGCTGCCGGCATCGATGGACTGAACAGAAAGACATCGGGGCCGAAATCCGGCGTGCGCAGCTGTTGTGCCCGTGGAGCCGCTGCGGCGATTGAAACTGCGACACAGGCAATTGACGCGGCGAACAGAACTCGGCCGATCGCCCCGCCGCGTTTCTTCTGGTCAACGTCTCTCCGGCCCAAAGCTGCACTCCATCAGTACACTACCAGACATAGGTGGCCACCGACTCTGAATGCAGAGTGGTCTTGACGGCCTGTCCGTGATACACAATCTGGAACGTCTTGGGGAAGTTGCCGGTGTTGGCCGCCACCAGAACGACCCTGCCAGTGGGCGTGAGGAAAGCGACGGTGAAGAGTTGTTCCTGCTCGCTGGACCCAATGCGCACCGACCCGGGTCGGACGAATTTTGAGAAATGAGCCATAGCGTAGTAGGCCACGTTGAAGGTGGCCTTATCGCCGTCGAGCGTGATCGCGCCGTAGCAACCCGTGCAGCCGCCGTCATCGGTGTGCGGGCCGGCCTCGGGATTGGCGGCGAGGTTCCAAAGCAGGACGTTGCGGCCCCAATTGCGGGTTGCGCCGATCAGTACGCTCGAAACCGGCTCGGCGATTTCGATGCTGGGGGAGCCTGGGCTCTGGGTGACCGACTGCTCGGTGAGGTAGAGGTTCTTGTTGGGATATTGCTCATGAACCCCAGTCAGTTCGCTGGCATCACCGCCGTAAAGATGAAAGGCCGTACCGACGACATACCTGCTCGCCGCGGGGTCGGCCAGAATCGAGAGAGGATAGGAGGTCACGTCGGGGTTGTGGTCATAGGCCTGAATCTCGGTGGTGATTCCGGCGGCGGCGAATACGGGGCCGAGATCGTGAGCGATGAAAGCATCTTCCTCAGGCGCAAAGACCACCATGCTTGGCGTGTTCTTGGGGTTGAGGGGCTCGTTTTCAACCGTGATCGCAGTGATGGAGATGCCTTCAGCCTTCATGTCCTGGATGTATTTGACCAGGTAGCGGGCGTAGGCGCCGTAATACTCCGGCTTGAGGTGTCCTGCCTTGAGGGCATCGTTGGTCTTCATCCACCCCGGAGCAGACCAGGGCGACCCCAGAATGCGGATGTGAGGGTCGATGGCGAGAATCTCCTTTAGAACGGGGATCACGGTCGCCTCATCGGGAGCAAGACTGAAGTGGCTCAGATCCGGGTCCGCCTGGCCGGCCGGCATGTCGTCGTATGTGTACGCGTGATCGTTCATATCGGAGGAGCCGATGCTGACGCGGATATAGCTGACCCCGATGCCGTCGCCATCCGTGGAGAAGATTTGTTTGAGCAGGGCGCTCCGGCCATCCGGTGACATGCGCATCAAAAGCTGGGCGCTGCCCCCGGTGACGGCGAAGCCGAAGCCTTCGATGGGCTGGAACTGCTGCATATCATTGACAGCGATGGAAGGAAGGCCATCCTGCGGCGCGGAAAAGTGCAGCGGCTCAGGCCGCCGGGAGAATAAGGCCGACCGGTCCACAACAGTAAGCCACATCTGTGCATCGGGCACGCTCTGGCACTGCACCGCCGCGGGCAGAAAGATGAGAATCACGGACAATATGGAATAAACGCGTCTCGAAATCATGAGGCCACTTCACTTTCCAGCAGAAAGTTGGCTCTCGCCCAACACCTTTTCGCCACTCGACGCCTTTTAAGACAACCGATTGTCATAAGGATAATTGGCGAAGAACCCGAACAGGGAACGATGAGACCAGAGTGCCAGGCGGTTTGTCAAGCGAGGCCTGGAAGGACACGCCCTGGCTTGGGCAGGGAGCAGAGGCAACGGCTGACCACAAGAGATGCGGGTTGGGTGCGCGCACGGGACGATGACCGCAAATCCGGGGTGAAGACACCGGGGCGCGGCAGGAATCGAATCTTGCGGTGCACGATCTCCGGATGGGGGCAAAGATGCGCTTTAACAATCGATTGTTTTTAGCGGAGTTCGATCTGCTCGCCCTTTCCTGCATCGGGGATCGTGAAATCGACACTTCGAGTCTCACGGGTTAAGCTGACCGCGGAGGGCTTCGAATCCACCAGGACCGCGTCTCCTTTGGCTGTCCATCCATAGATTTCGACGCGAATCTCCTTCCACCACGCGGGATAAGACCCCTCGTGCGAACCAATGTCAAGATGCAGCCCGTCAGCAGAGACGCGACAGGCAAAGTTCATCCTCAGATAAACTCCGTGCTCATAAGCGTAGGTGTTGCCGTCGTCCTGATAAAGGGTGCCCGCACAAGCATCAGAGGAGTCTACGGGAGCGTAGACATGCAAGGTCAGCGGGCCGCTGGGTGTTTCATTGGTGCTCTGGACCAGCGGAGCGAGCGGCAGAATGGCGCCGGCGCGCACGAAGACGGGGAGCTCGGCGAGGCGAGGCGCGACGCGTAACTCCGGAGGCGCTTCTCCGTTCAGCGTCTGGGCAGGGCCCCGGCCGCTGGGGCGATGCGCCGCGGCGCGCGCGCCGGTCCAGAAGTCGTACCAGGCCGGCGAAGGGAACTCTACCGTGTAGTCGTCGAGTTCATCGGGAAACGGCGACGGCGCAACGAGCAGGTCCGGGCCGAGCATGAACTCGCCGGCGGCCTGGGCGTCGAGGTCGATAGGGTGGCGGTCGGAGGTGGCGGTGGGAAAGTTGAGAAACAGCGGACGCACCAGGGGCAATCCGGTGCGCGAGGCTTGGTCGGCCAGAGTGTAGAGATAGGGCATGAGGCGATAACGGGTTTCGATGAAGTGGCGGCGGATCGCCTCCTGCTCCGCGCCGCCCACCCAGGGCTCCTGGTCGCCGGTTCCCTTCTCGGTGTGATCGCGATCGATGGGCTGGAACGCGGCAACTTCGATCCACTTGGTGAGCAGGTCTGGGGATGGAGTGCCCGCGAAGCCGCCGACGTCTGCGCCGCTGAAGGCAAAACCACTGATGCCGAGGTTATCGAGCATGGGAGTGGTAAGGCGAAGATGGTTCCAGGTGCTGCTGTTGTCTCCGGTCCAGGTGGCGGCGTAGCGCTGGCCGCCGGCGTAGGTGGCGCGCGTGAGCACGAAGGGGCGCTTACCGGGATCGAGGGTGCGCAGGCCGTCGTAAGTGGCGCGCGAGTTTTCCATGCCGTAGATGTTGTGGATCTCGGCATGGGTGGCGGTGCGCGGCTTGAAGCCGGGTTCATTGATGCGGTGCACGACGTCGAGCGGGATGGTGGAGGTGGATGAATCGAAAACGGAGGGCTCGTTCATATCGTTCCAGAAGCCATCAGCACCGTCGTGAACGAAACCGCGATAGAGCGTTCCCCACCAGGCACGGGTCTGCTGGCGGGTGAAGTCAGGGAAGACGCTGGGACCGGGCCACACTCTGCCGACGTAGACCGAACCGTCGGGATTCTTGACGAAGTCGCCACCGGCGATTCCGGTGCGGTAGGGAAGGTAGCCGGGATCGGGATCGTCGGCGATGTGAAGATCGGTGATCAGCACAACGTGAAAGTTATCCGCATGGAGTTGGGCGATCATGCCGGGGAAATCGGGAAAGGCTTTGCTATTGACGGTGAAGGGGCGATTGGCGTCCTGGTAGTCGATGTCGAGATAGATGGCGTCGGCGGGGATGCGGTCGGCACGCAGATGGCTGGCGATCTGGAGCACGCGGGACTGCGGCGTGTAGCTGTAGCGCGACTGCTGGAAACCGAGGGACCAGAGCGGCGGCAGGGGCGGCTTTCCCGCGAGCCATGCGTAGGTTTCGACCACCTTTTTGGGGTCGGGGCCGCTGAAGACGTAGTAATCGATGGGGCCAGCGACGGCGCCGAAGGAGTAGGCGTCGGGGGATTCCTTGCCGAAGTCGAAGCTGGAGCGCCAGGTGTTGTCGAGCAGCACGCCCAGGGCGCGGCCCTGACGGTAGGCCATGAAGTAGGGGATGCTCTTGTAGATGGGATCGGTGGACTCCTGAAAACGATAGGCGTCGGTGTTCCAGAGGGTAAAGGCTTCATTGCGGCGGTCGAGCGGGCCGGTCTTATCGCCGAGGCCGAAGTAGTGCTCGTCGGGCGGCATGACCTTGTAGATGCGGAAGGCCGAGCCGTCGAAGCGCAGCGGGCGGGCATCCTGCTGCAGGATGGTTCCGGCGAGGTCGCGGATGGTGATCTCAAGGGTCTTCCGGTTGATTTCGACATCAAGTGCGCGCGTGCGGAAACCGGCATCGCCAGGGGTATCTTCCGGCGTGACGGCGACGGAGGCGTGACGGGCGGCGGCGAGCACGGCCCAGGAGGCATCTTCGGGCGGAGTGTTGCCGCGCCAGACGCGAATGCGGAGAGTATCGTCGCGCAAGGCGGTGATCTGCTCGTGCTGCTCGCGACAGTTCAAGATGACGCCATTGGGAAGCGGGAAGGACCCGAAGACGCTCGGTACAGGGGCGGATTGGGCCCAGAGTGAAGCGGAGCCGAGAACGGCGATCAAGGTTGCGAGAAAGGGACGGATGAAGCGCATGATGACTCCTGAATCAGAACAGCCCTGAGTAAGAAAACAGAGATTGGGAGGGAAGGGACCGGCTAAGGCGTGGCGGGGGGAGCGCGGTCCTGGTCGAGCGGGGCGAGATCGGGATCTTCGACCCGCTTGACGCCGCGGGCCGCGCGCTGCTGCTTGATGATCTCCATCTGCTTGATGGCTCTGTAAGCTTCCGTGTTGTCGCCGAGCTCGCGGTAGAGATGAGCGAGCAAGTACTCGCCCGAGCCGTCTTCATCGCTGGACTCGCCGAGCTTGAGTTCTTTGATGGCTTCCTGGGTTCTGCCGGTTTCGGCGTAGACCTTGCCGAGCAAGGCGTGGATGCGGGGCAGCATCTGCGGCTTGGCGTGAAGGCTCTTGATGAGATAGGGCTCCGCGGGAGCGTACTGGTGCTGGCCGATGAGGGCCTCGGCCATGATCAGATTCAACTCGGGATCGTCGGGGGTGCGCGCGAGGGCGGCCGAGGCGAGGCGCATGGCTTCGGGGTTGTTGCTGCTATTCAGACAGGCGGATGCGAGGCCGAGCATGGCCGCGGGATCGGCGGGATCGATGGCGAGCGCCTTGCGGTATTGGTCCTGGGCATCGTCGTAGCGCTCGAGCTGATTGTCGATGTCACCGAGAAGAACGTGGCTGGCGGCAGAGTTGGGAGCCAACTGCTGAAAGCGGGCCAGGGCGGCGAGGGCCAGGCGTTCGTTGGCGCGTATGGTCCAGAAGAGCGCATCGAGGGAGTGGGGCTGCAAGGCGGCGAGTGCGGTCGCGGTGTCGTAGGCGCGCTGGTTGTCTCCGGTGAAATACGAACAAGCGGCGAGCAGGCGCAGCTGGTCCGCGTTCAATGCGGCGAGGTTCGCGCCGAGACGGCGCTCGCAGTTGCGAAACTGTCCGGCGGCGTAGAACGCTTCGGCAGTGCCATGGATTGCGGGCGCGGAGGCTGTGTCGTCCGGATCGGTGGTGGAGAACGAATCAGCAGCGCCGGCAGCAGAGGGGTTCGATGCGCTCAGGAGCGCCTTGCGAAGATCCGCGGGGACCTCTCTCTGATTCGCTGAGGCGGAGAGACTGGGGACGGCCGCGGCCACTTTGGCGGATGAGCCACTGAAGAGAATCGCCGCATTGGACTCGAAGAAGCCGCGATCGCGGTCCCACAGGTCGATGAGAAGCTGAGCGGCCTGAGAGGTGTCCCCGTTCTCCATGGTCAGGCGCGCCTGGCCGAAGAGGGCCAGGCCGCACTCGGGATGCGCGGTGCGCTCGGCGGCAAATGCCGAGGCGGCACCGACCAGGTCGTGGTTGCGGAGCAGGGCGAAGCCCCATTCGGAGCGGACGCAGGGAGGCTGCGGCCTGGAGTCGAGAAGCGTCTTGTAAAGGCTGGCCGCCTCGCCGAACCTTGCCTGCTTGACCAGCGATTCAGCGTAGAGCGCACCGGCGTAGGGGGATTGCCTGCCCTCGATGGACATGGTGCGTGCGTCGAGTTCCACCTTGTCGAGACGGGCGATGCCCAGATCGAACCAGGCGGGGCCGAGGGCGGGACTCATTTTGGTTACGCGGCTAAGCTCCCGGATGGCGGCAGGGTAGTTGCGCAGCTCGATATAAGCGCGGCCCAGGGCGAGCGGGGCCTGAGGGTCGGAGTGGTTCATCGTCTCCGCTTTGACGAGGAACGGGATGGCCTCGGTCGCCTTGCCGGAATGCGCATAGTCGATGCCGAGGAAGAGGTTGGGAACATATAGAGACGGGTTGAGGCGATTGGCCGTCTGGAAGCTTGCAATTGCCCCGGAAAAGTCTCGGGTCTCCTGCTGCATGAGTGCGAGATTGGCCCAGAGCTCGGGGATCCCGGGGCAGAGTTTTACGGCCTGCTTGTAGTCGATTGCCGCCGCAGCGTAGTCGCCGGCAGCCTGCGCACTCTGGGCGGAGGCGACGAACGAATCGAACCGAGAAGACAGTGTCTGCTGGCCAAGCCCAAGTTCGGGTTTGACCAGCAGAGCCAGCAGCAACAGTTTGATCCCGTGATTCACAGGTCAGTTACCAATAGAATTTCCCGGCCCACTGGACGTTTCTAGGCGCGAAGGTTTGCGTGATGGTTCCAAAGCTGCTCGTGCAGCGCGAGCCTCCGTTGGGATCGCAACCCTGCCAGACGGTCGCGCCCGCCTCCGGCGCATAGAAGTTGGGATGGTTGAAGGTGTTGTAGGTCTCGAAGCGGAACTGGAACCTCATGTTTTCGCGGAAATTGAAGTTCTTTTCCATGGCCGTGTCCCAGTCTTGGAAGTGGGGGCCACGGAGGTTCGAGAAGTAGCGGGGCGCCGTACCGAAGGATCCGTAAGGCGCATAGGCGAAGGCACTGGTGTTGAACCATTCGTGATAGTTGGCGTGCGAGACGTGGACGTTGCCGGTCACGTCCGGTCTTGGATTGCCGCCCCAGGTGGGCTGATCGTTGCCGAAGATGCCGAGGGGGATTCCGGCCTTGAAGGTCGCAATGCCCGAGATCTCCCATCCGCCTAATGCGGCATCGGTCGCGCGGCCCATACTCGAACCGAAGGTTTTGCCACGGCCGACAGGCAGTTGATAGATGTAGCTGGCCACCAGAGCCTGGGGAATGTCGCCGGCGTCCACACTCTTGTCGGCGGCCAGGTTGTAGTTGTTGGCCGGGGTTACGCCCCAATTGGTGGGCCCGTTGTAGGACCACGCGTTGTTGCCCTCGACGTTGTCGAGGAACTTCGAGTAGGTGTAGGAGACCAGCGCGGTGAGGCCTTTGCTGATGCGGTGATTGTAGGTGACCTGCAAGGCGTTGTAGAGCGACTGGCCGACGGGCGCGTTGGTCTGGCCCACGCCGCCGTTGCAGTACTGCGGATAGGGCGAGAGCAACTGCGCGTTGGTAGCACTGGAGCTGTCGAGGTTGCAGGAGCTGGAGGCGATCTTGCCACCTGCTTCCAGGTTTTTCAAGGGTGCAGCGAATGGATTGGAGGCCGCCGTCGCGTTCAGATAAGTGGCTCCCAGCGACAGGTATTGAGGGTTGAGCTGGTTGGACCCGAAGCTTCCAACGATGCGCACGCCGCGGTTGCCGATGTAGTCCACGTCGAGCTGGTCGTTGGGAGAAAGGGCATATTGCAGTCCCAGCAACCACTGTTCGACGTAGGGCGATGGACGGCTGCGGAAGACGCCGCCGAGCCCGTTGCCGAGCTGCTGGTACTCGCCGTTGGCGTTGCCCGTGATTTGCGCATAGACGCCGCCCCACGGACTGCTTGTGCTGATGTTGGAATTCGGCGTAACGCCTCCGTCGAGGCTCGCGTCGGCGTAAGTTGACGCAGAGAAACCGTCCTGGTCGCCCGCACCGGAGCTGGTAACGGACTCCGGATAGAAGATGCCGTAGCCGCCGTGAATCACGGCCTTCGCGAAGGGCTGATAGGAGAAGCCCAGGCGCGGCGCAATGTTGTCCCAGTTGGGGTTGTAGACGTAGCGGTTGCCGGGCCCGAGGAACTGCAGGGCCCCGAGCACCGGCTGGCCGACCGAATAGCTAATGGGGTTGAGAACGTTCGGGTTGAAGATCGAGGCGGCGTTATGGCGATAGGTGTACGGAGTCTGAATGTCGTAACGGATGCCGAGATTCAAGGTGAGGTTGCGGGCAGGTCTCCAGTCGTCCTGGAAGTATTCGCCGAAGAGATGGTTTGACTCGTATGGACTGTCGGAGTAACCGGCGGTGGTGCCGGAGTCGACGACGCCAAGCAACATCTCGGCAACGCCGTTACCGCTGGCGAATCCGGAGCCGCTCAATGGATTGGGGCCGGCTGTGAACTGACCGGTGAAGTCGAGCGCGTCCTGGTAATACGGATGCTGGCTGAACACCTGCTCCGCGCCGGTCCAGCCGAAGTTCAAGGTGTGCTTGCCATGCAGCTTGATGAAGTCGGCGGAGACGGTTCCGAGGGGGCCGTGGTTGGTCACCGCCTGCTGGTCGTTCGATCCCGGGCCCAGAGGAGACTCGCCGCCGATGTTGACCATCGGGAATAACGGATCGTTCTGCTTGAGGTAGCCAGGGAGTCCCAGCGACGTGGGATCGAAGCCGAAGGACTGGTTGTCGGAGGTCTCATGCCAAATCTGAACACCCGAAGTGATGTTCATCGTGAAGGTGGGGCTGAAGATCTGAGAGTATCCGGCCCACATGCCCCAGCGGTTATTCGGCCGCGAGTTACCTGGTCCGGCCGGGTCGTTTCCCCAGTCCGCCGCGGCGCCGGTTTTGAACTCCTCTTTGTAGGAGTAACTGAAGTATCCTCGTGCGTTGTCGGTGAAATTGTGGTCAATGCGGATGTCGTACTCGTTGGAGTGTGCGGGAGCGGTTCCGGAGACAACCAGGTTGTTGGTAAGTCCGGAGGCCTTGGCCGCCGGATAGTAGCTGAGCAGCTTGGCGCCTATAGAATCAGGCGTGTAGGTGGAGGGCGCAGCGATGTTGCTGAGAATGTTGCCGGGAATCGGGTTACGGATGTAGCCGGTCTGCGTGGCCATCAGATTGGTGCCGTAGGGATTGGTGGGGGTCCGAGCATCCAGTTGGCCGACAGTAATGTGGTGGCCGCTGCGCGGATCGTAGATCTGGCCCACATAGATCGAGCGGCCCAGAGCGTCTGTGCCGACCGGAGTGCTGCCCAGGATCTCGGAGAAGTTGCCCTTCAGAAAGTTGCTGTCGGGCACCGTGTAGGTATCCACGGTCGGAGTCGAGATGGTCAGGTACTCGTACAACCCAAAGATGAACGTTTTATTCCGCTGGCGGTATATGCCCGGAAGGTAAAGCGGTCCGCCCGCCGCCACGCCGGGCTCTTCCCGGAACAGGGATTGATTTGACGTGGAAAAAAATGGAATCGCATTGAGCTTCTCATTTTGGTAGAAGCTCCACGCGTCTCCGTGAAAGGCGTTGGTCCCCGATTTGGTGATCACGTTGATGACGTTGCCCGTGCTCCAGCCGTACTGCGCGGTAAAGGAGTTGTTCTGAACCTTGAACTCCTGAACGTCATCCACGGAAGGAACGAAGATCACGCCGCCCCACTCCGTGTCGGTGTCCACGGAGCCATTCAGCATGAATCCCGTAGTTCCAAAGAAGCCGCCGGCGAAGTTCATGAACGAGATGTCCTGATCGGCGTCGTCGGTGGTGTTGGTGCCCCCGCCCAGAAGCATCTGGCTTTCAGATGTGTTACTCACGGACGAGTTGAGAGTGGCGAGTCCGAAGACGTTGCGGGTATTCAGCGGCAGCTCAACGATCTCTTTGGAGTTGATGTCGGCAGCGACGTTGGAGTTATCGGTGTTGAGCGGCGACGCATTGGCGGTGACCACGACGGATTGCGTCTCCGCCCCGACGGTCAGGGTGATGTTCTGCGTCGCGGACAGGGCGGCGTTGAGAACGATTCCCTGCTGCCGGTAGGTTTCGAAGCCCGCGGCTTTCACTGTGAGTGTATAGGTAGAGGGCGGGAGCTGGCTGAACGCGTAGCGGCCCACGGTGTCGGTCTTGAAGGCCCGGCTAACTCCGGTTTCTACGCTGGTGAGCGTGACCGATGCTCCGGGCACAACCGCCCCTGAAGCATCCGTGACCGTGCCTGAGAGCGCGGCCGTGGTCGTTGCCAGTTGCGCCCTTCCCCAGGGAGCTCCGCTCGTCAAAATCGCCAGCAGAAACGCGAGCCCACCCCAGTACCCTAAGGATTTCGGTATCCGTTTGCATTTCGTCTTCAAGGTGAAGCCTCCATTGATTGTTCCGCCGCCGCGCCAGTTTCCCGCTCTCTCACTTGGCGCGTGAGTTCGAGACGCCGTGCGATCGGGCTTGAAAATCGGCACCATTCTAGGTTGGCGAATCGATGAACTGACAAGGTGTTTACGGTACGCGGCGAACAGGTCCTTACGGAAAGAAATCGCCAGTCTTATCCTGTTAAGCCTTCAGCGATGTGGCGTTTTATCAATCACATGCAGAATCGATGCCGGACGGACTGAAGGTCTTATCGAGTGGAGGGTATAATCGCTTGTTCCGGCTGGAGTCTCCCATGGGTGAAGCGACAAGGGATCAGGATCACGAGGGTTTGAGTCAGCCGACCCGGGACGCCGTGGAGGATCAGCTCAACCGGCTCCTTGCCAGCCAGTACTTCAGCCACAGCAAGAGACTTCCCAGCTTTCTGCGCTTCGTGGTAGAGCATACGCTCGCCGGAAACGTCGACAACATCAAGGAACGAACACTGGGAATCGAGATCTTCGGCAGAGATGCCGGTTACGACACGGCTTCTGACCCGATTGTGCGGGTGACGGCAGCGGAGATCCGCAAGCGCGTGGCGCAGTATTATCAGGAGCCGGAGCACGAGGATGAGCTGCGGATCTCCCTGCCCTCGGGCTCTTATGTTCCCCATTTCCATGCCTCCAAGGGCCGCAACGGGGTCAGCCTGCCGGAGTTGGAGCCGCTCGCACCTGCGGCCTCAATGCCCTATGCAACTCACTCCACGCCGCCCGTCGCGCATGCTCCGCGCCGGCGATTCTGGATTGTGGGGCTAGTCTGCGCCGCAAGCATCCTTCTGGCCGGTTTTGTTCTGATATGGCAGAGGACGCAGGACTCCCCGTTCGACTTCTTCTGGCGTCCGGTTCTGGCGACGAACGCGCCGATCCTGGTCTGCATCGCCGATCAAAACGAGTACTCGGTGATCGCGCTGCGCGACGCGGCCGATCCCTCCCACCAGACGGTGCTCAAAGATTCTCTTACTGCTGTGGTCATCGACGATTTGAATGCCACAGTCAAGGTGGCGGGAATCCTGGAATCGCGGGGGAAGCAGTACATGCTGAAAGGCGAGGGAGCGACGACTCTCGATGACCTGCGGCGCGGGCCGACGATCTTCGTGGGGGCGTTCGACAATGCCTGGACGCTGCGTTTGACGGATCAGCTGCGCTATCACTTTGACAACGACGCGGGTATGGCGCACCTGTGGATCGGCGACAGCACCAGGCCCGGGCCCTCGCGCTGGATGGTGGAGCGCAGCGTGCAGATGGCCACCAATAACTATCTCGATTACGCGATCCTGGCGCGATTCACCGACGCCACAACGGGTATGCTGGAGGTGGTCGTAGCGGGGATCGGGCGCGGCGGGACGCGAGTCGCAGGGGAGTTCCTGACCGACAGTGCCGATCTTGCTCAATTGATGCGCCTGGCGCATGCAGCGGGCAACAAGAAGAATATGGAGGTTGTGTTGAGTACGGAGATCATCGGCGGCGAGCCGGGCACGCCGAAGATCGAGGCTACATACTTCTGGTAAATCAGGACCACGGCGCAGTTCTCCCCAATCGATCCTGTTTAGCGGGTCTACCGCGCGGCCTGACTCTCGCCGCCGCAGGGCTTGCCGCTGCACAGCGCGCCCGTGATGCCTTTGTCTTCGGTGATTGTATAGATGCGGTCGACGGCGGGCAGATGAACTTTCTCTACCACGCCGCTGGGCCAGTGAATCTCGACCACTTCGACCTTATCCGTGTCGCCGAGGCCAAAGTGCACGCGCATGTCGTTCGAAGAGAGATAGCTGCCGCCGCTGAGCACGTCTTCACGCTGGCGGATGCCGCCGGCGGTGAGGTAGACAGTGGCTCCGACGGCGTCGCGGGGGCTCTTCGGCCCGCCGATGAGCTTCATCTCGACCCAGTGGTGGTGATCCGGATTGACGTTGCGCAGGAGCACCGGGACGCCATCCATGTTGTTGATGACCACGTCGATCTTACCGTTGTTGAAGAGGTCGCCAAAGGCAGCGCCGCGGCCCACGCTGACCACGGCAAGGCCGGTTCCCTCGACGGCGGGGACCAACGCGAACTTGCCGTCCTTCAGGTTGTGGTAGAGCAGCGGGCGCTGGGCATAGCTTTCGCCCCACTCGGGATGTTGATCGACCTGCGGATAGACGTGGCCATTGATGATCAGGAGGTCTTTCCAACCGTCATTGTCGTAGTCGAGAAAGCCATCGCCGAAGCCGACAAATGGAATGGATGAGACGGCGATACCGGCCTCATAGCTCACGTCGGTGAAATTGCCCTTGCAATCATTCTGGAAGAGAACGTTGTAGTCGTCGGCGAAGTCGGTGTTGACGATGTCGAGGCAGCCGTTGTTCATGTAATCGCCGGCGGCGATGCCCATGTTGGCGACCTCGCGACCGCTCTCGTTGAGCGCGTATCCGCTGATGTAACTGTCGTCCTCGAAGGTTCCGTTGCCCTTATTGATATAGAGATAGTTGGGCGTGGAGTCGTTGGCCACCAGCAGGTCGGGCTTGCCATCGTTGTTGACGTCGGCAAAGAGCGCGCCGAGGCCGTAGTATCCGTTGGGATCGTCTACACCGAGTTTCTTGCTTATGTCGGTGAAGGTTCCGTTGCCGTTGTTATGGTAAAGGTGATCGTGTGCTCCCTCGAGGCCGCGTGGTCCGCACATGACCGCCACTCCGCGGTACTGGCAATACGCGTAGCCGACGGCCTTGGAGCCAGAGAGCGGAGCATTTTTCAGGTCAAGGTGGATATAGCCAGCTACAAAGAGATCGAGATTTCCGTCACCGTCGTAATCGCCGAAGGTGGCGCCGGTGGACCAGGAGTCAAGGGCGACGCCGGCCTGTTCTGCGACATCGGTGAAGGTGCCGTCGTGGTTGTTGCGGTAGAGGCGGTTCTTGCCGTAGTTGGTGACGTAAATGTCGGGCCAGCCGTCGTTGTTGTAGTCGCCGACGGCGCAGCCGTAGCCCCAGCGATCGTTGGTGACGCCGGCGAAGTTGGCGACATTGGTGAAGGTGCCGTCGTGATTGTTGCGAAAGAGCGCGGCATGCGGCGGAGTAGCTTTGCCGTCGAGGGCGTCATAGGTGGAACCGTTGACCAGGTAGATGTCGAGCCAGCCGTCGTTGTTGTAATCGAGCAGGCAGACACCCGGGCCCTTGGCTTCAAGAATCAGGCGCTTCTCAGGCGTGCCCGCTTTGTGACGCCAAGTGGTGAGGCCAGCCTGTTTGGCGATGTCTTCGAAGACGATGGGGCCCGTCTTCACGAAACCGCCGGCGGTGATGGGCCGATGCTGACTGTCGAAGACGGCGGACTGCGGGCCGGCGTTCGCCATTCCGCCTCCAGTGGCCTGACCTTGCTGGCCAGCCGCCCTCACTGCCGGCAAGACGAGGTGAAGCGCGGGTATCTGCGGGCCGAAGATGAGATAGATCACCGCAAGTACTAGAAAGATCGGCAGCGAGGGGCCGCCAAGGCATTTTCCGGATGGGGCACACAGTGCGTGGAAGCGCAGCCGCCGAGTGGGGACCCGATGGAATTGCAATGTATTTTTACCTCACCGGACATAGTACACGGCCGTGTGCGGAGCCGTCAGACGGATGGTTGCTGCGCACATGCACTGCGCCACACTTTCAAGGCGATGGTTTTGTACGGGGATTTGTGTCGCATCACGCATCGGAGAGAATTGCATCGCGCAGGGCTGCGGCTACCTCCTGCTGTTCCGCTGGGGCGATGCGATTGAAGAAAGGCAGCGCCAGCATGCGGCACGCAATTGACTCGGTGACTGGAAGCCGCACTGTGCCGCTCGAGTGGCTGCGCCACGCGGGTTGCAGATGGATGGGCGGGAAGTAGCGGGCGGTGGCAATGCTGCGGCGGGCGAGGAAAGATTGAACGCGGTCGCGGTCCAGATGGGCGGGGAGGCGGACCGCGTAGACGAACCAACTGATGAGGCGGCGGGGAAGCTGCATGGGCGGGCGCTCGAGACCGGGGATCCCGGTGAGCAAGTCGTCGTAGCGGCATGCGGCCCCGTGGCGCAACGCAAGCATCTCACTTAGGCGGCTTAACTGCACGCGGCCAAGGGCGCAGGCAATCTCGGAGAGACGGTAGTTGTAGCCGAACTCGGCGTGGTCGAGCCAGCCGGGAGATGATGGATTGCTTTCCATTCCCGCGGCCGATTGGGATGGGCCGCAACTGCGGCCCTGATTTCTCAGGCTGCGCAGACGCGCGGCATGGGCGGCGCGACGGCAGAGAACCGCGCCGCCTTCTCCCGTGGTGAGCTGCTTGTTGGGATAAAAGCCAAGCACAGCGAGGTCGCCAAAGCTGCCGGCGCGGGAGGCGGCCGGCGGGTCGCCGTATTGAGCGCCAATGGCTTCGCAGGCGTCCTCGATAAGCGCCAATCCGTGGCGCGCGGCGGTTGCCTGGAGGGCATCCATCTCTGCCGGCACGCCGAAGGTGTGCACGGCGAGGATGGCGCGCGTGCGTGAAGTGACAACCCTCTCAACACCGGCGGGATCGAGATTGAGGGTGAGGGGGTCAATTTCGGCGAAGACCGGTGTGGCGCCGACCTGGAGGACAGCGTTGGCAACGGCGACGAAGGCGAAGGAGGGGACGATGACTTCGTCGCCCGGACCGATGCCCATGACCAACAGAGCGAGGTGGAGCGCTGCGGTGCCGGAGCTGACGGCGACTGCGTCTTCGACGGAGTGATATGCGGCGAGCGCGTGTTCAAAGGCTTCAAGCTGGGGGCCGAGGCTGAGGCGGGGCGTGCGCAGTACCGCAGTGACGGCTTCGATCTCCGCTTCAGCGATGTCGGGCGCGGAAAGTGGAATGCGTGCCGTCAAGAATTCGCCGCCTCGTCGTCTTTCGTCTCGTCTTTCTTCGCCTCATTGAGGATCGGGACGGCCTGCTTGATCAACAGACCTTCGAGCGGCACGGTAGTGAGCACCCGAGCGATTGTGACGGAAGCGGTTCCGTTACCGTAGGGATTCATCATGTCGGCCAGGCTTTGGCGGAACTGCGGGCCGAGGGCGCGGCCGATTGCGGAACAAATTTCACCGCGTTCGGCAGGCGCGTCAATTACGTTGCGTGCGCGCTCACGACCCTGCTGGCGGATGCCGATATTCACCACGGGAAGGGCGAAGGAGGCCGCTTCCATGATGCCGCTCGATGAGTTGCCGATGAGGACATCGACCTGGGCGAGAAGGCTCCAGTACGTCACAGCGTTGAGGTTGACGAAGATGCGGGTTTGGGCGCGTGTGGCGGCCAGGGCCTGAGTGCGCTCGATAAGCGCGTGGCTGCCGGCGTCGGCATTGGGATAGACGAAGAGCAGCTGGCCGGGCGTATGTGCCAGAGCCCGAAAGAAAGCATCGCCCTCGGCGTTGGTGTCGCGGAGAATGGTGGACGGGTGCCAAGCCGCAACAAGCGTGGGATGCATGAATTTGAGGGCCAGACGCTCTTCGAGCGCAGCGCGCGCGAGCAAATTGGAGCGGCGCAGGTGATCGAGCGAGGGTGCGCCCGCGCAATGCACGCGCCAGGACTCCTCGCCCATGGCGATGACCCGTCGGCGCGCGGTCTCGGTGGATGTGAAGTGGATGTGCGCGAGCTTGGTGAGGGCATTGCGCACGGCGTCGTCGATGGCGCCCTGGCTGACTTCCCCGCCCTCGATGTGCGCGATGGGAACGCGCAGCGCAAGCGCGACGGAGGCGGGCGCCAGCATCTCATAGCGGTCGGCGATGAGAAGCAGCAAATCGGGGCGCCAGGCCGTCAACGCGTCGGCGAGTCCAAGAACCGCGAGACCGATGGTCTTCGCCATTCCGGTGTCGGTGTCGGAGCTGAGCAGACACTCGATGCGCGCCCGGATGGGGAAGCCGTCGCGCTCGATCTCTGCGCCGGTCAGGCCGAACTGGGGCGAGAGATGCGGACCCGTGACAAAGACGCCGAGCTCGACCTCGGGATGGGCCGCCAGTTCGCACAACGGCCAGTAGAGATGGCTATAGTCCGCGCGGGAGGTGGTGACCACGCCGATGCGGCGCTTGGGGGACGGCGTTTCGCGCATGGTCATGTGAAAGCTTGGGAGGCGCTGTGGGTAGCGAGCGCGGTGAGAACCGGGCCGGGTGTGTATTCGGGAACTAATATGCGCAGTTGGGCGATCGCGGTAGGCAGATCACGGCCATCGAGGGCGGCACGCAATGTGGCCAGCGAGTTGCGCAGCGGGCCCCCGGCGCAGGTCGGCGATTGGATCGCGAGGAGAACTTTCGCGATGGCGGGCCGGGCAGTCTCCGCGGCGGACCAGAATATTTCCGCCACTTTGTCGCCAGGACGCGGGCCCGTGATCCTGATGGGAATGGCGCGGCCCGGAGCAAGTGCTTCCGCAATGAATCGCGCCAGATCGACCACCGCATGGGGCGCGGAGAGAACGGGTGCCAGCAGAGCATTGGACTCCGGCTCAACTGCTGCAGCGAGCAACAGATTGACGGCCTCGTCGAGGGTGAGGAAGTAGCGGCGCGCCGACAGACTGGTAACGGTGAGCGGGCCGCCTGCCGCGACCTGGCTGGCAAAGACCTCGGCAACGCTGCCGCGCGAAGCCAGCACATTGCCGAGACGTAGCGCGGCGCCGCCCGCGTCAAGAACAATATGCTCAGCGATGCGTTTGGTGGCGCCCATGATGGAGGCAGGCTCGACCGCTTTATCGGTAGATAGCAGAATCACGCGCGCGCTGGAAGCGGCCTGAGTCAAAGTTCGCGTGCCGAAGACATTGTTTTCGATGGCCGCGAGTGGCTGCTCTTCGAGGACCGGCACATGTTTAAAGGCGGCTGCGTGAAAGACCAGCCGCGGCGCACGCACTGCGAAGATCTCGTCGAGCAGGTTGCGGTCGGCTACGCTTCCGAGTATGAAGACCGTGGGCACGGTCACAGAGGCTTCGGCCCATACGCGCTGCAGCGCGTAGAGGTTGCTTTCCGACGCCTCCAGCAACACCAGCGTTGGCGGCGAAAGCGCGGCGAGCCTCAATGCGAGCGCCGAGCCGATGGAACCGCCGGCGCCTGCGATCAGGATTGGAGTGCGGCGCAGAAGGTCTAGCGCTTCGCGCGGCGGAGGCGCCAGGCTCTGCCGCTTCAGGAACCGGCTCCAGTCCAGCGTTTGCAGGGACGGAATCACAGAAGAAGTATAAATTGACGGTGCGTCACCCCTCCTGGGATCTGAAAGGGCCCCATCGCGAGGATGATACCACCGGGAACGCGACTCGCATACACTGGGTTGATCCGCGGTTTGCTGGGGCTGCGTGTGCTCTGCCGCGTTGGAGAAGACGTTGAGGAAAACAGGGGTAGGAATCGGCTGGAGTTTGTGGCTTGTACTTTTTACCGCGGGAGCGGCGAACGCGAAAGCAAAGACGGACTTCAACGCCGAAGCGGTGCGGCTGAACAACCGGGGCGTTGCGCTCATGGGACAGCAGTTTACCCAACGCGCGGAGGACGCTTTTGCGGAGGCGTTCAAAAGGGATCCGAAGCTGGCGCAGGCGGAGATCAATGATGGCATCGCGCTGTACACGCTGCAAAAGCTGAGCACGGCGGAGCAGGCCCTGCGGCAGGCGATTGCGCTCGCTCCCGAGAGCGCTCAGGCCTGGTACAACCTGGGGCTGGCGCAGCACGCGGCCAACGAACTGGAGCCGGCTCTGTCCAGCTTTCAGCACGCGGCGGCAGACGATCCCCACGATCCGGACTCTCTCTACTTTGAAGGCGTCTGCTATGCAGAGATGCGAGAGTTCGACAGGGCGATTGGAGTTTTTGAGAAAGTGCTTGCGATCGATCCGCTGCACGCGTCTGCGGAGTTCGGACTGGCGCGGGCGCTGCAGCGCAGTGGGCACACGGCCGAAGCAAGGGAACACTTCAAGAGATTTCAGCACCTGACAAGCACCAAGATTGGAGCGCCGATTGGACTCGCGTATGGGGAGCAGGGGCACTACTCGACGGTGACAGCGGTCGAGGAGCCGGAGACGGTGGAGCCGGCGATGATTCCCGTGCGCCTGGAAGCCGAGCCGATGATCTCAGGCGATACCCGACCCAGTCTCACTTTGACCGGGGGCGCGTGCATGATGGACACGACTGGCTCGGGGCAGATGGACCTGGTGCTGATGCAGTCGGGCGCGCAGGCGATTCGCATATTGCATCGCCGCGCCGATGGGAGATTCGAGGAGTTGGACGCGCAAGCCATGGGACTAAAGGCCGCGGGCCGTGGCGTAGCCTGCGCGGTGGGCGACTACGATGGCGACGGGCTGAACGACCTGGCCGTCACGACAGAGGATGCTGTTCTGCTTTTCCGCAACCTGGGGCATGGAAGGTTCAAGGATGTGACAGCGGCGTCTGGTCTGGCGCCGCGCAACCGGCCGTCGGGCATCACCTTTGTAGACTACGATCACGATGGCGATCTCGACCTTTTCCTGACCGGGTCTCCGCTGAAGGCCGGAGGCGAGTCCAACGTTCTATGGCGCAACAACGGCGACGGAACGTTTACCGAGCAGACGGCAGAAACAGGACTCGGCGGAAGCGGCAAGACGGCTGCGGCGATCCTGACGGACTTTAACAACGATCGGGCCGTGGACATGGCGGTGACGGGTGACGGCGCTGCGCCCGTGCTCTATATCAATCCACGCGAAGGCAAATATCCGACGCAGCCTTTGTATGAAGACGACAAGCTTCCACCGACCGTGGGTATCGCTGTGCTCGACTGCAACAAAGACGGGTGGATGGACATCGCTGTGACGCACAGTGGGCCGCCGGGGCTCACGCTGTGGCGCAACGTGGCCGGTTCGAGCGGTGTAGGGCGGCGCTTCGAGCGCGTCGAACTGCCGCTCGACGGGGCGCTGCGTGGATGGGGTGTGACGCCGGTCGATATCGACAACGATGGGTGGATCGACCTGGCGGCTATCGTAGAAACGAAAGACGGACCGCAGGTGCGCGTCTTCCGCAATCGAGGCAACGGAGCGTTCGAGGACGTGAGCGAAGCGCTGGGGCTGGACAAGGTGAAGCTGCAGGCGCCGCGCGGACTGATTGCGGCGGATGTGGACAACGACGGCGCGCCGGACCTGATCATTACCCAGCAGGATGCGCCGCCGGTGCTCTTGCGCAACGTAGGCGCGAGCAAAAATCATTTTGTGCGCCTGGATCTGAAGGGCATGGCCGATAACAAGACCGCGCTGGGCGTCAAGGTGGAGGTGTATGCCAATGGGCTGTGGCAGAAATGGGAACTGCCGGGCGCTTCAGGCTACCAGACGCAGGGGCCGCCGCGGATTCTGGTGGGGCTGGGCAAGGCGGAGGGCATCAACCTGTTGCGCATTCTCTGGCCCACCGGCGTACTGCAGGACGAGATCGACCTACCGCATACGGAGACGATCGCGATGAACGAGGCCGACCGGCGCGGCAGCTCTTGCCCAGCGCTATTTGTGTGGGACGGCCATGAGTACAAGTTCGTGACCGATGTGATCGGCGCGGCGGTGGTGGGACACTGGTTCACACCCATGCGGCGCAACACGCCCCGGCCCAGCGAGTGGGTCAAGATCGACGGCGCGGACGTAGCGCCGGTGGACGGCAAGGTGAGCGTGCGCTTTATGGAGCCGATGGAAGAGGTGAACTACATCGACCAGTTGCGGCTGGTGGCCGTGGATCACCCCGACGGCGTGGATGTGAACCCGGATGAGCGATTCCTGGACGATCCACCATTTGCTTCAGGGCGGGTGGTGGCGAGCAAGGACACACGGCTGCCGGTGGGCGCTTGGGACGGCGAGGGCCGCGACGTGCTTGCCAGGTTGAGCAAGCGCGATCACGTCTTTGCAAGCGGATTTACGCCGCTGCCCTATGACGGTTTTGCGAGACTGCACGCGCTGACGCTGGACCTGGGCCACATCACGCCGGGGGCGCCGCTGCGGCTGCTGATGACAGGCTACGTGAATTACTTCAGCGCGACCTCGCTCTATGCAGCGTGGCAGGCGGGTGTAAGGCCGATTGCGCCTTATGTGGAGGCGGAGTTTCCGGACGGCACCTGGCAGCGCATCACAGGCGAAGCGGGATTTCCCGCGGGGCTGGAGCGCACCATTGTGGTGGACCTGACGGGCAAGCTGCCGGACAGCACGCGGCGCATCCGGCTGATGACCAATCTGCAGATCTACTGGGACCAGGTGCTCATCGACAACCATGCGCAAGGCGAGGCGCGAACGACCGAGTTGCCGCTGGCCTCCGCCACCGAGCAGTTCCGCGGCTACCCAAAGGAGATCGATGGGGCAAGTCCCGGCGACCTGAGCTACGACTACAACCTCGTGAGCCTCACCGGGCCGTTCCAGCGTGAGCGGGGCAGCTACACACGTTTCGGCAACGTAACTCCGCTCTTGAAGAGCGTGGACGACCGGTACGCCATCTTCGGCAGCGGCGAGGGAATCGCGGCGGAGTTCGACGCATCGGCATTGCCTGCGCTGCCGCCGCACTGGAGGCGGGATTATTTCTTCTACGCGAATGGCTACGTAAAGGATATGGACTGGTGGGATGCTTCGCCGTTCACAGTCGCGCAACTGCCGTTCCACAAGATGACTGCGTATCCCTACCCGGTGAGTGAGCGGTTCCCGGCGACCGCGGCGTCGCTTGCCTACCGGCTGAATTGGAACGATCGCTTCGTCTCGGGCAAGCCGACGGGGCTGCATCGATTTGACTACCAGTACCTGCCATCGACGCCGCAGGACGATACAAGCATCGATGCCGGGGCGACGGGCCATCGATGAGCGACCTGGTGCTGCAACCTGCCGTGCGGCAACTCGCCATGTTGCGCGGCGGCGAAATCTCCGTCCTCGAACTGGCCGAAGCGCACATTGCGCAGATCGAGCGGCTGAATCCGGCATTGAATGCATTTGCGGACTTCGTTGCGGAGCGGGCGCGCGCCGAGGCGCGGCGCATGGACCGATCGCAAGAGCCGCGTGGGCCTCTGTACGGGCTGCCGGTGACGGTCAAATCTTCGATTGCCACGGCCGGGATGCGATGCGAGATCGGCAGCCTGCTGCACAAAGGCGAAGTGCCGCGCGAGGACGCGGTTGTGGTGGCGCGATTGCGCGTGGCCGGGGCGCTGATTCTGGGCACGACGAACTGTCCCGAGTTTCTGATGGCGTATGAAACCGCGAACCTGCTGCACGGGCAGACGCGCAATCCATGGGACGTGGAGCGAACGCCGGGTGGATCGAGCGGCGGCGAGTCGGCGGCCATTGCGGCGGGAATGTCGGCAGCGGGACTGGGCTCGGATAGCGGCGGGTCAGTGCGCGTGCCGGCGCACTTCACGGGGATCTGCTCATTGAAGCCGACGCCGGGCAGGGTTCCGGGACGTGGTCATCTGCCGGCGTGCGTGGGGCCGTTCTCGATTCTGGGCGCGATTGGGCCGATGGCGCGCACCATCGAAGACGTGGCGCTGCTGTTCCGGACGTTGAGCGGGCAGGACCCTGACGATCCTGTCAGTCCTCCACTGCCGCTGCGCGAGCGATATCTCGATGAGTTGCGCGCCAAGCCGATTGGCTACTTCGAGGACGATGGATTGGTTCCCGTAACGCCCGAGACGAGCGCAGCAGTGCGAGCCGCCGCGGAGGCGCTGCGGGAAGCGGGATTTCGCGTGGAGCCGTTCCGGCCGGACACCCTGGAACTGTTGCGGCGGCTTTGGTGGAAGTTTTTTGTGCAGTGCGGCGCGATGTTTTATGAACCCGCCATCCGCGATAAAAAAGAGCAGCTGAGTCCGGTCTTCCGGGAATTTCTGGGCATTGTGGAGTCGGTACCGCCTCTGACGGCGAGCGAGTTGCTCGAAGCCTGGGCGGAACTGGACCTGCTGCGCGCGCGAACGCTCGCCGAGATGCGCGAGCACCCGGTGCTGCTGTGCCCGGTGGCCAGCGTTCCCGCGTTCCGGCATGGCGAGCGCACCTGGACCATCGAGGGCCGCGCTGTAGGCTATCTGGATGCCGTGCGGCACACGCAATGGTTCAACGCGCTGGCCGCGCCAGCGGCCGTGGTTCCGGTGGGCAGATCCCCGGAGGGTTTGCCGATTGGAGTACAGATCGTGGCCCGGCCCTTCGAGGATGAGATAACGCTGGGCGTTGCGGCCGTGGTGGACGCAGGGTTTGGATTTCGGCATCCCGCGATGGCCAGAGGCTGACAGGGCTTCTGCGATTCCTTTCCGCGCTCCGGGCATTCGCCACGCGCCTCGCAGAAATGTGACGGCACGCACACTCTGCGCCCGTCTCCACCCTTTGATGGAGGCGCGCAATGCGATGAGCGCAGTACTCTGGCGCTTCCCCGGATTGGAGTGCGCGGAGTGCGCGAAACCTGGCAAGATCGCTTTGCCGCGACACCAGATGTTCTGAAGACCGGGCAGCGGCAGCAGACCGTCGTACCCGTCCTGGACATCGAGATCGGCGGAGACGAGTTCATCACCATGGCGGGGCCGTGCTCGGTGGAGACCGGGCAGCAGCTCATGGCTACGGCGCATCATGTTCGCAGCCGCGGCGCGCGGATCCTGCGCGGAGGCGCCTTCAAGCCGCGCAGCTCTCCTTACAGTTTTCAGGGCCTTGGGCTGGAAGGGCTCAGGCTGCTGGCCGCGGCGCGACGCGAGACGGGTCTCGCCATCGTCACGGAGGTCATGTCGGAGTGCGACGTTCCCCTTGTCGCCGAGTATGCCGACATCCTGCAGATTGGCTCGCGCAGCATGGAAAACTACTCGCTCCTGGAGGCCGCGGCGCACTCAGGGCGCCCAGTGCTTCTGAAGCGGGGAATGACAGCGACGATCGCCGAATTTCTCCAGTCCGCGCAGGTGATCCTCGACAACGGCAATCCCTACGTGATGCTTTGCGAGCGCGGCATTCGCACCTTCGAGACTGCGATGCGGAACATGTTCGACGCCGCCGGCATTGCGTTGCTCAAGCAGATTTCGCATCTGCCAATCATCGCTGACCCCAGCCACGCGACCGGGCATCGCGAGCTGGTCCCCGCGCTGGCGCGCATAGCCGTTGTGGCAGGAAGCGACGGCCTGCTGGTCGAAGTCCATCCCGATCCGGACCGGGCGTGGAGCGACGGAGAACAGTCGCTCAACTTCGCCGAATTCGACGCTATGATGGCCTCGCTCGATCCCTACCTGGCGCTGCGCCCTGTAGCTGCAGGCGCGCCACTGATGGAGGCGGTTGGATGAGGGATCGGGTCAGGGTTTTTTGCCTTGCCGCCTGCGCGTCGCTGCTGTTGCCGCTGTGCGGTTTCGCGCCCTCTGCGGCGGACGAATCCGGGGGAGAATTCATCGTCACGGCGGCGCCCGCTTACGTGCCCCTGGCGGAACTTCGCGGGCAGGAACGATTTCCACGCGGCGCGCAACTGCTCGTGGTGCGCGACGGCAAGGCTGAGCCACTGGTAACCGGTTTTGCGGCCACATCTGACGCCAACGTCTCGTTCGACGCAAAGACGGTGCTCTTCGCGGGCAAGCGCGCCGCCGGCGATCCGTGGCAGATCTGGGAACTGACGCTTAAAGACGACTCGGTGCGCAGGGTGATTGCGACGGCAACCGACGCGGAGCGTCCGCTGTATCTACCCGGCGGACGGATGGTATGGGCGCAGCGCACGCCGCAGGGGTTCTGGATCGAGTCCGCGGAGGATGGAGATCTTCCTGGCGTTGTTTTCCTTAATCCAACCGCCGGGCCGGGTGCGCTCGCGCTGACCCATACGCAGACCAACGCATTCCCCACAGACGTGCTTGCCGACGGGCGAATTCTCTTCGAATCTGGCTTCCCGCTTGGCGAGGGATCGGCTCCGGAGCTTTACGTGGTCTATGCCGATGGCTCGGGCGTAGAGGCGTACCGGTGCGATCACGGCCGGGCGCGGTGGGGAGGCTCGCAACTGGAGTCCGGCGACGTGGTGTTTACGCATGGCGCGTCGCTGGCGCGGTTCACTTCGGCACTGGCGCACGAGGCGCCGATTGCCGCGCCTGGTGCCGAATACGCGGGCGCGATTGCGGAAACGGCTTCGGGCGCGTGGCTGTTGAGCGCACGAAAAGCCGGTGAAACGCATTACGCTATCGACCTGTGGAAGCCCGGCGCAACGCGGCTCGAAACCGTGCTGGCCGAACGCGGAGAGGATTTGGTCGAGCCCGAGCCGATCCTGCCGCGCGTGCGGCCCAGGCGCTTTCCGTCGGGATTGCACCCGTGGGACTACGGCAATCTGCTCGCGCTCGACTCGCGTTTGTCGCTCGAAGGGGATTTGAACCAAACCCCTGCCTCGGTGCGGCTCGAGACGCTCGACGCAGAAGGCCACGTGGCCGTGAACGGCACAGCGCCGGTTGCGCCCGACGGCTCATTTTTTGTGAAAGCGCCGTCGGACCGGCCGATTCGCTTCCTTCTACTCGACCGAAGGGGCACGGTGCTTCGCCGCGAGCATGGATGGTTCTGGATTCGCAGCGGCGAACAACGCATCTGCGTCGGCTGCCACGCAGGACCAGCGCGCTCGCCGGAAAATCTCGTGCCTGAAGTGCTGTTGCGGACCACCACTACGGTGGATCTGACCGGCGATGCACCTGACGCAGCAACCGGAGCCAATGCGCGGGGAGGCAACCGTAGATGACGATTCGTGCTTTGTTGTTTTTCCTTGGCGCCGTCTCGGTTGCCGCGGCGCAGAACACCCTGCCTCTGCCTCAGTCGGCATCCAGCACGGCACAGCCGGCGCTCCAGTCGAGTATCCGCTTTGAAGACGCAACCGCACAGTCGGGAATCGATTTTGTGCACAGCTTCGGCTCGGCCAGGCTGGGCTCGCTGCTCGAAGGCACGGGCGCCGGCTGCCTGTGGTTCGACTACAACAACTCGGGCCGCGAGTCTCTTTTCGTCGTCAACGGCCGCACACTCGCCGACGACATGACTCCGTATCCTCTCAAGGTCAAGCCCGACCCGGCACCCCACGCCCATCTTTATCGCAATGACGGCAAGGGCCACTTCACCGATGTGACCGAGCACTCCGGCCTCGATCCGGATATGTACGGCGTGGCGGTGACGGCGGCGGATTATGACAACGACGGCTACGAGGACTTGCTCGTCACGGGTTACGGCAAGGTGGTTCTGTATCACAACGACGGCAACGGCCACTTTACCGATGTGACCGCCAAGGCCGGAATCAAGGTAGACGGCTGGGCCATCAGCTCCACCTGGCTCGACTACGACCGCGATGGCTGCGTTGATCTGTTTGTGGGCCGTTACGTCAGGTTCGATCCGAAGTACCGCGCCTTCTATGCTGCCGACAATTATCCCGGTCCGCTCGATTATGCGGGCGAGACCAACATGTTGTTCCACAGCAACTGCGACGGAACTTTTACCGATGTGTCGCAACAGTCGGGGATCGGCGCACATATCGGCCGCACCATGGGCGTGACGGCGGCGGACTTGGACAACGATGGGTGGGACGACATCTATGTGACCAACGACAGCACCCAAAACTTGCTCTTCCACAACAAGCACAACGGAACCTTCGAGGAGATTGCGAACGACACCGGCGCGGCCTACGGGCAGGATGGCGAGGCAACATCTTCGATGGGGCCAGTAGCGGCGGACTTCTGGAACCGCGGTGTGCTCGACCTGTGGGTGACCGACGGAAGTTACAACCGCTTCCTCCGCAACCTGGGCGCTCCCGGGCTGGGGTCTTCGTCCACCGCGGATTGGAAGGGGTTCGAGGACGTGACGGCGGCGAGCGGTATCTCGCAGACAGATGCACAATACGTAAGCTGGGGCAGCGGCGTTTATGACTTTGATAACGACGGCCTGCTCGACATCCTGGTCTTTCACGGCGGCCTGATCCACATGATTCCCCAGGAGCACACGCTGTTTCGCGGGTTAGGCAACGGGAAGTTCTCCGACGTCTCGCGCCAGGCCGGCCCCGTGTTGAGTGCGCGCACCGTGGCGCGCGGCGCCTGTTTTGCCGATTACGACAACGACGGCAAGGTCGATGCATACGTGGTGAATCTGGGCGCCGAGGGAACGCTGCTCCACAATATTTCCGCCAACACGGATCACTGGGTCGAGATCAAGCTCGTTGGCACAAAGAGCAACCGCGACGGCATCGGCGCGCGCATCGAGGTCTCTGCAGCGGGAGAGCGGCAGACGGCCGAGCGGGTGGCGAGCTCCGGCTATCTCTCCCAGAACGATGGCCGCATGCACTTCGGGCTGGGTGCGGCGACCGTCATCGACAAACTCATCGTGCGCTGGCCCAGCGGGACGGTCCAAACGCTTGAGTCGCAGCCGGTCGATCGCGTGCTCACGATGCAGGAGCCGGGAGAGAGGAAGCCGCGATGAGCCGGGCCGGGCGCCTACGACCCATTGCGGCTCTCTTCGCCCTGGCCGCGGGGGTGTGCTGCACGGTGCTGTGGAAGGCGCAGGCGGTCAACGCGGCAGCCGCGCCACGAACAGGCGCGCATCTGGACTACGCTTCTCCGATCGAGGTGCTGTTCTCGCCGGACGGCGCGCGTCTCTACGTCCTCTGCAGCCAGAGCGACCAGGTCCGCGTGCTGGATGCGGCCAGCTATGCGGTCATCCAGGACGTTGCAGTGGGGCATGAGCCGCGCGGGTTCTCTCTATCCGCCGATGGAGGCAGACTGTTTGTGGCCAACTCCTGGGACGACACAATCTCCGTAATCGACACGCGCGCATTGAAGGTCGCGGCCACGTGGCCGGTAGGAGCGGAACCGTCCAGCGTCGTCGAAGACCACTGGGGCAAGCGCCTCTTCGTCGCCAACCGCATCAGCGGCGACGTGGCCGTCCTGAACGCACAGACCGGCGCGGAAGAGAAGCGGCTGCCGGCAGGGCGCGGCGCAAGTTACATGACGCTCTCGCCCAATGGCAGCAGCGTCTACGTCACGCATATCTATCCCAACCCCACGTCCTGGCGCACGCCGCCGGAGTCGGAGGTGACGGTGATCGACACGGCAGATGCCGAGGTGGCCGACCGCATTCCGCTGCACAGCATCGCCGGCGTCTTTCACACCGCGATCTCGTCCGATGGGCGTCTGGGCGCCGTGGCTGAGCTGCACCCCAAGAACCTTGTGCCGCTCACGGCTGTGGAGCACGGCTGGGTCTTCGAGGACACTCTCACGCTGTTTGGCGCCGATGTGGGCGATCGAACGCTCGAGATTCCCCTCGACGACCTGGACAGCTATGCCGCGCGACCGTTCGGCGTGGCCATGGCGGCGGACAACTCGCGGCTGTACGTAAGCAGCGGCGGCTCGGAGCTTGTGACGGTCATCGACCTGCCGCGGCTCTTGCGTTATATCCATACTCACCGTGCACTCATTGCCTACGACCTTTCCGCGAGCGTCAACTACGTAGTGAAGCGCATACCGGTGGGCCACGACCCGCGCGGACTGGCGCTAAGCCCCGATGGGCGCCGGCTTCTGGTGGCCAACCGGCTCGACGACACGATCAGTGTGATCGACACGCGCAGCAATCGCGTGACCTCCACGGTCGCGCTTGCCGGTCCGAAGGAGATCTCGGCGCAGCGCAACGGCGAACAGGCCTTTTATACCGCGCGCTACTCGTTCCATGGCGGCTTCGGCTGCGCCAACTGCCACATCGACTCTACCTTCGACGGCCTGCAGTGGGATCTGGAACCGGATGGGCTGGGCCGCGACATCGTGGACAACCGGATGCTCGAAGACATCAAGGACACCGCGCCGTACAAGTGGAATGGGGGCAACCCCAACCTGCCCACCGAGTGCGGACCGCGCACGGAGAAGTATTTCTGGCGCTCGGAGAACTACGACGACCGGACGCTGGCAGACCTTGCGCTCTACATCCGCAGCCTGCCGGCGAGGCCCAACCGGTGGCGGCTGCCAGACGGCCAACTCACCCCGCCGCAGGAGCGCGGCAAGGAGATCTTCGAGCGCTCGGCGGACAACTTTGGAAAACCGATTCCGCTCACCAATCGCTGCTCCTACTGCCACAGCGGCCCGCTGGGAACAGACCGGAAGTCCTTCGATGTGGGGACCAAGGGACCGGATGACGATTCGGGGCTACTCGACACCCCGCAGTTAACGAACATCGCGCAGACCGCGCCTTACCTGCACGACGGCTCGGCGGCCACGCTCGAAGAGATTTGGACGATTCACAATCCCCGCGACCAGCACGGGCGCACTAACGACCTGACCAAGGATGAGCTGAACGACCTGATCGAGTATCTGAGGAGCCGGTGAAGGAGAGGCAAGGATGAAGACGGCAATCAACAAGCTCCGGATCGCCATGGCGTTCGCCGTAATGGGAATGCCGGCGGTTGCCGCTCCGCCCCGGCCACCGAAGATGCCGCGCTACCGATTCGTCAACTACACCACGGCCAATGGGCTGCCGGACAACCATGTGTACTCAGTACTTGCAGACGGCAACCGCATCTGGGCGGGCACGGACAATGGGCTGGCCCTTTACGAAGACGGCAAGTGGAAGACCTACACCACAAAAGACGGGCTGGCGCAGCGGGCGGTGCTTTCACTGGCGCTGGACAAGCGGACCGGCGACGTATGGGCGGGAACCATGGGCGGGCTTAGCCGCATCTCCGGCGGGCGCATCGACACGTTCACGCAATTCAACTCGGGGCTCAGCAACGACGTGGTCTACGGCGTCTCGGTTGAGGGCGAATATGTGTGGGCGGCTACGGCCGCGGGAGCTTGCCGGCTGGACCTCGACACCGGCGAATGGTCGCTCTACAACGAGCGCAATACACCGATGAAGGAGATTTGGGCCTATGGCGTCTCCGCCGCGCCGGACAGGGTTTACTTCGCGATCTGGGGCAGCGGATTGCTTGAGTACAACCAGAAGACCCGCGCCTGGGACATGTACGAGGACCCCGACCATGAGACCGAAATCGTGCTTTTCAAAGACCAGGGGCTGATCCATGACGTCGTTTCCTCGGTCAGCTATGTGGACAAGATCGTGTGGGCGGCGACCTACTTTGGCGACAGCCGCTACGACGGCCGCTACTGGCATAACTTCCTGACCAAGGACAGCGGGCTGCCCTCGAACTTCACCAACTATGTGAAGGGTGTGGACGCCAACCGCGCGTGGTTCTGCACCGATAAGGGGCTGGCGTACTACGACGGCGCCAACTGGGCCGTTTACACACCGTCGCTTACCAGCGGCAAGCCGGAGATGTGGGTGCGCGATGCCGAGGGTCACGTTACCCATGTGCCGGTGAGCACCGCGCCGGCCAACAACTACATTCTGGGCATCGACTTTCAAGGCGGCGACATCTGGGTCGCAACGGCCGGAGGGTTGAGCCATGGAATTCTTGAACCGCAACCATAAGGAGCCATCATCATGAGTGCCTTAGCTGAAATTCTGGAAGCCATTGCCCATGCGCCGATCAAGAAACACGCTATCACCAATGAAGGGGTGCTGAACGAGGCGTATTGCTACGCCAAGCCCAGTTCGTTCTCGCGCGGTATGAGGGTCGATCTCGGGAGCGTGTCTATACTGCTCATTTCGGGCACGGCGTCGATCGACGAGTACGGCAAGAGCGTGCACATCGGCGACTTTCGCGCGCAGATGCGGCGGACGCTCGCCAACATCACTGGGTTATTGGAAAGCGAAGGCTGCACCTGGCGCGACATAGTGCGCACCAGTTGCTATCTGCGCGACATCGAACGGGACTACGAGGCGTTCAACGAAGAGCGGACGGCCTTTTACAAGGAGCAGGGGCTCGACCCCCTGCCGGCGTCCACCGGCATCCAGGCCATTCTTTGCCGGCCCGAGCTACTGGTGGAGATTGAGGCCATCGCGATGTTCCGCACCGATAAAGCGGCAGCCGGCAAGGAGTAGCACCCATGCGAAGGAGATGGCGGCTGGCGGCAGGCTGCTTTTGCGCCGCGGGTGGTGCGCTTCTCTTTGGTCAAGCGCTGGCCGGACGCGCGGACCAGAGCGCGGGCCTGGCCGCGCATGTTTGTCCGTGCGGCACTCATCCGCCGGGACCCGCATCGGAGTGGACCGCCAAGCCCTATGCAGGCGAACCGGAGGACATGAGCCCCTACGCGAGGTTTGCGACGCCCTACTATCTCAACTACACACAACCTACCATCTGGCTGGGGCCCGGCCGTGACAAGCCTGCTCCCAATGGCCTCACCGAGGTGCGTATCGGGTTTATGGGGCCGGTTACGCCCGACGATCCCGACCACCTCTTTGGCCTGCGCATGCTACACGGGGCGCAGTTGGCGGTGGAAGAAGCGAACGCCCGCGGCGGTTACGGCGGCAAGCCATTCCGGCTGACGCTGCACGATGACTACAACAACTGGCAGGCGAACGCAGTGGCCGGCAACGACCGTCCCACCGATCCGGAGATCTGGGGTTCGGCTTCCGATGAAGTAGTCAAGATGATCTACGACGATCAGGATTGGGCGATCTTTGGCTCAATCAGCTCGGAGTCGACGCACATTGCGCTGCGCCTGGCGTTGAAGGCGGAGATTCCCATCGTAAACTCGGCCTCGACCGATCCCACGATCCCCGAGACCTCCGTGCCCTGGTACTTCACCGACCTCGGGGACGACCGCGTGCAGTGCTACACGCTAGCGCGCCGCATTTATACCGAACTAGGCCTGAAGCGCGTGGCCATTCTACGCGTGAACAACCGCTACGGACGCATGGGTGTGCCCAAGTTCCGAGACGCTTCGCGGCGGCTCGGCCACCCGGTAGTGATCGAACAGAAGTTCATGCCCGGCGACACCGAATTTTCCCGCGAGTTGAGGATCATCCAGGATTCGCGCGCCGACGCC
>Ga0335072_10000877_pt1 | contig 52725 bp, 39 predicted proteins | sample Lox_Sample_21_FD_206725 | JGI IMG/M metagenome (GOLD analysis project Ga0335072, IMG submission 206725) | Soil microbial communities from Loxahatchee National Wildlife Refuge, Florida, United States - Lox_Sample_2.1 | ecosystem: Environmental > Terrestrial > Soil > Wetlands | place: USA...
CGACGGCGCCGGCGAGCCGCAACGCCTGGTGGAGAATCTGAGTAACCCTGTGCCCGGGTCTTTTTCCCCGGATGGCCGCCGGCTGGCCTATTTCCCTCAAGCTCCCGCGACGGGTTGGGATCTGTGGACCCTGCCGCTGGATTTGAGCGATCCCGATCACCCCAAGGCGGGCCAGCCGGAACTGTTCCTGGGCACGACGGCCAATGAGCTTCTTCCAAGGTTCTCTCCCGATGGCCGTTGGATTGCCTACCGCTCCAACGAATCGGGGACCGACGAGATTTACGTGCGGCCGTTTCCGGCGGGCAGCGGAGGCAAGTGGCAGATTTCCAGTGGCGGCGGGCTCTTTGCCCTGTGGTCTCCGAATGGCCGCGAGCTGTTCTACGAGACGGCGGATAACCGGATTATGGTGACGGACTACCGCGCCAACGGCGATTCCTTCGCGCCGGACAAACCGCGGCGGTGGTCGGACCAGCAACTCTTCAATCCGGGGCGATCGAACCTGGATCTGGCGCCGGACGGCAAGCGCTTCGCGGTGCTGGTTGCGCCCGAAACAGCCGGGGGGGAGAAGGGCTCGGTACACGTGACCATGCTGCTGAATTTCTTCGACGAGGTGAAGCGAAGGATTCCGTAGTCCCGCCTGACCTTCTCTGGCCGTATCGCGCAAGCCACGAGTCGAGGCGTCCGATCAGGTTCTGGACGGCGTTCAGGGAAAGTGGACCGGAGCGGTCCCATTCGAGGCGGCCAGTTTCCGGGATGCCCACCTATCGTTCCTTTCCGTCGAAAACGACTTGGCGCGTGGGCGATCGTCTTTAGCTCCAAGTGCCTGAGCGCCACGGTTAGCATGCGATGATGAGGATATGGCTTCACGATTGGCCCCAGCGCTTGCCGTCATCTTTGCCAGCGCGGTACACGCCATGATCCCGCGCGGCGCGTTCGGCGCATATGACATTGCGGTTCGAGCCGGAATCGCTGCGGCCGCAAGCGCAGGGGCCTATCTGCTGATAATGGCTTTCGCGGGACATTGGCGCCGCACCCAGTAGACACCGAGAACCGTCCTACTGAGCCTCCGAGCACCTTTTTGCGTAGTTGGGTCCCAGGGGATCGGGCTGAGCGGCACCTCGCGATCCTTGCGGCCTTTGCCTTGACGGATACTCACGACCATGCGCTCCTTGTCAATGTCTTCGCATCGCAGGTGAGCCAACTCGGCGCAGCGCATGCCAGTGGAGTACAAGGTCATGAGTATGGTGCGGTGACGGAGGTTGGCCGCACCCTCGATGAGCCGCTCGACCTCCTCGGGGCTGAGGACGACCGGCAAGTGCTTCGGCGTTTTGGGCAGTGGCAGGTCGTCACGCCGGAAGGGGCGTTGGAGGACCTTCAGGTACAAGAAGCGAAGAGCGCACATGCGCACCAGAACGCTGTGAGGCGCCAACTTCTTTTCCTCGAACAGATACAACTGGTACCGGCGCACGTGCTCCCTGGCCCAGCTGATCCGGCGATCGGTGGAAGTACTCCGCGAATTGCCGGATGGCGGTGACATAGGCCCGTGCGGTAGCTTGAGAGTAATTACGGCGCTTGAGTTCCTCAAGCACCTTTTTTCTTAGTTGGGTCACAGGGACCTCCTTGTGACCCAAAACTACCGCGAAGCGCGGCGGGCTGCGAACCATGCGCACGCGAAGCGTCCGCCGCGCAAGCGGCTTAGTTCAAACGGGATTCTCGGAAACTGAACTCGCCGGTCCGGCGCTACTCGCGCAGCTGCCGGCTTTTCGCCGCCGTGGGCCGTGGGACGCAACGCTAGCGCAGTCTGGCACAACCGGTGCAACGTCGGCGCCCCCTGCGCTAGCGTGGCCGAACACACGAGACGGTGGTTAGAATGGTGGGTCCACATGGCCGACGAAAACGTCCCCACGGAAACGAAAAACCCGCGCCCAAGAGAATATGGCCGCAATTCGATGCCGCGGTTGCGGCAGCAATGGATCGGGCCGCGGCCACCAGGAGCAAATGCACCACCGCCCTCGGGGACACCCATCTATGGCCGCGAGGCGTTGCGGCGCCTCCGCGAACAGGATGCGGCCAGGGAGGGCGAGGCGCCGAAGCTGCCCACGTCGGATGAGGCAGAGGAGCTACCAGCCCCGGCAGCGAGAGGAGCCAAACGAAGGCAGATCCACATCACCGTCACCGCGGAAGAAGAACAAGTCATCGCGGAACTCGCGAGATGCGATGGTATGACGCCGTCAAACTGGTTCCGCGCCGGCAGAGGAATGCCAGTTGTTGATCCACATCGGCCGAACGCAAGGCGGGAATGGAAGCGCAGGGAATGGGCGCGCTGGATGAACGCCCAACTGAAGAGTCGGGATACTGAGCGGAAGTGAGGAACAGTTCCGTACCGGGACAATCGCGATCCAGATGACGCGATCGGTGTCTGCTGGGCGCTTCGCTTCCGGGGCGCGAGTACGGAACTATTCCTCACTTCTGTGACTGGGACACTATATAGAAATCTGAAATCGGAAAAAGGTGTCCCAGGTGTCACAACCCCTTGAAAATACAGCGCGAACTGTCACAGACCCCGGCGTCCACTGTCCCGAGGAGAAAACAGGCAAATCCGTCCGTTTTGGACTCCAAATGGACTCCGCGAACGATAGCGCGCTTGCATTTGCAATAAGGGCGCTATTTGTAAGTGGTCGGTTTTTGTAGGGTTTAAGGTTGGTCGGGCCGCCGAGATTTGAACTCGGGACCTCTTGCACCCCAAGCAAGCGCGCTAGCCAGGCTGCGCCACGGCCCGATCAGATAACGATTCTAGCACAGCGGCCCAAAACGTCGCCTCCCCGAACTACTTCCTATTGAGCCGCTTGCCACCCTCGCGCAATTCCTCTAGCACTTCGCGCGCCGTCACGTCCGATGGCTCAAGCCGCAGAGCCGTCTCCAATTCCTTTCGTGCCGCGTCTGGATCGTGCAGTAAGAGCAGCATGCCATACTGCCGGTGGAACAGTCCGGACCGCGGCTCGCAACGCACCGCCTCCCGCTCCTGCTCCAACGCCCGGTCGAATTCGTCGCGATGCACGTAAAGGCCCGCCAGGTTGTTGTGGATGACGCCAGCATCGGGCGATTGGATGGCGGTCTTGCGCAGCATCGTAAGATCGTCTCGCCAATCGCTGTTCCGCTCCGCTGTCTGCCAGGAAAAAATGCACAGAGTGGCCAACCCGGCGGCCCACGCCGGACCTGCCCGCCGCTGCTCACACCAACTCCATAGCAGTCCGGCGATCCACGCGAATCCGGCCGAAGGAAGATACAGGTAGCGCTCGGCGAAGACATTCTGTCCTACGCCGGTAATGTTCAAAGCGGGCGCCAGCGCGAGTACCGTCCAGACCAGGCTGAACATCACCGTTGGAGATGTCAAGCGCCTGAGAACCGTCACAGCAAGCGCAGCCAATATCGCGAGGGCTAGTAGAAAAGCCATGCTGATCGAAACCGTGGGGTGAAAAACGTGGAAGAAGTTCAGATCGCTCGGGTAGACCAGCTTCCAGAGGTATTGTGCCAGCGTTACCGTGGCGCTCATGACGAACTGCGCGGGAGTCAACTGGAAGAACATCTGCTCGGTGGGAGCCAGGGAGCCCAATGCGCTCCAACGGCCCATCAGGTAGATGGCGAACGTTCCGGTCATGGCGGCGTAGAGCACAAGATTGCGCTTGAGTTCGCGGAACCGGCGGCCCAGGTAAATCCATTCGTAAGCCAGGTAGAGCGGCAGCAACATCACGCCGGTTTCCTTCACCGAGAGCGCGGCCAGGTAGAGAGCGCTGTGGCCGGCGATGGACGGTGCGCTCGGCGAGCCCTTCTGGCGCGCGAACAACCATGTGCCTGCGAGCACGATTAGTGTCACGACGAGGTCGGGATAGGCAGCCACCCAGTCGACCACTTCAGTATGGATGGGATGGACGGCGAAGATCAATGCGGCGGGCACAGCGGCCCGCTCCCGGCCGGCAATTCGCACGGCCAATCGATATACCAGAACGGTGTTCGCGGCGTGCACGAGCACGGAAAAGAGGTGGAAGGCGAAAGCGTGAAACCCGAACAAGGCATGGAACAGCATGTAAACCAGGATCTGCAGCGGGCGGTAATAGTTGGCGCTCGCGCCGCGAAAGGCCCATACACCCGTCAGGATCGCCTTCCCGACTTCATGTTGCGTAATTACCGGATTGCCCAGGAGTTGATCTTTGTCGTCGCCAACGAAATCGTTGACGAGCGAGTTGGCGTACGCGCCGAGAGAGATCGCGACCAGCAGGATCACCTGCCAGGGCGCGCCCTTTGGCGGGCGTTTGGGACCGCTCTTCGGCCGCGGTGCGGGCTTTCGCTTGGCCATCGAATCAGCGATTGTAGCGCGCCCGCAGCTACCTCGGCAGGTCGAAAATCGCCTGGAATCTTACGGCGGCTTCATCGTTTGCATAACTCCCAACGCAGCACGGTTTACGGCACCCCAGACGAACTGGACCGCTGGTGGGAGAGCCGTCGGAGTCCCGAAGACGTCGATGACGAGCCCGCGAAACCCGAGGCAGCGGAAAATGTTCGCCGCGAGACCAAGTCGCCCGCACCCGACGCGCTGTCCCTGCCCGTTCCGTCTGCGCGCCGTTACCCCGGATGGGGGCTGCCGGCTGTCCGTCTGGCTGCTTCGCCGGCGATTTCCACTGCGCGACGTGCTCGTCTCGTCCATCACCAATTTCCCGGGCGATGAACGCCCGCCTTTCCTGCGGCGGGTCCAAAGCCGCCTTCTCCCAAAATGGCTTGGAGGGCCGGAATCTCCGTGCCACGGGACCGATACCGTCCAGGTGATGCTGGTGAGTCCTGACCGCGGGCCGGAGCACCGGTCGGGCAAATTTCGAACCACTGGCACCGGCCTGGCGGTAAAAAGTGCGGCATCGCCCGCCCCCCGACGGCAGATCCCTCATCGTTTCCACCACTGATTCCGGTCAGGCGGAAGGTCTGCTTATGCTGCCAGTCGCGAGTGGGCCGGCGACACGGCGCACCACCCTCCAGCCGGCGAGTGCGATCTCGAACCGGCCCTCAGCCTGGATGGCCGTACGCTGGTTTTTCGCCGTGAAGTCCGCTAGAGCGGCGAGTTGTATATTCTTGCGGCTGGCGGAAAACCATGCCCATCCAGTTGTAGCGCGAGCGTCGCTTCGCGGGACCCCGTGAGCGGGGCTTACTGCCAAGACGGACCTGGTCCGCACCATTGCCTCCAGACATTTAAAAGGTTGAATCCATGCAGTAACGGCGGGTTCTGTTGCGGATCGAGGTATTCGCCATTGTTAAAGACATGCTCAATCGCGGCGAGTGCCCAGTTCAGGCTCGTGTACAAGGTACTTAGCGCGGACTCTGTGAAAGCGTGGAGAATGCTCGGCAAGTGCTTGAATGAAGTAATTTCATAACCGTAGACAGCACGTCGGGGTGCAATACGCCAAGAGGCCAGTCAGCCACCTTCCGACAAGCCACCAATTCGGACCGCAAAGCAAAAACAGGTCACCGGAGCGGGAACCGGCTCGCGTGTTCCGGTGTCCTAAAGGAATGCTTCGTACGCTTCCATCGCTGGTTGCCGCGCTGACCCTTGTAGTTTCGTCGGGGCTCGGGGACGATCTCCCCAACTTCGAGGCGGCTTCGGTGAAGCATTCCGACCCAAACTCGAGAAGCGGTCCAAACGCATGTAGGGGCGGCCCCGGCACGCCGGACCCCGGAATGCTCCATTGCACGAATAGCTCGCTAGCTCTGTTTATCTTGCAGGCTTACGACCTGAAATGGTACAAACTCATATCGCCCGACTGGGTCATCCACGGGGGGAGTCAGTCCGGATACGATGTCAGTGCCAAGATCCCTCCCGGTACGTCGAAGGCAGACTACAGGCTCATGCTGCAACGCTTACTGGCCGAGCGCTTTCACCTCGTGGTGCATCGTGAGAGCCGGGAACTGCCGGTCTATTCATTGGTTCCCGGCACAGGCAAGCCGAAGCTCATTCTCTCCCCTTCTCCGGCGCCTCCCGGTCCGCGTTGCGCCATGTCTATGGTCAAAAACCACTTCCACTGGGCGTGCCACAACACGCTCCTCAAAGATCTGGCAGGGAACCTGGAGACGTTGTTTTGGAGCGATGTGATGGATGAAACCGGCCTTAACAGCGAGTACGATTTTACTCTTGATTTCATACCGCCGGAAGAATGGCAGGGGAAAGTCGGATGGTCCCCTTCGAGCGCGATCGCCGACGACACCTCGACCTTGGATAACGCGATCTCCGAACAACTCGGCCTGAAACTGAAGAAGGGGAAGGAGCCAGTGCAAGTTCTGATCGTCGACAAGGCGGAAAAAAACCCGACTGAGAACTAATTTGCTTTGCCCCGTTTTGGACGACCACTTCGCCCTTATTAACGACATTCGCCGACCGCGTAAACGACCTAAACTTTGGCTCAATGGTCGTTCCAAATTCTGCGTTCCGCCCGAGCAGTCCGCCCACCGTTTTGCCGGTCCGGTTCTCTTCTGGTTTGTTTTCCGTCGGTGCCAGAATCACCGGCCGCAAATCGGCCGTTTCGTGGTTCAAGGCACAACCGATGCGGGACGCACGCGTCGTGGCGGCAAATGTCGCATGATGTCGCCATTTTTGACGGGCGGGTTTAACCCATGGGCGCGGCGAATTGAACCTTCCATTCTGGCTGCGGGATACCAAATGGATCTACTGCGCCAAACATGCCTCGGGACGATTTGAGGTGGTCCGTGTGATGGCTACTGGCGGCACGTCGCGCAGTTACATATATTACAATCAGACCGCCGGATGTGCCTGGAGCCTGAGGCGCTGCGAAGACGGACCTGGGCGGGCGCTCCTCCATTCAGCTCTGACGATTTGGCTACCGGCGAGATACCTGTTGTTACGCCGGTTCAGTTCAGATGGCAGTTTCTTGTGGCTCTCGCAGTACGATCAATGGGGCCGGGATCTGATCGCGATTCAAAATGGGGCAATCGGCGGCAAGGGCGCTAATCCGGCCTGTGGCCGGCACGGCGCCGCGCTCTCAACCCATCAGATCGAGCGCCGCCTGAATCTCGTCGCGCGTGTGAAAATCGCCCTTCCGCGTGGTAGCCTCTATGCCGCGCCGGTACAACTCTCGCGCTTCGTCGGCCAATCCCAGGTGCTCAAGCGTCTGGCCGCCATGGTAATAAGCCGCCGAGTAGTCGGGGTGCGCCGCGATGAGCGCGCGAAACTCCGCTGCCGCGGCCGATAAGTCCCCGACATTCCGATACTCCATCGCCAGGCCATAGCGTGCGAAAGTGTCGGCGGGGTTCTGCTCCACCATGCTTTTGAGGATATCCAAACGGGTGCCAGCCATCTCTTGTGCTACTATACCTCCGAAATGGCGTGCCCCTATTTTCATGCCGTGAAGCCGCGCAATCAGACCGGCGATTCGCGTTCGCCAATGCTGCCGCTGGGCGATGCCTGGGACGGAGTCTGTCGCGCCAATCCGGAAGTGCCCTGGCAGCCGGACGAAATCACGCTGCTTTCGCACTGTAACCTGGGGTACGCACGCGGATGCTGCGCGCGATTTCCCGCCGGCGATGGACCCGACGCGGCGCGCTTCACGATCGCCGCCAATAGCACCGAAACCGTGCGGATCTACTATGTTCTCGAACGCGATCACCGTCCCTGGGCGCACGGTCCGCTGGAATATTCGCGGTCGAGCGATTCGTTCACGGAAGAAACGGCCGGCGAGGCTACTCTCGCGCTGGCGCGTGCCTACGCCGCCAGCTATCTGCGGCGGATTTCAGAAGCTTCCGCGCGTTGAGCCGCATCAGGAAATCGAGAAGCGATGGAAGGCAAAACAGTACGCGAATCGGCGTCGGAGTATTCCGAACTGGCGCTCCCCAATGACGCCAACGGGCATGGGAACGTCCTCGGCGGGCGGGTGATGCACCTGGTGGACCTGGCAGGCGCCATGGCCGCCATGCGGCACGCCCGCAAGCCAGTGGTCACGGCGTCGGTGGATAGCCTGCATTTCCTCCACCCTGTGCACATATCGGAGCTGGTGATTCTGCGGTCGTCGGTGAACCGCGTGTTCCGCACGTCGATGGAAGTCGGTGTGAAGGTGGAGACGGAAAACCTCATGACCGGCAAGCGGGTCCACACTTGCTCCGCCTACCTCACGTTTGTGGCGCTGGATGAGAATCAGCGGGCAACACCAATCCCAGCGGTGACACCCGAAACGGATGAAGAAAAGCGGCGATACCGGGAAGCCGGCGAGCGCCGGGAATATCGTCTGGCAATGCGAAGTCGCCTGCGGGCCTGATCCGGCTCGCGGGCGCAAATCAACCTTCTTTGTACATGTACTTGATACAGGGTTTGTAAAGGAGGATGTTGGGACCTTCGGACCGGTTCACCTTCAAGCAGCACTTGTCGTACCACTCGATGGTGCCATGCAGTGTTTCGCCATCGCGTAAAACGAACACCATCGGTGTCTTGGCCTGCATTTGTTTCACGTAGTAGAAATTCTCGGCGTTTGTCTGATCTGGCGGAACAGGCTTCTTCTGCTGCTGCGCGGCCCTACGCGGAGGCGCTATCTGCTCTTTGATCTCGTTTAGAGACGGACGTATAAGTTTGCGATTGACAGCTTCCACGGAATGCCATCCTTTTGATGAGAAGTATGATTGGCCGTCGCTCCACAAGCAGGGCGGCTTCTAGTTGGATCAATTTGTCCGACTTGAACTCATAAATAACACAAAGGATGACCCGCCGCAAGGTTGTCCCGGCGCTCTGTCCCCGCCGGCGAGCGCCGTCAGCTGCCGCCCCGCAGGGACCTGAGCCGGTTCTTCAGACGCTGCCATAAACCCGGCTTCGGAGCCTGCGCGACGGGCGCCGCCACCGAGGGCGGCGGCCCCGGATTGGCAAAATCCACCGGGGCCGGTAGCACGCATGGCTCCTCGCCGGCAAAGCGGACCAGATTCTGCATTACGGCGTATTGGCGCCGCACCATCTGCCCATCCTTCGTCTGCACGCACACCGAAAATCCGGGATACTCCTGGGGCTCGGATTTTCCCCGGCCGCTCGAGTAGTGGACCGGCTGCAAAAGCACCGGAGAATACCCGATCAGATTACGCTCCACATGGGCCGTTTCGTAACGATGGCGCTTCGCACTCCACACAAACACGCGAATGCTGTCGAAGTCGTATGGGTGCACACCATTTCCCACGGTGGTCCACAACCAGGTGTCTTTCTGCTGGTCGCCATCAGGCAGCTTTCCCAGCGAAAAGTAAGAGACAATCGTGTGGCCTTCGGCATACTGGCCTACTTCATCGGGGATTGCCATTCGCAGGCGGTTCGTGACCACCCAGCCGGTCTCCCCGTCAGGGGCCCGGACCAGGCTCCAATCGTCGGTACGCACGGGTTGTGCGGGAGGCTGCGATTCGGTATCCGCCTCTTCTTCGTCGGTGCCCTGCTTGGAAAGGTCGATCCAATTGGATGGCGGCGGCGGCGCGGCAGGCATGGGCGGAGGGGGAATTTTCCCCGTTTTTCCCTCTTTCCGCGTGACCTTCATTTTCCGCGCGGGACGCGGTACCAGCGGCTTTCGAGGCAGATCGCTGCGCGGCCGCCGGAGGTGAGTGAGCACGTCCACCTTGTCGTTTTCCTTCAGCATCAGGAAGCTCGGAGCATTTTGGGCGGGCTGTATGTGCACGCGCAGATTGGCGTCTGTGGTGGCCTGTCCTTGCGCGGGGAGGGATGCCGCACGCTCGGCAAGAGCCTTGAGCGCCTTCATGTCGTCAAGGCCAAGTAGTTGGCGCTGCTCGATCCAGCCTTCTTTTCCATTCTCGGCACGAACCCTTACCCAGGTACGATGTTGTTCGAGAATATCCACACGGTCGCCATGCTTCACCGTTGTGACGGTGGGTGATTGGATAGGGATGTCACTGCGCAGGTTCAGAGTGGCGGGACCCACATAGGCCTCGCCTCTCACGGGAGCGCGCGGCGGACCGCTGCGGCAACCAGCGAGCATTAAACCTAATGCGACAACGACGCTGCATTTCCTCAGGGAACCGGGGTGCACACCTGATTTTATTCTAACAGCCTGGCGTTGACCCGGCCTTTCGTTTCGCGACGTGTAGCGCAACTATTTCCCGCCGGCGCACGAATGGCAGCCGCCGCGCGCGCCGCATTGCCTCAGATCCCCCGTAAACGTCCGAGGACGGTCATATGCCAGACGCTTGCCGACCACACTGGAACCGCGCCTGCCGCTCATGCGCTGGAATCTGTACCGCCGCTCGTCCGTTACCGGACCAACCGAACGAAAGAGCAAACGATATGCGTCTGCTGATCACTCTTTGCATCTCTCAGCTGCTGCTTCCGGCGAGATTGGGGTACGCCGCCGCCCAGCAAACCGAAAATGACCTATTGGTAGGGCGGGGGCTGCACCGGCAGGGATCCTATGACGAGGCCCGCGTAAAATTGGCTGCCGCACTGCGAGACGCGCAGGCCGACGGTTCCGATACCCGCACTGTCGCCCTGATTCTCGACTGTATGGGCACGAACGAAGAGGACAGCGGCGATTTCCGGCAAGCCGAGGTGTTCCTGAATCGCGGGCTGTCCCTTATCCACCCCTATGCTCCTCACGACCCGGTTCTCATCGCCCTCGAAACCCATCTGGCAGAGTTGTACATGGCGGAAGTACGGCCCGAAGACGCAGAACAGATGCTTCGGCATTCCTTGAACGCATTGCGGCGCGCCAGCCATCCCGAGCCCGGTTTGCTGTCGGTAGTCGAGCGGAATCTCGCCCTGACTTGCGTCATGCTGCACCGATATGAAGAAGCGGACAAGCTTTTGCGAGAAGCTCAGGCGCTGTTGGAATCCGAACTGGGGCCGCTCCATCCCCGGCTGGCGAGCGGGCTGTTTGCGTATGCCTCGCTGCTCACGGCCGAGCATAAGTACATGGAGGCAGTAGCCCCGGCGGAGCGCGCGTGGAAAATCTTGCACGGCACTTCGGTTCCGGTTGGTAAAGTGGCGCTGGCAAGCGCATGCTCGGCTTTGAGTTCGATCTACTTCCGTGCCGGGCGAGTCGCAGAAGCCTCCTCTCTGGCTCTTCAGGCCGCCAACCTGGAGGAAGAGGCTGCCGGACCCAACCACCCGGCCGTCGCCTTCTACCTCCAGAATTACGCGTACATCCTACGCCATACGGGACACAAAAAGGAGGCGAAGACCATTCAGAAGAGAGCCGGCGACATTAGCCAGCACGCACCTTCACTTTCGGTTGGTGACACCATCAACATAGCGGCGTTACGCAACGGATCGAACTGACCAACCGTCACAAACGCGGGCTAGGCCCGTATGTTGTGCGATGCATCATCCCAATGCACCGCCGCTTTGCGGAAGTACGATTCGTTGGCCATGTGGCAGGCAATGGCCGCGTGATGCCCGAAGACCGCATCCTCCGCGACGGTACCACGTGTCTTCACTGCCCGGAAAAAATTCCACAGGTGTGGACGCAGATCGTCCCAATCGTCCGACTGGAATACCGCTGACTGCATGACCGTTTCCTTGCCGGGTGGGATGGCATGTTCCGCGTGCCACTGCCGCACATACTGCTCGCGCTCTTGCGCGGGAAACCCACCCGAATAGTAGCTCGGCGACGTGTCTACCCCACGCTGCGGATAGTGGCGTAGCTCTCCTCCGGTGGCTTCGAGCACACCGTTGGGTCCGTAAAAACGGGCCGTCTCGGCGCTCGCGGAGCACAAGTCGAGCCGAACATACACGGGCACGCCATGATAATCGAACAGCACCAGGTGTACGTCCGGCATATTGCGGCCATCGTGGAAGCGGAAGATGCCCCCCAGCGCGGCGGCGGATTGCGGCGGCTCGTTCCAACCGAGGGTGTAGAGCATGCCGCTCAGCAGATGCACCATGAGATCGCCGCCGACGCCGGTGCCGTATTCCCGCCAGCAGCGCCAGCGCGCGAAGCGGACCGGGTCGAAAGCAATCTTCGGGGCATCGTTTAGCCAGGTGTCCCAATCGAGCGTCTGCGGGGTCACATCCGGCGGCGGATAGACCCACGCGCCATTGGGATCGTTCCGCCCCATGGTGAGCTCTACGAATTCGACGTTGCCGATGGCGCCATCCTGGTAAAGCTGCCGCGCCTTCGCGCACAGCACCGAACTGACACGCTGCGACCCGATTTGAACTACGCGATTGTTGGTGTGCGCCGCCTCTACCATCGCAAAGCCATCCGGGATGGTGTGCGACATGGGCTTCTCGCAGTAGATGTCCTTGCCGGCGCGGCAGGCATCGACAACCACGCGGCGATGCCAGTGATCCGGAACGGCGGCGATGAGGCAATCGATATCTTTGCGATCGAACAATTCCTGGTAGTGCCGCGTGGTGGGCAGATTGGGATTGTTGGTGATCTCTCTCGCGAGCGTGTGCCGCCCGTCCCACAAATCGGCCGCTCCGACGCACTCTATGCCCGGAAGACTGATGGCAGAACCCAGCAGGCCCGAGCCTTGCATACCGACCCCGATCATGCCGAAGCGAAGGCGGTCGGATGGCGCCACGGGAGCCTGGTTATCGGGGAGGTCTGCCTCCAACCTGGTAGCCAAAAAGGCACCGGTGGCGGCAGCCTGCAGGAATCTGCGACGGGGAAGACGCGTGCTCATGGCCGAACCTCCAGCACCAGTTTACTGCGGGGGAGCGGTGGTTTTGGAAGCTTAAGCCGTCCGCGCCATCAGCGCTTCCCGCACTTCCGGACTGGTGGCCATATCGATACATGTCCACGCCATCGCCACGGCGCCGTCCGCCATCGCCTGGTCGGCATCGGGAGTGGCGCAGTGATGCGCGAACTCCGGCTGATGATTAACCGCCGGCAGGGAATTGATGCCGATCATCGGATGAATCGAGGGCATCGCCAGCGAGACGTTGCCCATATCGGTCGATCCGGTGGGCCGCGTTTCCCACTCGCCGAGGTCGGGGAACGGCCGGCCCAGCGCTTCCGAATTCCTGCGGTAAAGCGCGGCCATGTGTTCGTGGTGGCGCATTTCGGCGTAAGGGCTTTCGCCGCCGACGATCTCAACCTTCGCGCCCGTTGCCAGGCCGCCCGCCTCGAAGCAGCGGTAGATTCTCGACCGCAGTTCCTTGAGCTGTTCCAGCGTCTCGGAGCGGATCATGTATTTGGCTGAGGTGTGCGCGGGTACCACGTTTGCGGCCACACCGCCGTTGGTGACGATACCGTGGATACGGTCGCCGGGGCGGATGTGCTGGCGCAGCAGGCCGATGGCGGTTTGCGCGATGGTAAGCGCGTCGGCCGCATTCACACCGAGTTCCGGGAACGCCGAGGCGTGCGACTCCTTGCCCGTGCAGCGAACTTCGAACATGGAGGCGGCGATGATCTTGGCGCGCAACATGTCGAACGGCGCCGGATGGACCATCATAGCGGCGTGCATGCCGGCAAAAGCGCCGCGTTCGAGCAGCAGAATCTTCCCGCTGGCGTTTCCCGTTTCTTCGGCCGGCGTGCCGATGACCGTGACGGTGAGACCGGCCTCATCCGCCACTTTGGCCGCCGCCAGCGCCGCGCCCACCGCCGACGCCGCGATAATATTATGTCCGCAGGCATGGCCGATTCCCGGCAGGCAGTCGTACTCTGCGCAAATCGCTACGCGCAGCGGACCGCTGCCGGCCGTGGCGCGAAAAGCCGTAGGCAGTTCGCAAACTCCCTTCTCCACCGTAAAACCGCCATCGGCCAGAGCTTCGCAGAGCCAGGATGACGCCTGTTCCTCTTCGAATCCCAGCTCGGGGTGCGCGTGAATGCGGTGGCTCAGGTCGATCAACCCCTCGCGGGCGGAATCAAAATGTTCTTTGGCGCCGGATTTAGCATCCATATGGGTTGGAGCATACCACGCGCCGCCGGCCGACGACGATTTATTCGTTACGCAAGGCGATCAGCGGATCGACCCGCATAGCGCGCCAGGCGGGAACCAGCGACGCGGCGAGCCCTGTGACGAGCAGGGTGAGCGCGACCACCGCAAGCGTGCCCGGATCGCTCGATTTCGTTTCGAAAAGCTGCGCGGCGAGCAGGCGGCCCGCCAGGAGAGCGGTTCCGAAACCCAGCACGAGCCCGGCGGCCAACATGATACCGGAATAGCCGAAGACCAGGCGCAGCACGTGCGCCCGTCCAGCGCCCAGGGCCATACGAATACCGATTTCCTGCGTCGCCTGCGTCACCGAATACGAGATGACGCCGTAAATCCCGATCATGGCCAGCACTAGGGCGAGAGCCGCGAAAACCGCCATGAGCAGCATGGCGAACCGGCGCTGTGAGAGCGATGTGGCCACCAGGTTATCGACCGTGCCTACGGCATCCAGGGGAAGCTCGGGATCGAGCCCGCGGATGACCGAGCGAATGCCGCTGATGGATGCCTCGGGATCACCCGCCGTGCGCACCGCAAAATACATCGACCCGAACGGATCCTGCGCGGCAGGACGGTATATCGCCGGGCGTCCTTTCGATTCCAGTTGCTGATCGCGAATGTCACCCACGATTCCGACGATTTCTGCCGGCTTCGCATCCGAGCCTCCGACTTTTATTTGCTGCCCCAGCGGATTTTCATTGCGATAGAACTCGCGCGCCATCGATTCGCTGATGATTGCCACGGGGGGCGCACCGCTATCGTCGTGGTCGTTGAATTCTCGGCCCGCCTTGAGCGGAATTCTGAGGGAGCTGAGATAGCCGGGCGTCGGCGCGTAGTACATGGCGGATGGTTCGTTTCCGGGCTCAACCGGCGGCTTGCCGACTTGCGTGAACGACAGAATATAATCGCTGCCCGATAGCGGGAAGACCTGCGCGGCTCCGGCGGCGGTAACGCCGGGGATGGCTCGAATCTGCTCCAGCGCCCGCCGGTAGAACGCCGCCACAGATTCGTCAGTGTGATATTTCGCGTTTGGAAGATTGGTGCGGAAGGTGAGGACACCGTGCGGGTCGAAGCCGGGGTCAACCGACTCCAGCCGGTAGAAGCTGCGCATCAGCAGTCCGGCGCCCGAGAGCAGCACCAGAGCGAGAGCCACTTCGCCCACCATCAGGGCGCTGCGCAGTCGATTGCGGCGGAATCCGATGGCGTTGCCGCGCCCGCTCTCGCGCAGGGACGACATCAGGTCTGTGCTCGCCATCTGCATCGCGGGAGCCAAACCGAAGAGCAGACCGGTGAGTACCGCGACCGCGCCGGTGAACGCGAGGACGCGCCAGTCGAGGGCGATTTCCTTGGCGCGCGGCAGGATGTTGGAGTTCAGATTCACCAGAAGACCGGCGCCGATCCTGGCCAGCACCAAACCCAATACCGCGCCGAGCAAAGCGAGAAGAATGCTTTCGGTGAGTAGCTGCGTTACCAGCCGCCCGCGCCCCGCGCCCATCGCACCGCGGATGCCAAGTTCGCGCCGGCGAGCAGTGGATCGCGACAAAAGCAGGTTGGCGAGATTGACGCAGGCAATCAGCAAAACAAACCCGACGGCGGCGCTCAGGGTGATCATCAGGGGCCGGACCTTGCCGACGGTCTGCTCTTGGAGTGTGCGAAGTGTGGTATCCCAACCCCGGTTGCTGGCGGGAAACTGCTGCGCGGCACGTGCGGCAATCGTATTCAGGTCGGATTGCGCGCCGGCGAGCGTAGCGCCGGGTTCCAGACGGCCGATGCCGCCGAGATAATGGCCCCCGCGCTGCTGCCACTCCCGCGTATTCATGGTGAGCGGAGTCCACAACTCGGAGTGGCCCGGGAATTCGAAATCCGCCGGCATTACACCCACCACGGTGTAGATTTGCTCATTCATCTTGAGGGTTTGGCCGATTACGTCGCGGCTGCCGGCGAAGCGCCGCTGCCATAGACCATAGCCGAGTACCGCTACATTCGGGCCGTTGAACAGGCCTTCCTCCGGTGTAAACTCCCGCCCGAGGATTGGGTGGCGGCCCATTACCTGAAAGAAATTAAGAGTGATGACGGCTCCGCTGAGCCGCTCGGGCTGTGTCCCGCCGGCCAGGTTAAAGCCACGCCCGGTGAATGCCGTGATACCGGAAAAACTGTGATTGTGATCGCGAAAATCCCGATAATTGCCCGGCGAGAGCGAGAATTCCGGGAAGCCTCCGGGCAGATTTCGCTCCCGGACAACGATGAGCTGGTCCGGCCGGTCGAAGCGCAGCGGCTCAAGCAACACCGAATTCACGACCGTGAAAATGGCGCTGTTGGCGCCGATTCCCAGCGCCAGAGCCAGCACCGAAACGCTCGCGAATCCGGGGTTGCGCTTCAAAGTGCGGATGGAATATCGAATATCGCGAGCGACAGCTGTGAGCATGAGACCGACCTTAGAAGGTTGGACGCGACACGGGCGCCGATGGTTAGTTTGCGGGGCACTCGCGCCCGCGAGCCTGCGTTCGCTGCGCCATTTTCCGCGCTCGCCGCGGCTTGCTGGACGGCCGCGGCCGGCGGCGGCTATGCTGGGTGGATTGCATGCCACGGTTTCGACGGGTAGCAGCCTGACTGCCGATCTGATCCACTTCACCACTTCGCTGCTCATCACCACGGTCCTGCTGGTGCTGACCTTGCGGGCCGCGCGGCTGCCGGGAACTCCGGTGGCCAACATCTTCTTCGCGGTGTGCGGAATTCTCTGGAGCGCCGGCGGTCTGACGGCCGTTCTCATGCTCTCCGCGGGACTGGATCGTTACTCCCGCGATGTTCTGCTCGCCCAAGCCGTGCAATACTCCGGCGCGGCGCTATTTCCAGTCGCGATTCTCATGGTTTGGAGGCCGTTTGCCGCGCTTCCTTGGCAGAAGATGGCGTCACGCGTTTTGCAGATCTGCGCGCTCATTTCGGCCGCCGTCATCAGCGCCATGCTGTGGTTGCACTTCCCCATTAAATCGCTGGTTCGCGTGACGGCGCTCAACGCGGGAATCGTGCTGTTGCTTGGCGCGGTCATCATGCTGCGCCGGCGGTCGACCCCGCGCGCGGTCTATTTTCCCTCCATACTCATCGTGGCCGCGCTCGGCATTGCGGCGCTCATGATGCTGCCGCGCGAATCTCACGGGATGCTTTCCGGCATAGCGGCGCATTTCATTCTGTTGACGGTGCTGTGTACGTTCCTGCTCTTCGCGCGCTTTCGTCTGGCCGATCGTTTCATCCGCTATGCCGTGCGGATTCTGCTGGCGGCTCTCTGGGCCGGCATTCTGGCCGCCATCACCACCGCGCCTACCACATGGGAAGTAGTGCACCAGGCCCGATTCCCAGCCGCGATTCACGGCTTCATGCTGGTGCTGAGCGTCAATGCGCTGCTGTTCACTATCGCGTTCGTCGACGAGCGCGTTGGCAAGCAGGTGAATCGCTGGCTGTTTCGCGCTCCCGATTATCGTGCGGAAAGCCGCGCGCTGGGAGCCAGGTTACGCGATCTGCATGATGAACGGCAGATGACGGAGGCCCTGGAAGACGCCGCCCGCCGTCCGCTGGAATTGAGCGAAGCGCGCGTGCTCGCGGCCGGCGGCGCCGATTTTCCCGCGCCACTGTTCGATGGCGAGACCGTGGAGCGCGCCGGCGAAGTGCTGGTCCCGATGGCCACCGGCGGGCGCGTGACTCATGCGCTCGTGGCAACCCCCGGCCCGACGCGCCCCGGACTGGTCTCGAACGATGTCGATTACCTTCGCGCCATCGCGGCACTTTACGGCAACCGACTCGATGCCCTCGCACGCGAGCGCGACGCCATCGAGCGGCAGAGCCGCGAAGCGCTCCTGCTCCAACAGGTGACGGAAGCGGAATTGCGCGCCTTGCGCGCGCAAATCAACCCTCACTTCCTTTTCAATTCGCTGAACACCGTGGCCGACCTCATCGTGCGCGATCCCGCCCACGCCGAGACCATGACACTGCGTCTGGCGAGCGTGTTCCGCCACGTACTGGCGCACTCCAGCCGCCCGCTCACCACCGTTCGCGACGAAATCGAGTTTTTGCGCGCATACTTGTACATTGAAGAGGCGCGATTCGGCGACCGCCTGACGGTGGAGATCGCGGTCGATCCGGCGGTGGCGGGCGAAGCTGTGCCCTCGTTGATTTTGCAGCCGCTGGTGGAGAACGCGCTCAAGCACGGGCTCGGGCCAAAGCCGGGTCCGGGCCGTTTGACGATTTCGGTATCGGCCGAGGATGGATTCCTGCAGCTACGCGTGGAAGATGACGGTATGGGGCTTGGCACGCGCGGCGAATCGCAAGGCGTGGGTCTTGCGAACGTGGCGGACCGGCTGGCGACGCTCTACCAGGACCGCGCTTCGGTCGTATTGGAAGCACGCGAGGTCGGCGGATGCCGCGTGACGGTGCGGATTCCGAGCGGCCAGACGGTGACGGAATGAAGTGCCTGATTGTGGACGACGAAGAGCCCGCGCGGGCTCGCATGAGGCGCTTGCTTGCGGTCCATCGAGATTTGGAAATCGCCGGCGAAGCGCCCGATGGCCTGGAGGCAGTGCGCCAGGTCGAGGCATTGCGGCCCGATCTGGTATTCCTGGATATCGAACTCCCCGGACTCGGCGGCTTCGAGGTGCTGCATTCCCTGCCGCGAGAAATCGCGCCGCTGGTAATCTTCGTCACCGGTTACGACCAGCACGCGCTCGCCGCTTTCGAGGCCAACGCGTTGGCGTATCTGCTCAAACCGGTCGAGCCGGAACGCCTGGCACAGGCCGTGGACCGCGCCCGCAAGCTTGCGCTGGGCGGCGAGGAGAGCGCGCGCGAGGGCGCGCGGCTGCGCCAGATCGCCGATAATTCCGCCCGCCATCTGCGGCAAGTGGTGTGCCGCAAGCGCGATCGCATGCTGCTCATCTCGCCCGAACAGATTTTATGGTTCCAGGTGGAAAACGGAATCGTGAAGGCGCACACAGCGGACGACACGTTCTGGGTGAACTCTCAGCTCTCGGAACTCGAAGCCGGGTTGCCGCCTGACCAGTTCTTTCGCGCGCGCCGCGAAGTGCTGGTGAACGTGGCGCGCATCAAGGAAATTCGCCCCTACTTCAAAAGCGGTTTCCTGCTCCTCATGGCCGACGCCAATGCCACCGAGATTGTAGTGAGCGAGCGCCAGGCGCGATCGTTCCGGCAGCGGATTCCCGGGCTGTAACCCGCATGCCTCCAGGCCAGCCTGTGGATTGCGACTGCACAATTCTGGTGGGTAGGCCCCCCTGCGCCGGGCGCCCGCGTCCGGGGTCCGCCCTACATCAGCCGATTCGCGCGGTTTCCCTGTTGCTTTCCCAAAGGAAACCAGTCAATATGTGGGAAACCCAATGGGGGGAGAGCATGGCGCACAACACGGACGTTCTGAGAACTCTCCGGCGGTGGCTGAAGCGTTTGACTTCATGGACCTCAACATCACGCGACGAGGAGCGGCTGCAAGCCGAAATCGCGGAACATATCACGCTTTTAACAGAGGAGAACGCGCGAGCCGGCCTGCGGCCCGGTGAAGCGCGGCGCCAGGCCCTCCTGCAATTTGGAGGCGTGGAACCTGTGAAGGAGAGCTTCCGCGATCAGCGAGGACTACCCCCCATGGAAACACTCGTCCGGAACTTACGGCAGGCGTTGCGCCGTTTGCGAAAGGCGCCGGGGTTTGCATCCGCGACTGTGCTGACCCTGGCACTCGGCATCGGCGCCAATACCGCGATCTTCAGCGTCGTGAACGGGGTGGTTTTGAAACCGCTGCCGTTTCCTCATCCCGACGAACTGATCACTGTGAACCACTTCGCTCCCGGCGTCAACCTGAGGGACGCCGGCACTGCTCCCTTTCTGCATTTCACCTACCGCGATCAGGCACATTCGTTCCAGGACCTCGCACTTTTCAATTGGGCCGAAAACGCAGTTACCCAACTCGGTGAACCCGAAACCGCCCTGAGCCTCAACGCGAGCGCGCAGTTTCTTCCCATTCTGGGAGTCCGGCCGGCGCTGGGCCGCTGGTTTTCCGATAAAGACGACGCTCCCGGCGCCCCTTAGACGACTATTCTGGCCTACGGATGGTGGCAGGAGCGATTCGGAGGCGACACACGTGTCATCGGCCGGCGAATTACCGTGGATGGTATCCCGCGCGAAGTGATTGGCGTTCGTCCCGCCCGGTTCCGCTTTCTCGATCGCGAAGCCAGGTTTCTGCTGCCGCTGCAGCTCGATCGCAGCAAGACGGCGCTCGGCCAGGTCGCCTTTGAGGGGTTGGCGCGGTTGAAGCGTGGGGTCACCATGGAACGGGCGGAGGCTGACCTCGCGCGCCTGATCCCCATCGCCCTCCATAGCTATCCCCCGCCGCCTGGTTTTACGGTGAAGGCATTCGAAGATGTCCGCTTCGCGCCGCGGCTGGAATGGCTCAAGCAAAACCTGATTGGCGATCTTGCGAACACGCTCTGGGTGCTGATGGGGACCATAGGCATCGTGTTACTCATCGCGTGCGCCAATGTGGCCAATCTGCTGCTGGTGCGCACCGAAGGACGACAGCACGAGTTGGCGGTTCGCGCGGCGCTGGGCGCGGGATGGCGCGATCTCGCGGCCGAATTGCTGATGGAAAGCGTCGCCCTCGGACTGATGGGCGGGGTGCTGGGACTCGGGCTCGCCGCCGCCGCAATCCGCGCGCTGATCGTCATCGCGCCGGCGAATCTTCCGCGCCTGCATGAGATCTCGATCGATCCGGCGGTGCTCCTGTTCACTTTCGCGGCCGCGCTGGCGAGCGGAGTGCTTTTCGGAATGATTCCGGCCTTCAAGTACGCGGTCCCCCACATCGCCATCGCGCTGCGCGGCGGAGGCCGCACGTCGTCCGACACCCGGGAGCGGCATCGCGCCCGCGGCACGCTGGTGGTGGTTCAGATGGCGCTCGCCATAATTCTGCTGGTCGCCTCCGGGCTTATGATTCGGACGGTCCAGGCGCTGCGCCACGTGGATCCGGGATTCGATCCGGCAGACGCTCTCACGATGCGCCTTTCTATTCCGGCGGCACAAGTTCAGGACCCCGCCGCGGTCATGCGCCTGGAACAGTCGATTCTCGACAAGATCCGCGCCATTGCACAGGTAGCTGCCGCGGGAATCACCAGCCAGATACCGACCCCCGAGGGAGCCGGTCTCTACCAGGTCTATGCCCGCGGCAAAGTGTACGATAGCGTGCCGCCGCTACGCCGCCGGAAGTTCATCTCGCCCGGGATCCTGGCCGCGATGGGCAATCGCCTGGTCGCCGGCCGGGGATTTACGTGGACCGACATCTACGATCGCCGCCCGGTCGCCATGGTCTCGGAAAATCTGGCGCGCGAGCTCTGGGGCGACCCGCGGCTGGCCATCGGCAAAGAGATCACGCCGAATCTCAAAGACCCCTGGCGCGAAGTGATCGGGGTGGTAGGCGACGAGCGCACCGACGGGATCCAGGCCAAGGCGCCGGCGATCGCGTACTATCCGTCGTTGATGGACAACTTCAACGCCACTCCCGTCTTCGCGGTGCGCACCGTTGCGTACGTGATTCGCAGCAAACGGGCCGGATCGGAAGGCCTACTCGCCGGCGTACAACGGGCCGTTTGGAGTCAGAACGCGAGCCTTCCCCTCACCAGCATCCAAACCTTGCGCGAGATCTATTCGAGATCGATGGAGCGAACCACTTTCATCCTGGTGATCCTGGCAATCGCCGGATCGATGGCGCTGCTCATCGGCGTAGTCGGGCTTTATGGCGTGATCTCCTATGCTGTATCGCAACGGCGGCGGGAGATCGGGATCCGCTTGGCGCTGGGAGCGCCACCGCGCAATCTGCGTGGGATTTTCATCCGGAGCGGAATGATGCTCGCTTCGGCCGGCGTGGCGTGCGGACTCGCAGGATCGGTGGCACTCACGCGGGTGCTCGAATCGTCGCTGTATGGCGTCAGCCCGCTCGATCCGCTCACGTTTGCCTCGGCTTCGCTGGGACTCATTCTTACCGCTCTGGCCGCGAGCTATATACCGGCAGTGCGGGCGATGAAAGTCGATCAACTGGAAGCGCTGCGTTTGGAATGAGCGGACATCGGGCAAGATTGCTGCCCACCGACCGGGCCGCGCGCTCGCACTGCTAAATTCCGCGCCCGCGATTTCCTCTTCGCGCCTGCTCGGTTTCCATTGAGCCGCCCCGGGGGGACGTCTTATCGTCGCCATATGAAGAAGATTCTGCTGTGTGCATTTGCGTTCTCGCTGGCCGGCTGGGCGCAGCATTCTGAGCCCGCCAAAGTCGCCGGCAACTGGCATATGTCCGTGGAAACACCGCACGGTCCGGTGAACGGTCCCTTTGTCGTGAAGCAGGAGGGACCGGTGATCACGATCACTTACACTACTGAACTCTTCGGTACTGCCGGGGGTACGGGAACGGTGGAGGGGAATCAAGTCTCGTTCGGTCTGAGCACGGAAGCCGGGGCGATCAGCTTTTCCGGAACCGTGGATGGCGCGAAAATGACCGGCACCCACGAAATGGGCGGCGCATGGTCGGCCACGCGCGATGGCACGGAGCCGGCATCGAAAACAATACTCGGCACGGTGACCGATTTCCGCGTGAATTCGCTCGAACTTGGCGTGAAGCCGGACGACGGCGGCGCGGTTTGGGTGAAATTCAGCAGCGATACCGTAGTGCTGCTGTCCGCGCCGGGCGACAAGGACCTGAGCCATGCCCAACCGGCGCGAATAGCCGACGTGGCGCGCAACGACCGCGTGCTCGTGTCGTTCTTGGAGGGCATGAGCGAGGCGCGGCGCATCGTCGTAGTCTCGGCCAACGACATTGCGCGCCGCAATGCGGCCGAGCGGCTCGATTGGGAAAAGCGCGGCGTCAGCGGTGTGGTGGTTTCGCGCGACACTGAACAAATTGTCATCGAGAGCCGCTCGCCGCAGGGCGCGCAGCGCACGACTCTGGCGGTGACCGCGAAAACCAAAGTTCGCCGCTACTCGCCCGACTCGGTAAAATTCGCCGATGCCGAGCCGGCATCGGCCGACGCGATTTCTGTCGGTGACCAGGTGCGCGCGCGCGGCGACCGCAGCGCGGATGGCAGCCGCGTTACGGCGGAAGACGTCGTATTCGGCACCTTTCTGACCACGCTCGGCACGGTGACTGAAGTGGATCATGAAAAGCATGAACTGAAGCTTGTCGATATCACGTCGAAACAACCGCTGGTCGTCCGGCTCACGGCGGACACCCGACTGAAGAAGATCCCCGACCTGCATGAAATGGCAGGTGGACACGGCGGACATCAGCCTGCCAACTTTACCGAGATGCTCCTCAGCCTGCCCGCGGGATCGCTCGACGACTTGAAGGCCGGATCTTCGGTGGTGGTGACCAGCACGCGAGGCAGCCAGCCTGGCCGAGTCACCGGCATTATGGTAATCGCGAACATGGATCCGTTGATTCAGATGGCGCAATCCCAGGTGCAGGGCTTGAGTCCCGCGGAGGCGCTGAACCGGATGCACGGGGGGGCGATGAGCGGTCCGGGCGGATTCAGCCTGCCGGCGATCCTGCAATGAAGCTCCTCGTCAGCCTGCTGCTCTGCGGCGCAGGCGCCCCGGCGCAGAGCAGCTTGCGCGGCACGGTGACCGATCCCTCCGGAGCCTCGGTGCCTGGAGCGGCGGTCAGGCTCGCCTCGACCACGGGCACAAAACATGCGCGCACCGGCGAGACCGGCGAGTTCTCATTCCCGCACCTCGCGCCCGGCCGATATTCGCTACAGGTGACGGCCGAGGGGTTCGCCCCGACTCGCCAAGACCTGGTGATCGATGGCGCCGCGGTTGCCGACGTGCGCCTGGCGATTCAGCCCACACCCCAATCCATCCGCGTCGAGGGACGTAGTGGGCACGTGAGCACCGAGCCCGACTCGAACGGCAGCTCGGTGGTGCTGGGCGAGCGGCAGATCGCCGCGCTCTCCGACGACCCTGACGAACTTGCGCTGGAGTTGCAGGCGCTGGCCGGTCCCGCGCCCGGGCCGGACGGGGGCCAAGTCTTCATCGATGGATTCACGGGCGGGAATCTGCCGCCGAAATCGGCCATCCGCGAAGTCCGCATCAATTCGAATCCCTTTGCGCCGGAGCTCGACCGGCCGGGCTTCTCGCGCGTGGATATCTTCACCAAAGCCGGCAGCGAATCGCTGCACGGCCAGGCGCTGACGTCGCAAAACACCGCTGCCTTGGACACCAGGAATCCGCTGGTGGCGCAGAAGCCGCCCTATCGCTCGCAGTTGTATAGCGTCGATGTGGCGGGTCCGCTGCGGAAGAATAAAGCGTCGTTCACGCTCGATGTTCAGGAGCGCAAGATCGCGGACAACGGCATTATCCTGGCCGCCACACCGAACGGTCCGCTCAACCAGACATTCCCGGCGCCGCAATCGCGTACGGCGGTGAGCCCGCGCGTGGACTATGCCATAGACGGTCGCAATAATCTCACCGTTCGCTATCAGCGGATCTGGAACGGGCTCGACAACCAGGGAGTGGGTGGATTCAATCTGCCGTCGCAGGCCTATCATGAAGCGCAGCGGGAGCAGACCGCGCAGATTACGGAGACGGCGACTATGAATCCGCGCTTGATCACAGAAACACGATTCCAGTATTTGCGATCGACAATTTGGGACGCGGCGGCGAGTGACGCCCCCGCCATCGACGTGGTCGGTGCGTTCTCCGCCGGCGGCGCGCCGGTCGGTGAGTCGGGCAACGTCACCGGAAACTGGGAAGCTTCGAGCCTCACCATTTACACCGCCGGCAAGCACACGCTGAAATGGGGCGCGCGCCTGCGCGACGCTCGGCTCACCGACACCTCGCGGAATAACTTCGCCGGTACATTCACCTTTTATAGCCTGGCGCAATACCAGGCGGGCAGTCCCGCGCAATTCAGCCGCAACGCGGGCGAGCCAGTGACGCAGGTGAGCCAGGCCGATCTCGGCGCTTTTGTGGGCGACGATTGGCGCGCGCGCTCCAACCTCACGGTCAGCTACGGTCTGCGCTACGAAACGCAGAGCAATTTCGGCGGCCATCTGGATTTCGCGCCGCGTGCGGCGGTAGCATGGGGACTCGGCAAGACCGTGGTGCGCGCGGGTGGCGGCACGTTCTACGATCGCATTCCGATTGCAACCTCCCTCAATCGCCTGCGGTACAACGGCGTCACGCAGCAGTCGTATCTGATTCTCAATCCGCTGTTCTATCCAGCCGTCCCCTCGATTGCCGGCCTCGCAGCCGCGGAGCAGCCTCAGGAACTCCAACTGGTAACCGCCGGCCTGGCAGCCCCGCGGCTCTATCAGGCCAGCGCCGGAGTGGAGCGGCAATTGAACGCGCGCTCGCGCATTTCGCTCACCGAGATCGAAAGTCGCGGCGTGCATCTGGCCAACCAGCGCAACATCAATGCGCCCATCGATGGAGTTTATCCGTTCGGCGATCCGACCATTCGACTGCTCACCGAGTCGGCGGGCGTGAGCCGTCAGCATCAGCTTGTGGCAGATACCAACCTGCAATGGCACCGGCTGTTCCTCTTTGGGTTCTACGCGCTCTCGTACGGCGAAGACGACAACGAAGGCTTGCCCGCCGACCCTTATAATCTGCGCGCCGAATGGGGGCCGTCCACATATGGCGATGTGCGCCATCGCCTGGTGCTTGGCGCAACTGTGGCCCTACTGGGAAAGTGGACCGTCAGCCCGTTTTTCGTAGCCAACAGCGGCACGCCCCACGACATCACCACCGGGCTCGATCCCGATCTCACCGGATTTCCGGAAGCGCGTCCCGCGCTCGTCCCTGGCGTTTCCCCCGGGTGCCACGCGAGCGGGTGCTTCGAACTTGATCCCTCGCCCGGAGCGACAACTATTGAGCGCAATTACGGCCGCGGACCGGCTGACGTCAACGTCGCACTTCGCATCGCGCACACGTGGCAATTCGGGCGCGAAGGCCGCAGCGGATTGGCCGATAGCGGCGGTAGCCACCAAGGTCCGCCTGCCGGAATGTTCTCGACGGGAGCCACCCGCCGCTATCAGTTGACCGTGAGCGCCACCACGCTTAACGCGCTCAACCGCGCTAACTTCGCGCCTCCAGATGGCGACCTGTCCTCGCCCTATTTCGGCCAATATCGCAGCCTGGGCGGTCTGATCGTGATGATGCACGGGGGCGCGCCGAATTCGTACAATCGCAAGGTCGACCTGCAATTGCAGTTCACGTTTTGATGCGGGCCAGCCGCCCACGCGGACATTTGGTGCGGCTGGAAAACGACTAGCCTAACTCACTTAATAGGTCGCCCCTCGCCAAAGAGCGGACATTATGTGCGGCTGGAGGTCTTTTCTGAGTGGCTTGGAATTCGAAGCGCCGCGCGAATTAACCGTCCTGCTTTGGGTTTATTCCGACCAACGCAGCGTCCCGCTTTGCGGGTCGCTCGCTGTACAGTCGTTTTTATGGGGAGGTCCCGTAACTGGCAGGTTGGGCAAGGCTGGCTCGGTTATTTTGAACGATTTATCGAGATTTGATGAGTCGGGAGATTCCTGGCATCCGGAGCATTGCAGCCAGCCAACCAGCACCTCCCAGCGATGCCACTTCATCGCGAAAATCGAATGAAGACTAATACGGGTCGGGATTATGCCGACGAGTGCAACTCGCCCTGGTGAAGCCACCTTCGGTATACAATCTTTGTACGAGCACCGCCCGTTACATCCGCCGGCAGGATGGGGAAACGTGGCTCGGATATTTCGAGCAGTTGACCGACACGCAAGGCGAATTATTGAGCGACCTCGAAGACAACCTTCATGACCTGTACCGGGCTTTGACTACTGGGATATTGCAGGCATCCGCAGCATCGCCGACCTTGTCGTGGAATGAAGCGGATTGATCTGGTTCGCAAAGTCGAACAAGCCGGTTGTTTGCCGTTCCGGCACGGCGGCAAAACACGATTGGTATCACAATCCCAAGCCAACCCATTTCCGCCGATTCAACGTCATAGTGAGATCGAGGAATCCCTCCCAAAACAGATTCTGCGAAAATTAGAATCGATTGAAAACCTATTTCCACATCGACATGGACGCCTTCTTCGTGTCGGTGGAAGAGTTGTTTGACCAGTCCCTAAAGGGCAAACCCGTCGTAGTCGGCGGACGGCCCGACGAGCGCGGCGTCGTCTCTGCCGCATCCTATGCCGCTCGTAAATTCGGCGTGCACTCAGCCATGCCCCTGCGCACCGCGCACAAGCTCTGTCCGCAAGCGGTCTTTGTCCCCGGCCATCCCGAGCGCTACCGCGAATACTCCCAGAAGGTCTACGCGGTGCTTCAAGCATTCACGCCACTGGTGGAAATGGCGTCCATCGACGAGGCTTATCTCGATATGACCGGCACCGACCGGCTCTACGGCCCTCCCCTGCGAGCCGCGCACCTGCTGCACCAGCGCATCAAAGCGGAAACGCGGCTGAATTGCTCCATCGGGATCGCGACCTCGCGGCTAGTCGCCAAGATCACGTCCGATCAGGCGAAGCCCAACGGCGTGCTCTGGGTGGTGCCCGGCCAGGAAGCGGCGTTTCTAGCGCCGCTGGACGTGCGCAAGGTGCCGGGTGTCGGCAGGGTCACCGAAAAGAATCTCCACGCGCTCGGCATCCGCAAGGTCGGTGACCTTGCGCGGCTAGACGAAGCTTTTCTCGAACAGCGATTCGGCAAATGGGGCATGGCGCTCGCCGGAAAATCGCGCGGGCTCGATGCCGGCGGCTGGTTCGATACCGAAATCGGCGAGGACGCGGGACCGAAGTCCATCAGTCACGAACACACCTTCCACGAGGACACCGCGGACCTGGCGACGATCGAGCCCACTCTGGCGCGGCTCTGCGAAATGGTCGGCCGCCGCTTGCGCGAGCACGGTCTCGCAGCGCGAACCATCCAGCTCAAGCTGCGCTATGCCGATTTTTCGACCATCACACGCGCGCATTCCATCCCTCGCGCCACCGAGATCGACACCGAGCTGTTCGACGAGATTCGCGCATTATTTCACCAGAATTGGAAGCCCGGGGCCAAGGTGCGGCTGCTCGGCGTTCACGTTTCGGGGTGGGAATCGGGCGAGCAGCAACTCGACCTGCTCAGCGAAGGCCGCCACGAGCGCTGGCAAAAGACAATGGAAGCGGCCGACCGGATGCGCGATCGGTTCGGCGAATCGGCTGTATCGCTCGCCGCCAGCATGCGCGGCAAATTCCGCGAACGGACGCATGAAAATCCCGTCGGACTGCCAGGAAAACGAAAGACGAAAAGTTAAGCGAAAATCTCTTCCAAATGCGGCCAGAGGCCCTGACTCCGCAGCGCGCCGGCCGAGAAAATCACAATCCCGCCGGGCTTGGCGGCGCGCGCCGCCTCAATCGCGCGCGCGAGTTTGGCGGGCGGATAAGTTTTCGTCCCAGCTTCTTCTTTATACAGGTCCGAAGTGAAAATCCCCGCGTAGAGCGGCCGTTCGCGGCGGGTCCATTCCATCTGGCGCGTGGTAATCTCCGTAAGGTGCGAGCAGTACGTCTCGAAATCGCCCAGAAAGTGGCTGCGGTAACTCATCGGCATGTACGCATCGATCCACGCGTTCCAGTCCGACCACTTCTGCCCCAGATACCGGCCGCTCTGAATCGGGTTCTTGAACACCGCGGCGGTCATCTGGATCTTCGGATTGAGGCGCTTCACGCGCTCATGCGCCTCGCGCACGAAGCGCGAGATCTGATCGACGCGATATTCGTAAAAGAAGTAGCGCATGTCCGGAGGACCGCCGGCGATGGTGCGGCCATTCAAAATGAAATCGGCCTTCTCGCGCCGGTTCATGGCGTTCCATCCGGCCGGCAGCATGTCGGGCGTAGCTTCCCAATTGGCTTCCAACCGAGGCCGGACGATTTCCACCGGTTGCCGCACGCCCGGCCCGCATTCCCAATGGAGCAGCGCGTGCCGCGGAATGTCTTGCAGGCAATAGTCGCAGAAGCAGTAACTGTCCGGCGCCACGTCGCCCGAGTAGCGCAAATAATCGTGATGAATGCCGTCGACCGAATACTCCGAAACCAACTCCTCGATCAGCGGCATCAGCCATTGGTCCGTATATCCAGGCCGCCGCGCGGGGCACATCCAGACCGCGCTGTATGCCTTTTGGGGCAACTTCTCACTATCGAAGAGTCTCTCGCTATCCGTCGCTTTGCCTTCGGCGTTCAGTTGCGCCCACTCGGGGTGCTGGCGATAAGCCGCGCCGTTTTGCCCTTCATAGAAATCGATCAGCCAGGCATGGACCTCGATTCCTTCGGCATGAGCCTCGCGCGCGAGGTGCTCCACCAGGTCGAAATCGCGATAGCGCGGCGAAATGAGCGGCGGGAATCGCTTGCTGTGCCACAGCACGCTGCCGTCGCCTTCCTTGACGCCCATCACTACTTTGTGGATGTTGGCGCGCTTCAATTGCGCCACGAAAGCGCGGACGGAATCGACGGTCGTTCCGGCGTCGCCGCCGCCGGCCCAGACGGCATGCACCTCACGCGGCGGAGCCGCGGCTTTGTCGGATGGCGGCTTAGCTTGTGCGAGGGTCCAGGCAGTGGTGAGTGCGCCCGCGGCTTCGCGGCGTGTCAGTTTCATGCCGTCTTCACCACCGGAACGCGCGCTTCCACTGTCGGCAGAGCGGGGAAATCGGTGAACGGCGCCGATTGATACCAATAAGCGCAGGAAAAAAAGTTGTCGCCGCGGTCGTCGGCGTGCCCGTGCTCCATGGTGTGCTTGAGGTAGCGCTCGAAGGTCACGGGATTATCGCCGTGCCAGCGGTAGCAGCAGTAGCGCCCGCCGGTTCGCTCGGCATTCACAATCAGCGGCGCGCCGTACATGGAATATCCGAACGGCGTCCCGCCATCTCGTCCGCCGAAGTCCCAGCTCCCGAGGAAGTAATCCTCCGATCCGGTGCCATTGATCAGCGGCTTGTTCTGGTCGTCGACGAAAATCATGTCGTCGCCTTCGCCCCACCAGCCGGGAGCGTTTTCCAGCACCCCCAGAGTCACGCCCATCAAATGGCCGCGCCCGCGCGCTTCCATGTAAACGTAGTTATTGCGCCCGTCGAGATTCACCTTGGCGGCTTCGCCGGTAATCGGCGTGCACGGCGCCGATTGCCGGTATTGCGCGTGGAAATACATGGCGTCTTCGGGCAGGCTCGGCACCGTCATGTAATCGATATTGGAGTAGAACGCGCCCACCTGCCGCTTGCCCTCGTTGGTAACGGTGAGCTTCGCCGACCGCCGGTACGGCATAGCGAAATAGCAGTTGAGCGATTTGCCTGGCGAACAGGCCAGGTATTCCGATTGGTAATTGAAGTACGACCCGAGATTGAGCCCGAAGAAATCGCCGATGGGAGTCTCCACGCTAGGCTTGGGATTGCCGTCCCACCAGGCGCGCAGCACGAGTTCCTTGAGATGCATATCGCTCTGCGCGGCAATGGTGAACCAGACGTGGGAAATGATTCCCGGACCATCGGCGCTGAACACCTCCTGCACACCGCCGGGAGCGATGTGCCAGGCGTCGGCATTGCCGCCGGTGCGGTCGTAGCTCGACTGCTTGAGCGATTTATACGTCTGCGCGCGGGCGTATGCGGGCAGCGGCGGTGACGAAGGCGCGTTACTGACGCGATTCTGCGGCAGCGCCGACTTTGGCGCGGCGGCCGCCAGGCCGGTGGCCGTCAGCGCGCGGCGCAGAAAGCCGCGGCGGCCGTTGGCCGGATTCTCGGATGTTGGCATGGTGCTATTGTAGGCCACCGCTCAGCCCGGCGTGCAGGCGGTCGTACAGCCAGCTTCGCGCAAAACGCAGGTGCCGCTCCACCGTCGATCCCGAAAGGCCGCTCACTTCGGAGATCTCCGGAATGGTGCAGCCCATCAGGTACCGCAGTTCGATCAAACGGACCTTTTCGGCGTCCACGGTTTCCAACTCGGTCAGGGCCTGGTCGAAATCCAGCATGTCCTGCCCCTGCACGTCCACCCACGCCAAATCATCGGCAATCGGGACCCGCCGCCAACTACCTTCCCGCTTGTCCGCAATGCGCCGGCGAGCCTGATCGATGAGGACACGGCGCAGTTCCATGGCCACCACGGAGAAAAAATGATTGCGGTCGCGCCACTCGATGCGATTCAGGTTGCGCAGCCTGAGGTAGGCTTCATGCACCAGCGCGGCTGGCTCGGTGGCGTTTCTCTCCCGCGCCACGAAACCCGCGGCGATGGCCAGCATTCGCTGGTAAGCCCAGCCAATCACCAAGTCGTAGGCGCGGCCATCGCCGTCCTGCCAGCGCCGCAGAAGGCCGGTAATGTTCGCCGTCTGTTCGGTCTCGGACAAACCCAGGATCCTACCATCAATAAATCTAACAAACCCTGATGGGGTCAGTCCGGGTTGTGCGCCTCCCCTGTAGATGCTCTCTCTGCGAATTCTCGGCCTGCTGCTGGCGCAGTCCACCATCCTGGCGCAATCGTTCAATTTCCTCCCCGCCACACCCTACCCCGCCGGCAATGGGCCGCTCAGCGCAGCCACCGGCGACTTCAATGGCGATGGCAAATCCGATTTGGCGGTGGGAGATGTCGCTTCCGGAAGCATCTCGATTTTTCTGGGGAATGCAAAGGGAAGTTTCACTCCCGGCACACCAATCGCGATCCCCAACTGCCCGGTAGGATTCGTTGCGACGGGCGATTTCAACCGCGACGGCCACCCCGACCTGCTGGCCCTCTGCCAGTTTCAAAGCACGGTGTGGGTAGTTCCCGGTCTGGCTAACGGCGGCTTCGGCACACCCATCCCCACGACGGTGCCGGATATCATTTTGTTCGGCTATGGCAACGGCATCTTTCAAACCTGCGTGGTCGATGACTTCAACAATGACGGCATTCCGGATCTCATAATTACTCTCACCGACGCCAATTTCTCCCTCGACTCCGGGCGGGTGGCCCTGCTGCTCGGCAAGGGTGACGGCACCTTTCAACCTGCATCCACTGTTCTTACGGCTAGCTCTGCTTTTCTGCCCAACGTGATTCTGGCCGCCGATTTCGATCGCGATGGCAATCAGGATCTACTGATCGCGGGCGGACCGGTTAATAACACGGGTCCGGCGGTGGTAGAGACGTTCCTCGGCAACGGGATGGGGGGGTTTCAGTCCAGCGGGAGTTTCAATCTGCCGGCTGATTATGCATTGGCCGGCGGGTTAGTGGCGGATTTGAACAAGGATCGCATCCCGGACTTGGTCCTCGTCCAGGGAAGCCTCACTAGCCGCGATCAGTCAAGCGATGTTTCGGTTTACCTCGGCAAAGGCGACGGAACGTTTCAGGAACTCACTGGGGGTCCGGCGCTTGAATTGGAAGCTTCGGGATTATTGGCGGTCGATTTGCGCGGAACCGGAAATCTCGACCTCGTAGGAGTAGTTGAGGCCGGCGAGGCCACGTCTGTGGGGGTCTGTGCCGGCAATGGCGACGGAACGTTCCAAAGGCCGGTCAATGTCGCTTTTGCTTCCGGATGGGAGCCATGGTTCGAGACCATCGTGGCCGGCGACTGGAACGGCGACGGGTTGACAGATCTGGCCTTCACCGCGCTACCGCTCGGCTTTCAGCAATCCGGTCCTGGCAATAGCGGCAACCCACAACAAAACGCCATTGAAGCCTTAGAGGAATTGCCGGCGGGCGACCTCGTCGTGATCCTGAACGGCATCACACCCGCGCCGGCACTGGCCGTCGCGAAAACGCAACTCCAGTTCGCTTACGTTGCCGGAAGCACAGCGCCAATTGCCCAGTCCGTCGCCATCTCCAATTCCGGCACCGGCACCCTCACCTGGTCTGCCGCTTCCGATTCCTCCTGGCTCTCCGTTTCTCCCGCCTCCGGTACCGGCGCCGGGAATCTCTCCATCTCCATTTCGCCCGCTGGACTCACTCCCGCCACTTACACCGGACACATCCAGGTCTCCGCTTCCGGCGCGGCCAGCAGCCCGCAGTCAGTCACCGTCACACTCACAATCTCCCCTCCCAGCACCGCGCCCGTGATCACCGGCGTCGTTAACGGCGCCAGCTTCCAACCAGGTATCGAGAGTGGATCGTGGGTGACCATCCTGGGATCGAACTTGTCGAACACCAGTCCCGGCCGCACCTGGAAGGCGAGCGAAATCGTCAACGGCAATCTGCCCCAATCGCTCGACGGCACCAGTGTCACAATCGACGGCAAACCGGCATACGTGTACTACATCAGCCCCGGGCAACTGAACGTACAAGCGCCGACCGATTCGGCCACCGGAAACGTCGCCGTGGTGGTTACTAATAATTCGCAAACCAGCGCCGTCTTCAGCGCGCAACTGGAAAACGCGTCCCCGGCGTTCTTTCTTTACCCTGGCACGACCAGACCTATCGTTTCCCATTTCCCCGACTACGCTTTGGTAGGCACATCGAGCGCGCCGGCACATCCGGGCGATGTGCTGATCCTGTGGGCCACTGGTTTCGGGGTAACCAGTCCGGCGACGCCGGCGGGAATCGTGGTCACCGGGGCGCCGGCCACAGCGACGCTGCCGGTGATTACCGTCGGCACGGTGCAAATGCCGGTGAGCGCGGCGGTACTCACGCCGGGCAGCGCTGGCCTGTACCAGGTCGCGATTCAACTCCCCACCACCGTGCCTACGGGCACCGTAGCGATCCAGGCATCCGTCGGCGGGGCGATGTCGCCCGCGGGAACCACGATCGTGGTGAGCGCGCAATGAACTATTTTTTCATCGCCTTTGCCTCGCGCTCGTATGCCGCCAAGCTTTCTTCCGTGGATTGGCGGGCGCGGCTGGGCTTCTCGCCCGGTTTGACCGGCGGAAGTTCGTTCAAGGCCTTGCGTTCACTTTCCGCGGCCTCGCGATACCGGTCATTGGCCGCGTAGGCCGCACCCAGAAGCTCGTAAAGCTTAAATGGATCGCTGGAGAGCTTCCGGCCGCGCTCGGCCAGCGCCAACGCCTCCCGAGGATCCCGGAGCGTGGTCACTTCTGTGAAAAGAAGATAGTTCGCCGCCTGGCGCAGCACCGGGAAGGTGGCGCCTGGCGCATTCGCCAGGTCGCGAAATTCCGCCAACCCTGCTTCGGCCGCCGTCTCCGCTTCCGGTTTGCGGCCGGCTTCCCAGAAGTCATCAGCCATGCGCATTCGCAGTTCGGCCTGATAGCCGCTGTAGGCCGGGTTCGGCCCGGTTCGGAGCAGGATATCGTAATCGGCGATTCCCTTCGCGAAATAGGCCGCCGATTCAGTCCAGCGTTTGTCATAGCCTTCCACGATACCTGCGAGACGCCGCACTACCGCCAACCGGTATCGCAGGTCGTTATCGTCGGGGCTCGCCGCAAGCAGCGGAAGCAAGATCTGCTCGGAAGTTCGTGCATGTTCCAGTCCGGCATCGAACTGGTTGATCTGGCCATAGGCGAAAACCAGGTGCGATTGGGCATTCGACAGCAGGATGCGGAAGCTGGGATAATCGCGATCCGGTTCCCGAACACGATTCACCACATCGCTCACCTGCCGGTCGTACGCGATGGACCGCTCCGGCTGCAGCAAGGCGTACGCCATGGCCCGGCGGTCAAGCAAGTTTGCAAAAGAATACGCATACGCCGGGTCGGCGGGTTGCTGCTCGACAGCTCGGCGCAGGTAGCCCTCGGCGCGGTCTAACTCGCTGGCGCCTTCGGTAGACGAGACAGCCACCCAGCCGCCGTGTTGTTGTTCCAGGGCGCCGAGAAGGGTGTACGCCTGGCCCAACTGGTAACTGTCTTCGATTGACGGCGGACTACCTGCCAGTTTCTCGAAGTGGTCCACCGCCGTGCGGAGACGATCGAAATCCTCCCGGTTGGCCAAATTCGAATCCGTGGCCTGGGCGCGATGCAGTTCGATCGACGTGCGAAGACGCACCGCGCCGCGATCGTTGCCGAGCGGTGCGAGCAGATCGAGCCCCTTCTGGTAGGTGGCAAGCGCCGCGCGGGTATCGCCCAGGTTGGTGCGGAACATGTTTCCCTGAATATCGCCCAGCCGCAGGTAGCCCTCGGCCAGTTCCAGCCGCAGGCCGCGATCGCTCTTCGCCTCACGCGAAAGGGTATTCAGGTAGTCGGTGGCGCGGCGGGCCATTTCGCCGCGCACCCTGGCCGAACCGCTGAGGTTGCTGACATCGTCGTAAAGGTCGAACAGCACATAATGGGCGAGGCGCCGCACTTCCTCGAACCGGCGCTCCGCCACACGCTTCTCGGCGACGGTGGAAACAACCCCCAGCGCGGCGCCCACCAGCGCCATGGCGGCCAATCCAACCGGCCAGCGGTGCCGCGCCACGAACTTCGCGGCGCGATAGCGGACCGTCTGGGGCCGCGCCAGGATGGGCCGGTTCGACAGATAGAGCTGCAAGTCCTCGGCGAGGCGTTCCGCGGATTGATACCGCTGGGCGGGTTCGTGGCGAAGGGCCTTCTCTAGAATGGTGGTCAGGTCGCCGGCGAGCGTCTGGCGCAGCCGGGCGGAGGTAGTGGATCGCTTTTCGGCGGCCGCCTCGGTAAGACGCGTGGGCCGGGACGGCGCCGTGTCTCGCACCGCGCGTTCCCATTCCGCCGCCGGCGTCACGCCGAACATCTCGAATGGGCGGCATCCGGCGAGCAGTTCGTACAGCAAAACTCCCAAGGAGTAGACATCGCTGGCCACGGTGGCGGGCTCCCCGCGCAGAACTTCCGGGCTGGCATACGTAGGCGTCAGAAATTGATTGACCGTCGCGGTCCGTTCGCCGCCCGCTTCGGCATCGATCATTTTGGCGATCCCGAAATCGAGCAGTTTGGGCTCGCCGCCTTCGGTGACGAGGATGTTGCCGGGCTTCAGATCGCGATGCACGATCAGGTACTGATGGGCAGCATTCACGGCGGCGCAGACTTTGATCATCAGTTGCAGCCGCTGCGGGATTGACAGGCGGTGCTGATCGCAATACCGGTCGAGACGGACTCCGTCCACATACTCCATCACCAGGTACGGTTCGCCCCGAGGGCTCCTGCCGCCATCGAGCAGGCGTGCGATGTTGGGGTGTTCGAGCCGCGCCAAAAGCTGGCGCTCCCGGCGAAAACGGTCGAGCGAATCGGGCGCGGCCAGGTATGGAGACAAAATCTTCAGCGCGGCCCTCTGCTCGTGCTCGCCATCTGCTCGCCGGGCCAGCCAGACCTCGCCCATGCCGCCCCGAGCCACCATCCGCATGGTCTGCCAAGCGCCGAAGCGCGCGCCCGAAGGCGAAGCATTTCCCTCGGCTGCCGCGGCTCTTTCGGCGTCATACGCCCGCACCAACTTCAGGACCTCGCGGTGTAACTCGTGGTCGCCCTTACATTGACGATCCAACGCTTGGTGGCGCTGGTCTTCATCCAACGAACATACCTGGTCAAAGATCTCCTGTAGCTGCTGCCAGTTGACGCTCATGGCACACCCGGGTGAAGTCTATTGTATAGGAAGCTACCAGGCAAGATAGCGTACGACTCCGAACCCATCCCCGCCACAACGGCACAACAACTGCTGCGTAGGGAGCGTGCATGCTGCTTAGATGCGTTAGTCCAGTGATATCATAGGTCGTAGATGAGCCTGCTTTCACCAAGACTCCAACTCAAGGTCGCGCAAAAGCAGATCCTGACCCCAGGGTTGGTGCAGATGGTCACCGTCCTTCAGCTTAACCGGCTGGAATTGAAGGAGATGATCACGCAGGAGATCGTTAAGAATCCGGTCTTGGAAGAAGCCACCGAAGAGCCTGGTGAGGAGATTACCCCCGAGGAACTGACCCCGCTTCTAGAGGCCGAGCAGGAGCACAACGCAGCCGACCCGTCGGATCGCCAGATCTTAGAGGCCACGGTTATGAGCGAGGGGAGCACGCTCGATGGAGCGGCGCCGGATGTCGCCATTAACGGCAGCCTGTTTCCGGATGCCGACGAAGCCGGGACCGCAGTGGCGGAACCGGAAGTTCCCACTGTGACCGATCCGGCACTGGAGACTCCGGCCACCACCGATCCTTTCGACGAGATCGATTTCGGGTCATTTTTCGACGATTACCTCGACCCGGGATATCGCACCCCCGCCTCGGAATCGGTGGAGAAGCCGTCGTTCGAGACGTTCCTTTCCGCGCCGGTCACGCTCGGCGATCATCTACGGTCGCAATTGAGCGTCAGCGTCATTTCCGATCTGGTTCGAAATGCCGCCGAATCGGTAATCGGCAACCTGGATGAGGACGGCTACCTCACGGCGGGTTTGGAGGAGATCGCCCAGGTCGGGGAGCACAAGCTTACCGACGTGGAAGAGTCGCTGAAAGTCGTGCAGTCGCTCGATCCAGCCGGCGTGGGCGCCCGCAATTTACGCGAGTGCCTGCTGCTGCAGATCGAAAGCGTAAACGGCAAAGGCGGGGTGGCCTGGCTCGTCGTTACCAATCACCTGCGGTTGCTGGAGACGCGGCAATATAAGGAGATCGCGCGGCTTTTGGGGCGCCCCCTGGAGCACGTCGAGATCGCCGTCAAAATGATCCAGCATCTGAACCCGCGGCCGGGTCTGCGGTATTCGGGCGCGGGCGCGCGGGTGGTCGAGCCGGATGTATTCATCACCAAGGATGGGGACGATTACATTATCCAGATGAACGACGAAGACGTACCGCAGCTTCGCCTCAACGCGCAGTACCGCAAAATGCTCGATCGCGATAACGGGCAGACCAAAGAAGTGCGCGATTACGTCCGCGAGCGCTATACATCGGCCATCCAGCTCATGAAGAACATCGAGCAGCGGAAGCAGACCATCATGAAGGTCTGCCAGGCCATCGTGCGCCGCCAGACCGAGTTCCTGGCCCACGGCCTGGATTATCTGAAGCCGATGATGATCAAGGAAGTGGCCGAAGAGGTGGGTGTACATCCCTCGACCGTGAGCCGCGCAGTAGCCAGCAAATATGTACACACGCCACAAGGCGTCTACGAACTTCGATATTTCTTCTCGGAAGCCGTGCAGGGCCCGTCCGGCGGGTCTACACCGTTGCTTACTCTGAAACGCATGGTGAAGAAGATGATTGACGATGAAGATCGCACCAAGCCCCTGACCGACGAGCACATCACCGCGATGCTGCAAACGCAGGGGATCAATGTCACCCGGCGCACCGTGGCGAAGTACCGGGAGGACATGAAAATTCCCTCCACGCACCAGCGCCGTATCCGCAACTGACGCGGCGCTTGCCGTGCAGCCCACGGCCCTCCGGAAAAGGTTTCAACTGGGAGAAACCCATGAAAATCACCTACACGGGCAGACAAGTGGAACTGGCTCCAGCCCAACTGAAGAAACTCGAAACCCGATTCGCCAAAATCGGGAAATTACTCCGCGGTAAACAGGAATGTGAAGCGCACGTGATCCTCTCGCTCGAGCGGCATTTGCACCACGCCGAGGCTACCATCCGTTATTTCAATAACCAGCTGGTCGGCTTGGGCTCGTCGAGCGACCTGTTCGAAGCGATTCGCGAGGCCGCCGAGAAGCTCGAAAAACAAGCCGTAAAAGCTCGCACCAAATGGCGCGACAACAAGCGTTCACCCCGCGAAGCCGCGCCGCAGGAATCCGCCCCGCCGCCCATAGCTGGTAAAAAGCGGGGTCAAACCGAGCCGGAAGCCGACCGCTTGATTTATCATGTGGAGAACCACAAGAAAAGCAAACCAATGACCTTGGACGAGGCGATTCTCGAAATGGACGGCCGCGACTACCTGGTCTACCGGGATGCCAAAACCGAGCGCATGGTGATGCTGGTTCGCCGCCGCGATGGTCATTTCGATATGGTGGAGGCGTAGCGTCCCAGAAATGAAAACTCCGAGCCCTGCCCCACGGGCCCAGTCACGCAAGCCGGCGCACAAGCCGGAACTGGTAGTGATCACGGGCCTCAGCGGATCGGGGAAGGGTTCCGTTCTGCGGGCATTGGAGGATCTCGGTTTCTACTCGGTGGACAACCTACCGGTTGACCTGATTCCCAAGTTCGCGGAATTGACTCACGACAACCCAACCATCACTTCGGCCGCCCTCGTGGTGGATGTGCGCGAAGGCCAGGGTCTCAAGCGATTTCCCGAAGTCTATGCCTCCATTAGCGGATCGGTTAACGCCAGGCTAGTCTTTCTGGAGGCCGACGATGCCACCATCGTCCGCCGTTTCAGCGAAACCCGCCGTCCTCATCCTTTGGGTGGACAGGCAATTACCCAAAGCATCCGGGCCGAGCGGCGGCAACTGGCGGCCATCCGCGGAATGGCCGACCTCATCATCAATACCTCGAAATTCACGGTCCACGAACTGCGCGAATTTATCGGCGAACGCTTCCGCGGCGAAAGCAGCAAGTCGCAGATCCTCATTTATGTGACGAGCTTCGGATTTCGTAAAGGTATTCCGCCCGATAGCGATCTGGTGTTCGACGTCCGCTTTCTGCCCAACCCCAACTACATTCCGCGCTTCAAGAACCTGACGGGACGGAATCCGGGAGTGGCGCGATATATCCGGTCGTTTCCGCAGACCGTCGAGTTCATCAAGCGAATCACCGAGCTGTTAGTCTATCTGCTGCCGCACTACATTCGCGAAGGCAAAAGTTATCTGACAATCGCATTCGGATGCACCGGCGGGCAGCACCGGTCGGTGATGATGGCTGATCAGATCCGCACGAACCTTGCGGATGCGGGGTTCAAAGTCAAGGTAAGTCACCGTGACATCGTCGCGGGTCCGGCATAAGCGGCCTATTATTTCTTCCGCGGTTCCACCCGGAACTGGTTCACCTCGCGAATCTGGTGAACGTGCGGTTTGGACTTCGCTTCCAGCCGTCTGATGCCATAAAATGCGGCGGCGGACACCGCAAGCGAAGCCGCGCAGACAATCACGACGACATACCGCCAGAACCGCTGCCGTTGTGCGTCGTCCATTGGAAATATTGTACGGCAGGGCGTACATGCCCCGGCATACATCTTTAGAGAATATCGGTCTCGCACAGGATCTCCCGCGAAGATGCGAGGCGCCAAAAAGAATTACTCGCGGATTTTCCCTGCGTACTCTGCGCCTTTGCGTGAGAGTTTTTTACACGCCCCAGCAGTAATCTTCGACTGCCTTCTCGATCGACGTGTCTTTCTCCGTCAGGCGCATCAGCTCCAGCCGGATCGCGTCCACCAGCGCCTTCCAGCTCGCCTCGATCACGTTGTCGGATACCCCTACCGTCGCCCAGCTTCTGCGATTGTCGGACCATTCGATCAGCACCCGCACCCGCGCCGCCGTGCCTTTGCGCGAATCGAGCACGCGCACTTTGTAATCGGTCAACCGCACGTGCGCGATCTGCGGGTAGACCTTCGACAGGCACTTCCGCAGGCACTGGTGCAAAGCATGGAAAGGCCCATTACCCGTTGCGGTCGCCGTGTGGACGCCGTCCTGAGCCTGTAAGGTAACCGTCGCGGAAGTCTGCGTGTTGACGGCCGGCAAACCAGCCCTTGTCGAAACCTCGTAGCTGTCCACCTCGAAGAAATGCAGCCCCGGATTGAGAGCCTCCCGCACCAGCAGCTCGAATGTCCCCTCGGCCGCCTCCAGTTCGTAGCCTTCGTACTCCATCTGTTTGATGCGTTCCAGCAATTCGCGGCGTGAATCTTCGTCCAGCCGGTCGGCCAGCCCGTGCTGCTTCAGCTTGTAGAGAATGTTGCCTCGCCCGGAGAGATCGCTCACCAGCACCCGCTGCCGGTTTCCCACCGATTCCGGCTTGATATGTTCGTAGGTGGCTGCGTCTTTCAATACCGCCGCTACGTGTACGCCGCCCTTGTGCGCGAACGCGCTTTTACCCACGAATGGCCGGTCATTCGGAAGCGGCAAATTGGCTAATTCCGCGATGAAGCGGCACACCGAAGTGAGACTCGCCAGCTTTTCCGGACCGACGGTAGTGTGCCCCAGCTTCAGTTCCAGGTTGGTGATAACCGAGGCCAGGTTGGCGTTGCCGCAGCGCTCGCCATAGCCGTTGAGACAACCTTGCACGTGCGTGGCGCCGGCTTCCACCGCGGCAATCGAGTTCGCCACCGCGAGATCGGAATCGTTATGCGTGTGGATCCCGATCACGCCGTCGAAGCGCTTGCGCACTTCGGCTACGGCATCCACCAGCCGGAAAGTTACGGCGCCTCCATTGGTATCGCAGAGACAGAGCACCGATGCGCCGGCCGATTGCGCGGCTTCCAGCGTCTTGAGTGCGTACTCCGGATTGGCCGCGTAGCCGTCGAAGAAATGCTCGGCATCGTAGATCACTTCCTTCCCATGATCCACGAGGAACTTCACGGTCTCGGAAATCAGCTTCAGGTTTTCATCGAGCGATATGCCGAGCGCCCGCGCCACGTGCAGATCCCACGTCTTACCGAAAATCGAGACCGACGGTGTTCCGGCCTCCGCCAGCGCCTGCACGTTGCGATCTTCCTCGACCGTGTTGCGCGCGAATCGCGTCGAGCCGAACGCCGTGAGCCGCGAATGTTTGAGCTGCAAACCAGCGGCGGCTTTAAAAAACTCCCGATCCTTGGGGTTCGAGCCAGGCCAACCGCCCTCGATGTAGTCGATGCCGAATTCGTCCAGCTTCTGGGTAATGAGGATTTTGTCCTCCACCGAGAATGAGACGGCCTCGCCCTGCGTGCCGTCCCGGAGAGTGGTATCGAACGTCGAGATTTTCATAAAAATGCCTGGCTTAATGTCCCGCTTCCTGCGGGATTCCGACTTCCTTTTTCTTTTTCAAAAACGTCATCATTTCACGCAGCTCGCGTCCCACTTTTTCGATAGGCTGATCCCTCGCCTCCTCCCGCATTTTGAGAAACTTATGGCGGCCGCTTTGGTTTTCCCCGATCCATTGCCGGGCAAACTCGCCGGATTGAATCTCCGACAGGATCTTCTTCATTTCCGCCCGCGTCTGCTCGTTGACGATGCGCGGCCCACGGGTATAATCGCCGTATTCGGCGGTGTCCGAAACCGAATAGCGCATGTACCCGAGGCCTCCTTCCTGAATCAGGTCGACAATTAGCTTCAGCTCGTGCAGGCACTCGAAATAGGCGATTTCGGGAGCGTATCCGGCCGCCACCAGCGTCTCGAATCCGGCGCGAATCAGCTCGCTCGCGCCGCCGCAGAGCACCGCCTGCTCGCCGAACAGATCGCTCTCGGTCTCCTCGCGGAAGTTTGTCTCGATCACGCCGGCCTTCAAACATCCCAGTGCCAGCGCATACGCCAGCGCGCGCTCCAGCGCCTGTCCGGTGGCATTCTGATGCACCGCGACCAGCGCCGGCACGCCCACACCCTCCGTGTACAACTCGCGAACGCGATGGCCGGGCGCTTTCGGCGCGACCATCGACACGTCCACGCCCGCCGGCGGAGCGATCTGTTGAAAGTGAATGTTGAAGCCGTGGGCAAACATCAGCGTCTTGCCCGGCGTCATGTGCGGCTTGATGGATTCGTTATAGAGATCGGCCTGGATGTGATCGGCAACCAGAATCATCACCACATCGGCGGACTTCGCCGCATCGGCGGTGGTTGCGACCTTCAGTCCGGCGGCTTCCGCCTTCGCCCACGACTTGCTCCCTGGGTAGAGCCCGACCACGACATCCACGCCCGAATCGCGCAGATTCAGCGCATGCGCGTGCCCCTGGCTGCCGTACCCGATAATCGCGACCGTTCGCCCGTTCAAGTAATCCAGATTGCCGTCTTTTTCGTAAAACCGTTTCGACATGTCTTCTCCAGAGAAAAACCAGGATCAACTTCTATTTGATTCCGGAACCAGCTCCAAACCGGCGCGTGTGGGCACCGGCGGTTGTAATCGCAGCTTCTTGTTCTCCAGCGCGATCGCCAGCGGTCCCGAGCGCGTAACGTCGATCTCGCCGTAAGCCCGCATCACATCAACGAACTCGTTCAGCTTTTCCGGATCGCCCGTGACCTCGATGGCGTAACCTTCGGTGGACGAATCCACCACGCGCCCGCCGAAGATCTCGGCCTCCTTGAGCACTGCCGTCCGTGATTCCAAGGGCGTGCGAATCCGCACCAGGATCAGTTCGCGCACCACCGAGGGCGATTCGGTCAGATCCGTCGCCTGCAAGACATTGATCAAGCGGTTCATCTGCTTGATCACCTGCTGGCGCAAGGTGTCGTCTACGTCGACCACGATGGTCATGCGCGAGAGTGCGGGGTCGAGCGTTCGCGCCACAGTCAGGCTTTCAATGTTGTAGCCGCGCTGGCTCAGGAGGCCGGTGACGCGCATCAGCGCCCCCGGTTTATTTTCGAGAAGCAGAGAGATTACTTGCAGCATGCGAGCCTCACTTGGCCGGCACCGCCACGGGTTGCGGCGGACCGAGCACCATTTCCTGTATCGCACCGCCGGCGGGCACCATCGGGTACACGCACTCGAACGGCGTCACCTTTACGTTCAGCAGGTAAGGACCGGGCTCGCGCACCGCCTCTTCGAGCGCGCCCGCCAACTCCCACGGCTTCTCTATGGTTTTGCCCTTGAATCCGTACGAGCCCGCCAGCTTTTCGGCATCCGGGAAGCAATCCAGTGTCACCGCGCTCATGCGATTGTTGTAGAACAGCTCCTGCCACTGCCGCACCATGCCGAGATAGCCGTTGTTCATGACGACGATCTTGATAGGAAGAGCCTGGCTGGCGATCGTGCCGAGTTCGGGGATGGACATCTGAAAACCGCCATCGCCGACCAGCGCGAACACCAGCTTGTCGGGACGCGCAAACTGCGCCCCTACTGCCGCGGGAAGCCCGAACCCCATCGAGCCGAGCCCGCCGGAGTTGATCCACAGGCGCGGTTCGTTGAAGCGGATTAACTGCGCCGCCCACATCTGGTGCTGCCCCACGTCCGAGCAGATAATCGCGTCGCCTTGCGAGAGCCGGTCGAGTTCCGCCATCAGGTGCTGCGGCTTGATCTCGCTATCGGAAGTGACGGGCTGAAGAGGGTGCTCGTCCTTCCACGCACGAATCTGCCTCCACCAGGCGCGCCTCGCGGCGATGCGCGTTTCGTCGTCCGGAACCGGATTTTCAACGATCAGCTTGTTCAGCTTCGCCAGCACGCGCTTCACGTCGCCCACGATGGGCACGTCGGGAGTGCGGATCTTGCCCACTTCCGCCGGATCAATATCCACGTGAATCACCTTGGCGTGCGGCGCGAACGCGGCCAACCGGCCGGTGACGCGGTCGTCGAAGCGCACGCCGAGCGCGATCAGCAGATCGCTGTTGGTCATCGCCAGGTTCGCCGCGTAGCTGCCGTGCATTCCCGGCATGCTGATGAAATTCGGGTGGTTCGAGGGAATCGTGCCGAGCCCCATCAGCGTGTTCACGGCGGGGGTGTCGGTGAGTTCGGCGAGCTTGCGCAGTTCCGCCGAAGCTCCGGCGGCGACGATTCCGCCGCCCGAGTAAATCAACGGCCGGTGCGCTTCCTGAATCATCTGCGCGGCGCGCCGGATCTGACCGGTGTGGCCTTCGGTGAAAACCTTGTACCCCGGCAGGTGAATCGACGTCACCGGCTGATAATGTCCCTGTCCGGTGAGCACGTCCTTGGTAACGTCCACCAGCACCGGTCCGGGACGCCCGCTGGACGCGATATAGAACGCTTCATGCACGCTTTGCGCCAGGTCCTCCAGCCGCTTGACCAGGAAATTGTGCTTGGTGCAGGGGCGCGTCAACCCGAAAGTGTCGGCTTCCTGAAAGGCGTCGCTGCCGATCAGCTTGCTCGATACCTGTCCCGTGATGGCCACGATCGGGATCGAATCCATCATCGCGTCCACCAGACCCGTGGTCAGGTTCGTCGCGCCAGGACCCGAGGTGGCGCAGCAAACGCCCGTCTTTCCCGTGGCGCGAGCATATCCCTCGGCGGCGAACGCGGCGTTCTGCTCATGCCGCACCAGCACATGACGCACGTGGTGCTCGTACAGCGCGTCATAAAAAGGAAGCGTGACGCCGCCGGGATACCCGAACATGCAATCGACGCCCTCGCGCACCAGGCATTCGAGGAGCATCTTGGCGCCATTGATCAACGTTGACATGAGTTGTGCCTCAATTAAAAACGGTGCATAACAAAAAAGGCCATCTGCGGGTCCGTTTCCCCCGCCGATGGCCTCGAAATCGAGTTTCGTTCGGCCTAAGCGGGGCCGGTAATAAGAATGCCTACGGGAATTACTACAGCGACAGCGAGCGAGGATTGTACGGCCCGAATTGCAAATGCTTGCGGCATGACGAAAACTAGCTTTGAGTGTATCCTACAAGTTTTCCAAATGCAAGTGCGCTAAAGAATAAATAATATTAATCGAAGGATTTGCGGTAGGTCTTCTCGAAACGATTGCGGCTGTTCGTCACTGTAAATGTGCCATCTTCGCCCGCCGTGATTTTGATCCAGTTCCCCTGGCAGTTATTTCCGCCGCCCAGGTTGGCGATGAAGTTCTCCGGCACATTGTGCGCGGCGTCGTTCCTCGTGGCGAGATGGAGTTGCCAGAGATCGATGAGCCCGGGCGAATCGTGTATGGTCTGCCAGGCCTCCACCGAACCGCCGGTATCGGGGCCGTTATTCATCACCGCGACTCGCGGCGCGAGCGCCCACACCATCTGCGGCGAGCCCGATGTCTTCTTCCCGTGGTGCGTGGTCATGTAAACATCGGCCTTGCCGAGCTTGTTCACGGGGCAGGCGAGGTCGTGCTCCTGGTTCAGTAAAGATCGCCTAGATCCACCACGTGAAATACGCCGTAAGTGATCCACATGCCGATGGAATGGGCGTTCTCGCCGGTATCGATGGCGATCGGTTTGTAGGTGGCGCACTCCGGATTGGGCCGGCCGGCCCCGGCCAGCGGCTTGTCGACGGCTTTTCCCGCCGCAGTAACCACTACTACTTGAATTCCGCGGATCGGGATGGCATCGCCGGCGCGCACGATGAAATGCTTGCCCTGAGCACGAGCCAGTTCGTACCGCCTCACAACCTCCCTATTGTCCTTGACATCCTCGAAATTCTCTCCATGATCGATGAAGTTGACGATCCTGATCCTGGCCGCGAGTTGCGGCACCCCGCCCGCATGGTCCTTGTGGTAATGGGTGATCACCAGGTAATCGATCTGGCGGATTCCAGCGTCGCGAGCGGCAGCCATGATGCGGCCGGCATCGCGATTTTGGAACCCGTCATATCCCGTGTCCACCAGCATGGATTCACCCGTCGGCGAAACGTACAGAGTCGATTTTCCGCCCTCCACGTCGATGGCGTAGATTCGGAAATCGGCCGCGGCGGCCAGGGATGCGGCGGTCAAAAACAGGGAAAGCGCGACGGATAATCTCATAGAAGGGCGGTCAGTTGATTGTATCGGGTGGGGGTGTCGGTTCAATTACAAAAAAGATAAGCAACTTTTCGCTGCTTCGTTCGTTTAAGAAACATGCGATCGATCTGCCTCCTATTATCCGCCGGCGTCCTGTTCGCCCAGCCGGATGCCCGTCCCACCTTTGAAGCCGCTTTCATCAAGGCGAATACAACTGGAAGCGGAAGCAGTTCGACGAACGGCACCAAGGGCCAGATCGTAATGGTCAATCAAAGCCTGAAGCGCATCATCGAGCGTGCGTACAATGTTAAATCATTCCAGGTAACGGGCCCGGACTGGATCGAAAACGTTCACTTCGATATCACCGCCAAATACCCCGAAGACACCAGGAATTCAGATCGCCCCGCCATGCTGCGCACTCTGCTCGAAGAGCGTTTCAAGCTGGTCACCCATAAGGAAACCAGGGAAATGCCGGGATATGCGCTGGTGGCCGCCAAAAACGGACTAAAGGTGAAGCCGGTCGAATCCCCGGGGGGCGATGGCACAAGCAGCAACGAGCACAATGGGGCTGTGACCCTGAAGGTAACCAACATCGCGATGGCCGGGCTCGCCGACTATCTCGCCCGCCGGGTGGATGCGATCGTGGTCGATCACACCGGCGCCGAGGGACACTACACGTTCGAACTGCACTGGAACGTGGATGACGAGAGCGGGGGCGCGGCCGCCCGCGGTGCCGCGGAATTTGCCGCCGTTCAGGAGGCCGTCGGCACCCTCGGCCTGCACTTGCAGGCCACCAAATTGCCCGTAGACATCGTCGTAGTGGATCACGTCGAGCGCGTGCCCACGGGGAATTGACTGGCGCCCTACTGCCCCTTCTTTTCCTCGACGCCGAGATCGGTCAGCACTTTGGGATTAGCCTCGTCTTGTGCCAGCAGATTGTGGCACGCGTTGCAATCCTGAGTGATCGATTCGCCCGCCTTGGAGGAGTGCGAGCCGTCGTGGCAGCGGAAGCAGCCGGGGAAATCGTCGTGCCCGATATTCATCGGATACGCCCCCCAGGTGACTTTCATCTCCGGAAACACATTGCGATCCCATACCGCCAGCACGCCCTGCGCGGACTTCGTGACTTCCGCCTGCCGCTGCGCCCAAATCTCCGGATAGCTCTCCTGGTAGAACCTGGCGAACGCCGCCGGTATCTTCTCCTTCGCCTCGTCGCGCGAAAGGTACGGCGCCTTGAGAATCTCTACTGCCTTCTTCTTGGCGAACGGCAAGCCCGCGGATATCGCCCCGTTGTTCATCGCCTTATCCACACCGCGATCCGGTAGATCGTAGCTGTGCGCCGGACGATTGTGGCAGTCCATGCAATCCATGACGCGGGTCGCCGGATTGATGCCGGTGGCTTTCGAGCTGGCATCGGCGTACTCGGTGACCTTGCCGTTGTTGTCATATTCCACCCACGGAATCGTCTGCCGGCTGTCGTCGGAGCGGTACCGAATCGTCACCCCGGGACCAAGGTGCGTCCCGTGGATCCCGATTCCTTTATTTCCGCCGCCGATTTTCATCAGCAGGACGGTTTTCGTCAGCGTGTTGGCCTCGTCCGTGGCGTACTTGGGGATCACCTTCAACCGGTCCTCACCATACTTCTGGGGCCAGTGGCACTGCTCGCATGTCTCGCGGGCGGGGCGCAGATTGTGTACCGGTGTCGGGATGGGCGTGGGATAGGTGTGGAATGTCACTGCTAACACCTGGCCCACCCCCGAAAGCTTACTCTTAACGAACCAGCCGGCGCCCGGGCCGATATGGCATTTCACGCATTCCACCCGCGAGTGCGGAGAATTCTGGTACGCCGTGAACTCCGGCTGCATCACCGTGTGGCACGTTTGCCCGCAGAAAGTAACGCTGTCCATGTAGTTGATGGCGCCATAGGTGAGCTGGCTGGCGATGGCGATGTTGAGAAGCGTCGTAGCGCCGAAGAAATACGTGAGCTTGCGCAGTTCGAAGTTGCCCCAACTCAGCGCGGGGAAGTGCGATGGATAGATCCCGCTGCGCCCCTCGCGCCGCCGCTTCAGCCAGATTCCCAGCGGAATCAGGACCAGGCCAGCGAAGAACGGGGCAGGCAATCCGAGATATGCCAGGATCCCGATGTACGGGCTGCTGGCTTCTCCTCGCAACGTCACGGGCAACAGAAACAGCCAGAAAACACTGGCGGTGGTAACAATCACCACCCCCGCCAGGCTGATCCAGTTATTCGCCAGGTAAATCAGCGGGGACAACCACCCCCTCCCGTGGTTCTCGGTATTTCCGGTCGGCATATTTCAGTCAATCTCCCGCGGCATGAATCGGTTCCTGCCGCTCACTCGAGTGCTCGGTCTTTTTGGAGCTGTACCCAGTCAGAAAAGCGGTATTCAAAGGATAAACATCGGGATCGAAAATAATGGAATAGAAGTGCCAGACCAAAATCGCCAGCGTGGCCAGCAGCGCTTCGTAGAAGTGCACCGATGTAGCCACGTCCAGCCAGCTCTTGGGCAGAAATGTCATCGCCAGATTGTTCGCCCAGAGTAACAGTCCGGTCGATGCCATGACCACGGCTCCCCAGACCACCGCCCAGTATTCGGCCTTTTCTACATAGCTGTGAGGCGACCTCACCGGCGGCTCCGATCCTAGCCCGATGCTGTAAGCAAACCCGGCGCTGGCCTCGCGCGCGTCCTCCAGTCTCGGCAGCATTTCCTTCCAGTGATTCCGCAGTTTGCGGTTCACGATCAGCGAGACTAGATGCGTGACCGAGACCGCGATGAAAATCACCGCGGCTATCCGGTGAACGATGCTGCGCAGCGAATGCGTGACCAGAAGCGGTTCCGCCCACCAGGTGTCCGGATATTTCAGCGCGAAACCGGTCCAGACGAGGGTGATGAACGAAAGCGCCAGCAACGCGTGCTGCACGCGTTCGAACGGCAGCATGCGGAGTTCCCCATGAGCGCTTGCGCCGCCCGCCGCGTGCGCCGGCACGCGCCTTTGGAACCGCAATCGGATCAGTTTCCGGATCCAGTCGCCGCCCTGATGTATCAGCATCAGGCCGATCGTCGCCGGGATCAGAAGCAGATAGAACTCGCGCACCCACCTCAACATCGCCGGCTCGCTCTTTCCCTCGGCTACGTGTACCTGGCTGATCGCAAACCGCGTCCCCGCCCCGGGATGGCACTGCCCGCAAGTCTTGGGCAGGTTCTTGGGATTGATCGTCGACTTCGGATCGGATGAGGGCAGGATGTTGTGTACGCCATGGCAGCTCGCGCAATTCGCCACTGTTTGCGAGCCCTCCTTGGCGGCCAGGCCGTGATAAGACGAGTCGTAGCTCACCAGGCGGTCCGAAGGCAATCCGAACTTCTGCGTCAGCCGCACGTTGCCGTGGCAACTTCCGCAGGTATCGCGAATATGCGCCGGGTTTACCGGAGAGGCCTCGCTCGTATGTTTGATGATCTTGTGTTCGCCATGGCAATCGGTGCAAAGCGGCGCCTGGGAGATCCCCGCCGCCAGCGCCTTGCCGTGCACACTCGACCGGTATTGCTCCACCACCTCGCTGTGGCACATGCCGCAGGTATCGGGAACGGCCATGCGGAAAGCCGGAGACGCGGGTGAAAGCAACTCGTGGGCGCTCCCATGACACAAGGCGCAATCGGGCGCACTGTCGTTACCAGCCTTGCGGGCCAGGCCGTGGACGCCTTTTTCGTAGTCGCCAGCCTGGTCCGCATGGCAGGTCACGCATTGCGGTTTCGGAATATTAGCGGGGTGCGGATATTTCTCGTGCGAATCGTGACACGTGTCGCAGGTCAGATCTTTGTGCGCGCTGTTCGCCAGTTTCTTCCCTTGATCGTGACAGGACGTGCACTCCGCAGCCGGCGCCGGACTATCGGCTGCATAAACGATGGCGCCGGCTTCGCCCGCCAGGAAAGCAAGTAGGATAGAACCGAGCCCTCGGCCGATCCTGATCAGTGCCCGGTTCCCCATTGGACTACACCCCCATGTTGCTGTTCTGGACCCAGCTCTGCCAAACGTAGATCCCGCCCAGGATCACGCCATAAACCACCGTCACCACCGTGGCGGTCTTGCCCCATTTATCTATGAGGTCGAGCTTCTGGGCCACGGCGGCTTGTTCGGCCATCTTCTTGTCGGAAGTCGGATCCGAAACGTGCAGGTTGTCGTCTTCCTTGCTGGATACCGACTTGCGCCAGATGAAGAGGGCCAACACCCCCAGTGCCATCACAATCCAAAGGACTACAAACGGAATCAGAGTTTTCATGCTATTTAGCCTCCAGGCATTTCTCTAAAGTTGAATTTGGAGCGCGGACCGATCCACAAAACCGCCGCCTCCCGCAATTCCCAGTCCCTGCCGGTCGAACTTTTTACCGGTCGCCTCCTCGATCGCATCCACCACCAGCAAGAGGTAGGCATCCAGCGCGCACCGCACCTCCTGACGCGTCTCGCACGAACCGTCCTTCGCCTGGTCGCAGCAAATCGAACAGACTTTGCCGCGGATGGCATCGATGTACGGCTGGATGTCGTCGCTCTTTACCGATTGGATGGCTTGCGCCACCTCCGGAAACAGCCGGAATAACGCGCATTCCACGGGTGCTTCCAGACCGCACTGACCCTCCGCGGTACGTTCCGTACAGACGCTGCAAATTTTGTTTCGGACAATCGACTCCAATTCTACTAAAGAGCGGTCCATCAGGCGTATCTCCTTTTCTGAATCAGAGGTAATGCACGCCAAAGACCACGAAGTCAGGCCACTAACCTATTGAATTTTGCAACGATTCTAGCGGCGAGGCCGCTTCGGTGGGGCTATTGGCGCAGGTCCAAGAGAAGGGGTGGGGGTTATTTCACCTGCGTTGCTATGGAGGGAGGGTTTTTCTACGCGTAGCGCCGCGGCCATGATCGCCAGCAGCACGGTGTTGATGGGATCTTCCTCAGATACTACCGAGACGATGCCGGCTTCCCAGGCCTGGGCCAATTGGAGTGCCTGCGGTTCTTTACGGGCGATCAGCACCACACGCCCAGGATTGGGCAGGGGGAGGGGCAGCCGTGCGAATGCCTCTTCGTCCAGGACCATCACGCCTTGACGCGAAAGATCCGGTTGCTCGACCGCTTCGATATGCCAGGCGCAACTGCGGGACAGAGCTTCCCGCACCGCGCTGGCATATTGATTATCGGCAATCGATAACTGGACGGATTGCATCATGAACGGCTCCTCGCCTCCACCTTTTCCGCGGTTTACTTCTTCGGCGTGAAGCCGTCCAAGGTTTTCTTTTCCTTGTAATACTTGCCGGCATCGGTCAAATTGCCGCTCATTACGGTCTTATCGGCGGTGACCTTTTCGTGGCAGACGGTGCAGGCCTTCTTGGTGTTCTTGGCATACTCGGCGGTGCCATAAGAAGCCGTGGTGCAAAGCAGGAAACCACCCGCTAAGATTGCCGCGGGCAGAATCGTTTTCAGATTAAAATGGGACATAAGCCTCCGATTTCAAAGCAAGCAATTGCCCTTCCAAGCCGATATCTTCAGCAGAGCGAGTAGATTAAGCCCCCGACTACCCACAAATTTGGGGGGCCATACCCCCCGGAAAAGCCGCACATTGCGTGAATTGCCCCAAACCTGCCCTTGTTATACTTAGGTCCTAAGCCCCGATGTCTAAGCTCACTCCAGGCTGGCAGAAGACTAGCGTGTTGGAATCGGTGTTTGACCAGCTTTCCGACGCCCTGGTTCTATATGACCCGGAATTCCGCATTACCGGTGTCAACCGGTCGGCGGAGAAGCTCTTTGGAATGTCCTCCGAGGAAATGCTCGGCCGGCATTGCCAGGAGATCTTCAACTGCTCGGTCTGTGAACCAGGGTGCGGCATGCTGGTGGGGCTCAATCAGTCTGCAGGTGCGCCTAATTCCACCGTCAGACTGCGCACGGAAAATGGCATGGAACGCCTCGTCGTCATGCGGACTACCCAGATGTTTGACGAGGACGGTCAACTCTCCGGTGTAGTGGCCACCATCAAGGACGTTACCGAGGAATCCGCACCTCAGAAGCGGGAAGTCATCGCCGAGTCCGTGGCCATGCGCGACGTCCTGAATTTCGTCCGCCGGGTTGCCAGTTCGGAAGCTACCACCATCCTCCTCGAGGGCGAGAACGGCACCGGGAAAGACCTGATTGCCAAAACCTTGCACTACCAAAGCACGCGTCAAGCCGAGCCTTTCATCGCTATTAATTGCGCCGCTATCCCCGATTCCCTTCTCGAAAGCGAACTCTTCGGGTATGAAAAGGGCGCCTTCACCGACGCCCGCGCCCAAAAGCGCGGTATCTTCGAATTGGCCGACAAGGGCACGCTGTTCCTCGATGAAGTGGGCGAAATCCCGCTGATGCTCCAGGCCAAGTTGCTGCGCGTGCTCGAAGAACAAAGCTTCCGCCGCCTCGGCGGCCTGAAGGACATCCAACTCGATTTACGCGTCGTCGCGGCCACTAATAAAAACCTTCGCGAGG
>Ga0335072_10000878_pt1 | contig 52687 bp, 30 predicted proteins | sample Lox_Sample_21_FD_206725 | JGI IMG/M metagenome (GOLD analysis project Ga0335072, IMG submission 206725) | Soil microbial communities from Loxahatchee National Wildlife Refuge, Florida, United States - Lox_Sample_2.1 | ecosystem: Environmental > Terrestrial > Soil > Wetlands | place: USA...
ACTCCGCTTCACCGGCCGAGGCCATGCTCCATCAAAACGTGGCTCTTGGTAAAACTGAAAACAGCAAACTGCAGTTGGGACCATTTCGAACTGTCTCAAACTAAGGGGTCACCCCAGGGTGTCTGCTGGCGAGGAGGGACGAGGAAATGAGGAAAATTGGCCCCGGCCCTTCGGCTTCCATCCCAGCACGCAAAGACAGCGTGCCGGGAACCCTGGGTTGCGGCGCAAATCGGGCCATACTTCGTTGTTGTCCTAGGCGGTGGACCCGCCACAGCCGTCGTCCTCCGCCTCGTCTGGCCCGATTTTCGCTCGCAACGCCGCACGCGCGAAAGTTAATAACAGGCTCTAGCGGTAAGGATCGAGTTCGATCCTTACCGCCGCGATAGACTCAAAACATGCTCAAGCGGAGAGACATTCTTAAAGCTGCCGGCGCATCTGCCGCTCTGCTCGTTTACCGTCACCCCCTTCTGGCGCGGGCCGCCGGCGGCGCCAGCACTCTTTCGTTTACGTCGGACAGCATGGACCTCGAGCTGTCCTCTGTAGCGCCGGAGTTCGTGAGTCTCAGCGTGGACGGGCTGGGCAAGGGCAGGCGCGACAAGAGTTGTGTGAGCGCAAAGGCGACGACTGGAGGTTATACGGCGTCTGTTTCGACCTCGGGCGGAGTGCGGCGCATCGAATATCGCGGTGTGCCGGCCGGCCGGCACACGCGGCCTGCGTGGAGTTTTGAGATCTCAGACAAGAGGATTGTCCTTACTTCGGAGTGGTCGCCGCATTTTGAACCTACTCCTGTGAATTTTCACTTCGACCTGAGGCAGGTGCACAGCACAGTGCTCGGAGTCTTCCGGAAAGACGGCCTGCTGGCCGCGCCGGCGCTTCTGCATTTTCCCAATCAGGGCTCGATGCGGCTCACCACGAGCGGGCCCGATCTCGGCTTGACCTATGAGTCCAGCCGGCCGCACGAGACCGCACTTCTTTCGTTGCCCGGCGCGACAGGCGAGCATCGGCGCGTCGCCTACACGCTCGAGGTCGCCGCCATCTATCCCGATGTTCCCGGTATCGCTGGCGACACACGCTTCGATCCATTCCGGCGCGGATGGCTCGACACGCTGCAGCTGAATCCCTCGCTGCACGCGCTCGCCAACAATACAGCCAGCGACACCTGCGCGTTCTGCTACTACGAATTCGCCGACATCGCCGCGCTCTCGCCGCAGCTTGCCCCGGGTCTGACCGCACTGGAGGTGGTTCGACAGACGCTGGATAGAATTCTCGCAGGCGGAACGGCGTATGGCCTGCCCGCGCCCCACGCGGAGTGCTGTCCCAGTGCGTTTTCCGATACGCTTCCATCCCTGATGATCGCCGCAGCCAACTGTGTGCGCGCGGGCGGGAGCGACGCGTGGCTGACCGCGAATTACGAGGGCATCCGCAGCTGGGCCGAGACGATGCTGGCCACCGACACCGACCACGATGGCCTGTTCGAATACAGCGTCAGCGGCGATTCCGGCATCTGGAAAGACGGTGCGCCCACGTTCAGGCCGTCGAATTGGTGGGACACCATCGGATTCGGCCACGAAGACGCCTACGGCAATGCCCTTGCCTATCGCGCACTGCCCAACATGGCCATGATGGCGAAGAAAGTGGGCAGGGAGGGCGACGCCGCGCGCTACCTGGATGCCGCGGAAAAGCTGCGCAGCGCTTACTACGATCGCTTTTACGACCCGGCCACTGGAGTGCTGGGCGGATGGCGCAGCTCCGACGGCAAGCTGCACGATTACTACTTCCTGTTTGTCAACGGAATTGCCATCCACTACGGACTGGTGACGAATCAGCAAGCCAACGACATTATGGACAAGCTGCTCGAGAAGATGGCCGAGGTGGGCTACGACAACTTCTATATCGGACTGCCCGGCAACCTGATCACGGTAGCTTTGCCGGATTGCGTAGACAAGCGCGGCTACGGCCGTTTTGGCTGCGGGGTGCGTCCCGACAACTCCGACGGCTTCGAGAACTATGAAAACGGCGGTGCGACGGGCGCTTTTGCCTTCTTCACGATAGCGGCGCTTTACGATCTCGGCCGCAAGGCGGAGGCGGATAAAATACTCTTCGCGATGCTCGATGAATACGGCCGTGAAGGCTTCTCGCAGCGCGCCGCAGATGGGCTCTCGACGGACTGGCGGCGATGGGACGGAACTCCCAAGGGCTACGAGGGCTATCTCTGCGACGACTATTACGCCATGCTCGCCGTTCCACTGCGCCAATCGGAGACATCGTGGCAGAGCGGCTACCGCCCAGCGACGGATTTTGCGTAAGCGCAGCAGGGCGCGCTGGTCTTGCAAATCGGCCAGCGGCTATTGCACCTGCGCGCGAAACCTGACGATTGCCGCGGTGGCACTCTGCACGGTCAGTTTGACTTTGCCGTCTTTCACACGGCCGGCGGGTGTCCATTTGCCTGCCCACGGCGCGTCGTTGGCAATCGCAGCGCCGCCCAACGTCGCGGTCGTTCCCGTTGCGTTTCCCGGGTCGCCGTTGGTGAGCACGATATACGACACGATGCCATGCTCGAAGCCGGGAGCATCGATCGTCACTGCCGCGGCGGTCGCATCGTGCGAGAGCATATGGGTCTTATTGATGACCGTCACGTAGAGGTCCTGTGCCGTTCCCACGGCATAAGCGGTCAGATTGATGTGATGCGGGTTTGTAACCGTCACCGGCTCGACGAAACCGCGGCTGCCCAGGGCAAAGGCCTTCATGCCCAGCGCCTTCGGACTGACGCGATAGTTACCGCAGCCAGCCGGCGTGCAAGGGTTGGGATCGGGAACGATGGTGTCAGTGGGAATCCAAGGGTTGTTATGAAAGTTCACTCCGGCCATGTGGTGCGCTGCCCACCAGTGCATGTAATCGAGCGCCCACAGGGCCGAGGCGTAGCCGTTGCTGGCGCCAGGCACACCGTGCAGGCAGTCGTTGGCCTCTGTCATGCGGTAAGGCACGCCCATCGAAACCACCGGCGTGAGCACGCGCGCGTAGACGAATGGATAAGGATGGAACTCGGCGCGCCCTCCGTCGTACGCCGGCTGGTGCCCGATCGATGGATCGTCGTCCCAAGCGCTCTGGAGCATGTCGTTGATGGCTTCGGCATCCGTCGTGTTATCCGGACCGCCCCACACGTAATCGTGCTGCAGCGCCTCCACCAGCAGCCCGCTCGACTTCAGATCCTCGACGAACTTCACGGTCCACGAGACGCCGGTCGCGGGGTTCGGCGTAAAGCTGCTTTTGGCCGAGACGGCCGTGTCAGGACCGGAGAAATTCGCGTGTGGCGCGGCCTTATGGATCAGTTCGGCGAAGTGAAGCCAGTCGGCGAGGTACGAGGGATACGCCGACCCCGGAACACCCGGCACCGTCTCATAGATCGCCGGATCCAAAACGTGGCCGGGCCGCGAATGATACTGGGACACATCCGGCTCGTTGCCAATGGCGAAGCTATCGACATAGGGCCGGTACTTGTCCCAGATATACCGCACGATCCTCGCGTCCTCCTCGGCCAGGTGCGGATCGGCGCACGCGGCGACGTTCAGCAGCCGCACTGAATAGATCACCTTGATGCCGGCGGCTCGTGCGAATCCGAAAAGCCGGTCGATGTCCTTATATCCAGGGATCGGCGTGGAGCAGTGCTCCGTCTTGCCGGAGCCGTCGGCCGTTCCTCCGCCTACGCGAATCTCTTTGATGCCGATGTTGCGGAACAGGGTGACGAGCTCCGTATTCTTGGGCGTGAAAAAGTATCCGTGCACGCCATATGTATTCGGTAACACGCTTTTGGTCTCGAAGCCCAGTCCCACAAAGTCGCGCGGGATGGCAAACTCGGGCTCGGCCGTGTTTACCGTAACCGTGACCGGCGCCTGCGCCCGGGCGGCACCCGACAGAAGCAGAGATGCGCAGGCAAGAGCCAATTCCCTTCTCTTCAAAGCACCCTCCGTTTCCGTGCCGTTCCTGGATTAACAGGGACCTCGCGCGGGTTCGCTTCGATTCCGCTTGCGCGCACACTCGCCGGCTTCCCTGCGTCAATGTGCTTAAGCAAAGCGGCTCACAGCGGAAGGACTAAACCAGCGTGCAAACCTGAACGGGCTTGTCTTCACGCGGCGCGATCCGGATCGGATTTCGCAGAGCCCTTCCCAGTGACGGAAACTGAATCTCCATCCAGTCGCCGTCTTCAAGGTTCACGCCTTCGCCAAAACTAAATGCATCCGCACCGAAAAAGTGAATGTGCAGGTCTCCCGGCCTGCGGTGTGCCTCGTATTTAAAGTGGTGGTGTTCCAGGTTAGCAAGCGAGTGGCACATGTTCGATTCGCCGCTGTACACGGCGGATTGCCAGACTGTCTGACCTCGCCGCGCGATCGTCGCCGTGCCGGCCACATCCTGAAACAGCTCTGCGCCTCCGACGGCCAGCTCGGGTCCCACCGCGCAGCTCCGCAGCTTGGAGTGCGCCAGATAAAGATAGTTCTGCGTTTCCATGACGTGATCGGAGAACTCATTGCCGGCCATGAAGCCGATGCGGCAAGGCTGGCCGTCGTCCGCGATCACATAGGCACCGGCGATCTCCGGCTCCTCGCCGCCGTCGCAGGCGTATGCGGGAATCCAGAGCTCCTCGTGGTGCGCCCGCAGAATCGATCCGTCGCCCTTGTAAAACCACTCTGGCTGCGCCCCCACGGTTCCGGGCGCCGGGCGCCCGCCGTCTTTGCCAAGCTGATAAATCTTCATGCTGTCGGTCACCGTGGGCATTGCTCCCCGGTGCATCGCCGCACGGTTTTCAGCGCTCACTTTATGGGTAAGCCCCGTCCCGCTTACGAGAAGGCGCGCCGGATCGGTGGGATGATCGAGCGGAGGCAGTAAACGCCACGCCGACGCGCCCGCATACACAGCGTCATAGTCGATCGCTGTTCCGGACGCCACCTCGCGCGTCAGTCCGGTGAACGATCTCTTCTTCCGGAGTGCGGCGAGCGCCAGCTCATAGACGGAGTCGTGCCCGGCAAGCAGGCGCAATATCCCGCCGTCGACCACGCCCACGGCCCGCTCTTCTCTTCGCTTCAATTGGACAAGGTGCATTGCGCCAGGCTTTACAACTTCACGGTCCCTGCCGGCGAATGACCGTCGGCGGACTGTTCCACGCCGCTGGCCCATCGCTGCAGGTGCAATTCATCGACCAACAGAAAGCGCTCCAGGCTCAGCATCAACTCTTCCAGCTTGTTGTGCAGATGCCGCCGCATGGCCGCATCCGCCTCCTCTTCGGTTCCATCGGCCAACGACTGGGCCAGCCGCTCATGCCAGTGTGCCGGCAGCTTCCGCCCGCCGTAGAGCTGCTGGTCGTAGAACCAGTTGAAGACGAGCAGCTGGTTCCGCTCGATCTGCTGCCCGAGAAACGGCAGCTTCGTACACTCGGCAATCCGCGTGTGATAGAGCATGTGCAGGCAGCGCCACTCATAGAGCGCGTGAGCGTCAGGCTCGTCGGAACTCGTCGTGCCTTCGTGCTTCACGTCAAGCGTTTTGCCCAACCCGATGAGTTCCGTACGCTCTTTCCGCGTCGCCATCCGCGCGAAAAGCCGCGCCGACTGAGTCTCCAACCCTTCGCGCACGGCCCAGAACCCACGGATGTCCTGGGGCGTGGGGATCTTCACCTTGGTCCCGACCCGCGGCGTGTTCTCGATCAGGTACTCGTGCTCCAGCCGGCTCATTGCCTCGTTCACCGGCACAAGGCTCATGCCCAGTTCTTGAGCCAGGTCACGCCGTGAGATGATCGTCCCAAACTTATATTCGCCCTTAAGGATACGGTCCCGGACAACCCGGTACACCTGATCCGACAGGCCCTCGCTCTCCTGCTTTCGTGCCGACATATATTAACAATATCACGATCTGATACATTCACCAATGCACTGTGAAATAACACGCCTCTGGTCGTGCACGTTTGGCGTCCGGACGTCACCATCAGCGATCTGGCGCTTCTTCGCTTCGTTTTCTTTGCTGGCCGAATCGGGGATCCAGACTGCGATCACCTCCGACAGCAATGCGGGGATGATGCATCTGATTGATAACCAATTGGAACCGATTACAAACTTTGCATCATCTTGTTCGACCTGTATCCCGGCAAACTGAAGGGGCGCCTTACAGGGCTAACCGGCGTCTCCGGAGGTCTCAGCGGTTTTCTGCTTCTGCTGCTCACAGGAATTTGGATCAATCGCTGCTCTTACAAACCGGTGTTCGTCATCATTGCGCCCATGGCGATTCCGGAGACGGCTGCTCTGTTCCATTCGGGCTGCGGTTAGAGCATTTTCGCTTTACTTATCAACATTGCTGCATTCTTCAAGGTGGCCTTTTCTTCAGGAAAAAGCCACTCGGCAGTACTGGTTCTGTAAGCAGTAGAAGCGAAGATGCTGTAGCGAGCGGCATCGGTTTGCGAATGAAGTGTACCGATCTCATGCCTCCATCAGCACCGCGGCCGACCTTGCGGGAATCTGAATTGGTCCCGAACTCGGCCGCGCGTCAGGGTCTTCAGGTGTTGCCAAGACGAGTTTACCTTGATTGGGCAACGACACTTCGGCTGAAATCGGCCGCTTCAAGTCCGAATTCACGACAATCACAGTCCGCTTTCCGCTCGCCGCAACAAAAACGGTGTAGCGATGCGCGCCATTGGAGGAGACCGACGCGCCAAGGGTATCGCGGAACTCGGCGTCCCACAGCCGGTCCTTATAGCGGCGCCGGAGCGCATCGATCTTCCCGCCATAAGCGAGGGTAAGTGGGAAATCCGTAACATGCCCCTTGAAGTTATAGGGTTCATAACTGATGATGTAACGATAGAGAAGGATCAGATTGAGCATCTCTCTGTCGTCGAACCCGGTTACGGCAACCATGAGCGGCGCCTGCGAGTCAATATAGCGGCAGACGGCGCGCGAGCCGTAACCGATGCGAAAATAGGAGCAAGGATAATACTGCATCAGCCAGTCCTGTGGGCCTTCCCCAGCAAAAAGAAAATCGGGGCTATACTTATCGGCGGCGGCCCGGAATTGTCGTGCCAGAGGCATATCGCCGCCGTAGATGTATCCGGGAGCGGCATAGCCGTGGTTCGGATCGAAGGAATAGTACACGCCCGCGTGATGACAAACCTCGTCAAATAGCCATCCGGCCGGCTCGAGCGCGAGTATCTTCTCGAATTGCTCTGTGGCTACGTCGCGATATGCCTGGCACTGCACATCCATAATGGCCCGGCGCCGGTTATTGATCCCGGTTAACTGCGTCGGAGTGGTATAGCTGTAGCCGCCGGTTTGGTAGGGAATTCCATAAGGATCGTTCGTATCATACCTATAAAGTTGGTTCTTATACCAATCCGTGGTCAGATCGGCCCAGTATAACTTGCCGAACATGATCATCTTCACGCCCTTGCTCCGCGCGTGCAGAATTGCCTGATGGAGTTCATCCCACGTGCCAAGGCCGGGATCCGTGTCCAGGCTGGGATCGCCTCCGTCCTGTCCGCCCCGATTCCATCCCACCAATTGAATGGCGGTTACGCCATTGGCCGAACACTCGTCGATATATTCCGGCAGCTGGCGATAGGGAATGCTGAAGTCCTGCTCCGCGCCGTCTATCTGTAACTGCAGCCAGGAGTGCACGTCCTTGACCCAATCCGCAATGCGCGGCTGCTGAAACCAGACGGCGCGCCGCTTCTTGTAAACATCCACGCCCGCGTGCCAATCGCCGTCATAACACCGCATAACTACGGGGACCAGGTCTTTTGTGGAGCGGGGATGCGTGTAAACAAAATGACAAAGCCGAAACTCAAGATGTACCGGCCTGCCCGAAATTTCATCCTGCTCTGGAACCAGGCTGTCGGTTCCGCTGATCACTCCCGGGTGCTGCTCGAACGTGTATTCCAGCAGATAGGGCTGCGACGGGTCGCGCATCTCCACGTACATGCCCTGTTTTTCCGCCTGAATCAGACAAAAGAGGCTTTGATTCGACTGCAGCATCTTGATCGGGTATCGGACGCCCCAATAGCCCTTTTCATTGGCGAAATGGGGATGGATCTCATCCCCAACCAGGTTGCCGTACCACATATGCTCGGTGACTAACCGCTCGCCGGGCGAGGGCGGATTGAGGTCGCCGAAGAACGGATACGCCACCGTGTCGACCGTCAGGTCTGAGTCGTTCGCGAGAGTAGCGTTGAATACGAGCTCGGTCCCGCGCAATTCGACCTTTGCAGTGAGCGTGATCGGCAATACTCCGCCATGTTCGCTCTGAAGGTCCTTCCATACGATCTCGATCTGGCTGTCGGAGATCTTTTGGACCTTGGCGGCTGCCTGCTTATGGCCCATGACGAAATTGGCGTCGCGGCCGGGCAGCGGAACAAGCAGCCGGAAAGAAGCCCCTAACTCCGGCCTGCGTTCGATGACCCACTTAGTAGATTTTCTTTCCAGCCGCACGATCGCTCCGGTCTTGCTATTAACCGCGATCAAGAGATACTGATTCTCGAGTAGGACCTCCTGGCCCGACGGCACGTCCCCGTCCCCGTTTTGGCGTCCGCTTTGCGCTGGCAAATCTGTAGCTTCCGTCACGGCGGCAATTGTAGCCAGACCTGCAAGCTTGCTGAATGTCCTTCTGTTCATATCTCCTCCAACACGGTTCCATCGGTCGCGGCTCGCCAGAGATTCCAGCTGTTGAATTTACCAGGGTGAACTGTCTAGCACCAAGACCTTGTGTCCGTGGCTAGCGCGGCTGCCGTGATACGAGTAAAGCTACTTCCAAGGGCCCCAGGGTTACTTCGGTTGTGCCTTCCCTCTCCGCGATCAGGTCGGTCATCGGATGCGGCAGTGCGATTTTGTCTTGCACGGTATCCGTCATATTGAGGAGAAAGTAGTAGGTTGTCTCCCCGTCCTCCCTGGTTGTCACTTCGACGGCGGGCGGAGCATCGAGCAACGGCGGCAGCGCGGCAACCGCTCCCACGCGCCGCGCAAGGGTTTCGTAAAAAGCATCGTCTGCGCAGTCCAAGCCGGCATAGAATACCCATCCTTTTCCGTAGCGGTTCTTTGTGACCGCCGGCCCGCCGGCCATGGGCCCTCCGCCCTGCACAGTCGCGATGACCTCGGCACCTGCGAGCACCAGCGACTCAACGATGGTGCGCGGGCGAAAGACCGGGTCACCGGAAGCGAAGACAATTGTCAGCTTCGACTCCACGCCCTCTTCAAAGTCGCCGTTCTGTGGGTTGTACTCCGTCAGATCGAGCTTGGCTACCGACTGGACACCCGCCATATCTGCGAATGGTCCCGGGGCAAGCGTTCGCCTCATGCTGCAATCCGGGTACTGCGTGCCCGCGCGGGCGTTCAAAACTAGAATTCCTCCGCCGAACACGAATTCATGAAGGCGAGCGACCGTCGCGTCGTCCACAAGCCGGAGGTTGGGCGCCAGGACCAGCCGGTAGGACGAGTAGTCGACGGACAAGGGGGCAATATCGATGTTCCGCTGCAGGACTTTGAAGCCCCGATAATAGCGTGGAACTTCGCCGTCGTAGCGGGTCTCCTTATCCCCCAGCACCCCAAATCCCTGCGCCCACTGATTGGTGAAATCGAAGAGCAGTGCAATGTCAGCGCGGGTTACAGCGCTCGCCAGTTGCGGACCGATTCGCGCCAACTCTCTGCAGATCTGTTCCAGTTTTTGTTTCGCGGGATTGATGGCGCCGTTAAAACCCTTGATGAACGATGGGCGATACTGCTCGTTTCCCGCGAGAGGACGGCGCCATTCAAAATAGAAGTGGCCGTGCGCGCCGTGGGCCAGGTCGCTGTAAGCCTGCAGCCGCAGTCCTTCCACGGACGCGTTGGGGGGAACGTAGGCATTCTGTTCCGCGCAGAGAAAGCGCTGATGCGGGCCGGCGCAGCGCGCGAAGTCGTGATTGAAACTCGCGATATACTGGCGGTGATAGTTACTCAGCCCTGGCGCGCTCACGTAGTTATCCCACGCCGTGGCCTCTAAGAATTCAGAGGCCGCGGTAAAGACGTTCACGCTCCAGGCGGGCGCGGGCCAGTTAGTGAAGATGAACTGATTTTGTACCTTTCCCTGCAGAATCTTCGCCTGGCGGCGCAGATGATTCAGGAAGGAGTCGGAAAAAAACTCGCGGTACGCCAGCGTGATCGCCGGCTGCCAGCCGCCTTCCGCGGAATTGGCAGGAAAGTGGATCTGCGACCAGTCCGTGTACTTGTTGCTCCAGAACGCTCCGTTCCACACGCGATTTAACTCGGCGAGCGTTCCATAGCGTTCTTGCAGCCAGCCCCGGAAGGCCTGCTCCGAATCCGGATCGAAGCTCTGAAAAGGATAGCCCGGTTCGTTGTCGAGCTGCCAGCCGATGATGCTGCCGTTATGGCCGTAACGCTCCGCAAGCGCCGTCACGATGCGCGCGCAGGCGGCCTGGTAATTGGGGCTGTTGGTGTTGTATCCTTTCCGTCCGCCATAGGTATAGGGACCGCGCTCGTTGCCACTCAGCACATCCGGATGCAGTTGATAGAGCCAGGGGGGCACAGACGCAGTGGGCGTGCCGAGCACCACTCCGATGCCGTGGCCTTTTGCAATCGCGATTGCGTCATCCATCCAAGCAAAATCGAATTTCCCCGGCGCCGGCTCGAAGATGGCCCAGGCAAATTCGCCCATGCGAACGGCGGTAATGCCGAGTTCCTGCATCTCGCGGAAATCGATCTCCCACTCCGCGGGCGGCCACCACTCCGGGTAATAGGCCGTTCCGAGGAGATACCGTCCCCATGAATACGCGCCCACGCTCCCCATTGCAGATTCCACAGGCGGCTCGCCTATCGCAGGGGCACTGCCGGCGATGGCGTGAATTCCAGCAAGGCCCGCGAGTTTGTTAAAGGTTCTTCGATCCATTCTCTCCATTCCCGTTTCAGAGAACGGCTAGGTTCCGGGTGAAATCTCATCAGGCCACGCGGAGACCGCAAGATGCCCGAGCGACGCTGTCGCCTCTCTCCAAGGCCCACCCCGCACACTCCTGATTTTCCCACCAAGCCGGCAGTGGGTTTGACACGACTCCTGCTTTGCGCGCGCAGCGGACGCAATGATCTCCGGCGAAACGGTGCTACGCTGCGCGTCCAAAATGCCCTCCGATGCAAATGCCAGAAGCGAAGACCGATCGCATTCGCATCTGGTCTTTCAGGTGATCATGGTTGGTTTTCCCGCAGCTTTGATTCCTGGCGCGCTTGACCATTACCTGAGAGGCACCAGGAGATTTACAGGGGCGGGACTTCCTGCCGAAGATGGCCGAGGAGGATACTAGGCGCGCGGGATGGAGAATGTCAAGAGATCAGTCTCTCAATATTTGATATGTTTCCGCCCTCGAATCGCGATCTTCCTCAAATGCCTTACTTGCAATAATTTAACATAGGATTTGCCATCATCGGAAACTCCGCTTGACGCCGGACCGTTATCGCATGTAAGGTTCTTTTGTCGCATTTGAGAGACCGGACTCTCAAACCCTGCGCAATTTATAAAGAAGAGGTTCCTCAGGATGGGTTGGAGACGACAATGAAGGCAACCGCTGATTCAAGCCACGCAGCTCGCCGTGCGCTGGAGACCGGCGCAGGCGTCCTGAGGCTGGCGCCGACCTGGGTGCCGAGATCGTACCTGGTGCCGGGAAGAAGGCTCAAACTCGACCCACGGGATTTGTATGCGTACGGAACCCACCGCGGCGGCATCGATGAACGCTGGTTCGCCTCTACCACGCCCGCGATGAACGACAACCGCACCCCGGACGAGGGGCTGAGCTACGTGATGGTCGAGGGCGAACGATTGACTCTCAAAGACGCCGTGGAAGCCGAAGGGCCGCGCCTGATCGGCCGCCAGATGTGGGACAGGTATCATCGCTGGCCGGTATATAGCAAGTTTTTCGACAACTACGGCCCCATCATGCATCATCTGCACCAGAGTGACGAGCAGGCACGGCTGGTGGGCCGCGATGGCAAGCCGGAGGGGTATTACTTCCCTCCTCAACTCAACCCGAACTTCGGCAGCTTTCCTCATACGTACTTCGGACTCGAGCCCGGCACTACGCGCGAAGATATCCGCGCATGCCTGGAGCGCTGGGACAAGGGAGACAACGGCATTCTTGATTTCTCGAAGGCCTATCGCCTCAAGCCGGGCACCGGCTGGCTGGTTCCCCCGCGCATTCTCCACGCTCCCGGCTCGCTGGTCACGTACGAACCGCAGTGGGGCAGCGACGTGCTGGCGATGTTTCAATCTCTTGTGGACGGTCGGCCAGTTCCGAGAACGCTGCTTACGCAGGACGTGCCGCCGGAAAAACACCACGATCTGGATTTTCTCGCTGACCTGGTGGACTGGACTGCGAACTTGGACGCCGACTTCAAGCGTCATCATTACCTCGAGCCAATTCCCGTGGCCGATTCGGCAAGCGAGGGCTTCGTCGACAAGTGGGTTGTGTATGGAACCATCGGCGGCCAACAGAAGTTCAGTGCGCGGGAACTCACGGTCGTGCCCGGGGCTCGGTGCACGATTCGCGACGCTGGCGCTTACGGCCTTATTGTTACCCAAGGCCAGGGTCGCATCGGCGGCCTGGAAGTCGATTGCCCGTCAATGATCCGCTTTGGAGAGATGACCCAGGACGAGCTCTTTGTCGGCTGGGAAGCGGCGACGACAGGAGTAACGTTTGAAAACCACTCGAAGACCGACCGGCTGGTAACTCTGCGCTACTTTGGGCCGGATGTGCACGAGGCCATGCCCGAGGTGGGCGATCATGTTCGCTGACTTCGGCCTGCGCCGTGGAGACGCGAGGGGAGGGTTGCGAGATGCGTCAACAGCACTTTGAGGAGCGCAACAGCCGGATCGAGGAACGCTTCCGCGAACTAAAAAAGTCGTCTCCAGAAAAGTTCCGTCCGCGGTTGAATCTTTCCTGGAGCAACTGGGGATTCGGGCGCGAGTCTCTGGGGGAATCGGCCACGCGGCTGGAGAGGAACGGGGTGCCGTTCATCGAGTTGCATGGCAACCACTACGGCCCCGACCTGGGCTACAAGGTGGATGAGACGCTGAAGATTCTGAGCGATCACGGTCTGCGCGTATCCGGGGTCTGCGGCATGTTCTCCTCCGACAACGATCTGGCCAGTAATCGCGCCCTGTGCCGGCAAGCTGCCATCGACTATTTAAAACGCGAAGTTCCCTTCACGCGAGACGTGGGTGGAACTTACCTGCTGGTGGTGCCTGGTGCTGTGGGACGGCCGAAGGCCTACGACGACGTCGAATTTGACCGCTCCGCCGAGACCCTCGCCAGGTGCGGGCATCTGTTTACAGAGTGCGACGTGAAGGCGGCCATCGAGCCCATTCGCTCGGCGGAGGTCAGCCTTGTACATTCCATTGCCGATGCAAAGAGCTATTTGCGGGCGGTCGATCATCCCGGCGTCGCGCATATTAATGGCGATGTATACCACATGCAGTCCGAGGAGGGGCACATCGGCGAAGCGATTGTCGAGGCTGGCGAACATCTTGTGAACCTCCACTTCGCCGACAGCAACCGGTGCGCTCTGGGCGAAGGGTTCATGGATGTGGCGACCATCATCCGTGCACTCTACCTGATCGGCTATAACCGTGAGGGAAGGTTTGTGACCTTCGAGCCGCTCGGCCCGGGCGGAGACCCATATCCCGCAATGCACGGTAAGCCGGACAAGCCGAAGCTCGATGCGCTGGTTTCGGCCAGCATCGAGTACTTCCGCGACTGTGAGGAGCTTGTGCTTTCGCAGTAACCCGGCATCGGCCGGAGACTGTTCTCCATAAGGACGCTCGCGGATGAAGACCTATTGCTTCGCGCTGGATCTCCACGACGATCCCATGCTGATCGAAGAGTACAAGCACTATCATCGACCTGAGAGTATCTGGCCCGGCGTGCTTGACCACATCCGCGGCAGCGGCATTCTGCATGAGACGATCTATCTGACGGGAAACCGCCTGGTGATGATTCTCGAGGCCAACGACGATTTCTCTCCGGAAGACGAAGCGGCTGCCGGCAGCGCCAGCTCGGCGATGCAGCAGTGGGAAGCCCTAATGTGGAAGTACCAGAAGGCGCTGCCGCACGCGAAGCCCGGCCAAAAGTGGATGCCGATGGAAAAGATCTTCGAGGTTTCGTAGGAATATTGGCTGCCGCCGGATTCCCCTGTAAAGCGGCATCCGTTGTTCGTTCCTTTTTATTTGAAGCATCCAATCGCGTTGTTGAAGGACTGTTCGATGGCAGGGCTATGCACTTTCACCGCCGAAATCTTCTGGCTGAGTACAAACCGGCTCATCTCCCTTGCCCCGTCCGATCTGCTGATTATCGGTCTATATTTCGTGACAGTCCTGGGCATCGGCGTTTATCTGCGGCGATACGCGAGCACTTCCAACGATTTTTTCATGGCCGGCCGGGAGATGTCGGCATGGGTGGCGGGACTCAGCTTTCTTTCCGCCAACCTGGGCGCGCTCGAACTGATGGGATGGGCGGCTTCCGCTTATCAATACGGAATCCTGGCCACGCATTTTTACTGGATTGCGGCGTTCCCGTCCATGGTCTTCCTGGGATTGGTGATGATGCCCTTCTATTACATCTCCAAAACTCATTCCGTCCCAGGCTATCTGCAGCTCCGTTACGGCGAAGCCACGCGCGCGCTGAGCGGCATCTCTTTCGCGTTCATGACTGTCCTCATGTCGGGTATCAACATGTACGCCATGGCGCTCGTAATGAAGGTAGTCCTGGGATGGAATATTCACTTCAGCATCTGGGTTTCTTCGATTACAGTCGCCGTGTATGTAGCCCTGGGAGGCCTCTATTCGGCAATCTTCAACGAGGTTCTGCAATTCTTCCTCATCTGGCTGGGAGCGCTGGTCATCCCGATTCTTGGCCTGATCGAGGTCGGCGGCTGGTCGGGCCTAGTGAGGAAGATCTATGAACGGGTTCACAGCAACGACTACGTCCATCTCTGGAGCACGCTGGGAACTTTCTCCGGCAATCCCATGGGAGTTCACTGGACGGGCGTGGTCTTCGGCCTCGGCGGCGCCATCGCCTTCGGATACTGGACCACAGACTTCCTCGTCGTGCAGCGCGCCATGGCCGCCAGGGATCTGCGCTCCGCACAGCTTGCCCCGATTATCGCGGCGTATTTCAAGATGATCGTTCCGTTGATCGTCATACTTCCCGGACTGCTTGGACTGGCTATTCTGCCTTACAAACTGGTGCCGGCGAGCGCGGTGGGCCCCGGACAGCACAGCTACAACGAAGTGCTGCCGCTCATGCTGGCGCGCTACGCAGGCCCAGGTCTGCTGGGGCTCGGCATTACGGCGCTCATTGCGGGATTCATGTCCGGCATGGCCGGCAACGTGAGCGCCTTTGCCACGGTGTGGACATACGACATCTACCAGCCCTATATTCGCAAGGGCGCGCCCGACGTGCACTACGTTCGCATGGGCAGGTGGTGCACCATTCTCGGCGTCATCCTCAGCATCGGCACCGCATACTTTGTCACCCAGTTCAAGAGCATTATGGATTATATGCAGGCGCTGGTGAGTTTCTTCATCGCGCCGCTCTTCGGCACCGTTCTGCTGGGCATGATGTGGAAGCGCACCACGCCCAAGGGCGGCTTCTGGGGGCTGCTTGCGGGCACGGGCTCGTCGGTCGCCATGTTTGCGGCGGTGGAAGCCCGCCCCGCATGGCTCCGCTATGTCGCGCTCTCGCCCAACGCAAAGACCATGGCCGAGAATCTGTATCGTGCGCTCTGGTCTTTGCTCATCTGCCTCGTAGTAACCGTCGTTGTCAGTCTGTTTACCAACCCCAAGCCGAGAGAGGAGTTAACCGGCCTCGTCTGGGGTTACACCGAGTTCCCAAAGTCCGAGCCGATGCCCTATTGGAAAACTCCTCTATTCTGGGCCGTCGGTGTTGCGATCCTTTTTGGCATTTTGCAATGGATCTTCTGGTAGGGAATCTGGCCGAGATGAATATTTCGAAACGCACCGACCTTCGCCTCTCCCGTCGTCGGGGGAGGCGTTTCCCGCTTGGCGAGCCTCAGCAGAATTGCGGCTCAAATTTCATCAGTGACCGATAAACAATTTACGCGCCCGGAGGCAGTAGTGTGAACATGAAACCACCAAGACATATGTTGCCGGTTTGGTTCTTCATCGGATTATTGCTAACGATTTACGGAGTAATCATTCTGGCTACATCACTATTGGAGTTATCGCGCCCTCCGGCAGTGGTGCTTGCGCGCTATCATCCTGGTATCTGGGGCGGCGTGGCCCTCCTGCTCATTGGCGGTTTTTACATATTGCGTTTTCGTCCGGGTGGCCGCCGGGGGAAATGATCGGCGATCTTCGTCTCACATCCGAATGCGCGGCCGGACGGTTCGCTCCTGCTGATATACTGGCGCATTCGTGCGACTATCCTTGGACGATGGTTGCCGCTGTGGGTGACCGGTTTCTGCGCTGGCTCAACGAAGGTCATCTATTTGAGGAAGGTCCATGAATATCCGAGAAATCGCAAAACGTGCCCGTGTCTCTCATTCGACCGTGTCTCGGGTGATCAATCGCGTGTCCACCGTGGACCCACGGCTGGCGCGCCGGGTCAACGCCGTGATCGAGGAAGTTGGTTATCGTCCGAATTTCCAGGCGCGCGCTTTGGCTCGCGGCAGAAGTCATACCGTGGGCTTGATCGTCTCCGAATTGAGCGGTGGAAACCCATTCTTCTCGGAAATCATTCTCTATTTCGAACGGGCCGCTGTAGAGCATGGTTATGAAGTCCTGGTCAGCTTCGCTGATACTGAAACGCAGCCCGACCACATTGCGGTGTGCGCCGCGCGCATGCAGGAGCGCCAGGTGGAAGGCATCGCGGTGCTCACGTTCGGGATGGAGGAGCAACTGGCCGATTGCTCCATCGACGTACCGATGGTTTACGCAGGCGCCGACCATGACCTGAAAGGCGTGCGCAACATTCGAGTCAATTATCAGACCGGCTTTCGCGACGCCATCCGGCACCTGGCCGAATTTGGCCATCAACGCATCGGCTACCTGAGCGGCCGGCTAACGTGGAGTAGCATGAGGACCCGCTACGACAGCCTGCGCAGGGCGATGCGGCTCGCCGGCATCTCGTTCGACAAAGACCTCACCTCGGAATGCGATCACACCTGGGATGGCGGCGCAGAAGGCATCGGCCTTCTTCTGAATCTCCCCAAACCGCCTACCGCCGTGATGTGTTGCAATGACGTGGCGGCGGTGGGGGCTCTCAAGACTCTCGCCAGCCGGGGCATGCAGGCTGGCAAAGACATCGCTCTGATCGGATTCGACGACTTGACAATCTGCCGCTTCACCCAGCCGGCGCTGACGACCATCCAATTCTCGCCGCGCGAGATCGCCGGCCTCGCCTTTCGCGCGCTCCTCGAGGAGATACAACAACCACCGGAGAAAACAAACTACGAATACAAGACCCGCTTTGTTCTGCGCGAGTCCACCTGCGCACCTCGATCTTAAGCGGCCCGACAATTCGAGATTTGGATCGAGCGGCATGAGCGTTTTGCGCGCTGGCTTCATGTCAGAGTCCCAGGTTCGATTGCACTTCGAACGGGCGCATACGCCAATATGATGTTCGGTGAATTGATCCTGAGTTGCGCGGCCTCCGGGCATTCGCGCATTCGGAAGAGTTCTTGAGATTCGATCGAATCCGATTGAACGACAGCAGAATGGCATACGGGGATGGAAATGAGTTTTGAAACAGGACCAGCGAGAACAAATCTGAATAGAAGAGCATTCTTAAAGGCATCGAGTCTTGCCGTTGCCGCCGCAGGCCTTAAGGCTAATGCGGAAATCGATGCGCAAGTGGACGCGGTTGCCGAAGATCCGACTCCGGCCAAGCCTCCCATAGCGAAGGACTCCGTCGATCTGGTCAACGTGCTCCAGGGCACGGCCTCCACCCGGGTCTTCTCGCGCGGCAATACTCTGCCGATCGCCGCTCTTCCCTTTGGCATGGCGCACTGGACCATTCAGTCCGACGCCAACACTGCGTGGATGTTTCAGCCGGGCGGCCGGAGGGTTCAGGGCTTTCGCTGCACGCATCAACTCAGCCCCTGGCTCTCGGACTACGGCCAGGCGATCTTTCTGCCCTTCTGCGGCGACCCGAGCCCCGACGCGGAGATGCGCTCGTCGTCATGGCGCCCGGAAGACGCTACGCTGCGGCCCTATTCGTTCTTTCTTCCGCTCATGCGCTACGAGGCGGACGCCGAGTTGATTCCCACCGAACGCTGCGCTCTGATCACGGCGCGATTCTCAAGCGGTGCGCCTCCAGGGTTTCTAATCGAGGTTCCGGGCGCCACGAGCACCGTCGAGTTCGACAAGGCCAATCGTACCGTTCGCTTTACATCGACGATCAATGAAGGCGGCGTGCCCGAAAGCTTCGCCACATATTACGTCGTCCGCTTCGCCGAGCCATGGGACAGCACCGACATGCACCACGAATCCGGAAGCCAGATTGCCATGGTGCATTTCAGAGGCGATAACTCCGTCGAAGCCCGCATCGCGACCTCGTTTATCTCGTTCGAGCAAGCGCAAAACAACCTCGATCGCGAGCTGGGATTGAAATCGGCGGACGAACTGCGCGCGAGCGGAAAGGATGTCTGGCGCGAGCACTTCAACCGGATCGAAGTGGAAGGCGGCGATCTGGCGCAGCGGACCACATTCTACTCCTGCCTCTATCGAGCGCTACTCTTTCCACGCATGTGGTACGAGCCTGACGGCGGCGGCAAGCCGCATCACTTTAGCCCTTACAATGGCAAAGTCGTTCCCGGCGTCATGTATGCCGACCACGGCTATTGGGACGACTATCGTGCATGGTATCCGTTCATGTCGGTCGTCTTCCCGGACAGGCTCGCGGAGATACTTCAGGCCTGGGTCAACGCGTACTCTGAAGGCGGTTGGCTGCCGCAGTTTCCCGCGCCAGGCTACCGCGCCTGCATGACGGGCAGCCTCATCGACGCGGTCTTCGGCGATGCCGCCGTAAAAGGCATCTCCGGCTTCGATCTCGAGACAGCATATGAAGGGTTGAAGAAGCATGCTACAGAGCCCGGCGACCCCGATCGCGGCTACGGACGGCGCGGCATCGAGGATTATCTGCGCTACGGTTATGTCTGCGCCGATCACGTCGAGCAGTCTGTTGCCGAGACTGCCGACGCAGCTTATGGGGACTTCTGCATCTCTCAGGTCGCCCGGACACTTGGCCGCACAGACGATGCCGCCATGTTCCTCAAACGCTCGCGCTACTGGCAAAACCTCTTCGATTCGGGAACGGGTTTCCTGCGCGGCAAACATGTCAACGGATCCTGGCTCGAGCCCTTCGATCAGTTTGCGTGGGGTAGCCCTTACGTGGAGGGCTCGGCGTGGCAGCACCGTTGGGATATGCCGCACGATATAGAGGGTATGATCGAAGCGCTGGGCGGCAAAGCAAAAGCTGTCGCCGCTCTCGATAAGATGCTCGCGCTGCGGCCCATCTTCCACGTGGGTGTCTACGGCCAGGAGATTCACGAGATGTCGGAGATGGCGGCTGTAAATTTCGGTCAGTATGCGCAAAGCAACCAGCCTGTACACCATCTGCTCTATATCTTCTCCATCGCCGGCCGACCCGACCGCACACAGTACTGGGCTCGCCGAGTTATGGCCGAGTTATACTCACCCGACGTCTTCCCTGGTGACGAAGATACAGGTTCGATGGCGGCTTGGTTCTTGCTGGGCGCGATGGGTTTCTACTCGCTCTGCCCCGGAAAGGCGGAGTATGTAACCGGCAGCCCGCTTTTCGATCAGATAACTCTCAAACTCCCCGGCGGAAAGCGCACCGTCATCGAAGCCCGCGGTCAAAGCGCTTCGGCTGTTTATGTCTCACAGTTACTTGTCGACGGCAAGCCTCACGTATCGCCAACCATCTCCCATACCCGGATCGCCGGCAGCGCCCGGCTTACCTTTTTCATGCAGAATACGTCGCCGGTTTAGCTTCTGCGCACACCCCCGCGCACGCAAAAACGCATATTTATGGTCTCAGCTCAGGAGAAGCTCCGATGCATAGCAAAACTTCGAAAGTGGCTCGGCGTGATTTTCTCAGAACCTGTGCTGCCGCCGCCGTCGGCACAGCGCTGCCCGGCTCAACTCTGATTGACGCAGGCGTTGGTGCGCTCGCACAAACCACACCCGCACCCGGCGGACAAGGCGGTGACAGGCTTCTCGACAGAGTGCGTCCCATCATTGGCACGGGCTGGCGCGGCCATATGTTTCCCGGCGCCGTGGCGCCCTTCGGCCTGGTTCAGTTAAGCCCCGATACGAGCGGTTCGCCCGATCCCGTGTGGAACATCCAGGGCGATTGGTACGTCTGGAATCACTGCTCCGGTTATCACTATCCCGACCACGTGATTACCGGCTTCAGCCATACGCACCTGCAGGGTACGGGCGGCATCGACCTCGGCGACGTACTCGTCATGCCGCTTGTCGAGGGAAGAAACTGGTCGTGGGATGCGGGCATCCCTTCCAAGCTCGCCGAGATGCAGATCGATGAGCTCGGAAGCGACTCCGGTTGGGTCTTCGGCAACTCCTCCTATGGCTATCGCTCGATCTTTTCCAACCAGGAAGAGACTGCGCGCGCCGGATACTACAGCGTCCATCTGGAAACGCCGGACATATTAGCGGAGCTTACCGCAACAACACGCTGCGGAATGCACAGATATAGTTATCTCCAGCCAAGGGCCGGCTTGCGCCGAGGTCTAATCCTGGATCTTGCTCACGGGCTCGGCTCCAAGGTTTATCGCTCGGAGCTGACTGTCGAATCGAGTTCCCGCATCAGCGGCAAGCGCTTTACACATGGTTGGGCTGCCGACAAACAAGTCTACTTCGTCGTAGAGTTATCATCTCCTGGCGTTTCCATGGACGTCAGTGTCGATGGAAAAGTAACTCCGGCCCATCCCGGAAGCTCGTTCTCCGGTACCGAGATTAAAGCGATTCTCGCGCACGCGGCCTCGTCCGATCCTCTCCTCGTGCGCGTGGGTGTCTCCTGCACGAGTGTAGAGGGCGCGGCGAAGAACCTTTCCGCGGAGATTCCCCATTGGGACTTTGACGCCGTCGCCCGGCAGACGGGACAGGCGTGGGACAAGGCGCTTGGAGTGCTGGACGCCGATCTCCCGAGCGCAGCGCTTGCGCAGACCTTTTACACCGGGGCGTACCACGGCCTTGTCGCTCCCGCCACCTTCAATGACGTGGACGGGAACTATCGTGGACAGGACCGGCAGAATCACCCGAACTCGGGATTCACCAAATACACCACTCTCTCCATCTGGGACATTTACCGCGGAGAGTTTCCTTTCATTATGCTCATGCAGCCGCAAAGAACCGGTGACATCGTTCGCACTCTGCTCGCCGATTATACGCAACTTGGCGAGCGCTCGCTCCCGATGTGGCCGCTATGGGGCAACGAAACCTGGAGCATGACCGGATTTCATGCGGCCGGTATGATCCTCGGCGCCTATGTTCGCGGGTTTCGCGATTTTGACGCCGCGGCCGCCTATGCGGCCATCCGCGATACGGCGCTCTCCGCTCCTGATACCAGCACCAGCAAACGCGCGCGCGACAACAAAGCTCTGCAGGCAATGTTCCGTCAGTATGGCTATGTGCCCACAGAACTGCACGGCGGCTCTGTCTCCTGCACCCTCGACCTTTCCTACGATTACTGGTGCGCCGGCGCCATGGCCGAGCTACTTGGTAAGGAGAGCGATGCCAGCATGTTTTATAGGTTCGCTGCAAATTACAAGAACATCTACGACTCGTCGACGGGATTTATGCGCGGCAAAACGAAAGACGGTAAGTGGCGCGAACCCTTTCGTCCCGACCAGGAGTACGACGACTACGTGGAGACCGATGCATGGCAGGCCAGCTTTAGCGTTCCCCACGATGTGCAGGGACTGATCGCTCTGCATGGCGGTGATGCGGCTTTTATTTCAAAATTGGAAGGGCTGTTTACCGCTCCGTCCTTTGTGATCGATGCCCGTCCCGATATCACCGGCATGGTGGGCCAGGACGCGCAGGGCGACGAACCCAGCAATCACAATGCGTATCTCTTTCCATTCGCCGGCGCCGCATGGAAAACCCAGTACTGGGTGCGCAAAGTAGCTTCCCTCTACCGCAATACCCCGGCCGGCATTCCCGGCAACGATGACTGCGGGCAGCTGTCCAGTTGGTTTGTCTTCGCCGCGCTTGGCTTTTATCCCGTAAATGCCGCCAACGGAGTTTACGTTATCGGCAGCCCTCTGGTAAAGCGCGCTGTCATCGAAAATCCCGCGACCGGAGCGAAGTTCACCATCGTTGCCGAGAATAACTCGGCCGATAACTTCTATATTGCGAGTGCCCGCCTGAATGGCAAGGAATTCGCCCGCTCCTGGCTGGCACACTCTGAGATCGCGGCGGGCGGCGAGTTAGAATTTCACATGTCCGGCCGGCCAAACAAGGAGTGGGCATCCGCACCCGCTGATCGTCCCCCATCGGCACTCCCCGGCGTACCGATGGCTGCGCGGAAAGCGCTTGTAGTCGAGGGTACACGCGACTGACCCGATACTCACCGGAGTGGAGGAATTCCGATGCATTGGTTTGAAGCACATGATTGTCATATTGCGCGCCGCCAGCTACTTGGCGGCCTGGTTTCCGCCGGCGGTGCCTCCGCGGCTGCATTAATTGGGCTGAACCCGTCGAGTGCGGCAGGCGCCGCTCTTGCCACCGGTGAGATAGCGGTCGACGCTCCGGAGGAACTTTTCTCCCTGGCCCGCCTGCGCAGTTACGCAAGCCGACGCTCATCCAGTTGGGACCGCACGGGCGGTAATGCCGATTGGTATACAGTGGATCCTGGCGAGACGGCAAAGCTGCTGGATCTCACCGGGGCCGGCGTGATCACGCACATCTGGTTCACCATTAACTCGCCCGACCCCATGCACCTTAAGAATCTCGTACTGCGCGCCTGGTGGGACGGCGAGAGCTCTCCTTCAGTCGAGGTTCCGATTGGCGATTTTTTCGGCCTGGGGCTGGGTGAGTACTTCATTTACCAATCCGACCTGCTTGCGGTGGCGCCCGTCAAGGCACTCAATTCCTATTTTCAAATGCCATTTTCAAGTTCGGCCCGCATAACATTAACAAACCAGGGGGAGGTGCGTACTCGTAGCCTGTATTTCGCGATTGACTACATGGCATTGCCAGAAATTCCTTCGGATTTGGGCCGCTTTCATGCGCAGTTTCGCCAGGCAACGCCCTGCAAGGCGCAAACCGGCAACGGCAAGAATCTGAACGGTCGCGATAACTACGTGTTTCTTGAAGCCAAAGGCAGAGGCCATCTTGTCGGTGTCGCCCAGTCCGTGCTGCAAAACGAGGCCGGTTGGTTTGGCGAGGGCGACGATATGATTTTCATCGACGATGACTCCATGCCTACGATCAACGGAACGGGAACTGAGGATTTCTTCAACGGCGCATGGGGTTTTGGCGGCCAGACTTACTCTGACCGCCATGTGGGTACTCCGTACATCGTGGATCCGGAACGGATAGGCGGCCGCTATTGCATGTACCGCTGGTTTACCGAGGGCCCCATCGCATTTGAAAAGTCGATTCGTGTTACGATTGAGCACGGCACGGCCAACAACCGCTCTGACAACTTCTTTTCCACTGCGTACTGGTATCAAGTAGAGCCTCACGCGCCCTTTCCATCCCTGCCTGCGCCTGAAGACCGCGTTCCGAGAATATTCGCCGTCGGGGGACCGGGCGCGGCCATGCAACTGCCGCCCATCGACACAGGAGATCCCATTAAGATATCCAAGTGAGCGGTATTAAGGCGGTTCTCCAATTCCTATTTAGCGTCTCCGGCAGCCTTCAACGTAGCTTTCTCTTGAAGAAAAGGCCACTTAGCAAGTGTGCTTCGCTCTACACGGATTGGAGAACCGCTGTAGGGCTACAGTATAGCCACGGTTGATGTATGTCGAAGATGCTCCACTTATGTCGACGCGACCAACAGGAAGCGGAGACCTTGGCAGATATCAAGCGGAAGCTAGGTTACCGACCGCATGAATTTGTTCTATCAACATCGCGGATCCCAGGTCTCAAAATCGAGACCTGGGCGCCCGAGATTCGTACAAAATCAAGCGATCGGAGGCCTAGTAACTCTGGTTTTGCTCCAGCCGGCGAACCTCTCGCAATGGTTGGCATTGTCTCTACTCGAACCGTCATTGCCTAGCACCGGTGCGCGAGCCTCCAGTGTCCAAGTTTTGATGAGAAGATCAAGCATTGTCTTTTCGATTGCCCCAATCACCGGCGCAGTGCCCCAATAGGACTTGTTGGGCGCACCCCGCACACACTGGCGATCGGGTTCACGCCTGAAGCGAAGAAGCTTTACGCAGAGCAGGTCGATGCGAGGCTCAGAAGGGGACTCCAAGCGCTCGTGCGACCTCGGCCGCAACAGAACGGGGATCTCCGTGGGTGCGATCGGCATAGCGGTTCTGCTCGCGGTTCCAGGCTTCGCCGACGCTGAACCAGTCGATGGGCTGAGGAGACTTTGCGGTGACGAGCGCGCGATCGAGCTCCTCGAAGTAAAGCTGCCAGCGGCGGCGATAGTAATCTCGCGTCAAACCGGCCCAGTCTTTGTTCCCGTAATCGTGCAGGCCGGCTTCGCTGGCGGTGCGGTCGCCCCAGGTGGTCAGTATGGACCGCGCATCGTACTCGAGACGCCGGCGCTCGGCGTCGTCCGCAGCCCAGGGAGAGACTGCATTGAGCCATGGGCCGAGCAGAAACCAGCGGTTGGTGGAGAGCAACGTGTCCTGGAGGTCCATCATGGATAGCCAGCGGTCGGTAAGCGTGCGAAAATGGGGCTCATCGCCGGCCTCGTAGGCTTGTTTGATGCGAGGCAGCTCTTCCCTGCTCCAGTTGGCGAGGGCCTGGCGGGCGACGTCGACGAGATCGTACCGGTAGGTCTCGGTCGCGCTGGCACGGGCACCGGCCCGAAGCAGTTCGGAGAGAGCCTGATCGAACTCGCGCGGGTTGTATCGAAGCTGGTCGGGCGACCAGGAGGAAGCCGATCTGGCCGTGAGGCTTGGCTGCGCGTCGAAGAGCGACTCCGGCGCCGCGTCCCGCTCGCCGTGATTGGAGACGCCGTCGGCGCGGCCTGCGTAGGCGGTGCGCATCAGGATTTGCCAGGCACGCCGCGTGTGAACGTCGTTGCACCCGTAGCGGCGCACAGCATAGGCAGCGGCCCACTCCGAGAGATCGACGGGACTGGTGCGCCAGGCCATCTCGGTAAACAGATCAAAGGCGACCGGGTTCGTATCGAGTCCTTCAGAGACGAGGGCTATGCCGGCCATCTTGCTCAATGGGCGCATGCCCATCCGGGGAAGGCGGACGGCGTAGTCGTAAAGATTGGCGCCGAGTGTGGTACGGCCGCCAAACTCCCAGAGCCCCCCGAAGAGATAAGGCGCGCCGTGAAAGTCGGACTCGCGGTTCTCGCGCGGCGTACGGCCCTGATCGAGGTCGACGATCAGAAGTCGGCTGGGATCGGTTCCCCGCAGCAGCGCCTGGGAGGGATTGTCCTGCCAGGCGAGCATCATCCATTTTGCGCCGGGATGGGCTGTATCGAGGGCATGCTGAATCCGATGGGCGGCCTCCGAGACAGGAACATCACCGGGCGTGCCACCCTCCTGAAAGGCTTCGATGTCGTAGATGAACGTGTCGCCGAAGAGCTCGCGCTCGTGGCGATAGAAAGAAGCCGCGACGGCGGTGAAGAGCGGATCGCGCGGGTCGAGCCATGCAGGTCGTTCAAAGCCGTTCCACTTGCCCTGCGGAATGACGTGCGCGCCGGGATGGCGCCGGCCGAAATCGGCCGGGACCATGCCGTAGTAACCGGGAAGCACCGGAACGATTCCGAGTTCGCGGAGCCGGGCGAGGATCTCCCTGGCGGAGCGGACGCGACGGGCGAGAAGCTGCCGCGAGATGGGCTCGTCGAAACAGCAGAGGTTGCCCATGAGCTGCCAGTTCTGATGTGCCGGCTGCGTGATCCACGCGCGCATCTCCTGGTCCGAGTAGCCGAAGTCGCGGAAAGTGCGATAGAGGACCGCGTCCATACCGCGCTCGACGAGGACAGCGTTGATGCCGCTGAGGGCGAGTATGTCGATCTCGCGCTGCCATCGCGGCCAATTCCAATAGGGAGTGGAGTAGCCATCGGTGTTCTGGTTAAGCGCATAGCGGTAGGGGTAGATTGCTGCGCGCTCGATGGGGACGGAAGGAGCAGGCAATGGGCCGCGCAGGGCAAGCTGGTCGCCATTGGTAGAGATCTGCAGTTGCGCGACATATTTCAAGTACCAGTTGGCGCCGGCGAGTGCGGCGATATTCGAGGAGCCGGCGACCTGGATATGCCCCGTTGTCCCGGTGATCCGGAATGTGTCGCGTCCGCCGCTCTGCTGCAGCCGCGAGAGGTGAATCTGGCTGCTGAGCCCGGGCAGGAGCCTGCGGAGCGCGCGCCGCGCCGGCTGCAGGCCGTCCTTCGCAGAAGGCGCCGCATGGGTTGTGCCCTGGACGAGTAACAGGCCCGACAAGACGGTGAAGATCCTGAGTGGACGGAAGATCAATTTGAGCATCGCGAGACGAAATGAGTCTTACACCAGACCCCGGCAGGCATGCCAGAGGAAAATCAATATTCGCAAAGAAGGCCGTGCAATTTTCGTCCGGGGATGCAGTTAGACGCCTGAGCCGGAGTGCAGGCTGCGCGCCATTGGCCAGGGCTGGCTGTAGTGGGTAGACCACTCAACCAGGCTGGCATTGATGAAGCGCCAACTGCCCGCGTGCGTGTCCACTGCCATCAGCATGTAGGCGTTGGGATCGTAGCGGGTGGCAGCCATCACGTAGTGCTGCGGGCCAAAGGTGTGCGCAAAGTCGATCCACTTGTGCCAGTGGCCCGCGACCACCAATTGGATTGTGTCCTGGTAACGGCGCAGCAGGGGGTGAAGTCCGTAATCCTTCACCTCCGTCGGAGCGCAATCCCATAGCGGAAAGTGGGTAAAGACGAAGGTGGGGTTGCGGGCTCTCAGTTGTTCCTCGAACCACTGAAGCTGCGTTTCGCCGAACGAGCCGGTGTCCAAGTCGTACACGCTTGCCTTTGGATTCCATGTTTCGCCGAGCGCGTTGTTCAACAGGACGAAACGGTAGCCCTTGTAGTCGACTGAATAGTACGGCTTGAGCTGGAATTTGGCCGCGAACAACGCATGGCTCATTTCGCGCGAGACGTGGGGCACATCGTAGTCGTGGTTGCCGAACCCGACATGCACGGGCATCCGGAAACCGTCAGTGATCTCTTTGGCGTTGTCGAGCCGGGTGCGATTTTTGAAGTAAAAGTCGTAGTCGGTGGAAGGATAATCGTGAAAGTAGTCGCCCAGCAAGAATACCTGCTCGATGGGCGGGTTGAGGCTGTTGATGAGGTCGCGGGCGGCGACGAGTCGTTCGTGGGTGTGAAACATACTCTCGGTGTCTTCGGGGCTGTTCTCAGGCCCCCGATAGAACTTGTCGATGATGTGCGAGTCCGCGACGATTGCGAAATAGAAGTACCGCCCGGAGGGATAGACCTTCGCCTCGCTCGCCCACAACTGGCGAGTGAGCGAGGCGCCGATCGATGCAAGAGCAAGCGAGTGAAACTTCCGTCTGTCAATCACAGAGTTGGTCTCCTTCCGGGCGGTTATGCGCCGAACCGGATCCGGCGCGAGTTAGAAGGTGAGCCGGCCGGCCAACTGCACCACTCTTCCGCCGCGGTCTGCCGTGAGGTCGCCAAAGTTGGAGTTGTTGCCGAAGGAAAACCCGGATGGGCTGGTTGTTCCGCTGCCCGCCATAAAGTTCGTCGTGTTGGTTGAGTTATAAGCTTCCATCCGAATCTGGAAGCTCATGCCCTCGCGCAGCGAGAACAGCTTGTCGAGTGAGGCATCGTAGTTGCGGTAGGCGGGCCCTGCCACGGTGTTGCGGCGCAGGTCACCCACGGTGCCATTGGCGGCCTGGGTGAAGGCGTTGACGTTAAACCAGTGCACGGCACTGTTGTTCGGATCGACCTTGCGCGGGCCGTTGTTCGCGTTCTCGCCAGCAACCGCGTCGGGCCGCTGCCGGCAGTTTCCGCAGAAAGCTGTCAGGCCGTTATGGGCGCTGTCGTAATTCTGGTTGACCGTGTACCAGGGGCCGCTCTCGACCGTGAGGATGCCGCCCGCCTGCCAGCCGCCCAGGAACGCATCGGTCACGCGGTTCATGTTGGTCCCGATGGCGCGGCCGCGGCCGAAGGGCAGCGTGTACTCGAATCCAGTCACCCACCGGTTGGCAATGTCCCAGTCGGAGTTGCCGCGCTCGAGGGTGAGCTGCTGGTCGGGGTAGCTGGCGCGGCCGTTGTTGCCCACGCTCAAACCGGAGTTGGTGATGTCGTCGATGTCGTGGCTCCAGGTATAGGCGCTGATCATTGTGAGCCCATTGCGCAGGTTCGCCTGGTACTTAATGCCTAGCGCATGATAGTTGCCGAAGCCCTGGCTTGACGGACCCTGGATGGCGCTGCCAGCGACCAGGTTTCCGTTCGAATCCACGCTCGGGAATGGCTGGCGCTGCGCGTAGGGAATTGAGTTGTCCAGTTCGGCCGAAGGCAGATTCCAGTCCTGGTTGGTGTACATCGAAGTGGTCTTCGAGCCGATGTAGGAGACATCGAGAGCGCTGTTGGCTCCGAACTGGCGTTGCACGGTAGCGTTCCACTGCTGAAAGTAGGGGGTGCGGATCGGCAGCGCCATCGCGAACAGGGTTGGATCGCCGGGATTGGTGAGCGCGTAAGAAGGAAAGCCCGTGGACATGGTGACCGAGTTGATGGTGGATGGACTGGAGTTGGGGACTTCAAAACTGTCCTGGAGGAGGAATGGCGTAGCGAAGCCGGGGCTCGGCTCGCCATACGGCCCTAACTGCTCCGGCCCGTAGTAGAGCCCGTAACCGGCGCGGAAGACGGTAGCCGGCGTGACCAGATAGCTGAATCCGACGCGGGGCCCGAAGTCGTGGTGGTCCGGCTGGACACCGAAGTAGCGGTTGGAGTTGTTATTGACAGTGATGATGCCTTTGTCGATTTGCGCCTGGACTGCGGTGGGGAACGACCCGGAATAGTGCGGGATGTTGAGCACCCGTGTCGAGGGATTGAGCACCGATCCGTGGTTGTGCGCCTCCCAAACCGGCGTCACGAAGTCCCAGCGCAGGCCGATGTCGACGGTGAGCTTGCGGGAGAGCTTCCAGGAGTCCTCACCGAAGAGCGAGTAGGCGCGACGCTGGTAGTCGTCGGTATGAATCGCGGATATGCGTGCCATCTCGGGTAGATCGAGCAGAAAATCCGCGAAGGGGCTTCCGGTTCCCGGGTCGGCAACGCCGTTTGTATAGTGGGCGGTGTAGTGACCGTCGAAGTCGAACTCGCCATTGGGTGCAAACGAGCTGGCCAAGCTCTGGAAGAAGACCCAGCGGTACATCCCACCGAGCTTGATCGTGTGCCGGCCAGTGGTCCAGGTGAAGGTGTCCGCGCCCTGGTAGGTGCCGTTCAGATCCTGCTCGGAGTAGGCGCCGCCGAATCCGCTGAGGTCGCCGGTCGTGAAGTCGATGGTGGCGAGCCCGCCGGACAGACCGTCTTGCAGCGGAACCCCGGATATACCCACTTGCTGGTTGATGTTCTGGTTGCCGTTGACGGGAGCGGTGATCCAGTTCAGGCGGGTCCAGCCAAAACGAGCGTCATTGATCATGTGCGCATTGAAGATGTGGGTCCAGCCTCCAACCACTCCCTGCGCATTGGCCGTATTGCTCACGTCGCCGGTGAGGATGGTCCCGGAGAACAGACCCACCACCGGCTCGCTCTGGTACTGATACTGGTAGCGGCCGAAGATCGAATCGTTGTCCGAGATATGGTGATCGATGCGCACGGCCACGCGGTTGTCGTCGTCGTTGACCGGGCCGTTGTGGAAGAAGTTAGCCGTGCCCGAGTTGGAGAGATTGGGCGTGGGAATGGCGGCGGCGATCTTCTGCGCTACGGAATCGATGCGGCTTGAGGGGATGGAGTCGTTCGTGAACGGCTGGTTGGTGGTGGGATCGTAGATCGTGGCCGCGCCGGTAAAGTTGCCGCCGGCCTCGGCCTGTGTGGGAATCAGTCCGGTATTGACGGTGCCCGGCGACCGGTACGGCTGGCGCTCGAAGTCCGCAAAGAAGAATGTCTTGTCGTGGCCGTCGTAGATCTTCGGCAGCCACACCGGACCGCCCAGCGACGCGCCAAAGATGTTCCGGGTATAGTCAGTCTTCTTGATGCCGCGCGCATTGTTGAAGAAGTCGTTGGTGTTGAAGTCGCTGGTCTGGAAGTATTCATACCCGGAGCCGTGAAAGTGATTGGTGCCGGATTTGGTGATGACGTCGATCACGGCGCCGCCGTCGCGTCCGAACTCGGCCGAATAAGCGTTGGTCTCGACCTTGAATTCGGCAATGGCATCGAGCGATGGTTCGATGGCGAAGGTTCGCCCTTCGTTCACGTTCTGGTCGTAGCTGTTGTTGTCGGTTCCGTCCAGGACGTAGTCGTTCTGGTACTGCGAGATGCCGTTGGCGGCAAATGCGCCGCTGGCCGTATCGCGCGGGCCGGAAGGCGTGGAGTAGTTGACGCCGACGGTGAGAACCGCCAGCCGGTTAAAGTCGCGGTCGCTCACCGGCAGATCGTTTTTCATCTCGCCGGCGATGGTTTGCCCGGTGGATACGTCCTCGGTTTGCAGCAGCGGCGCTTCTCCGGTGACAACAAGACTCTGTTTCACACTGCCCACCGCGAGGGAGAACGGCACGCGTGTGTTTTGCTGGATCTGGACGATGACATGGTCTGCGACCGCGGTCTCAAACCCGGCAGCTGACACTGCTACGCGGTAGTCTCCCGGCGCCAGGGGTGTCGCGGTCCAGGTGCCGATGTCGTTGGTGCTTCCTTTAATTTGCGATGCGGTGCCGCTGTTGGTGATGGTGACGCTCGCGCCCCTCACCGCGGCTCCGCCGTTATCGGTCACCGCAACGAGAATGCCGCCGGTGTCCTGTTGTCCGTGAGCCCGCAAGGCCGCGAAAAGCAGAAGACAGACAATCGACGCAAACCGGCGCAGGCGTTTCGCCGGCTGAGACGCCACATCATATTCTCGGTTGGGCATGGCAGGGAGGTTACGAAAACGCATGAAACGGCTCCTTTGAGTAGCCGCCGGCGCGGCAGACGCGGCCGGCGAAGTTTGCTGGATGCTCATGTGCTGCTGACTCCTCCCGTGGAGGTTTACTGGGGAACGAGAGGCCCTGGAAGCAACTCCATGCTTTGCGATTGTGGGCCGCGCAGCAAGGTGTTTTCACAGTGGAACTGGGATGCGTATGTTACGGGAGTGTGAATGGCGCTCGGGGTCTCAAACAGCAGTTAGAGATGGAAGAAAGAAGGGCACAGCCCACCGATCTCACGCCGGGGAGAGTTTTCAACTGTGTTTAAACATGTACATGGATAATAAAAGTGGTGTATCTGGAGTTTATCGAGGCCACGTCAGTGACAGATTTCACGGTGAGGGATAGTTCTTCATTGACGAAGGCATCGCTTGGAGGTTCCGGTGGCTTCCCGGTCGGCTCAGACCGCAATGCAGGTTGACGCAGCAGAGCAGCGCCTCCCCGATGACGCGCGCTGGCAGGTTGCGCTGCGGGTCGCGGCCAGCGAGCTGTTCGCGCGGTCGGAGTTTCTGCCAAAGTTTCTGCTGCACATCTGCGAGCTCTGCCTTGCGGGGAGGACCGAGGAGATCAAGGAGCAGCAGATCGGTGTACGCGTCTTCCATCGCCCGCCCAGCTACAACCCGGGCGATGACAATATTGTCCGCAACTATGCAGTGCAGCTCCGCAAGCGGCTGAGCCTCTACTTCGAGGGCGAGGGCCAGAGCGAACCCTACAGCATCGAGATTCCCCGTGGCGCGTATGTGCCCGTATTTCGCGCCCGCGCCGCGAACCCTCCCGCGCCGCTCCCGCCGGTAACCGCCATCCCCATGACCGCGATTTCGGAGGACCGCGAAGCCGGCGAGCTGCCCGCTCCGTCAAAGCAACTCGTCCAGGGGCCAGCGCGCACGGTGGACTGGCGCATGTTTGTGGCCGGCCTGGCCGCCGGCGCGCTGGTGCTGACCATCGCCTTCTGGATCTGGATGCCCCGGCTTGCCGCGACCGCGCAACAGCCGGTCCGTCATCCTCTGTGGTCCGCCATCTTCACCCGCGACCGGGACACTTTTATCGTCCCGGCCGACGCCGGGCTCGGCATCCTGCAAAACCTCACCGAAGAGCCCGCAAGCCTTACGAGCTACCTGAATGGCGAATACTTCTCAAGCGCCGACTTGAAGGGAGTGGACCAGGGCAGCCTCAACGATCTGCGTACGCAGCGATACACCAGCATGGTGGACCTGGACATCACCTCCAGGCTCTCGCACCTGCCCGAGGTGGTTCCGGATCATCTGATTGTGCGTTATGCGCGCGACCTGCGCATGGACGACCTCAAGAGCGGCAATGCCATCCTGCTTGGGGCAATCCATACCGACCCCTGGGTGAGCCTGCTGCAAAAGGGGCTGAACTTCCAATTCGATTGCGGAAGACGGGTGAACGACTGCTTTATCCGGAACACCCACCCCGCACGCGGCGAGGTTGCCGAATACCGCAGCGATCCCAACAGCCCGTCCCACGAGACTTACGCGCTGGTGGCTCTGCTGCCCAATCTGGGAGGCACGGGCTGGATTCTCCTGATCGAAGGACTGAATATGGCCGGCACGGAGGCCGGGGCCAATATCCTGCTCGACGACGCCACCATGCGCCCCCTGATCCAGAAGTTCGTTTGGAAAAACGATTCGTTGCGCTCTTTCGAGTTGTTGATCAAGACGGGCAGCCTGGGAGCGGAGGCCCTGCCGGCGCAGATCATCGCCAGCCGGTTTGGGGGTTCACTGGTAAAGAGCCAACCGTGAATGACGAGCGATGTCTTGCGGATGCTGCCGGGCTGAACGGGCATTCCGATCTGGCCTGCCGTTGCGCCAAGGGTGGGAGTACGCCCGAAGTCTTGATATGTTCTTCCCGAGTCTGATCTCCTGAATCGGGCACCGCTGAAGCAATGAATGCGTCTCCGAGCGAGCGGCCGGTGCTTCAAGGCTTCAGATCTCTTTCTCGAGGCGAGACGGGCGGCGTCCGGCCCCGAGAGGCCTGCTCTGCCGAACCCTCGGCCGCCGCCATACCATGAATACAGCATGGGCACGCGGAAGATCGTTCACGTGGACATGGACGCGTTTTACGCCTCGGTGGAGCAGCGCGACAACCCCGAGCTGCGCGGCAGGCCGCTCGTAGTGGCCTGGCGGGGAAAGCGCTCGGTGGTCTGCGCGGCCTCGTACGAGGCGCGGCGTTTCGGGGTGCGTTCGGCCATGGCGGCAGCTCATGCCGAACGCCTCTGCCCGGAGGCTGTTTTTGTCCCGCCCGACTTCACCCGCTACCGCGCGGTGTCAAAGCTTGTGCGCGAGATCCTTCTCCGTCACACGGATCTCGTTGAACCGCTGTCGCTTGATGAAGCCTATCTCGATGTGACGGAGAATAAGACAGGCCTTGCCACAGCGACTCGCGTCGCCATTGCCATCCGGGGGCAGATACGCGAAGAGCTCAACTTGACCGCCTCGGCGGGCGTTGCGCCGAACAAGTTTCTGGCCAAGATCGCCTCCGACTGGCGCAAGCCGGACGGGCTTTTTGTGATCCAGCCGGCCGCGGTCGAGGAGTTTCTGACGCCGCTGCCCGTCGGCCGCATTCCGGGTGTGGGAAAGGTCACGGAAGAGAAGCTTGCGCGACTGGGATTGCGCACGGTGGGCGAGGTGCGGGCGCGGCCGCCTGAGGAGTTGCAGGCTTTCTTTGGCCGGTACGGGCAGCGGCTCTACGAACTGGCGCGAGGAATCGACCAGAGTCCGGTGGTGCCCGACCGTCCCACCAAGTCCATCTCCGCCGAGGATACGTTCGAGCGGGATCTGCTGCTGACCGAGACGGAGCCGATGATCCGGCGCCTCGCGGAAAAGGCATGGAACGCCTCACGGAAGGAGTCCCGAATCGCCCGCACCGTGGTCCTGAAACTGAAGACCGCCGATTTCAGGATCTTGACGCGGAGCCAGACGCCAGATTCGCCGCCATCCTCCTGCGAAGAGCTGACGCGCATCGCGCTGTCTTTGCGCGACCGGGTGGGGTTCGATCCCCGCCAGAGATTCCGCCTGGCAGGCGTTGGCCTCGGCAACTTCCGCGATCCGGAGACAAACGCGGAGCCCCTGCTATTCCCCTGAAGGATGAGGCCGATTCGGATGGCGAGGCAGAGTAACTGGCTTGGGCGGAATTGTATCTCCAGGAAGGAGTTGATGGCGCAGCCACGCGCCCGTCTCGGGGCGATGTTGCGCTGGCGATCCGCGAGCGCGCAATCCTCACTCGGTGCGCAAGGCACGCATGGGGTCGATCGCGGCAGCCCGCCGGGCTGGAATCAGCGCGGCAAGACACGCCGCCAGGATGAGCGGGAGGACGGCAGCCAGAATCACAGTTGTATCGACGCCCTTCACCTGGTAGAGAAGCGCCCGGACGAAGCGGACACAGAGGAATGCACAGGTGAGGCCGAGCGTGAGGCCAAGAAGCGTCTGGATAAGCGCCCCGCGCATTACCATGGCCACTACATCGAAACGCCCAGCGCCCAGCGCCATCCGAATTCCGATTTCGCCGGTGCGCCGAGAGACAGAGTAGGCCGTGACTCCATACAAGCCGGTCATTGCCAGCAGCAGCGCGAGAACTCCGAAAAACGTGGTGAGCTGAGCGATGGCACGCTCGTCGCCGAACTGATCGGCAATCTGGCTGCCGAAGGGTTCGAATTTCACAATGGCGAGGTTGGGATTGATGGAGGCGAGGATCCGTTGGGTCAGCGATTCCAGATTGGCGATGGGATGACCGGTCTCCAGAACAATGGTTCTGGCATAGAGATCGTAGTCCTCGTCAATGGGGCTTTTGTCGCTCGCCGGCCGCTGCAGGAGAGAGAGGAAATACATTGGATGGTTCTTGTGGCGCACAGTGGTGTACACCGTGTTGTCGACCACTCCGACAATTTGGTAGTCGCCCGCGTGTTGGGGCCCGGCGCCGAAGCGGCGGCCGACGGGATTCTCGCCTGGTGAGAAGAACTGCCTGACGAATGCCTGGTTGACGACCGCAACAGCCGTTGATGCGGGCGTATCCTGGGGGCCGATGCCACGCCCGAAGAGCAGGTGCGTTCCGACGGAAGCGAAGTAATCGCAGTTGATCCTGACGTACGAAGCATTGGCGTGGACATTCGGGCGGCCCTGGATCTGCACGGTCCAACTGTCGTTCCAAAGTTCCATCGGCGTATTGGTCGAGATTCCAACACGCGCGACGCCGGGAATCGCATGGAATCGCTGTTCAATCGACTGATAGAGAGATCCGAGCCGGGAGGGCAAATAACCTGCTGCCTGTGGATCGATATGGAGGATATAGCGATTGTTTGCATCCAGGTTGAGGTCTACATGTTCGAGGTGGTTGAAACTCTGCACGAAGAGACAGGCCGCCACCAGGAGCACGAGAGAGACCGTGGTCTGAGCCACGACCAACCCGTGTTGCAACAGAGTTGCGCCACCGGACACCGATTTCGACCCGGTTCGCAGCGCGTCGATCGGCTCGGTGCGGGCGGCCATCAGCGCCGGTGCAACGGCGAAGAAGATGCCCGCCGCAGCCGACAATGCTGTCGCAAACGCCAATACGGCCGGAGATGGACTCGCGTGAATGGGCAGCGCGCGGGCGTCCGGAAATGCCAGGGCAAGCAAAATCCTCGTGCCGCCGTACGCGACGGCAATACCCGCCAAGCCTCCCAGTTGTGCGACAAGGAGGCTTTCCGTGAACAGTTGCCGGACCAGCCGCGCGTGCGTGGCCCCGAGAGCAGTGCGCACGGACATCTCTGCCTGACGGCCGATGCCCCGGACAAGCAACAGATTCGCCAGGCTGGCGCAGGCGATCAGCAACACGAGTCCCGAGATCGCCATCAGCAGATGCAGTTCGAGCGAGTACTGCTCGTCCATGCTTCGGATGCCGGCGCCGCCGGGCGTGAGTACGATGTGCACTTTCGGGAGGAGAGACCGTTCCGGCTCGCTCGCGAAGGTGCGGACCGGCGCCAGCGCCTGACGAAGCAGTCCGCTCAGTTTTGCCTGCAACTGCGGCAGAGACACTTCGGGCCTCACCCGCCCAACGAGATAAAGCCAGTTAGCGGTTGGATCGCGCACATAGGAGGCATTTGCCAGAACCGGGGCGGATGCGATGGGCAGATAGAAATCCGGAGGCGTGGCCGAAAGGCGGTCGCCGAAGAAACCTTGGGGCGCGACGCCCACCACGGTCACCGGCCTGGAGTTTACATAGTAAGTGCTGCCCACAACCGACGGATCGGCTGCATAGTCGTTTTTCCAGGTTTCGTAGCTCATCACCGCCGTTGCCGGCGCGCCTACCAAGTTGTCCGCGCGGGAAAACAGCCTGCCGATTGCCGGCCTCAGACCGAACAAGCGGAAATAGTTGCCAGAGACGAACTCGCCGATAGCAGAATGCGCTGGAATCTGCGATCCGCCGGGCCGCACAACGACCGGCTGCGATTCAAAGCCTGACTGCATCGCGGCAAGTTCCTCGAACTCGGGAGTATTCTCTCTCAGCCGCTCCCACGCATCCGTGGAAAAAACGGAATAGTCCCCATCGTCGCGTACTCCGTAGCCGATGCAGCAGTCGTTCCGGTCGCCGAGACGGACCAGCATCCTTGGATCGGCAACGGGAAGCTTTCCAAGCAGAATCGCATTGACAAGGGAGAAGATCGACGCGTTGGCGCCGATGCCCAAGGCCAGCGTCAGTACGGCGACGATTGTGAAACCGGGAGATCTTCCGAGCTGACGCACGGCGAAACGCATGTCCTGAAGCAGGTTCTCGGCAAGCGGCAACCCTTCCTCGGAGTGATATTGTTCTCGTACCGCTTCTACGGCTCCGAATTTGAGTCGAGCCCGGCGCCGGGCCTCCGCTGGGGAGAATCCGGCAAGGATGAAGTCCTCTGTTTGCGCGGCGATATGCGACTCTATTTCTTCCTGCAGCCGCTTTTGACCGCGGCTGCCGGTTGCGAAATTTTGGATACGGGTCAAAAGCCGGATCAGCGCTCTCATCCCAGATCCTCCGCCTTAACTTTGAAGAACCGTGCAATGATGGCAGTCGTCTGCTCCCAATCGCGCTTCTCCGCTTCGAGGAGCTTGTGCCCCGCCCGCGACAGGCGATAGAAGCGCGCCCTGCGATTGTTCTCAGAAGGCCCCCACTCGGACGCTATAGCACCCTCCGGTTCGAGCCGAAGCAACACAGGATATAGGGTGCCCTGGTTTACGGACAGCAGGTCGCCGCTGATCTGTTCGATTCGCCGAGCGATTCCGTAACCATGCAGCGGTCCGAGCACGTCAAGTGTTTTCAAAACCATTAGCGCCAGCGTCCCCTGTTGAACATCCCTCTTTTGTCTCATGAAAGACAGGACCACCCACGTCCATTTTGGTTACCAACAGGAGAATGCCACAATTCCATTGGGAAAGCAACAGGTGCGCCGGCAATTGCAGAGCACCGTGGGTGCTTCTGGACAGAGTCCAGCAATCGTCCAGCAGGTGCCGCGCTCGTGCACGTGCTAAACTGTTCGATAACCGAGCTGGAGAGATGGCCGAGTGGCTGAAGGCGGCGGTTTGCTAAAAAACTGGTTCTGTTTGCGCCCATCGATGCTTCCTTTATTTTGTTTGCGTTAAGGCACTCTCATTTGCACCCGAACACTTCATTTGCAGACGAATGTCCAGCAATTGGCCAGCAGCTTTAGTCCCCTCTTCGCTGTCCGCCGTGGAACAATTGCTCCTCGCTTTGTCGCCGTCGAGTTGCGTCGAGCGGCCAGCTTCGCATCGTTCTTTCGTGCCTGAAAAATCCGCGTCCCCCAATTCACGCTCTCGTTCGCCTGCATAGAGCTTCTCCGCTTGGGAGAGAACGTACCCCGGATCAGCAATTCGGTCAAATACTCTGGAACCGGACGGAGCAACACGGCTGCGTCTTCGTGGCAAGCGGGATCGGAGAAACCTCAGCGATGTGCGATTTCGTGGTCTCTCTTTGATGGGTTAGGGGGCGCGCGCGGCAGATGTGGCCAACACCGATAACCAGGTGGCCGGTGGGCCGATTTTGTGGAATCAGCCCTGCATCGTTTCACAAAAGGAAGCCGCCAGGGCTTCGTTCGTCATTTGTGCCTGCTGGCGATTCGCCTCACCTGATCAAGGACCTCCCGTTCGTTCTTGAGAGTCAGCGCCTTTCGGCCGCAGTTGGCGCGGTAGACAACCAGGTTGTCATCGCCGCCCACGACGCTCGGGAAGAGGAGACCTTCGATCCCGGCTGCGATGAGTACTCCGGCCAATTCCATCGAGGCGCTTAGATCATCTTTATTGAGACAGGCCGTCTTCACGGCCTCTGCTGCCTGTGACGATCCAAGAGTTGTGAGGCTCAGTGCTTTCTTTAGATCCACAGCGACCGCATACACTACGCGAGGATACTTGTCTGTGCTGATCTGGCCTATTCCACCCAACCGCGACTTGCGTGCCGTGACCTCTTTGCTCGCCCCCGAGTCCGTCGCCGACAGGTAAACCGCGCGGGTGCCCACGAGAGCAAATCTCCCCCCGTGAGCCCGGGTTCCGGCCCCGCTCAGAACGTCAATCGGATCCATGTAGCGGTATTCGACGCTACGGAAGAAAACCCCCTTCAACGGGGCAGCCCGGCCTATCCAGCGTTTGATTGCCCTTTGCTGTTTGGCATTGAACGTCACACTGGCTGTCCCTCCCGCAACCTGTCGAACTCTACGACAAGATCGCGGATGCGTCCATCGGCGATCAACTCCTGGGGAGTCCGTCCTGCGAACGCCTCGAGGGGCGAAGAGAGCCACTCTTTCTCTTTGGGAGCCACGACATAGTCATCCATGCGGGAGAGCAATTCGCGGAGATCGCGGGTCTTTTTATCCATTTGGCTGGTCCCTTTGCCCGCTTCCCAGTTCTGCACGGTGCGAGCGGTCACATTCAGGGCATTCGCCAGTTGTTCCTGGCTCAGCCCAAGCCTTTGCCGAGCACTTTCGAGTTCGAAGGTCGATTTCTCGTCTCCTTTGGACCGGGCAAGGGCACGGATGTTCCGCGCTTTCAAAAGCTGCCTGAGATGTGGCCAATTGAAGGCCCATTCAGCCTCGGCAAACTTCTGGCGCCCGACCATCGTTCCCACGCGGAAGGCGAAATCCGCCGAATGGTTAGGTGTATAGACCAAAAGCGTCGATACCTTGCAATTGCGAAGAGTGGCAAGGGTACTCTCAACCGCAGCTTCCTCTTCGGGGCTGGACAGGTAGAGGACGCTGACTTGGGTCCTTCCCAACGCGGTTCTCACGTTGCACGGGACAGTCCGGAACCGGGGCGAGTAGGGTGCGAACAAGGACTTTGCCTCGTCCAGCGCCTTCGGTTCGGTCCAGACAACGAGTCCTTCGGAATGAGTTGCAGTGTGCATTCTCACCTCCCACCCCATTATACGTAACTTTTCGTGCTGGACGAAAATATTTACTTCAACTGATCTGAAGCATTGACGGCGCCGATGAATGATCCCGACTCCCCACAAAAAAAGCTCGCGCGGCTCCCATGATCTCCGGCGCCACGGTCTCCAGGCCGTTTCCCCGCATGAACCGAAGCGGGACGCGGTCTCCGAGTTCAGGGTTCAGACCGGTCAGCCAGGATTGGATTACAGTCGGATCTTCCTTTTCGGCGAGCATCCGGTCCAGATGGAAGGCGAACCTCAGACGCTGTTCTGCGTCTCCGTAGAGATCGCTCCCCTTCATCCACTGATCGACGGCGCGCACGTCCCTGACACCCCGCGTAGGCTGTGAGCTTCCGACCTATCATGCAGACGAGCTGCCCAACTATCTCCGGGGCAGGCAGGCGAAGTGCTTCACGATGGACTGCCGGAACCGACCGTGGGCAAGGCCGCGCAGTAACGCTCATCGACCGCTGCCACACATGAGGCAAATGGTGAAACTGGGGCGGCCCGAATCTCGTCCGCACGTGAGCGGCCCGAACCAGCTCCGGCGCCGTTCCGCGCCCCTTGTTGAGAGAACCAGGCCCGATGCACTTGAACGCGGCACATCGGGTCTGGCTTCCGTGAGGATTAGCGCGAATCATGAGTAAGGGGGCCTGGGATGATAAGAAGGCGAGGCGCTCCGGCTGGATTATCGAAGCAGCCTGTAAGCCAGGCCGATGTGAAATCCGTTGGGCGTGATCTCATGTGCGGGTTCGTTGGAATAGTCGGGCGATCCTGGCCAAAGCTGGTATTCGTATTCCGCGCGCGCCGTCCACCTACGGCCGACGCGATAATTGACGCCGCCTCCGGGAGCAAGCGCGAAATACTGACGGCTGCCAATCTTAAATGGATATCGCATCTCGGCAAGGCCCACCAGGAATTGGGCATAGGGTTGAAACCTTCTGAAGGTTCCCGCCAGATAGCGGGGGCCTGCCAGATAGTTATCCTCCGATTCTCCGTAAAAACTGTTGAAGCGCAGAAAACGAGCCTCGGCTTCAACGTCTATACGTGTGTTCAAGTGGTAATCGGAAAAGACCCCGATTCCCCAAAGCCTCTGGTCGCTCTGGTACGGAAACCCCGCATGAAGATTGGAGTATTCTGCTCCAGCCCAGAGAGAGCGCGCTGGTCCAAATGCTGAAGGGACCACCTGGGCCGGCAACGGAGCGGCGATGAATACCACGGCTACTATCAGCGTACAGAAAATTCTCTTCAAGCCGCCCGATCTTTTCATGCAATCCATCAGCGTTCCTCACAAAGCTGGATCTTGACTTACTCCTCAGAAGAGCGACTTTACATTCAGAGTTACCGTGGATTGATGAGTCAAGGTCTGCGATCCGTTGGTCGCTGTACCGATGAGCAGGATCTTTTGACTGCCTATCGGGGTTCCGCCCGTCAGCGTCGTCCGCCCGCTGCATCCTGTGCTCGCCGACCCTGCAATCACCACCGCCAGCATCACAAGCAGCCATGGCCATCCCTTGCCACGGCGGCGCAGACGGCGAGGGATGAAGAGCAGAAGGAGGCCGGCCAGCGCAGTTACGCCGTATCCGGATGAGGACACGGATGCAGCCGCGGGCGGCGCCGGTGCGTTGGTCTCGACCACCAGTGTCGAGGTTCCGGCGACGCCGGTTACGCTTGACGGCGAAAAGCTGCACGTTGTATCAGCGGGCAACTCGGAACAACTCAGCGCAATCGGCAGACTAAACCCCGAGTTAGGCGTGACAGTTACATTGAAGGTTGCGGACTCTCCGGTATATACGGTTCTGGAACCTGGCGAGGCAGAGATGCTGAAATCCACAATCTGCTCCACGACGGGGCTCGATGTACTCGCCGCGAATGCCGTTGCGCCCCCGTAGACCGCGGTGATGGAATGCGAACCCACGGAAAGGCTATTGGTGGAGTACCGAGCCGTGCCGGAGGCGAGCGCCGCTGTTGCTAACAGGGCTGTGCCGTCGTAGAACGAGATGCTCCCGGCGGGTATGCCGCCGAGACTGGAGACCGTGGCAGAGAAGGTCACAGAAGTCCCAAAGGGTGCCGGGTCAGGCGAAGCGGTAACCGTAGTCATCGTTGTGGCCGGCAGCACCGTGATTGAAACGGCATTGGACGTGGCGGGAAGGAAGTCGGTGTCGCCGGAAGACCCTGCATTGAACGTATAGGTTCCCAGAGTGAGCAGCGTTGGGTTGTAGGTCGCCACTCCGTTCACCAGTGGAGCCGTGCCCAAAACGGTTGAACCGCTGAAGAACGTTACCGTCCCTGTGGGAGTTCCAGTGGTGGTGCTCAGCACGGTGGCCGTCAAAGTAACCGGACTGCCCGCCGGAATTGAAGTCGGGCTTGCCGTCAGGCCGATGATTACCTGGGCCTTGTTCACGGTTAAGGTTCCTGGAACGTACACAAACGTGTAGTTAGTTGCCGTTAGAGCCTGAGTTGCGAAGGTAATTGGATAGGTGGTGCCGGATTGCGAAGTGATTGTCGCCGTGGTGGAGAGCGTGGCAGTGCCGCTGACCACGCTGGATCCATCGCCGTTGACGTAGCCGCCGATGCTGTAGGTCAGGGGGTTGGGAATCGGTCCTCCGTATGTCATTGTGGCGCTATTCGCCGTTACTGTGAGAATGGCCGGGTTGACAGCTATGGTCCTGGTCACGCAGGTTGCGGCCATGTAGTTGGCGCTGCCTTCCTGGCAAGCTTCCACCAGGATGTTGCCCGCACCGGTCACGGTCAGAGTGCTCTTGCTGGCGCCGCTCAGCGAACCCGGTCCGGAGATGAAGGTGAAGGTGACCGGATTGCCCGATGCTCCGCCTGTGGCGCTGAGCGCAATCGGCGCTACCCCGTAGGTGACCGGGGTGGCGGGATTGAAGGTGATGGTCTGCGTTGCCTGGGTGATGGTAAAGGTCCCACTTGTTGCAGTCGCACCCTCATAGTTGGAATCGCCCCCGAAGCTGCCCGTTACCGGGTAGACCGAAACTGGGAGAAGGTCGACAGTCGCTGCTGGAACCGCCGCTGTACAGATTCCTGGGCTCATCGTCCCGGAGCAGGTCGCTGGGTAGGTCACTCCATTCAGGACATAAGTTACCGCACCGGTCGGCTGCGGACCGACGTAGCTTAAGGTGTCGCTGATCGTAACGATCTGGCTAGTTCCGTAGGGCTCCGTCGCGGCTGGCGAGAATGTCATGGTGCCAAATCTCGGCTGGGCCTTGGTGATCGTAAACGTCCCACTGGAGGCAGTTGCTGGTGCATAGTTGGCGTCCCCCGCAAAACTACCCGGCACGGTGTATACCGCCACCGGGAGAGCCGCAATGGTCGCCGCAGGAACCGCGGCGGTGCAGGTCTCTGGGCTGCCGGCCGTGGTGCAGGTTGCCATATAGCGTACGCCGTTCAGAGTGTAGGCTACCGCGCCGGTTGGCTGCGGCCCGGAGTAGGAGAGGGTATCGTTGATGGTGATGGGCTGGTTTGTGCCGTATGGCTCCGTCGCCGCCGGCGAAAATGTCATCGTGCCGAAGACCGCGGCTGAAGTGACGACCTGGTTGAGGATCGAAGAGGTGAGCCGGTTATCGGTAAGGGTCTGGTCTTCGCCGACGGTGAGAGCGTAGTAGTCCTCGTAGTCGGGAGTGGTGAACGTGAGAGAGCTGTAAGTGCCGATGAACTGCACGATGCCATTGCCTTCACTCCCGTAGATCGCGGTCCCAGCGACGACAATGGACTGGCCGCCGTACTCATTCGATGGGCCGCCGCCGAGCAAGTTGAAGGGCTCGGCCGCAGTGAAATTGAAGTAGGCAAGTATCGATGGAGAGCCGAGGCTCCAAATGGCGAAGGCCGGGTTGGTCACGGGTTGGGAGAAGGTGATGGTTTCCGTATAGGGGTAGCCGCCCTCGAGCGCGAGCCCGTTATAGGCCGGCGGCGCATTGCCGACGATGCCGCCCGAAAAGGTGCTGGCCGGACCCCAACTAGGCTGAGTGGCGATGCCGCTTGTCTGGCCGCTGTAGGTTACGTTAATGGTTCCGAAGAGGGCGCTGGCGAGGGTTCCTGAGGCGGTCCCAGGCGTGGTGTTGCCAGGAGTATCCCGGGTCCAGTCGGTCCAGGCGAAGGTGTCGGCGTGGGGAGCGCCTGTCGAGGCCGCGACGTAGGTGACGGTGATCGGATGAGTGCCTACGGCCAGCGAGGATGTCGTCAAGGTGGCCGTGCTGCTGAGGCCTCCACCAGGAATTAGCGTCGCGGTTCCAATCACGGTAGTGCCGTCGACGAAGGTGACTGAGCCGGCAGGAGCTGCCGTGCTATTCGTGACCGTAGCGGTGAAGGTCACCGCCTGGCCAAATATCGAGGAGTTGGGTGAAGAAGTTAGCGCTATCGTAGTTGCCGAAGCCGAAGCTGACGTGACAGTAGATATTCCAATCGCGGCGGTCGTCGCGGCGTAGTTCGCGTCCCCGGCGTATGTGACGGCAATCGAGTGAGCGCCCACGCTGAGTTGGCCCAGCGAGATGATTACCGTGCCCCCGGAGAGCGTCGCAGACTGCGCTGTTCCGCCGTCGACAGCAAAATGCACGCGACCGCGTGGAGTAGGAACAAACGAGACTGGGCCCGTCAGGCTTACGGTAACGCTGATCGCCTGGCCCGAGACCACAGTGGCGCTCGGAAGAACGCCCAGACGCATCGTGGGAGTAACGAGGCTGGCGGCAAGCTGCACCGCGCTGGAAGTTGAAGGCAGATAATTCGCATCACCAGTGTAGGAGGCCGTGACGGGGTGGGTCCCCATGCCGGAAACAACTACATCGCTCAGCGTCGCCGATGCCGTCTCGGTCAGCCGGTTGAGAAAAACGTCATCTGTGCTGTCGTCAAAGCTCGGGACGATGAAGTCTAGCCGTCCGTCATGGTTCAGATCGGCTATCGAAGGCGTAGCCGGCCCGACTCCGGTCGGGTAAGTAGTGGCGCTCTGAAACGTCCCGTCGCCATTGCCCAGCAATACATTGGCCTGCGGATAACCGTAGTCGGAAACCAGCAGGTCCAGCTTGCCCTCGCCGTTGAGGTCGCCTGCCGCCAGGCCACTATAGTTAGCCCCGCTCAGAATGGTCTTCGCAGGCTGGAAGGTTCCATCGCCGTTGCCCAGCATGAGATTCAGGTTGGTATTGTCCGACTCGCAGCATTGATTGAAGACCATCGCCAGGTCCAGCTTGCCAATACCCCGGAAGTCCGCGAGGATCATGTTTCCAGGTTCGTACTGAGTTACATAAGCGTGGCCGGCATGCAGCGTGCCGTCTGCATTGCCCAGATAAATCTTCACGTCATTCGGGGCTGTTCCCACGGCGATGTCGGAAATTCCGTCGCCGTTCACATCGCCGGCGGCAAGAGACAAGGGCGAACTAACTGAATAATGCAACGGCGTCTTAAAGGTTCCATCTCCGTTACCGAGAAGCAGATCCAATGTGCCCGATGTATTGATCGTTGCGATGTCCTGAATCCCGTCGCCATTGAAATCGCCCACAGCGAGTTGGAGCAGATTGCCGCTATCGAAGAAAGTTGGCGGCCCGAATGTGCCGTCTCCGTTGCCCAGCAGCACCCCCAGGCTTCCTCCTGACAAAACCGCGAGGTCGAGCTTTCCGTCGCCGTTGAAATCGTCCACTGCGATCCCGTTCGTCGATGCCGCGCCGCTCAGGAGCAGGGTCTGGGGCTGAAATGTCCCATCGCCTTTGCCCATTGCCAACGTGATCCGGTTGGCGTCGCCCATCAGCAGGTCCGGGATGCCGTCTCCGTTCATGTCGGCAAGCACATCGACGACCGGGTTCGTGAAGCCTGAAATTTTCGGGGCGTCAACGAAACCCTGCAGCAATGTCGCGGAACCTAGCGCCACCATGCCCGGAACCAGTCCAGTGGCGTTGTCTGTGAAGGTGACACTCCCGTTTGGAACTGCCGCTCCAAGCCCCGTCACAGTCCCGGTGAGCGTATAGTTTCCGGAACTTCTCGACGCGGCAATCTTGATCGCCGAGGAGTATTGCCCGTTGACAGTGGCTGCCTCTATGGGCGATGGGATGCTTTGGGCGCCAAGCGAATAGACAGCTTCGAGCCTATGCGCGCCCAGGGACGCGAGGATAGTTTTCAGTGTAGCCGTGCCGATTGTTGCACTGGCGGAAGCGGACGATACGACCTGCACGGTTCCGAGATCGGAGGCGCCATCGTAGAAGGTCACCCGGCCGGCAGTGATGGGGTTGCCGTTCTGGTCCTGGACGCTGGCTGTGAGCGTGAAGAGACTGCCAAGCTTCGCGCTGGCCGGAGAAACATTCAGACTCACGGTGTTGGCGAGCGCCATCGAGGGCAGGGCCGTGAAGATCGCCGAGAGAAGCAGCATAATTCCAGGTCGGCGAGGTTGGCACTCGCGAGACAATATGAATGCGGGAAGAGAACCGACCGACAAGAGGCGTGCAGAGAGATTGGAGAGCATCGGGGACGAAACTCCTAATGGGTTTCTCGATTGCGAGCAGAATGCATCTCTCAGATGCCGTGGGGGTGACTAGAATCTATCGCGGGCGATAAACTTTCGTCAAGGTTCGTGTATCCAGAAGCACCGAGTGACGCGGAGAGGACGCATTCCACCGAAAATGAAAGACCGCGGTCGATGAATGAATCGGCCTGATCGCTTTCCGCCCGATCGTCCCGTAAGGACAACAGAGCCTGAGGTGGGACGGGGGCTATCCATTCGAAGCAGTACGAACGGCCCTCAACAGCAAGGTCTGCACAAAGGGATAGTAAGAATTGTTGATGTATTCCCTCAATTACTGTCCATATTTGCACCCCGCGTAGTTGTCCACAGTCGGCGAGAAAGAGCTTTAGTTGGCGGAGAAAGACTTTTCCAGAGTGGCTGGCATCTATCGCTGGCCGTGCGGCGATGGGGATCATCGTGTGGCCATGGCGCAGTGCAATCTTGCCAGCGTCTACCAGACGGAAAAGCGCTAAACAAAATGTGGAAGTTTGCTTCTGGGTGTAATTGGCTGCTTCACGCGCGCGGTTGGCTCTGGCAACATCCAGGCGGGCAAGGCCCAAGTGCGGCCGTGAAGAACGCTGCGGCATGAGAAGAAAGATGCCGCATCCGCGCAGCATTCCCTTGCCGGCTACAAGATCCTCGTCAAGCAGATGAACCCGTAGCCGGGATGGGTAGGAGGAACACGTCACAATCTGGCCAACGACTATGCGGCGTCTGGCGCACCCCGAAGAGCAACACAATTCCATGCTATGCAGGCAACCGCAACTCTGCGTGCGTCCAAATAAGTTGCGGCTGGTCGACGAGGGGATATTGCTCAGCACATCAGTTTTGGCTGCGGGCCGTCCGTTGCGTCTTTGAAACCAAGCGTCTCTGCTGCCCGGCCCAAAGAGTGACCTGCCAGCCCGCCGCCGATGACCTTGTCCCTTCGTTATGATCATTCGCAGAAACCACAATCCAGTGACTAACGGAATTAACGTTGCCGAAGATGCGCCCGGTCTGCACCCCAGGGTATTCGCCCCGCCCGTTTGGCTCTACCCTTGGGGCTTCAACGAACTCACGGGATTCGCGCTATTGAACGGTCAGGGCAACCGTAGCGACCGTGGCGGTTGTCGAACCAGAAGTTCCTGTGACCGTAATTGTGTAGCTTCCTGCAGTTGTACCGGGACTCGTGGTGCCACCTCCCCCTCCTCCGCCAGCGCCACCTCCGCCGCCGCAGGCCATGAGTCCCGTGGAGACAATCAGAGTCAATAACCCCACAAGGGCGAACAGCGAGTTACGCCTTCTCGGCCTCAGGAAGAGCAGGAGCAACGCCAGAGTCGCTCCTCCAGCCGGGGGCCAGATGAGATTCTTCTTCTGGTTCTCGGCGCTCGAAGACGCCGTGGTGGTGACCGTGAGCGTCGAGTTCTGGACTGTACCGCCGCTGATCGTAACCGAGGTTGGATTCAAGCTGCATGTTGGCGTGTAGCTGACCCCGGTCATTGTCGTGGTGACGCTGCAGGTTAGATTCACTGTGCCGCTGAATCCGTTTGTCCCGGCGACGCTAATGGTCCCGGTATTCCCCGTGGTTGCGCCCGGCGTGACCGTCATGGATGTGGTCCCGCCGCTCCCAGGCGCAAAGCCGGGCTCAGCAGTGATGCTTAGGCTAACGGTGGTGATCGCACTCAGCGAACCGGAGGTTCCGGTGATGGTTAGGGTCGCCGCGCTGGAGGTTGTCGCAGCCGAAGTGCTCGCCGTGAGGGTGAGCACCTGGGTTCCGGCGGTTGAGCCATCCGCGAAGCTGGCTGAAACACCGCTGGGCAAGCCGGTCGCGGCGAGAGCCACCGCTCCGCTGAATCCGCCAGCGTCCGTGACCGTGATAGTGGTTGTTCCCGTGCCGCCCTGAGCCACCGATACGCTTGTGGGCGAAGCCGAAAGCGTGAAACCGGGAGGCGGACTATTGATCGTATACGCCGCGGTCCCCACAGCGCTCGTCGAATAACCGGTCGCTGTCGCAATCGCCTTGATCGTCTCCGTACTGCCGACGGTGATCGGCCCGCTGTACATCGTGGACGAAGTCGTCGGTGTGGCGTCATTCGTGGTGTAGTAAATCGCGGCGCCCGAGGTTGAATCGCTGATGGTCACTGTCTGTGCCGAAGTGTACGCCCCGGCAGCGGGAGAATAAGTCGGCGTCGCAGCTTGCGGCCCCTGGATGGTATACGTCACCGACGAGACCGCACTGTCGGAGTAACCGCTAGCCACTGCTATGGCATTGATCGTTGTGGTTGCGCTGACCGCTATCGGCGACTTATACGTCTCCGACGACGTGGTTGGATTGGTTCCGTTCGTCGTGTAGTAAATTGTCGCGCCAGGGGTTGAATCGCTGATGGTGACAGTCTGCGCTGATGTATAAGTACCAGCAGCGGGCGTAAAGACCGGCGGCGTTGCCTCTGGCTGATTGATCGTGTAGGTCGCGCTCGCCACAGCGCTGGTCGAGTAGCCGCTCGCCGTCGCGATGGCCTTGATCGTCTCCGAGCTGTTGATGGTGATCGCTCCGGTGTATTCGGCTGAAGAGGTGGTAGGCGTGCTTCCGTCGGTGGTGTAGTAAATCATCGCGCCGTTGGTCGCATCGCTGATTGTTACTTTCTGCACCGAGGTATAGGTGCCTCCCACGGGGGAAAACATTGGTGTAGCAGCAGCGGCTAGATTGATTGTGTATGTTGTTTTGCCAACTGCACTCGAAATGCCGCCGCTGGCTACTGCAATCGCATTAATAGTCTCCGTGCTGTTGACGGTGATCGGCCCGGTGTACTCCGTCGAAGAGGTGGTTGGCGTGCTCCCGTCGGTGGTGTAGTAGATCATCGCGCCGTTGGTCGCATCGCTGATTGTCACCGACTGCGCTGAAGCGTACGTGCCTCCGGAGGGGGAAAAAGTTGGGGCGGCGGTAAAAAGCGGAGGTGTAAATTCCCAAAGATCGTTGAGGTTGCCATCGTCTCCGTAAGAATCGTAACCCGTTCCCCCGAAGAGCCAGAGATTGCCGCTGCTGTCGGTCCAACTCGCCGCTAAGATACGAGATCCGGGAGTGTTTCCGGCTGCGGGCGTGCCCAATTTGCCGTAAACGCCGAGTGCCCCTGTCTCGCTGCCGGCCATCCAGGTCCATTCGGATGTGGCAGGATCGAATTCCCAAAGATCGTTAAGATCACTGATGAAAGTCGTGGAGCCGTAACCGCTTCCCCCAAAGAGCCACAGATGACCGCTGCTGTCGGTCCAGCTTGCCGCCCCCCAACGCGTTCCGGGGGTGTTTCCAGCGGCGGGCGTACCCAGCGTGCCATAAACGCCCGGCTGGTCCCCGGTGCTGCTCCCGCTCATCCAGGTCCATTCAGATGTGGCAGGATTGAACTCCCAAAGATCGTTGAGACCGGTGCCCGTGCCTTGTGAATTATCACCGATTCCTCCAAAGAGCCAGAAACGGCCGTCGGTGTCGGTCCAGCTTGCCGCCCCATAACGGCCTCCGGGAAAGTTTCCGCTGGCAGGCGTCCCCAATGTGCCGTAGACACCTGCCTTGTTCCCCGAACTGCTGCCGCCCATCCAGCTCCACTGGCCCGTGGCCGGATCGAACTTCCAAAGATCGTCGAGATAAGCGAAAGTGCCTGCGGAACCGTAACCCGATCCTCCAAAGAGCCAAAAATCGCCACTCTTGTCGGTCCAGCTAATCGCATTCGAACGGGCTCCGGGGATGTTCCCAGCAGCAGCTATGCTCAAGGAGCCGTATACGCCCGCCTGGTTCGCCGTGCTGCTTCCGCCCATCCAGGTCCATTCGGAACTGGTCGGGTCGAACCTCCAGAGATCGCTAAGATACCCCAGACTGCCCTCGGAGTCGTAACCGTATCCTCCAAATAGCCAGAGGTCGCCGCCGCTGTCGACCCAACTCACCGCGTCGTAACGGCCTCCGGGGATGTTTCCGGCGGCAGGCGTTCCCAACGTGCCGTAAACGCCTGGCTGGTTCACCGCAGTGGTACTACCGCTCATCCAGATCCATTCGGAGGTCGACGGATCGAACTCCCAAAGAGCATTGAGATAGCCGCTAGTGAGATAACCGGCTGCATCGTGGGCGAAATCAAGACCCTCACCCCCAAAGAGCCAAAACCGGCCGCTGCTGTCCCTCCAGTTTGCCGCCCCGTTGCGGCCTCCTGGAATGTTTCCCGTAGCAGGCGTCCCCAACGTGCCGCAGACGCATGGTTGAAGTACTTCGTCGATGCCGCCCATCCACGTCCACTCCCCGGTTTGCGCCCTAGCGACCAAGCAGCAGAATCCAACGGCCAGCGTCCCGAGCCAGAGCAGGAAGATGCGTACAGCCCTGGGCGCGAGCGCATGCCACTCTTGATCCGGTGTTCGTAAGCAAAACAACATACTCCTCGGATGGGACAGACGAGTAGATAGATCTCGGTTCATGGATTCGCTCCTTACCAATGTCGATTATGGGAAGTGCCCTGGGGATGAGTTTTGGATAAGTCCTGATCGATCCGGCCTGGGGGAGCCTGTTGGGGTCGCACTTTCCGGCCCGATAACTACAACGAGGAAGGCGCAAAAAAGGCGACAGAATGAGTCTCGATCTACTCGCGGCCAGCGGCACATGACTTCATCGCCGTTCGCCGGCCGATGGAATCGGCCCAAACGACTGCTATTCAGAAACCCCAAAGCTGTATAGCTTGCCCGTCGAGACCGAGGTCATTGAAATCGCGGTTCCCGGCGCGAGGAAGCCGTATTCGCCTCTCTTCAGATCGGTCACCGTTGCCTTGTAGGTGTCGTGGCCGATCTTCTGGAAGCTCAAGGTGAGCGCCTGATTGTCGACTCCGGCCGATGCGCCGGTTACGCCGACTTTTGCCTCTGTGAATTCCCGGGTGTCCTTCTTCGGATTGAGCTCAATCAGTTGATACTCTGTGGGCGCTGTGCCGTCAGGACAACGCAGGACAATCGTTACGGGCAGAGTCAGTTGAGCCGAACTTTTGTCGCCGGGCAAGGTGCCCTGAAGTTTGGCCTTATGTAAGCCGTACGAGAAGGCCATTCCCAGCGTTCCGGCGGTTTTAAAGTTCACCACCTCGACCGGTAACGGCATCAACTGATCCTTGACCTGGGTGTAGACGCCGATGTCGTCGGGAAGTCCGTTGTCCGCGAAGTTTCCTGTGGGGGCCACTGGCTTGGGCGCCGCAGCCGCCAAGGCTTCATCGATTACCTTTTCGCTGAGCCCCGATTGCTTCAGAGTTATCAACCCCTGAACGGACGTATCCAGGGAAACCCCGTTGGCGCTTATAGCGTTGATGATGGTCTGGTCGTCGAACCCGGCTGTCTTCATCTGAACCAGATCCGCCGCCGTGAGCTGTTGATGGGTTTGGGCCATCAGGGCGCTGTGCATGGTTGAGCAACAGATAGCGAGCAAGCAATAAGCGAGACGCCGAAACGCCGCGTGTGCAATCTTTCTCATACTGTTCTCCTTAACCTCCGCAATATCGGCGAGCCCGGCCAGCCGCCCGTACGGTCCCTCCGCTTGCAAGACGCGGTTGAGCGTTTGAGTCAAGCCGCAAGAAAGGCGTCGCGATGCAGAGCCATGCTGCTGCTCGTGAAACACGGCGGAAGGTCCCTAACTTGGAATACGAGAAAGCGCACTAAAAATCGGACAAATCGACGCGGGCAGTTTTCGGCGCACCCCGCAATCCGGCTTTAGCCGCCGGGCCAAAGCTTCGCCTCCGGTCATGGGCAGGGGCGAATGTTAGAATGCGACCATTCCCCTGCAAGCGCCACTTCCCTCATTCATAAGAACGAGAATCGTGAGGAAAAACTGACATGGCGAGCGAGTCGTCGAGCGGTTCGAACTCGAACACTTCGGATGTCGCGGGAGTTGGGAACGGGGAATCTGCTTCGCGGCAATTTCCTTCCATTTCCGAAGAGCAATACGTCGAGTTGAAGCGCATTGCGTGGGCCCTGCACCGGCGCCTGCGCATTAGGAACCTGACTCGTACCGCGCTTGTTCACGATGCCCTAATCAAGCTCTGTGCCTGGTCAAAGCTCCCTCCCTCCGACGATCCGCGTTTCAAGGGGCTTGTCGCGCAGGCCATGCGCCACGTTTTGGTGGACGCGGTGCGCAAGTCGCTCTGCGCCATGCATGGCGGCGGGATCCAGCACGTGACGCTCACCGATCACGTGGGCAAGGTGATGATGCCGCCCGTCGAGTTCCTGGACTTGAACCGCGCCCTGGACGAACTCGCCGAGGTGAATGCACGCCAGGCAGACGCCTTCGTCTATGTGAAGTTTTTTGGATACACAATCGAGGAAGCTGCCGCCCAGCTCGAGGTTGTTTCAAGGACCGTCCAGCGAGATATGCGCGTGGCCGATGCCTGGGTTGCGAGCCGGGTTCGCAATGGCAAGGAGACGTGAGGAATGGACGCCCAGCGCTGGCAGCGGATTCAGGAACTATTTCACGCGGCAGTTGAACTCCCCGAA
>Ga0335072_10000879_pt1 | contig 52677 bp, 38 predicted proteins | sample Lox_Sample_21_FD_206725 | JGI IMG/M metagenome (GOLD analysis project Ga0335072, IMG submission 206725) | Soil microbial communities from Loxahatchee National Wildlife Refuge, Florida, United States - Lox_Sample_2.1 | ecosystem: Environmental > Terrestrial > Soil > Wetlands | place: USA...
TTCAAAACAGCGACGATCTGCTCAACAGTGAATCGCTTCTGCTTCACGGCAAATCTCCCTTCCTGGGTTCTAGATTTTGCCGGAAACTAACCCTCAGAGTGGCTCAAAAATACCGGGGCCGATCAGGTTGGATCCCAATGAAATCGCGGCTAGCGGGTGACAGGTGAAACGCGCGGAGGGACGGGGGCGCTAGATGTTTTCCTTGCCGAGGCGTTTCAAGATGCGGTGACGCAGCCTGCCGAGCTTGCGATTCAGGAGATGGTCGCGTCTGAGAAAGGGAAATAGAGGAGAGCGGCGTTTTTCGACGCGGCTTCGGGCGTATCTGAGCCGTTCGTCTTCGCCGAACAGAGCCAGCGCCGAGTCGAGCGTATCGAGCGCTTTCATGCGCCGCCCGGAGGAGGCGTATACCTCGGCGAGATTCAGATAGAACTGAGCCTCTCTTCTGCGCAACTGGACGGCAATTTCGCAGAGTTCGACGGCCTGGTCCCATTTTTTTTCAGAACGCGCGATCGACAATCCGAGGAAGGACAAATAAAAGGGATTTTGGCGTTCGGATTCGAAGGCGCGGCGAAGGCGGATGAGGGCCTTCTGGGGGTATCCGTTTTTGAGATAGGCGACGCCCTCCTTGAACTCGGCGAGAGCGTCTACATCCACGGTTGTTTCGGCCTTCAATTTATCGATGGGTGGCATGGTTTGGGAAAATCCTTAGGGTCCCGCGTAGACGGCTGCAGGAGCAATCGGTGCAGGGGATGTTCTTGCTTGCCGGAAGTGGTTGCTTGCGCGCGGTTCCCGCCCACGGGGCTATTTTAGCCGGGGCTGAGAGAGGAAACTACTGTACGGACGGACAGTTAGGGCAAGGTCGCAAGAGCAGGCGAATCGGCGGCGGCAGGCGGCGGGTATCTGATTTCAGCGACTGAACAAGGTGTGGGAGCGGCCAAGCCCGGAGATGGGACAAAGGCTAAAGCTTGCGCAAGAAGGCTGCGCAAAAGGAAGGGGCTGCCGGCAATGGCTTAACGCCGGAGCTGAAGCTCCGGCCTCCTAAAGTGCAGAAGGAGGCGCGAGAAGGCGCGGCCGTTTGGAGGCGATCAAGTTATAGAGAATTCGTTAGACAAAAGATCGCCCCTGCGCAATGGCAAGAGGCCAACGGCTGGAAGCGGGCGGAGGGATCGGCTTGTCTTGGCGGGTTTGTTGGGCGAAAGATCGCCGCTTAGCAATGGCAGGGGGCCCAGGGCCAGAGGGCGGAACAATGGCTAAGGCTTGCGCAAGAAGACTGCGCAAAAGGAAGGGGCTGCCGGCAATGGCTTAACGCCGGAGCTGAAGCTCCGGCCTACAAAAGTGCAGAAGGAGGCGCGAGAAGGCTGGGTCAGGCGTCCACAGGTTTCGCCGTCGAACGTCGCCACCATGGATCCCCTGGCTTCTTCACGAATTGGTCAAAGACATACGACCAGGGAACGAGCGGGACAAAGATAACAATCATGCCGACGTCGAATGTAGTTGTTCCGAGATCCGTACTCCACTGCCCGCGCAGCCAATGCGGGAGCGCCACACTGAGCAGCCAGGAGGCTTTCCAGGTCAATTCCCAGAACAGGACTGGCAGCATTTTCAACGGGTATCGCAGGCCGAGAATTGACAGCACGGAAAGAGCGAACAGCATGCAGATCACGGTCCCGGAATCCAATTGCATTGAATAGACCTGGAAGATCATGTTCGACCACACGTGCATTCCTAATCCAATCCCAACAACAAGGACGAGATAGAAGACGCGCAGGAGATTAAGTCGCAAGGTGGAAATGGTATTCATATTTGGCCGCCTTTCACGGGAAGTTGGCGCGTCATCTCATTCGAACTGCTTCAGAAACCTCTCTATCTCTACCAGACTCGATGCGGTGTTGGAAAGCTCCGCCGGAATCGCGGACAGGGCTTCCTGACTTTGCGACTAGGCGGCTTCGGCTGAGCCGAGCCCGTCCACGCAGCGGCGCGGAGAGCTTCGTATCGGCGATGGGTGGAGTTGGCAGGTTCGAGGAAAACCGCTTGAGGTCGCTGCGCGCTATCTCTTCAGGAAATTTGCGAGATGCAGGGCGAGCATGTCGCGTAGGTTGCGGCATTGCAGGCGGAATCAGGCAGTTGTTCGCCTTCGACGGCGTGGAAATGACAGAAGAGACGTTGCTAGCGCGCGTGCATCTGCCTGCTAGCCCGGGCACACAGCCCGGCGAATGAGCAATGTGGGGCAGTGGCGAGGGATTTCTGGACCTGCAGGAAGGATAATCGTGGGGGCTGACGCGGGACAAAGGCTAAAGCTTGCGCAAGAAGGCTGCGCAAAAGGGAGGGGCTGCCGGCATTGGCTTAATGCCGGAGCTGAAGCTCCGGCCTACAGAGGTACAGAAGGAGGCGCGAGAGGGCGCAGTCGGTTGGAAGCGATTGCCTTCTCATAGAGGATTCGTTGGACAAAAGATCGCGCCTGCGCAATGGCTGGGGGCCGACGGCTGGAATCGGGCGGGGCTTGGAGCAGGACAAAGGCTAAAACTTGCGCAAGAAGACTGCGCAAAGGGAAGGGGCTGCCGGCATTGGCTTAATGCCGGAGCTGAAGCTCCGGCCCCCTAAAGTGCAGAAGGTGGCGCGAGAAAGCGCGGTCGGTTGGAGGCGATTAAGTTCTCTCAGAGAATTCTTTAAGCAAGAAATCGCTGGACAACTGCAAAAGGCCCACGGCTGGAAGCGGGCGGGGCTTGGAGCAGGACAAAGGCTAGAGCTTGCGCAAGAAGGATGCGCAAAAGGAAGGGGCCGCCGGCACTGGCTTTATGCCGGAGCTGAAGCTCCGGCCTCCTAAAGTGCAGAAGGAGGCGCGAGAAGGCGCGGTCGGATGGAGGCGATTAAGTTCTCTCGGAGAATTCTTTAAGCAAGAAATCGCTGGACAACAGCAAAAGGCCCACTGCTGGAAGCGGGCAGGCAGGTCCAGGGGCGGAACAAAGACTAAGGCTTGCGCAAGAAGGCTGCGCAAAAGGAAGGGGCTGCCGGTGGACATCAGCGGAAGCACCGCAGCCGGAACCAGGGCGAGCGATTGCCGTCTCTCAGGGAATTCGCTCGGCGAAAATTCGCTGCGGGATTAGCGCAAGAGAATTACTGCTTGCCGCGGCCTGCCCAATGCGAAGCACGGGACAAGCCGCGGCGGGTATGCCTATTTGGCGGCGGCGACCTGCGGCTGGGGCACAGAGGCGTCGGCCAGAGTCATGATTTTCAGAGCCGAGCGAAGCTGATCGAGAGTCGCGGGGCTTTTGATGGTGATCTCGACCGATTGTCCGGGAAGCAGGTCGAAATAGTTGTCGGAATAGGTCGCGTCGTAATCGCCGAGGGAAACGTAGACGTCGCGGGCGAAAACGTTGGAAGAGAGCTTGAGAGTATAGGCGTCGCCGGACTGGGAGAGCGCGCTGGTGACGCTGGGAATGGGAAGTTGAAGGTCTTTGAAAGAGGCGAAGAAGATGTCGTTGGTGGAAACGACCTGATTGTCCACGGTCAAGTCCGCGGTGAGGAACGTCTTCTGCGGGTCGTAGCCGCTGGAGTGAAGGAAATCCTCCATGGGGATGCGGAGATAGACGGCGCTCGAGAGAGCGGGAATCGTGACGGGCTGAGATTTATCGAGCAGGACGGTGCCGTCGAAATTCATCAGGCGGACGTGAACACTGCCCGTAGCAGGCGCGGTGCGGTCGGAAACAATGTAGACGTCAACCGAGCCGTTTTCCTGGTACGGGGAGATGAGAAGGTCGTTGTAGAAGCGCTTGGCGTAGTACTGGAGGGCTTTCCAGCGGCCGTAGTAATCAATGCTGGCCCAGGAGACGACGGGCCAACAGTCGTTGAGCTGCCAGAAGATGGAACCCATGGTGCGGGGGCGGCTGCGGCGGAGATGTTCCGCACCGACTTGGACGATGTCGGCCTGCTGGACCTGGCTCATGTAGACGAAGGAAGGAAAATCCTTGGGGTCGGGATAGTCGCGCTGCATGTAGTCCTTGATGCGCAGGTTGCCGCTGATGCGGTGGTTCTTCTGGTGGTCGTTCATGATGGGAGTGAGGACGCCGCGGTCGGAGGGAAGGGTGAAGGAGTCGATGGTGCGCATTTCGGGGAACGACTGAAAGCCGTACTCGCTCATGAAGCGGGGAGTGACTTTTTCATAGGCCGAGGCGGGAGGGCCGGCAACGCTATTGGGATATTCGGCGGTGGGCTCGGACGGGCCGTGCCAGACTTCCCAATCGTGAACGTCGCCGGATTCGTCGGAGTTGGGCGGCCATTCGTAATCGGCGCTCGGGGAGGCCGGCCAGTAAGGCGTCTGGGGATCGAGATGGGCGATGGTGGCGGGCAAAACTCCGCTGAAGAGAGCCATGTACTCCTTCCACATGCGGACGCGGCCTTCTTCGGTGAGGTGGTTCATCCAGGAATCGGCGCCGAAAGCGTTGAAGCCCCACTCGAGTTCGTTGTTGCCGACCCAGATCACGATGCTCGGATGATTGCGGAGGCGGCGGACCTGGTAATCGGCTTCCTGGGTGACGTTGGATTGAAGCGACCAGGGAATGGGCGTGGCGAACTGGAAATCCTGCCAGACCATGATGCCGAGCTGGTCGCACATGTCGTAGAACTCCTGAGTCTCGTAATAGCCGCCGCCCCACTGGCGGATGATGTTCATGTGGGTGTCGTGAGCGGCCTGGAGGACGCGGCGGTACATCTCGGTGGTGACGCGGGTGGGAAAGCTGTCGAAGGGAATCACGTCGGAGCCTTTGGCGAAAATGGGGATGCCGTTGACGACGAATTCGAAGCTGCGGCCCCACTGGTCGTAATCGCGGCGAAGGACGACGGAGCGGAGGCCGGTCTTCACGGAGGATTCGTCGGCGAGTTTTTTGCCGAAGCGGAGCTGCGAGGTGAATGTATAGAGGGTTTGCGCGCCGTAGCCATTGGGATACCAGAGATCGGGATTCTCGATGCGGATGGGGATGGCCACCGTATTCACGCCGACGTGGAGGACGGCAGGAGCCGAAGCGGCGTCGGATTTGCCGCCGTCGGAATAGTTCACGGTGATTTCGGCGGGGCCGGCAGCCGAGGCGGTCACTTCCACTTGAGCCGTGAGATAAGCGGCCGCTTTCGTGATCGATTTCTGCTCGATAAAGACGTTCGAGATGCGGGCGTCATCCCAAGATTCGATGTAGACCGGGCGCCACATTCCGGCGGTGACAAAACGCGGGCCCCAATCCCAGCCATATTCATACGCGGCCTTGCGGACGTAGTTCTTGATGTCTTCGTCGGTTTGCGAGGACCAGCGGTCGTCGGCCTTGGCTTTGGCGGCGATGGGAAAGACGGAGTGAAAAACCACGAGGATGGAGTTCGCGCCGGGCTTGAGGACGGGTTTGAGGTCGACGCGCCACTCGCGGAACATATTGTCCGCGGAGAGAACTTTCTTGTCGTTGATAAAGACGTCGGCATAGGTATCCAGACCTTTGAAGACCAGCTCGACATTCTGGTGGCGAAGAAGCTCGGGAGTGGCCTGAATCGTGTTGCGGTATTCCCAGTCGGCGTTTTCGATCCATTGGAGCTTGGATTCGTTGTCGCGGTAGAAAGGGTCGGGGATGAGCTTGTTGGCGAGGAGATCGGTGTGGACGCAGCCGGGAACTTGCGCGGGATGCCATTCGTCGGGCTTGGCCGGGGGTTGAGCGTCCTGGCGGAATTCCCAGCCGGAAGCGAGAGGAAGGTCGGCGCGGTCGCCGGCCGAGGCGGGGGATTGAGCAACGGCGCAAATGGGAAAAATGGAAAGGAAAAAAAGAAAAACGGGGATTGTAAAAGTTCTGCTTACGAGGTTCATGTGTCCTCCCGGAAAAAAAGGGGTTATGATCCCACTTCAAGCTGCGAAAGCACTGTAAGCAATATGCCGACTGGCCGCAAGCCCTCATACGTCACCGTTCAACCGATTCATCCGTAAAAATCGAAGAGAAAAATGGAGGCAAAGCAATGAGCGTTTCGAAGGTTTCATGGCGTTGGATTCTGGCGGCTCTGGTCGTTTGCGGAGCGCTACTGGCGATCGGGATTCATGAGGCGGGAGCGGAGGATACCGCGCCGGCGGTGGGGACGGTGGCGCCCGATTTCACGCTGCCCTCGCAATCGGGGGCGCAAGTGAGCCTCCACGATTTCCGGGGAAAATGGGTGGTTCTTTATTTCTACCCGAAGGACATGTCGCACGGGTGCACGATCGAAGCGCACGACTTTCAGCGGGATCAGGCGAAATATCAGGAAAAGAACGCCGTGATTTTGGGGGTCAGCGTGGACTCAACAAAATCGCATGCGGAATTCTGCGCGAAGGACGGGCTGAATTTCACATTGCTGTCGGACGCCAAACATACGGTCTCGAAGGAGTACGGGTCGCTCGACAACCTGGGAGTGGTCAAATTTTCGGCGCGGCATACATTCTTGATTTCACCCGACGGGCATATCGCCAAGGTTTTCCTGGACGTCGACCCGTCGAAACACAGCGAGGAAGTGCTGGCGGCGTTGACGGGGCTGGAAAAGAGCTGAATGGGGAGGAAACGGCGGCGAAACTTTGAGGTGTGGTTCGGGTTTAATTCGTGAGGGAAAAAGGCGGCTGGACGGAAGCGGAACTGGAGCCGGCTAAGGGGAACCCTCTCGAGGACCCAAAATGGCTACGAAATGGCAGGTTTGGCTGATTGGCGCCGCGTTTATGGCAACGATTCCGGCGAGCGTGCGGGCGCAACAGGCGGCTAGGACAGACAACGGCGCGCAGGCCGAGGAAACGCAAAGCTCTTCGAGTCCGGCGGCGGAGCAATCAGGACAGGCCGAACAAGCGGGGAGACCGCGAAACAGGCTGAACCTGACGCCGGACCAACGGAAGCAGATGAAGGCGATCCGCGAGGCACGGAAGAGTCAGTTTGAGGCCGTGGAAAGCGACGCCAGTTTGACCTCCGATCAAAGACAGGAAAAAATGCGGGAGATCAAGAGATCTTCACACAAGCAGATTCGAGCGCTCCTGACACCCGAGCAGCGCGGCACATGGAGAGAGATCGCCAGCGAGCGGCGCGAGGCCAGAGCGCGAGGAGCAGCAGCTCCCACGAACCAGGCGGCCGCCGCCGAACCCTCAAACCCGGCTTCCCCGCAGTAGGTGAGACAAGGCGGGAGGAGAGCTTCGCGGCAGAGTGGGTTCCCTCGCGCCGGATGGACACGCCGGCGGAAGATTTTTTTTTGTCCGCCTCAGATTTCACTTGCATCGGAAGACATTTGCCGTATCCTGCGATTTGCGAGCACGCTCCAAATGCGCGGCGTGGAGAGAGCGTGAGTCGCTGATGGAGGACGCGACAAAAAATTGAGTAGCTTATCCCTCCCAGCCCAATTTCCTGCCCGGGCAGTTTCTTCCACAAAGAAGAAAGTCGCAAAACTGACGCTCTGGCCGCTCGTCGCCGCCACGTTTTTCATGGTGTCGGGCGGAACGTATGGAACCGAGGACATCATCCACGGAGCGGGTTACGGGATGGGAATTCTTCTGCTGCTGGTGACGCCGCTGATCTGGAGCTTGCCGACGACGTTTATGATCGGGGAGCTATCGAGCGCGCTGCCGGAAGAAGGTGGGTATTACGCGTGGGTTCGCCGCGGATTGGGAAACATCTGGGGATTCCAGGAAGCGTGGCTTTCGCTGGTGGCCAGCATATTCGACATGGCGATTTATCCGACGCTGTTCGTCGCGTATTTGACGCGGCTGGTTCCGTGGTTTGGAGTGGGACATCGCGGGGTGATGGTCGGGCTGGGAGTGGTGATCGCCTGCGCCCTGATGAATATCGCGGGAATCCGGGTAGTGGCGACGACGTCGCTCTGGCTGTTCTTCCTGCTGTCCGCTCCCTTCGTGCTGATCATTTTGATGGCGCCGATGAAAATAGGGGCGCTTGCCGGGAGCGTGACAACGCCGTCGGCGTCCGATGTAGGCCTGGTAGGCGGACTTCTGATCTGCATGTGGAATTACATGGGATGGGACAACGCGTCAACGATTGCGGCGGAAGTGAAGCGGCCACAAAAGACATACCCTCGGGCGATGCTGGTGGCCGTGGTGATCGTCGCGGCGACATACGTGCTGCCGTTCGCGGCGATGTGGCTGACCGGCGCTCCGGCCAATTCTTTCGCGACCGGATCGTGGGCGGACCTGGCCGGGATGCTCGGAGGAGCCGTAGGCGGGCCGCTGCTAGGGCGGGCGATGCGCGTGGGATTAGTGCTGGGCGGGATGATGAGCGCGTTCGGGATGTTCAACGCGCTGGTGATGAGCTATTCACGGCTGCCGCTGGCCATGGCGCAGGACGGAATGCTGCCGCAAGCGTTCGGGAAATTACAGTCGAAAACGAGAGCGCCGTGGGTGGCCATACTGGTGCTAGCGACATGCTGGGCGATGTGCCTGGGGCTGGGATTCGAGCGTTTGGTGACGCTCGATGTGCTGCTGTATGGGACGAGCCTGATGCTGGAATTCGTGGCGCTGATCGCGCTGCGGATCAAGGAGCCGGGGCTGGCGAGACCGTTCCGAGTGCCGGGCGGAAAATGGGGCGCGATTCTGGTGGGGGTTTGCCCGATGTTGCTGCTTGGTTTTTCCGTGGCGCACGGCGAAGGAGAAACGATTCTCGGGATGAGCGGCCTGACGTTTGGAGTGTTGTTGATTGCCGCCGGATTTGTGACGTATGCCGGGATGAAGGCCTTGCGGCCATCCGGGTGGACATCGGCGGCCGTAAAGGGCGAGCAAAGAGCAGCCTAGGCAGTTCCCTGCCATCGAAAGTTCCCTGTCCGTGAATCGCACTCCGTTCGTTCCTCGTTCTTCGGTCTCGCCGCCAGCGGTAACAGGGCCGACCAGCCAGATTGAACTTGCGAAGGCTGGTCCACTGACATCTAATCCCCGACAGACAGATGCCTAAAAATCGAAAATCGTACGACTACGTCATAGTCGGCGCTGGATCCGCGGGCTGCGTGTTGGCGTCGCGGCTGAGCGAGGATCCGTCGAGCCGCGTGCTGCTGCTTGAAGCAGGAGGCAACGACAAACGCAGGGAAATCAAAATCCCAGCGGCGTTTTCGCGGCTGTTCAAGACCGAAGTCGACTGGAATTATTCGACGGAGCCGGAACCGCATTTGCACCACCGGCAGCTCTACTGGCCGAGGGGCAAAGTGGTGGGAGGATCGAGCTCAATCAACGCGATGATTTACATCCGCGGCAACCGGGCGGACTACGACGGATGGCGGGACCTGGGAAACGAAGGGTGGGGATTCGACGACGTTCTTCCCTACTTCAAGAAATCGGAAAATCAAGCAAACGGGGCGTCAGAATTTCATGGAGCGGGCGGACCGGTGAGCGTATCGAACCTGAAATGCGTCAACGCGCTGACGAAAGCGTTTCTCGAGGCGGCCGGTGAATTGGGCATTCGGGGAAATCCGGATTTCAACGGAGCGGAGCAGGAAGGCGCGGGATTGTTCCAGGTGACGCAAAGCGATGGAAGGCGGCAAAGCGCTTTCGACGCGTTTGTAAGGCCGGCGCTCGGGCGCCCGAATTTGACTTTGGCGACGAACGCGCTGGCAACACGAATCATGACGGAAAAAGGCAGGGTGAAGGGAGTGGAGTTCAGCGAAGGCGGGACGATTCAAGAAGCGAGAGCGGAGAAGGAAGTGATCGTCGCGGGAGGCGCGGTGAATTCACCGCAGCTGCTGATGCTTTCGGGGATCGGCGCGGCCGACGAACTGGCGCGAGCGGGCGTACGCGTGGTCCATCATCTTCCCGGCGTGGGGAAGAACCTGCAGGACCATCCGATGGTTTCGACCGGCTATACGAGCAAGAAGCCAGTGACGCTGATGAGCGCCGAATCGCCGCGAAACCTCCTGCGGTATTTCCTGTGGAAGGATGGTCCCTTGACTTCGAACGTGGCGGAGGCGGGAATTTTTCTGCGGCTGCGGGAGGGATCGGCGGCGCCAAACCTGCAGCTATTATTCGGGCCGGCCTATTATGCGAGCCATGGACTGAGAAAGAGGACGGACCACTGTTTTGGATTTGGGCCGACTCTGATCACTCCGGAGAGCCGGGGAGAGATTGCGCTCCGCTCGCCGCGGGCGGATGAGGCGCCGCTCATTCGCGCGAATTATCTTTCCACCGACGCGGATCTGCGGGTGATAGTGGAGGGAGTGAAGCTCTCGCGTGAATTGGCGCATACGCGGGCGTTCGGGGAATACCGAGGCGAAGAGTTGCATCCGGGAATTTCGGCGCAGACGGACGAAGAGATCGGTGAGTTTGTGAGGCGCGAGGCGGAAACGCTGTATCACCCCGCGGGAACCTGCAAGATGGGAAGAGACGAAGACGCCGTGGTAGACGACAAATTGCGGGTGCGAGGGATCGATGGGCTGCGAGTGGTGGACGCCTCGGTGATGCCGCGGGTGGTCGCGGGAAACACAAACGCGCCGACGATGATGATCGCGGAGAGGGCGGCGGATTTGATTCGACAGGGGCGGTGAATCCAGGCGCAAGGGCGGCAAGGGGCGACCCGGCGAGCGGCGTAGGGCGCTTCGCGCTTTGCGTCCGATTTCTTTCTGATATCCTTGAATGCGTGAATGCAACGAGATTTTTGATTGCGGCTCTCCTCCTGGTGCTGGGGACCCTTGGAGCGACGGCAGCGATTCAACAGGCGACGCCTCCCGCTCCTCCCAGCGGGCAACAACAGACGGCGCCTCCCACAACACCTCCAGCAGCGAATGTCCCGCAGAACCCATCCGCCCAGGCTCCAGCGGCGGCGCCCGCGCACTTGGGTCCCGTGGTCGTGCTGGACCCCGCCCATGGCGGATCCGACGACGGAGCCCGCGGAAACAACGGCTTAATGGAAAAGGACCTGGTGCTGCGATTCGCGCAAGTGCTGAAAGGCGAACTGGAAGGACTGGGATACCGAGTGGTGATGACGCGAACGGACGATTCAGACCCGACGTATGACGAGCGGGACGCGACGGCGAACATGTACCGCAACATGATTTACATCAGCCTGCATGTTTCCACGACGGGAACTCCGGGAACGGTGCACAGCTATTACTATTCGTTTTGGTCTCCGATCATTCCGGCGCCGAGCCCGGGAGGGAATGCCGAGGCCCCGGCAGCCGCGCCCGCGGGTTGGATCCCGTGGGTGCAGGCGCAGAGAGGATATACGGATGCGAGCCACCTACTCGCCGATGATTTGCAAGGCGAGCTGTCAAAGCAGTTTGTGGGTTCGCCGCCAAAATCCACGGGGGCCGAAGTGCGGGAACTTCGATCAGTGGCGGGGCCGGCAGCTGCGGTGGAAGTCTCGAGCGTATTGGCGCCCGATCCGGCAACGTTGACGAACATGGCGGCGCCGCTGGCGGCGGCCATCATGCGAGGGATACAGGATTTCCGGCCGCGTGCGCCGCAAGGCGGGTCGTGATGGCGCGAAACTGGAAGATTACTTTGGTGATTCTGGCGGTGGCGGTAGCGATCGGATTGATCAGTTTCAAAAGACTGCAAAAGCGGATCCAGCGAGTCGCCGAAACGTCCAAGACGGAAGAGCAGGTGAGGCGGGAGCTGCTGGCGCCGGCGGTTTCGACGTCGTCGGATGTGAAGACAGAAGCCGAAATGTATTGGGCGTCAGGGCCGGACCAATTGGCCTCGGTTCAGACGGAACTCATGCTCTCTTCCGACCCAGCGCAGCGGGCGAAGCAGGTCCTGGAGGCGCTGATCGAACAGCCGCCGACCCCGGCGCAAAGGACGCTTCCGGCGGATGCGACCGTGCTGGGGTTTTATATATTGCAGGACGGGACGGGGATCGCCGATTTCTCCGACGCTTTGAGTTCGGAGACCCCTTCGGGGATTTTGAGCGAATCGCTGGCGGTGAATTCGATCGTGGAATCGCTGGAGAACAACGTGCCGGGGCTGAAACGGCTGAAGATACTGATTCACGGGCAAGAGGCGGAAACGCTGGCGGGACATGTGGATCTCACGGGGTTTTTTGACTTGAACGCCACGCCGGGACCGGGCGGGAATGCGCCGGCGGGGAACGGGGCCGCGGCCGTGCCCGCACCGAAGCAACCGGCCAATCCGCCGGCGGCGAGCCACTAAAAGACAGTCGCGCGCGGCGCGGATATCGCGATGCGGATGCGGGAACGCGGCGAGGACTTCCCGACGGTTTTCGATACGCGGACTTCTGACTTACACTTTCACAATCATTGTCCCAAGAGATTGCAACGCCAAGGAACCAGCGCGTGAAACCTTACAAGGAAAGACGGCACCTGCACGGGCCGGAGCTATTGAATCGTCCGGAATTCAACAAAGGGACGGCGTTCACGAACGAGGAACGAGAAGCGTACGGGCTGCATGGACTGCTGCCGCCGCAAGTGGAGACGCTGGACGAGCAGGTGGTACGGGCTTACAAGGCGTATCAACGAAAGAACGACGACCTGGAAAGGCACATCTACCTGCGATCGATGCAGGACACGAACGGCGTGTTGTTCTACCGGCTGCTGCTGGATCACATCGAGGAAATGATGCCGATCGTGTACACGCCGGTGGTGGCGCAAGGCTGCCAGCAATTCAGCCACATTTACCGAAGGCCGCGGGGGTTGTTCGTTTCCTACCCGTTGCGAGATTCGATTCCGGATTTGCTGCGCAACCGACCGAGGGACGAAGTGGACGTAATCGTAGTGACGGACGGCGAACGGGTGCTGGGAATCGGGGACCAGGGAGTGGGAGGAATGGGAATCCCGATCGGGAAATTGTCGCTATATTCGCTGATCGGCGGAATCCATCCGACGAGGACGCTGCCGATCATTCTTGACGTCGGCACCAACAACAAGCAGATCATCGCCGATCCGCAGTATCTGGGATGGAAGCACGAGCGGGTGACCGGGCAGGAGTATTTCGACTTCGTGGACCGATTCGTCGAAGCCGTGAAACAGGAGATGCCCGGAGCGCTGCTCCAGTGGGAAGATTTCGCGACGCGAAACGCGCGGCCCATCCTGATGAAGTACCGGGATCAATTGCTGACATTCAACGACGATATCCAGGGGACGGCGGCGGTGGCGTTGGGAGCGCTGCTGGCGGCGGTACATGTGACTTCGAGGAAGCTGTCGGAGCAACAGGTGGTGATGCTGGGAGCGGGATCGGCGGGGATCGGCGTGGCGGATTATTTGCGGGCCGAGATGGTGGAAGAAGGATTAAGCGAAAAGGAAGCGGCGGCAAGATTCTGGATCGTGGACAAGGACGGGTTGCTGCATAACCGGCGAACAGACCTCTCGGCGGAGCAAACAGTGTACGCACGAGAGTGGGAAGAGATCGCGGGATGGAAGACCGCGGAGGACGGAACGATTGGGCTGAGTGAAGTGATGGACCGAGTGCCGGCCACAATGTTAATCGGGCTTTCGACGATTGCGCGGGCGTTCACGGAGGCGATCGTGAAGAAGATGGCGAGCCGCGTGGAGAGGCCGATTATTTTCCCGCTGTCGAATCCGAACGAACACGCCGAAGCGAGGCCGGAAGAGCTGCTGGAATGGACGAACGGAGCGGCGCTGGTCGCGACGGGTTCGCCATTCCCTCCGGCCGAGTATCGAGGGCGGAAGGTGCGGATCGACCAGTGCAACAATGTGTATGTGTTTCCGGCCGTCGGGCTGGGGGTGACGGCGGCGCGAGCAACGCGCGTGACGGACGGAATGATGCTGGCGGCGGCGCGAGCGCTGGGCGCGGCCTCACCGGCCTGGCGCAATCCCGGCAATTCCCTGCTGCCCGCGTTGACGGAGCTGCGCGAAGTGGCGATTGAGATTGCGTTTGCCGTCGCTTGCGAAGCGATGCGCGAGGGAGCAGCGCCGCAGGGGACGGGGGACGAGAAGGAGCTCCGCGAGAGAATCCTATCAACGCGATGGACTCCGGAGTACGGCCACGTTTAGGAAGTCGGTTGACACAAAGAGTGGCACTGGTCAAACTGCTCCGCGAAAAGCGCGGAGAGAGAGAACGCGTGCGGCGTTGAGAAGGAGGGAGTGTTGCGCAGCGATGGACGAGCGGCGGAGGATCTTCGCGCGGTAAAAATCACGCCGGACTTCATTCCGAGCGCGGAAGGAAGCGTGCTGATCGAGGCGGGGCAGACGCGGGTGATCGTGACGGCCACGGTCGAAGACGGAGTGCCGTCGTTTCTGAAAGGCTCGGGAAAAGGATGGGTGACGGGCGAATACGGGATGCTGCCGCGAGCGACGGAAGAGAGGACGCCGCGGGAAGCGACGCGAGGGCGTCAGTCGGGGCGCACGCTGGAGATTCAGAGAATGATCGGGCGAGCGTTGCGCGCGGTGACGGACCTGAAAGCGCTGGGCGAGAGGACAGTGTGGCTCGACTGCGACGTGATCCAGGCGGACGGAGGAACGAGGACAGCGTCGGTGACAGGCGCGTTTGTGGCACTGGCGCTTTCGCTGCAAAGGATGGTGGCCGCGGGGATGCTGCGGACCCTGCCGCTGCGAGACCGGCTGGCGGCAACCAGCGTGGGAATCGTGAACGACGAGCTGATGATCGACCTGGCTTACGAAGAAGACTCACGAGCGCAGGTGGACATGAACGTGGTGATGACGGGAAGCGGAGATTTTGTGGAAGTGCAGGCCACGGCCGAGGGGCGGCCGTACACAGGCACGGAATTGACAGCGATGCTCGAGATGGCGGCTGATGGAATTCGCGAACTGATGGAGGTGCAGCAGGACCTGCTGCATCTCGATTTCACGAAGCGCTCGCGCTGAAGGATCCGCCCGGATGCCCGCGCCGCTTCGGCTGTTTCTCGCATCGTCAAACCCAGGGAAATTGCACGAGTACCGGCTGCTGGCCGAGGACGGCGGCGCAAGAATTGACTTACTCGCCGATTTCGACGGATTTCCCGCGTACGAAGAAACCGCGCCGACATTCGCGGAAAACGCCGCCGGAAAAGCGGAGCATTACAGCCGATTCACAAATGAAATCGTGCTCGCGGATGACTCGGGACTCGTCGTACCCGCCTTGAAAGGAGCGCCCGGAGTGTATTCGGCGCGATATGCGGGGCCGAACGCCGGCGACGCAGACCGGGTGGAGAAAGTCCTGAGAGAAATGAGGACGTTCGAGGGCGAAGAAAGGCTGGCACAGTTTGTATGCGTAACCGCGCTGGCGCGACGCGGCCGGGCCTTCATCATCACCTCGGATTCCGTGGAAGGCACATTGACAAAACGCCCGGTCGGAAGCGGCGGATTCGGCTACGACCCGATATTTTTTCTGCCGCAAATCGGGAGAACGTACGCGGAGGCCAGCCGCGAAGAGAAAAACCGCCTGAGCCACCGAGGAAAAGCGTTTCGAAAGGCGCTCGCCCTGCTCAACGAACCCGTGTCCCTCGCCTGGCTGGCATGACCGGCCCAGCGACGCCCGTCGCCAGAATTTTACTTGCCGAGCGAGTTGCGAGGGGCGTAAAAAAGATTGTCCTCCCTCTTGGAGGTATCACGTGGCGACCCCCCAGAAGATTGCAAGCGGGAATCCATCTCTCCATGCGCGATTGAGCGAAGCAAGGGCGAACACAGACGCTCTGTTCAAACTGCTTTCGCCCAATTCTTTCTACGACCGGCCGATCCCGGAGCGGCACCGTCTGATTTTTTACCTCGGACACGTGGAAGCGTTCGACTGGAACCTTCTGGCCCCGGTCCTCGCGCTCGTTCCCGGCAGTCCGGAGTTCGACCGATTGTTCGCGTTCGGGATTGACCCGGTGGGCGGCAACTTGCCGACGGACAAACCGGCGGACTGGCCGCACATCGCACAAGTGGAATCATACAACCGAAGGACGCGCGAGAAATTGGACGAGGCGCTCGAGAGGGCCGAGTTTTCGGCGCAAGACAAGGATGGAAACTCGTTTGAAACCCTCTTGCACGTAGCCATCGAGCACCGCCTGATGCACGCGGAGACGCTGGCTTACCTGCTGCACAACCTGCCCGCCGAAAAGCTGCTGCACCGGGGGATGACAGAAGGAGAGAGGAGGCCCGCGCCGAAGCGGCGACGATTGGGCGTCCCCCGAGGATTCGCAACGCTCGGGCAGCAGCGCGGCGCCGCGGGTAAGTTCGGCTGGGACAATGAGTTCGAAGAGATGAGGTTTGATGTGCCGGAATTCTCGATCGACGAGTTTCCGGTGACGAACGGGGATTTTCTGGCGTTTATCAACGCGGGCGGGTACAGCGAGCCGGGGCTTTGGAAGCCGGAAAATTGGGTGTGGAAGGAAAAGGCGGGAATCAGCCATCCCCATTTATGGGTGCGCGGCCATGAATCCTCTCGACCGCCGGAAGAATCAAACTGGATGCAACGGACAATGTTTGGGATGGCGCCGCTGCCGAAATCGTGGCCGGTCTACGTGAGCCACGCCGAAGCGTCGGCGTACGTTAAGTGGGCGGGAGCGCGACTGCCAAGCGAAGCGGAATGGCACAGAGCGGCCTACGGCTCGGCGGACGGGAGCGAGCGGGAGTTCCCGTGGGGATACGCGCCGCCGGAGGCGACGAAGGGAAATTTTAATTTTGAGAACTGGGATGCCTGCCCTGTCGACGCGCATCCAGCCGGAGCGAGCGCGTTCGGGGTGCAGGATTTGGCCGGAAACGGATGGGAGTGGACTTCAACGGTGTTCGGACCATTGGCGGGATTCGAGCCGTTTTCTTTCTATCGCGGATACTCCGCGGATTTTTTTGACGGGAGACATTTTGTGATGAAGGGCGGATCGGCGCGGACGGATGCGTCCATGCTGCGCCGGAGTTTCCGCAACTGGTTTCAGCCACACTACCCCTTCGTGTACGCGACGTTTCGTTGCGTGGAGAGCTGACGAATGAGAACCGTTCCGCAGCAGCCTTTCATCGCTTCGCCGTTTGGAGCAATTTCCGAATTTTGTTCCGACGTCGCCACGGGGCTGACAAATCCCGGGCAAAAAGAATTGCCGTCGAAATATCTATACGACGAAGTGGGGTCGGCGCTGTTCGAAGCGATCTGCCTGCTGGAGGAATACGGACTCGGCCGGGCGGGAATGAGGCTGCTGCAGCGCAATTCGGACGAAATCGTCGCGCGGCTCAAGGGAAATATTCTGGTGGCGGAGCTGGGAAGCGGGACGGGACAAAAGACGCGGTGGCTGCTGGAAGCGCTGTCGCGGCGCCAACGCGTGCACTACTATCCGATCGACATTTCGAGAAGCGCGCTCACGCGCTGCCAGCAGGAACTGGGCGAATTGGATATGGTAAGCGTGGTGGGATTCGAGAGGGCGTACATCGAGGGGCTGAAAGAAGTGGCGGGAAGGCGGCAGGATTCCGAGGCTTTATTCGTGCTGTTTTTGGGCAGCACGATCGGGAATTTCGACCGTCCGGCAGCCGACCAGTTTTTGGCGCAGGTGCGAGGCGCCTTGCAGGAGGGCGACGCGCTGCTGTTGGCGACGGACCTGGAAAAGCCGGTGGAACAATTGGAGGAGGCCTACGACGATCCGGCGGGGGTGACCGCGGCGTTCAACAAGAATCTTCTGGCCCGGATCAATCGCGAGCTTGGCGCCGATTTTGACCAGAGAAAATTCGATCACGTGGCGAGATGGGATGCTGCGGAGCGGCGGATCGAAATGCATTTGCGCTCGAAGTGCTGGCAGCGGGTCTTTATCCGGCAAGCCGGGCTGCGGATTCAGCTGCGCGAAGGTGAAACGATCTGGACGGAGAGCTCGCACAAGTACCAGCCGGAGGAAGTCGTGCAGATGGGACAACGGGCCGGTTTCCGGTGCGACAAGCAGTGGTTTGACACGGAATGGCCCTTCGCACAGAGCCTGTTCTTTGCCGGCTAAAGAAGGAGAACGGATGGCGCGTGCGACGTGGAACGGAAAAGTGATCGCCGAAAGCGGAGAGGCGGTGGTGGTTGAGGGCAATCACTATTTTCCGAGAGAGAGCGTGAAAGAGGAGTTTCTGCGCCCGAGCGCGGCCCATTCCGTTTGTCCGTGGAAAGGGACGGCGAGCTACTATTCGCTTGAAGTGGACGGCCGGACGAATCCGGACGCCGCGTGGTATTACCCCGAACCGAAAGCGGCAGCGTCCGAAATCAAAGGGAAGATCGCGTTCTGGAAAGGCGTGCGAGTCGAGTCGTAATTCGGCTGTGATATAGTGCTGTGCCCATGGGCAAAGCAAAGAAGAAATCTCCCACGCGCAAGGCGCCAAAGCGGTCCATAGCCCATCGCCCGGGCGCAACAAAAAGCGGTCCCCGGGATACAAAAGCGCGCGGAGCGAACCCCTCTCGCATCCAGGCGATTTTATCCAAACTGGATGAAGCCTACCCCGCGGCGACCTGCGCCCTGAAGCACGACAATGCCTTTCAATTGCTGATCGCCACAATTCTTTCCGCGCAGTGCACGGACGAGCGCGTGAACCAGGTGACACCGGGCCTGTTCCAGAAATATCCGTCCCCGAAGGATTTCGCTTACGCGAACCCGCGCGAGCTGGAACAGGAAATCCGGCCGACGGGATTTTTCCGGAACAAAACGAAATCGATCATGGGAGCCAGCAAAAAGATCGCCGAAGAATTTCACGGCGAAGTTCCGAGGACGATGGACGAGCTGCTGACCTTGCCGGGAGTGGCTAGAAAGACGGCGAACGTGGTGCTGGGAACGGCGTTTGGAATCGCCTCGGGAATCGTGGTGGACACGCACGTGCAGCGGCTTTCCGGACGGCTGGATTTGACCAAGAACACCGATCCGAAAAAGATCGAGCAGGACTTGATGAAGATTATTCCGCAGGACAAGTGGATCCTTTTTTCCCACCAGCTGATCTGGCACGGGAGGCGGGTGTGCCAAGCGCGCAAACCGAAATGCCTGGAATGCAACCTCGAAAAGTTGTGCTACTCGAAGGACAAGACGAACTGAACTCGTGGCCGCAGCGCGATTGAAGGGACGGCTGAAAAGACTTACTCCCCGGCGAGGATCCGGTACTGCTCCCGGGTCAACGGAACAACCGAAAGCCTACCCATTTTCACGAGTGGGGACGAAGCGAATGTTTTCCTGGCCTTTATTTCCTGAAGAGCGAGCGGATTTTTCACGGGTTTGCCCGCTTTGATTTCGACCACGGGCTTGCGAGGGTCCGAAGCGTCAACGGAAACAACGGAAGCCAATCCCACGGCTTTTTTCTGGTCGCCCGTTTCATAAATGACGAGCTTCGCGCCCGGGAGCATTTCGCGGAGATTCTTGACGGCCGCAGGATTCGTGACTCCGTCCCACTGCGTCACGCCATCACGGAGCAAATCGGCGAACGAGTATTCGGACGGCTCCGTTTTGAGCAAGTAAAACAAGTCGGCCATGGACGCCACCTCGAAAGTGCAAGAGTGATCAGGCAGACGAAATTATATCCGAGGTGCGGAATTCCCGCCCGCCTATGCGGACAGCCGAGAAGAGCCGAGGGACCGGATTTCGACGAGAAATTTGAGCAGCCGGTCAATTTCTCTCTGGTTTCTAAGGAAATAAGACGCCGAGGAGGATTTCTTGACCCCGACGCGGATGGTCAGATAACGGGATGGCAAGCCACAAGCAAAAACGCTCTCGTCGGTTTCGTCGTCGCCCACATAGATCACGTTGTCACAATGCCTATGCTTGCGCTCCCGTTCGACGGCGAGGCCCTTGTCAGGCGCGCCCTTGGGAATCACATTCACCACTTGCTTGCCCCCGATCAGCCTGGAACCAGAGAGCGTGCGAGCGGCGTTGAGGATGGCTTTGAGCGCCTGCCGCCTGTTGCGAGCCTTCCGGTAATGAAGGGAGAGAGTGAACGTTTTGCTTTCCAGAACGACGCCACGAATGGCTCTCAGCTTGCGGTTGAGGACGGGAATCCAGCTCTCGACTTCCCGCGCGATATCGCGCGACGAATCCCTCGGCTCAATCCCATGATTCCCTATGACCTCCTGAAAACCAATGCCGCGAAGGCGCCGGAGAACGTCGGCACGACTCCGGCCGGAGACGACGATGCAGGGATATAGCGAAGCGAGAGCCCGCAAGAGGCGCCGGGTGGAGGGGCGAATCGCAGCGCCGTCGGGAACGGATACGAGGGGGGCCAGGGTCCCATCGAAGTCAAAAGCCAGGAGAACATTCCTGAAGGCAAATTGTTCAAGTACCGGGAGATTTCTCGGCGAGAGGATGTGGCGCATTAGTCCGGGTTCGCCTCCATCCAATGCTCGGCAAGGCGTCCGGTCAACCGCTCATGGCGCCGCAGGCGAGCGGCATCCACGAGCATGCGCCCGGCCCAGCGATAGACGTTGAATTCAGCGAGAAACGCGCGCATCGAGCGCATCCGCTCCCTCTTCTCGTCCGGCGACATGTTCAAGGCAGTGGCGAGAGCGGAGCTGGCTTCATCAATGTCGTAAGGGTTGACGACGAGGGCTTCTGTGAGCTCGCGGGCGGCGCCGGTGAACTGGCTCAAGACGAGAGCCCCGCGCTCGTCTTCGCGAGCGGCAACGAATTCCTTGGCGACCAGGTTCATGCCGTCGTGAAGGCTCGAGACGTAGCAGACATCGGCGGCGCGATAATAGCGGAAGACGGCCAGAGGCTCGTGGTGGGCCCTGTGGAGAATGATGGGACGGTAAGAGTCTTGCGCGAATCGCTCGTTGATGCGCGCGGCGATTTCCTCGACTTTCTCGTTCAATTGGCGGTAGCGCTCGATGAGCGTGCGGCTGGGAGCGGCGAGCTGGATGAAGGTGAATCGTCCGCGAAACTCCGGATATTTCTCGAGCAAGCGCTCGATGGCGAGAAAGCGCTCCTCGACACCCTTGGTGTAGTCGAGGCGGTCCACGCCAACGCCCAGAAGGGCGTCGGGCCTCAACCCCAGCTCTTCAAAAACACTGGCGCGGCATTCTTCCGGAGGGGGAACGAGCTTGAGCCAGTGCACGGGCCATTCGAGAGAAATGGGATAGGGGCGAACGAGCGTGGCGCGGTCATGCTGGACAACGGCATTTTCCTCGCGGTCGATTCGCGATTCGAGGTAGCGGTCAACGCATTCCATGAAATTGTTGCAGTGAAACTGGGTGTGGAAGCCAAGGATGCTGTTTCCCAACATGCCTTGGAGAATCTCCTTTCTCCAGGGACAGATGCCAAAGCGCTCGGAATTGGGCCAGGGAATATGCCAAAACATGATGACGGTCGCCTGGGGAAGGCGTTCACGAATCAATTGGGGGACGAGGGCGAAGTGATAGTCCTGAACGAGGATAATGGGATCCTCGGAATCAACCTCTTCGCAAGCCGCGTCGGCGAATTTCTGATTCACTTCCTGATAGTATTGCCAGTCTTCGGTTCGAAAAGCGGGGCGGGCATGGGCGACGTGGCAAAGCGGCCACAAGCCTTCGTTCGCAAAACCGTAGTAATAGCCTCTCTCTTCCTCTTTCGATAGCCACAAGCGGCGAAGCAGGTAGGAACCCTCATCGGGAGGGACCATGATATGGCCGTTGCGGTCGACGACGTCTTTATCCGCCGATCCGCTGCCGTGGGCGACCCACACTCCGGAGCAGGCGTTCATCACGGGCTCGAGCGCGGTGACAAGACCGCTGGCGGGGTGGCGCACGGTGATGCTGCCGTCGCTTTGACGTTCATGAATGTACGGTTCGCGGTTGGCAACGATGACCACGCGCTCGCCGTGAAGATGGCGGGTGAGAGTCTGCTTAAGGCGCTGGGGGGTCCAAGCCGCGCCCTCCGGCTCCGTTTCCCTCTCGACCATGATCCGGTCCACCAACTCACGAACGTCGCGGAGAAGGGGCTGGAATTCAGGGCGTTTGGGAGGTTCGCCACGCGCCAGACGACGAATCTCATCGCTCCAGCGGCGCCAAGAGAAGCGTGCAAGAAGAACGGTGACCGCGGAAGCCGCCAAAGCCACAAATCCGAAGGCAAGGAGAACGAAGTGCCGCGTTTGATCCTCGCGGCGTTCGGCATAGCTGAGGTCGTGAATCAGGATGACGAAGCCCAAGGGCTGGCCCGCATTTTCAACCGGGATGGCGCTGACCATCACGGAGCCGCCCGGAAGCGATGCCGTATGATGCCAACTTGTCCATTGCGTCGCGGGAGAATCGACCGCGGGCCTGACATGCGAACCAACATTTTCGCAGGAAAATTCCTGGGGGAATCCCGGCGTAAAGGTGAGAGGCTTCAGATCGGGGTCGCAAGCGGCCGCGGCCATAATGCGCTCGTCCTGGGTAATTTCCCGGAGCATTCGCTCCAATTCCCGGCGGTCGTCCCAGGACCAGTGAGAGCTGAGCGCTTCCTGAGCGCCACCGACGACGAGTTCGGCGCGAAGTCGAACATCGTTTTCAAACCAGCGCTGAGTGGTGCGTTGGACAATTATGGAAGTCGCCCAGGTCAGGAGGCCCAGGGTCACAAGAAGCCCGATAAGAAATGTAAGAGCCTGCCGCATGTCGAGATCTTCGGAAACGACCGGAGTTTATGGTTCAGTTCAAATCTGCTACCTTCTAATTATGCTCCTCGAACACCTCGGAGTGGTCGGCAATTGCCAATATTCAGCTTTAATACATCGTACAGGTGAAGTGGTCTGGTGCTGCCTCCCGCGATTCGATTCCGAACCTGTATTTTCAACCCTACTTGACCGGCAGCGCGGCGGACGATTTGTGGTGGGACCCGCCGATGGAAAACCAGGCGAACAGTCCTATGTCTACAACACAAACATCCTGAAGACCGTCTTTCAAACTTCCACCGGAAAATTTCAGGTGATAGATTTCGCGCCGCGGTTCGTGCAGTACGACCGGACGTTCCGGCCGACGCAGCTTTTCCGAATCGTCGAACCATTGGAAGGCACGCCACGGATTCGAGTGGTGTGCGAGCCGCGGCTCGGGTGGTCCGAAGGCGTGCCTACGAGACTGAACGGATCGAATCACGTCAGCTTCCAGGGCTATCCGGCGCCGCTTCGCCTGACGACGGATATTCCCATGTCGTACATGAACGGCCAGCCGTTCACCTTGACCGGGACGCGGCATCTGGCGCTGACATGGGGCGCTCCGATAGAAGAGCCGCTGCAACCGCTGGCGGAGCGGTTCCTCAACGACACGGAGCGCTATTGGCAGGGCTGGGTGAAGCGCTGCAGCATTCCGCCGCACTATCAAGACGCGGTGATTCGCTCGGCACTGGCGCTGAAGCTGCACTGTTTCGAGGATACGGGAGCGATCGTCGCCGCAATGACCACATCCATACCGGAAGCGCCGGCGAGCGGACGCACATGGGATTACAGATACTGCTGGCTGCGCGACGCTTACTATTGCCTGGGGGCGTTCCGGCTGCTGGGACAATTTGAAGAACGGGAAAGCTTCATTCATTACCTTCTCAATATAGCCGGTGGCGCACCGGGTTTGAATCTGGCGCCGCTGTACTGCGTGGACGGCGCGCCGGGCTGCGAAGAACAAACGCTGAGCGGTTGGCCGGGTTACGAGGGCCATGGCCCGGTTCGCATCGGCAACGGCGCCGTGCAGCACACGCAAAACGACGTGTTCGGAGAAATGGTGCTTTCGCTGGCGCCGCTGTTCATCGACGATCGGTATAGCCTGGATCGTTCGAAAGCGACGTTGAAACTGATCGAAGACCTGGCGCGAAAAGCGGTGGCCGTTGCGGGAAAGCCGGACGCGGGGATCTGGGAATATCGAACGGAGTGGAAACCGCAGACGTTCTCAAGCCTGATGTGCTGGGCGGCGGCGGATCGCATGAGCCGGGTCGCGTCGCTGCACGCACCGGGAGTGGAGCAGGAGTTCCGGACAGCCGCGAAACGCATCCAGGACGAAATCTTGTCGAAAGCATGGTCGCCGGAACTCGGCACATTTGCCGCATCCTTCGGAGCTCGGGACCTGGACGCTTCGCTGCTGCAGATGGCTCACCTGCGATTCCTCCCGCTCCAGGACCCGCGGCTGCACGGAACAGTGAATGCAATCCGGGAAGGACTTTCGAAGGACGGCTGGCTATTTCGATACCGGATGGATGACGGCTTTGGGCCGCCTTCGGTGGCATTCATTATCTGCACGTTCTGGCTGGTGGAAGCGTTGGCAGACACGGGGCGGAAGCCCGAAGCCAAGGAAATCATGGACCGGGTGCAATCGTCGCTTTCGCCGGTCGGATTGCTCTCGGAGGATTATGAAACTCCAAGCCTGCGGATGTGGGGAAATTTTCCACAGGCCTACTCGCATGTGGGATTGATCCACGCGGCATTTGCCGCCTCGCCCCGCTGGTCGGATATCTTGTAAGTCGGGGCGACGTTCACGCATATCTCCCGAAGGAACTTGGGTGAATCGAAAACCGAGAATTGGCTGGAATTTCAAATTGCGAGGGAGGCATGGATGCCGCTGCTCATTGTGAAGAGCCCGCAAACGCTGAAAGAGATGCTGGGAAAAGAAATCGGAGTGAGCGAGTGGTTTCGCATCACGCAGGACCGGATTGGCCAATTCGCGGAGGCCGTCGAGGACCGACAATGGATTCACCTCGACGAAAAACGTGCAAGCAACGAGTCACCATACGGAGCCACGATCGCGCACGGATTTCTGACGCTCTCCCTGATCGGCCATTTTGTGAGCCAAGCGATAGAATTCCACGGCGGCGTGCGGCTTGCGTTAAATTACGGGCTGAATCGCGTGCGGTTTCCCGCCGCTGTCAGGAGCGGCTGCAGAATTCGCGGTCGTGTCTTTCTCGCGGACTTCCGGGAGCTCCCCGACTCTTGGGAAACGACATACCGCGTGACAGTGGAGAGCGAAGGGTCAGAAAAGCCCGTCTGCGTTGCCGAATGGATTGTCCGGTACTACTCCTGAATCGAAAAGAGGCCCGCTGAATCGAGGCACACCGTCTTGGCGATGGGCTTCGACCTGGATTCTCGCCATGTGGTTTTGGCGCGAGCGGGGACCGGTGCCCATTTAATCGAACCGCATGCTTCGCTTTGGCCAGAATTTCCCCAGAAGCCGCGACTGAGTCTGGCCCGCCGGAGAACGCTTGTCGTAATCCTCTTCGAGGAAGGAAGCTTCTCCGCGACGAAGTAGATTCAAGCGGCTTATCGGATGGTAACGCCATTAGGCAAGCGCGCCGTGTCCTCGGGTGAAGTCCGCGAAAGTCTTGCCCTGTTCCGCGAGGCTTTTAAGCAACGGCGCAGGTTCCCAAATCTCGCCGTGCTGCTCGCGGAACTGCCGGACGCGGTCGTACACATTGCTGAGGCCGACCGTATCGGCATACCACATGGGACCGCCGCGATAACCCGGGAAACCGTAACCATTGAGATAAATAATGTCGATGTCGGAAGCGCGAAGAATAAATCCCTCTTCGAGGATGCGGGCGCCTTCATTAACGAGAGCAAATACGCAGCGGTCAACAATTTCGTCCGCGGAAATGTTGCGCTGGGGAATCCCGGCTTCCAAGGCCCACTGTCGCACGAGCGCGGCGACTTGCGGATCGGAAGCAGGCTTCCGATTGTCATCATACTTGTACCAGCCTGCTGAGGTCTTCTGGCCGAAGCGGCCCAACTCGCAGAGGCGATCGCCCGCGAACGCTTGGCGGATTCCCGGTTTCTCGAGATGGCGGTACTCCTGGCGGATGCGCCAGCCAACATCGAGCCCGGCCAAATCTCCCACCGCCAGCGGGCCCATGGCCATGCCGAAATCATAAAGCGCCTGATCGACTTCCTCGACGCTTGCGCCCTCTTCGACCAGAAAGACGGACTCGCGGACGTAAGGATGAAACATGCGATTCCCCACGAATCCCCGGCAATTCCCCACGAGCACACCGATCTTTCCGAGTTTTTTCGAAAGCTGCATCGCCGAGGCGATGACTTCTTTGCTGGTGCGCTTTCCGCGGACGATTTCGAGCAGGCGCATCACATTCGCGGGGCTGAAGAAGTGAGTGCCGATGACGAACTCGGGCCGCGAACAGGCCGATGCAATTTCGTCTATGTTCAGAGTGGAAGTATTGCTGGCGAGGATGGCGCCGGGTTTACAAGCGCGATCCAGCTCCTGAAACACTTCCTTCTTGATGGCCATGCCTTCGAACACGGCTTCGATGACCAGGTCCGCTTCCCCGAACTCGGCGTAGGTAAGAGTTGGGCGGATGAGCTTCAAGCGTTCGTCGGCTGCTTGCCGGGCGATTCGCCCTCGTGCCACCGAGTTCGCATAATTTTTCCGGATGTTCTCGAGGCCGCGATCGAGCGCGGCGGCGTCGGCTTCCTTCAGGAGCACGGGAATTCCCGCGTTGGCAAGGACCATCGCGATCCCGCCGCCCATCGTGCCCGCGCCGACAACCGCTGCCCGGTTCACAGGAATTGTTGGCGTTTCCCTGGGAACGTCCGGAATCTTGGCCGCTTCTCGCTCGCTGAAGAAAACGTGGATCAACGCCTTCGACTGGTCCGACTGGAGGCACTCCAAAAATAGTTTCCGTTCGAGCGCGCAGCCTTCTTCGAAGGGCAGCTTCGTCGCCGCCTCGACTGCTTCGATCGCGGCCAGCGGCGCAAGCATGCCACGCTGTCTTTTCCGCGCGGTCTCGCGCGCTGCTGCAAAAATGGAAGCATTTTCTTCCGGCGCGCCGAGCTTTTCATTTCGATCGCGCGTTTTCGGAGCCGGCCGGGCGGCGAATTCGCGCGCGAAAGAAATTGCTCCCGAGAGGAGATCACCTTCAATCAAACGGTCCACAATTCCGCAGTTCACCGCTTCCGATGCCGAAATAAGATTTCCCTCGGCGCACATTCCAACTGCCGTGGCTACTCCGGCAAGGCGCGGAAGGCGTTGCGTGCCATGTGCTCCGGGGATGAGGCCAAGTTTCACCTCGGGTTGGCCCAACTGGGCGGTCGGAACAGCCCCCCGGTAATGGCCTGCCATCGCCAACTCTAGGCCGCCCCCCAGCGCGGTTCCATGAATCGCCATGACGACCGGCTTGCGGGAATTTTCAATCTTAGTGAGGAGATCGGGAAAACTCATCGTGCCCGGCGCTGCATTCGCCCCCATTTTGGAGAATTCCTTGATGTCCGCGCCGGAGACGAAAGTGCGCCCGCCGCCGATCAGAACGCATGATTTCACCGCGGCGTCCGCGTTGATTTCCTCGATGGCCTGCGCGATGCCCTCGGGGACACCGGGACTCAACGCGTTCACGGGCGGATTATTGATGGTGATGATGGCGACGTCGACGTCTTTGGTCAGGTGCACGAGATCAGACATAAGAGAGTCTCTTTCGTTTGTAATATGAGAAGCTTTTCACGGCGAAGCCGCCGGCTCGACCGGCATGGATGCGAGCCGCACGCGACGCTCGTTGCACAGCGTCAATTCCTCGTTCGTCAAGCTCAGATCCTCGAGTGAAACTCCCGGAATACGCTTCAGCAAACCGCTGTGCCCGGTTATTTGTCGAGGCGTCAAACGCTCTTGGGAGCATCGAGGCATTCAAGCGCTACGGTTTTGCGCCGGGAAGTCCGGACGAATCGTATCCTTGCCCTGCCAATATTTTTTGCGTATGTCCCTTTTCAGAATTTTTCCAGTGCCGGTTTTGGGCAGGCTCGATACGAACTCGAAGGAGCGCGGACATTTGTAATGAGCCAGCCGCGAACGGCAAAACTCGCTCAGCTCGGCCTCCGTGGCGGCCGCGCCCGGCTTTAGAACAACGAGCGCCTTGGGAACTTCGCCCCATTTCTCATCGGGAACGGGAATCACACAAATTTCGAGAACGGCCGGGTGGGCAACAAGAGTTTTCTCAATCTCCAGGGAAGATATATTTTCACCGCCGCTCACGATGATGTCCTTTTTTCGGTCCACAATCAGAAAGTAGCCGTCCTCGTTCAACGTGGCCATGTCTCCGGTGTGGAACCACCCGTCGCGGAGGGCTTCGGCGGAAGCCTTCGGCTGGCGCCAATATCCCTCCATCACTCCGTCGCCCCGAACGATGATCTCGCCGATCGATTGGCCGTCGTGCGGGACATCTTTGCCCGCGGCGTCTACCACGCGCATCTCAACCCCGGGCATCGCAAATCCTGTCATCGCCCGGCCGATGTAGCGGTTCTCACCCTCCCAATTCATGCCTGTCTTCATTGAAGAAAGAGAGAGCGTCGGCGATGTTTCCGTGAGGCCGTAGCCCGAGTAACATTCGCAACCGAATGTCCGCTCGACCTCGCGAATGAGAGTGGGGGAAGAGGCGGCGCCGCCAATTACGATGCGGCGCAAGCTGCTGAGATCATAGTTTTTGCGTTCGGGACAGTTTACAAGCGCCGTCGCCATGATCGGGACAAGACAACACGACCGGGCGCCTTCTTTTTCGATGAGGCGAAAAACTTCCTTGGGGTCGAAGCGGTGGATCATCACGTGCGTTCCGCCGAGCAGAGTCAAGAAATGAGTGACGCCCCAGCCATTGGCATGAAAAAGGGGAATGGTGTGAAGCTCAACAGAGCCTTTCTCGACTTCGTGGCCCACACAGACGTGGAGGGCGTGAAGGTAGACGTTTCTGTGGCTGAGCATGACTCCTTTGGGATCGGCGCTCGTTCCGCTGGTGTAAAACAGCTCAGCGAGAGAGTTTTCGTCAATCGAAGTAATGTCCGCACGAAAAGGGGCGGAGGCCGAGAGAAGGGCCTCGTAGTTTTGAGGAGCGAGCCAAGGAGCCTCCGGCGCGCCATCCAACTGGCAGAATATTTTTACCGAAGGAATGGAGTTTCGGAAGGAATCGGCCAGGCCGATAAGCTGCCTTTCGATGAATAGGATTGTTGCCCCGGAATCTTGAAGAATATAGGCCAGCTCGTTCGGCGAGAGCCGGATATTCAGCGGAAGGAGAACAGCTCCAGCCTCCAGGACGCCGTAATAAGCCTCGAGCAAACGATGGCAATTGGTGCTGAGAAAAGCGACGCGGTCGCCGGCCTTCACGCCAAGAGCGAGCAAGGCGCCGGCCAAACGCCCGACCCGCTCGCCAAGCTGGTCGTACGTAAATCTGTCCTCGCCGCAGACGACCGCTGTCCTGCGGGGATACTGTTGCTCCGCATAGCGGAGAAAGCGCAACGGTGTAAGGGGAATGTTCATAGCGAATCGCGCCTAGACAACGCCGATTGGCCTTCAGATTCGTACTCTGTCTTAGCCACCGTTTCCGAATGAATCGCGTCTGCGGCCTGAATCACAGCGTCAAGAAGGCAATCAGCTGTCGAAAGCCCGGAGGGATTATCACCCGAACTCGAAGTTTCTACAGAAATTAAATCTCGTGCCCGGCTGAATTTCATGCCCCCAAAGCGCCGAAGTAAGTTACATCGGGGCGCTCGGCGCGATTGAATGGAAATTCGCGAGTATGCCAGAAGCGTTGAACGCTATACATCCTCGCGCAGATGCCAGCGCATTTCGAACGCCGGCGGAGGCAAGAACGGAGGTACGGATTAGGAGCAACGCTGGAAATTGTCTTAGAATGAGAGGAGCGATTCCCGTCGGGGCGTAGCGCAGCCTGGTAGCGCGCCTGCCTTGGGCGCAGGAGGTCTGGAGTTCAAATCTCCACGCCCCGACCAATCCCCTCTTTATCGCCGCTTCCGGCTTGCTCTTGCTTCCCGCTTCAGAGCCTGGGCTTGGGTCCAGTTGGGTCCAAGTACGAGCTTCTTGACCTTTTCAACTAGATCGCGCCCGGCAAGAATGGCCGTGGTCTTTTTTCGGCGTCGAAGTCCGTCATTCGTTCTGCAGTAAAGAGTTGGCGCGGCCCTAGGTGAATGCAACGCCTATCTTTGGGAGTGTACACTGCGAATATTTCTGTGTTCACTTCTCGGCGCGCACCACAAAACGCGAGCGTTATCTTCCGACCAGGACACTGCGCGTGTTCCTGCGTTCTGCTTTCTTGCTCCCGCACACGGCCCAGGCAGACTTAACTGACAGGGCGTGGCTGAACGACGGGCCGGTTTCGATCACTCGAAAGCGGTGCTGGCCTTCAGGAGAGTACAGACTCAGGTCATGCGAAAGTTTAGGCATATTCAGACACGGCCATGGGCATTCGCACTAGGATTGATGATGCTGTCGCTTGAGCCCGCCCCATCAATAAGCATCGCACAGACGGAAAAGACTGACGCGAGGGCGCAGACTCAGCCTGCTACAACACAGGCCTTGTATGAGGGTTGTTACGAACTGAAGGAGGGCCGCTGGTGGCCATGGGGATTCGGCGCGGAGAATTCAATGGTGACGCCGCCAAGCCGAATTCAACTGCTTGGGGAGCGCGGCACGCGCGGATTCGAGCAGGATAAACTTCTTATCCGCACTATCCCGCACCAAGAGAGGCCGCCAGGAAGCAGAGAGTCTTCTTTCTGGGAGACGAAATCGCCAACTCAGCTAATACTAACATGGACGGCTTCACGCGTGTCACGCTGGAACTCCGGAAAAATGGCGACGCGCTGCGGGGATGGGCGCATCCACATTTTGATGCTGTACGTTTGATCCCGCGCACTGCGCGTGTTACGGCACGTCGAATCGCTTGCCCGGTGCAATAGAGGAGAACGCGATGTGGAAACGAACGGTCGCGTAAACTGTCGGAGTGATCAGGGTGCTCGCAGGCGGCGTGTCGCAGAAGCTGCATGCCGAAGAGATGCCGAGTTTTGACCGCGAAGTGGCGCTGGCATAGCGGTTGGCAGATCGGCCCACAGGAAGCTACCCTCAATCGCAGTCACTACATTGTATAATTCGTGTCCTTGTCCATGAAATTCCAGCCCGGTGAAGTCATTTCCTACTTGGAAATGTGCTCGGCGTCGGGTGTAAATCTGCAGCGCGGGATGAATTTTCGTTTACGCGGACGGGATAGCACCATCCTCATGAGTGTCCGGCTTGGGGCCCCATATGCTGATCGTGTCGAAGAGGATGGGCGGGTGTTGATTTACGAAGGCCATGACGTAGCCAAATCGATAAACGGCCCCTCTCCTAAATCGATTGATCAACCGGAGCGTAATCGAGGCGGTTCGTTGACGCAGAATGGACTGTTCGCCGAAGCCGCCCTGAAATACAAGGAAGGATTATCAGCCCCCGAAAAAGTTCGCGTTTACGAGAAGATAAGGCCCGGTATTTGGGTGTACAACGGGTTGTTCGATTTGATTGATTCTTGGAAGGAAGAGTCTGCTCGGCGTAAGGTCTTCAAGTTCAAACTCAGGATCGCGGCTGGTGAGAATCATGTTGATCCAGGAGACATTTTAGAAGGCCCAGGCGAGGATGACCGGCTTATCCCAAGTTGGGTGAAACTGGAAGTGTGGAAGAGAGATCGCGGGCGTTGCGCCAAGTGTGCAATGACGTCAGGGCTCCATTTCGATCACGTCATTCCCTATTCCAAGGGTGGTTCTTCAAAAGATCCAAAAAACATCCAGATTCTATGCGGGCGCCATAATCTTTCAAAGCGCGACAACATCGAATAATTGGGGTCGGCTTAACGCTTCGAAGACGCTCACTCTACTTTGGCGTATCTCTACTGTTCCAGTTCATGAAGAATTGCGTCTGGCTGGAGTTTGCGTAGATGCGAGAAAAGAGTTGGGTTGATTTGGGTCCAGGCGCCGACGAATTGGGCGCAAGAGGCACGCTATCGGCCGTTTCTTGCAGACACGACCAAGGCCACGCCTTGGTCGCGGCCAGGGGAGCGCGGCCGAACAATTCCGGAAGCGAATTCTAGCGATGCTGCGCGCTCACCATTCGTCCGGGCTCGAAATCGCGGGCGTGATCGAGATCGTCAAGAAGGCCGGTCTGCGTTGGCCGCCAGCCCAGGCGCAGCCGCGTCAGCGCGCTGGACGACGGAGCGTCGAAACCGCCGAAGTGGGCCAGCCAGCCGAAGTGCTCGCCTGCCTGCTCAGGGGATAGGGAGACCACCGGCAGATGCAGGCCTCGCCCGATCACCTCCGCAATCTCTTTTACAGGCACGCCCTCTTCGGCGACGGCGTGGTAACGCGCCCCCGCAGTTCCCTTCTCAAGCGCCAATCTGTAGAGGCGGGCGCAATCCAGGCGGTGTACCGCCGGCCAGCGGTTCCTTCCGTCGCCCACATAGGCCGAGACACGCTTCTCTCGAGCTACGGCTATCGCATACGAAACGAGGCCTTGTTTGATCCGGTCGTGGACCTGCGGGAGACGCATCACCAATACGCGCACGCCGCGTGACGCAACCGAAGCCGCCGCTTCTTCCGAGGCGCTTCGTGGAATGCCGGAGGAGCTGGGGATGGGGTCGTCCTCTTCCGTCCCGATGCGGCCCGGACTAACCATTCCCGTCCCGGAGGTGATGATCAATGGACGGTCCGAACCCTCGAGCGCGGACCCCAGCGCTTCGATGGCGCGCCTGTCGATCTCGCAGTTCTCCTTAAATTTCGAGAAGTCGTGGATAAATGCGGTGTGAATCACGCCGTCCGACTTCGCCGCTCCCGAGCGTAAACTTTCGAGATTCTCTACGTCTCCGCGATGAACTTCGACGCCCGCGGCGATCAGCGATTTGGCTCCCTCATCTGACCGGGCAAGCCCGAGCACTTGATGGCCCGCACCGATTAGCTCCTGAACGACGGTTGATCCAATGAAGCCCGTAGCACCTGTGACGAAGATTCGCATGCACTCTTCTCCCTCCGGGCCGTCCTGTCGGCATTCGGCCGGCGAGGATTGACGGCCCCTTAAAAGTCTGATACAAGCGGAGGTGTTCTCCGCTTACTAAATAGATTACCGGAGACATCCTCCGGTTGCAAGTTTTTTCAAATGACCGCGAAACACTCCATATCCCGGCACCGCAAGCCCCGCGCGGACGCGCAGCGAAACCGCGCGCGCCTCCTCAAAGTGGCCAAGCAGGAGTTCACGCGCATGGGAGCCAATGCGAGTCTCGAGGCGATTGCCAAGCTGGCCGGCGTCGGGGCGGGGACTTTGTATCGCCACTTTCCCACTCGCGAGGACCTTCTTCAGGCCGTTTACCGCTCGGAACTGGAAAAACTGGTGGAGGCCGAACACAAATTCACCCGGACCATGCCGCCGGTGGAAGCATTGCGAGCGTGGCTGCTTTTGTTTGTCGACGCGATTGCGGAGAAGGAGCTCATCGCGCCGGCGCTCAATTCCCTGGTCGGCGATGTGAAGAAAGTGTTCGAAGCATCCCACGCTCAAACGCATGAAGCGATTCAGCGCCTCGTGAATCGAGCGATCCAAAACGGCGACATCCGCGAGGATCTCGATCCAATGGTTCTCCTTCGGGCGCTTGTGGGCGTCGCGAACGTGGCGACGAGTCCGGATTGGAAGAAAAGCGCGAAGCGACTTGTCGAAATCCTCATCACGGGTTCACGGCCGGTCCGTTGATTCGCGTCCATCTGTAACGAGGACGAAGCCGCGCGTGTCACACCCGTGGGCCCAAGAAGTGGCGGCGCAGGATTTCTGCCGCGGCGCCGCACTGAAAATCGCGCCCTGCCGCCTCTGGAACCGTAAATTTGCCGTTCACCGTATCCGAGGCTGCTCCGTCAGCGCTGCGCTCGAAGCTCATTTCCGGAAAGAGATTCGACCAACAGAAATTCTGTTTACAAGAGCTTTCCGCCCGCCTATCTTCCTCTTCGGTTGATTACAAATCGCTCTTAGAGCTCTTGACTCGATCAAACCGCTTTAGTTTTGAATTTCATAAGGAGAGGACGAATGCGCGGACGATTTTCTTACTTCCTCAGCGCTTTATCGGCAGGTCTTTTTATTTGTTTCGCAATTTCCAGCGGGCCGGCGGTGCTTCAGGCGCAACAGGGAGACCAAAACTCCTCTCCATCGCGCCAGGAAATCTCGCTTGACGGCGCCGATTGGTTGCTCGGCTCGTTTCCAATGGATGGAGGAGTTGCAGCCGGCGCGCAGCGGGAGGGTTTCGATGACTCCGGTTTCGGGCGCGTCGAGGTGCCCGGCGAAGTGCAGGTGCAGCTGGGCCTCAAGGGCATGGATCTGTTTCGCCAGACCAAGGAGCTCACCGCTATCAATTTCAAGGAGTGGTGGTACAGAAAGCACTTCAAGACTCCGCCGAGGGTCGAGGGCAAGCGGATTCTTCTTCAATTCGATGGCGCCGATTATTTTGCCAGCGTGTGGTTGAACGGGAAGCTTCTGGGCGATCACGAAGGAACCTACGTGCCGTTTTCCTTCGATGTGACTTCCCTGCTGCGGTATGACGGAGAAAATGTGCTGGCGGTGCGGCTCACGCATCCCTGGATTCCGAAGGATCGCGGCCTGGACGAATACATGAAGGGCGACTTTACGATGTCCGTTTATCCCAACACGCTGACCCTCGACCATCCTCCCTACACAATCCACGTGGGGTGGGACGCGCTTCCCGCGCACGGCAATGCCGCTTTCTCGATGGGCCTTTGGCGAGGCGTACACCTTACCGTTCTTGATCCCGTGATCGTTTCCGACCTCTACGTGCGCACCGTCTCGATTCAGCCCGACGGCAGCGCGACGCTTGCCATCAGCGGGAAGCTTGACAACGCGGACCAGGAGCCCGCCGCTGAGGCCGTGGAATTGACCATCCGCCCGGTCACGTTTGCCGGTGAGACGCTGCGGCTGCCTCCGATCGCCTTGAATGCCGGACCGGGTGAAACTCCGTTCCATACGCAAGTAGAAGTCAAGAATGCGCGGCTGTGGTGGACATGGGATACGGGCGCACAGGAGATGTATCAGCTGACCGCGCGCATCGAACCCGGCGGAGCGTCCCCGCACAAAGGCGCGGGCGGTGACGTTCAATCGGTCCGGTTTGGCATTCGGACGCTGACCCGCGACGCGAGTATGGCGTACCGCTTGAATGGCAAGCGCATTTTCATCAAGGCTTCCTGGTTTCCCATTTCCGATTATTACGAATCCCGCTCCACGGAAGAATCCTACGACCGCGACCTGCGATTGTTCCGGGACGCAAATTTGAATCTGGTGGTGAATTTCACTGTCGTCGAGAAACCGGCGTTTTACGACCTGTGCGACGACTTGGGCATTCTGATCGTTGACGAATTGCCGTTTCCACAATTCGGTCCGGGGCCCGCGCTCGCATCGGACAGTCCGCGGCGGCAGCCGTTCTTGGCGGAAGCCACAAAGGAGGTGACCCAGATCGTTCTCGAGCACCGCAATCATCCCTCGATCGTCGAATGGGCGCCCCTGGCGGAAGCTCACGAACACAGCGGCGGTGTGGACAATGGATTGTGGGGATTCGGCGGGTACATTTTCGACCAATCGGGCTATGAAACTTTTGTCGACGATATGCGAAATCTCATCGAGCGGCTCGAGCCCGGCTCTGTCTTCCAGCCCAGCCTGTGCGATTTGGGCGAGAAGCATTTTTGGATAGCCACCGCCGGATACCGCGGCAACACTGGGGTCTACCAACAATACTTCGACGCGGAGGCTCCGTTTGTTTCCGAATACGGCAGCATCGCCATGTCTTCTTACGAAAACCTCGGGAAGTATTTGACCCCCAAAGAACAGTGGGATCCATCCAATCACACCCAGCCTCGCTGGTTCGGTCTCCCCATCGACATTTCCGCCTATTCCTACCTGACCAGTTCCGAGTATGACGGCCTCTACAGCATGCTTTACCGCGCGGAGCACTTCGTGGACAGAAATATCCGCTCTCCGCGCGAACTCGTTGACGACACCCAAATTTATCAGGCGTTTCTGATGAAGTACGCCACGGAAGCGTTTCGCCGCAAGGAATACGAGCCGATCATGGGCATTCGATTCTGGGACTTCCATCAGCTTGCACCCGGCTTTCGCTTCGGGATTCTCGACTATGACCAGGTGCCAAAGGTCAGCTACTGGTGGGTAAAGAAAGCGATGTCGAGGTTGGCGGTGAGTTTCGCCTATAAAGACGCGCTCGGAGGCCAACCAGCCGGGAGCAAGCTTTCGATTCCCGTCTGGACCATCAACGACCTCGATCATTCCGTCAATGCTAAGGTGGATTGCGACGTTTATGATTTGCGCGGGAAAATGATTTTCAGTCGAACCTTCAGCCCACAGCTTCCGGCGGACGGAAAAGTTCAAGTGGGCGATCTCGACTGGACGCTTCCCGACGAGCCGGGCGTCTATTTGGCGCGCGCCACGCTGTCCTCGTCGCTGCCGGCGGACCGGGCGGAAGATACGACGTTTGTGAAAGTGGTCCCAAAAGCCTTTTCGCGCCCCGTGCGCGTACTCCTGATTGCGCAGGCGAAAATAGCGACGCCCATCGCCGCGATGCTGCGCGGCGCCGGCATTCCCGTTGACGTTCTCGATCAGGAGGCTGTGGGCCGCTTCGATGTGCTTTCAGACGGAACCGCGCTTCACGCGAAGTACGACGTGATCTGGCTGGCCTCCTTCGAGAATTTCTCAAAGGTTTTCCCCCCGGCCGCGGCCATGGGCGTGAAACAAGCCGTAGCCGCGGGCACCGGATTCATCCACACGGGCGGTCAGGGAAGCTATCACGGCGGCCAGACGCGCCAGGCACTGGTCGAACTCACACCCCTTGCCGATTTGCTTCCGGTTACAATCCAAAACAGCAATGACCTGGTGTATGGCGACCATACGCTCGACGACACATTGGAAACGGAAGCGGGCTTTAAGGACATAACACCCGCGCAAGGTGTGAATTGGGCCAGCCTGCCCTTGCTCGACCACTACGGGCTGCCTGCCTTCAATCGGGTCACACCCAAGCCGGGCAGCCGAACGCTTCTTCTCATCCACGATGAGCCGCTTCTCGTGACGGGAGAATTTGGCCATGGCCACACAGTCAGCTTTACGGGATTCACTCCCGTACAGGACACGCACAACGAATACATTCTGGACCAGCAACTGATCCAGGACCCGGCGAATCGCGCTTACTTTGCGACATTTGTCGGACTCGTGGCGCTGGCGGCAGGAGAGAGAACGGCTATTCCCGTGACGGCCCTTCTCGCCGCCACCGAGAAACCGCTCTTCCAAACGCTCAAAGAACAGCCCGCCACGCGGATTGACGTCCAATTAATGCCAGGCGAAGAGGCGAAGGATCCATCCTCGACGGTCCGAAGGGTGCGGCTGAAAAACGAAGGCTCCTACGCCCATCTGGTTCGGCTGCGCGTGGAATGGAGCTCCAAATCGCAACAACCATATCTCACTGAGTTCAGCGACAACGCTTTTGAGATGCTCCCCGGAGAACAAAAAACAATTTCTCTCTCCTGGAGGATGCCTGCCGGCGCCGGAACGCCATCGGGCACGTTGATTGTGGATGGCGCCAATGTGGCGCAATCGAAATTGCAGTTTTAGATTATCCGGGTTTCTTTCGCTTTCGATTGCACCGGCCACCGCGAGCCCGCCACGGCTCGCATGGCAGCATCGCCTTCGCGTGGCCAGACAAACCAAGCCATGCGTGCGAATGAATCCACAAAAGCATCGAGCTTCACCGAATCCTACAAGCCGAGATCGCTCAAGCCCGGGTGATCATCGGGACGCCGGCCAAGCGGCCAATGGTACTTGCGTTCTGATTCCGCGATTGGGAGGTCGTTTATGCACGCATAGCGGAAGCGCATGAGACCATCGGCGTCAAATTCCCAGTTCTCGTTGCCGTACGAGCGGTACCAATTCCCCGAGTCATCGTGCCATTCATAGGCAAAGCGGACGGCGATCCGATTGTCCTCGTACGCCCAAAGTTCCTTGATCAAACGGTAGTCGAGTTCCTTGGCCCATTTGCGCGTAAGAAAAGCGACGATTTCCGCCCTCCCATTTGGGAATTCGGAGCGGTTTCGCCAGCGAGAATTGACCGAATACGCCAGGGAGACTTTTTCGGGATTCCGGGAATTCCAACCGTCTTCCGCCGAACGAACTTTTTGCATGGCCGTCTCGTGAGTGAATGGAGGCAATGGTGGGCGTGTGGACATAGGCTCTCCTTATCGATTTGATTTGTTTCTTTCGCAGAACCGTCCTGGGGAATCGAGTGACTTTACTTGTCCGGCGAGGGCCAAGCGAAGCACGGGAACGAGTCTCCTCCGGAATTTCTTTCGGTAGCGGTGTCAAAACCCGGGATAAGTAAGTTCGACCTGCGGCCTGGACCAGCCGGCGCGATCCTCAGCTCGGCGGATATTGTTTCGAATCGAACGCAACACCGCAATGATAATTTGCGGACGAAGCCGGCGAATCATCCGGCTCAATTGCCCCACATTTTTTACACAGCCCGCAGCGCATCCTAAAATTCGACGGGTCGGTCGGAAATCAAATCGCCGCCCGCGCAGTTTCAACGCCAGCTTCCGAATCTCAGCGGTCTTTCGCCGGCATCTGCTTCAAAATTTCGCCGAGCTTTCGCATTTCTTGCCCGTACCCGCTCCAATCGCCCTGGCGCAAATCCTGCTGCGCCTGTTCGAAATGCTGATTGGCTTGCTGGATTAGGTTTTCAAGCGACGATGAAATGCCGCTGGCGGGCGTTCCTGGCGATGCTGGCGCAGTTGCCGCTGGCGCCGACGTCGCTGCGGATCCGCCTGCATTGCCGCCGAAAATTGCATTCAGGGCGTCCTCCAGCGATGATTCCATCACCACTTGATCGGAATACGCCACAATCACTCGTTTCAACTCCGGCAGCGATGAACCGCCTTCGGAGGCGAGGTAAAGCGGTTCGACGTAGAGGACGGCGTTGTGCACCGGAATCACCAGCAGCGTGCCACGAACCACCCGCGATCCGCCCTGATCCCACAAAGTGAGCTGCTGCGAGATTGACGTATTCTGGTTGACCCGGGCTTGAATCTGTTCCGGCCCGTAAATCAGCTTCTCCTTCGGAAACGTGAACACCAGCACCTTGCCGTAGTCGGCGCCGTCGCAGCGCGCCGCCATCCAGGCAATCATGTTGTTTTTGCGCGCCGGCGTGAACGGAACCATCAGAATAAATTCCTCCGTGTTTCCAACCTCCGGCAATTTCATGATGGCGTAGTACGGATTCATGGGCGTGGACGTACCGTTCCCCGAAAGCGTGGCCACGCGCCACAGATCTTCCTTGCTGTAGAAGACGCTGGGGTCCGTCATGTGATAGACGGCGTATTTCGCCGCTTGAATGGTGAAAAGATCCTGCGGATAGCGGATGTGAGCGTGGAGATCGTCGGGCATTTCCGAGAGCGGGTGAAACACTCCCGGGAAGATGCGTTCGTAGGTCTGGATTATGGGATCGGAGGGGTCGCTGACGTAAAAATTCACTCGCCCGTCGTACGCGCTCACCGTAATTTTGACGGAGTTGCGCACATAATTGCCGACTCCCTGTGTGGGCTCGGAATACGGATACTGGCTGGAAGTCGTGTAGCCGTCCACGATCCATTGCAAGGAGCCGTCGCTCGCCACCACCATGTAGGGCTGGCTGTCGAACGACAGGAACGGCGCCAGCGTTTCCACGCGCGTGAGGATGCTGCGGTAGATCATGATGCGGCTGGCGGGCTGAATATAGCCGGAAAGAAAAATATTGATGTTTCCGAATCGCGCGGCGAAAAGCAGCCTCCTCCAGAATCCGCCCACGGGGATGCCGCCCGCTCCTTGATACGGCGCGTAGACGTTCTGCTCGCCGGAGGGGTAGTCGAATTCCCTCGTCCCCGTCCGCACGAAGACATAGTCGTTTGAGAGTTGCCCGTAATAGATTTCCGGCCGCGTCACCTTCAGCCCGATCGACGAGACCGGCGGAATGTCCTTGATGAAGAGCACGGGCAATCCGTCCGTTGTGGATTCATTTACCGGGCCCAGGCACAATCCGTACCCGTGCGTGTAAATCAGGTGCTGGTTTACCCAGTTGGGGTCCGGCAGGCTGTCGGCGGAAAGTTCGCGCGGCGAAAGCGACACTTCCCGAATCTGCGAATGAATCATGTAGCGGTCGTTATAGACTTGCGCGAAATCATAATAGGTGCGGATTTCCTGGAGCTGCTGAAACGTCGTTAGCTGCGGCTGGTGGTCCCACAAACGGATGTTGCGCATCGTGGGAGCGTTCTGATCGATGGAAGTCGCCGTCAAATCCTGAATCGCGGGAAAATTGCGTTCGTCGAATTTGTCGAGCCCATACGCTTCGCGAGTGAATTCGATGCTCCGCGCGATATACGGCCGCTCTTTCTCGAGCTCGCTGGGCACCACCACATACCGCTGGAAGACGGCGGAAACGATCAACCCGCCCACGATGGCCACTACGAAGAGTCCGCCGACCGAGTACAGCGCCGGACGAAACTCCCCTGTGCGCGCTCCCGCAAAAAAGGCGATCGCAGCCATGACGCATAGCAAAAGCTGGATCCACAACACCGGCCAGGCTACGTGGATATCCGTGTAGCCCGCGCCGAACACCAATCCCGTCGGCGAATACACCAGGTCGAACATGCCTAGCCGCGCTCGCCAGGCCAGCAGCAGGAAGATTGCCCCTCCGATGACCATCAAGTGCGTGCGGGCGTTGCGGCTCACGCCCAAGCCCGCGGGAGAAATCCAGATGCCGCCTTCAATCCAATACCGAAGCGCCGCTGTCAGCAGGCATGTGGCGAGTGTGACAAGCCCAAACTCGAATAGAAAGAAAAGAAACGGAAGCCGGAAGAGATAGAAGCTCAGGCTGATGCCGAAGATCGGATCGGTCTGCGCCATGTGCACTCCGTGCACGGCGAAAAGATAATCGTTCCATTCCAACGCCGACCATTGGCCGACGAGCCAGGCCCCAAGCACTACCCCCGCCCAGAGCAGCCCGCGGAAAACTGGCGGAACTTTCTCGATGCCGGGAATCTCAATCGTTCCCGTGGTCGCCAGATAACCCGATCGGTGCGCGACGCTCCCCGCCGTCCACAGGTTCAGGCCGGCTACCGCCAGAAAGACCGCGCCGAATCCCAAGCCCAGCGCGATCTGCGTCCCCAGCATGGTGATGAAAATCTCGCGAAATCCGACCCGGCTGAACCACATCCAATTCACCAACAAGCCCACGCCGGACGAAAACGCAGGAACAACGAACAGAAAAATCACGAAAATTGCTGCAATCAACAGTGCAAGGCGATGTCGCCGCATATAAATTCCTCGTCGGCCATCACACCACAAGCGGTGCCGCCTGTCAAAATCTCCCGGCGCGCATTCCCGGCGGACCTACGAAGAACCAGCGGACCGCAGCCATTTCAATTCCCTCGCGGGCCGCGCGCACCACCGCTTCTTCGGCTATTTGCGCTCGAATGCGGCGTCTTTGGCAGGAAAATACAACGGCGTGGCGTAATGGTTCGAGCGAGGAACCTACCGTTGTTTTGGAGTCGCCCGGTTTTCTGAAGCTTGCGCGCTACGATTCCGAGTTCCAGCGAGGTTTTGATTCATGAGGAAGCGTGACTATCTTTTTGCGGCTCAAATCCGCAGACCGAATTGCGTTTGCACCACAAATTCCCGCCAGCCGAAGAGCTTAATCGCGGTGTTTCTAGGCTGGATCTGTCGCCCGCTGGACGATGGGGCTCGGGCTCAGAGGTTCGCGGCGGCGGCGAAACACAGCCCGCGTCAAATCGCGGTTCATCTTGCCGATAAACTCGAGGGGGATTTCCTTCGGGCAGACGGCTTCGCATTCGCCATGGTTCGTACAACTCCCAAACAGCTCGGCTTTCATGGCCGCAACCATATCGAAGCTTCTTTGATCTCGCTGCGGCTGACCCTGCGGAAGCACGTTGAGGTGAGTGAGCTTGGCGGAGGTGAATAGCATCGCCGAAGCGTTGGGACACGCCGCGACGCAGGCGCCGCATCCGATGCACGCCGCCGCCTCGAAGGCCGTCTCCGCCACCTCTTTCGGAACCAGGATCGCATTGGCGTCGGGAGCGCTTCCCGTCGCCGCAGTGATAAAACCGCCGGCCTGAATGATGCGGTCAAATGCCGAGCGATCCACTATCAAATCGCGAACCACGGGAAAGGCCCGCGCTCGCCAGGGTTCGAGGGTCAGCGAGTCTCCGTCCTTGAAAAATCGCATCGACAGTTGGCAAACGGTGGTTCCGCGCCGCCCGCCATGCGCCAGGCCGTTTACGAGAAAGCCGCACGACCCGCAAATTCCTTCGCGGCAGTCATGCTCGAACGCGACGGGTGCCTCCCCCTTTGCCAGCAGATTCTCGTTGAGCACATCGAGCATTTCGAGGAACGACATATCGGGAGTGATTCCCTCCACCGGATACGTCACGAATTTCCCGGGAGCGCTGGCATTGGGTTGACGCCAGATTTGGAGAGTGAGTTTCATGGCTACTTGTAGCTCCTCTGGGTAAGGTGGACTTGTTCGAAAGCCAAAGGCTCCTTTTGCAGCACGGGGGCTTGGCCGGTCCCCTTCCATTCCCAGGCGGAGGCAAACGAGAAATGCTCGTCGTCCCGCTTGGCCTCTCCATCCGGCGTTTGGCTCTCTACGCGGAAATGGCAGCCGCATGATTCCTTCCGGTCCAGCGCGTCCACGCACATCAGCTCCGCCAGTTCCAGAAAATCCGAGATGCGGTTGGCCTTTTCCAAGGATTGATTCAGCTCCTCGCCCGTCCCCACCAGGCACAGGTCGTGCCAGAATTCATCGCGCAGAGCCGGGATTCTAGACAGCGCCTCCCGCAGGCTCTTTTCCGAGCGCGACATCCCGCAATTGTTCCACATCAGCGTGCCGAGTTCCCGGTGAAAGGAATCCGGGGTCCGCTTGCCTTTGATCTTCAGCAGGCTTTCCAGCCGCTGTACCACGTCCGCCTTGGTTTGGGAGAAGGCCGGATGAGACGCATCCACTCGCTCGAGCGCGGTCGTAGCCAGGTAGTTCGGAATCGTGGCGGAGAGAATGAAGTAGCCGTCCGCGAGACCCTGCATCAGGGCGCTGGCGCCCAGGCGGTTGGCGCCGTGATCGGAGAAATTGGCTTCACCGCCCACGAACAATCCGGGAAGCGTGGACATCAGCTGGTAGTCAACCCAAAGCCCTCCCATGGTGTAGTGCGGGGCGGGATAAATGCGCATCGGCACTTTATAGGCGTCTTCCCCCGTAATCTGTTCGTAGATGTCGAAAAGGTTGCCGTATTTTTCGCGCACTTGCTCGACGCCCATCCGCCGAATGGCGTCGCCGAAATCGAGATACACGCCCCTCCCGTTAGGGCCGACGCCACGTCCTTCGTCGCACACTTCCTTCGAGGCGCGCGAGGCCACGTCGCGCGGAACCAGGTTTCCAAAGCTGGGGTAGCGCCGCTCGAGATAATAGTCGCGCTCGTTTTCGGGAATCTGATTGGGCCCCCGTTTGTCGTTTTTGTCTTTCGGCACCCAGACGCGTCCGTCGTTCCGCAGCGATTCGGACATCAGCGTCAGCTTCGATTGATGGTCGCTGCTTTGAGGGATGCAAGTCGGGTGAATCTGCGTAAAGCATGGATTGGCAAATAAAGCGCCGCGGCGATGCGCCCGCCAGATGGCCGTGCAGTTCGACGCCATGGCGTTCGTCGAGAGGAAGAAGACGTTCGAATACCCGCCGGTGGCGAGAACCACCACGTCCGCGGCATGGCTCTCGATCGCTCCGGTCAGCAGGTTGCGCGTGATGATGCCCCGCGCTCGCCCATTCACCAGGGCTACGTCGAGCATTTCCGTGCGCGTGTGCATCACGACGTTTCCCGCGGCAATCTGCTCTTCGAGCGCCTGGTAGGCGCCCAGCAAAAGCTGCTGTCCCGTCTGCCCTCGGGCATAAAACGTTCGCTGCACCTGAACGCCGCCGAAGGAACGCGTGTCGAGAAGTCCGCCGTACTCGCGGGCGAACGGCACTCCCTGCGCCGCACACTGGTCGATGATGTTGAGGCTGATTTGAGCCAGGCGGTAGACGTTCGCCTCGCGCGACCGAAAATCGCCTCCTTTCACCGTGTCGTAAAACAGCCGCTGAATGCTGTCGCCGTCGTAACGGTAGTTCTTGGCGGCATTGATTCCGCCCTGCGCGGCGATGGAATGCGCGCGCCGCGGAGAATCGTGATAAGAAAAGCACTGAACGTGGTAGCCCTGCTGGCCAAGAGTCGCAGCCGCCGACGCACCGGCGAGGCCGGCTCCGACGATTATCACTTTGTGCTTCCTGCGATTGGCCGGATTCACCAATTTCATTTCGAAGCGTGCCTGGTCCCATTTCTTTTCTATCGGACCCGACGGAATGTGTGATTCGAGCAAGATTGTCCCCTTTAGTGCAGCCAGCCGGCCATCACCGAAACCGGCACGGAAACGAAACCTATGAAAACAACGATCGCGATCAGCCGCGAAAGAATCTTCAGTGACCGTTCATTGCGGGACGTGCTCCACCCCAGCGTCTGAAACGCGCTCCAGATGCCATGGTCAAGGTGCAGGCACAGCGCGGCCATCGACACGATGTAGAACACGGAAATCGGCCAAATGGAGAACGCGGCCAGAACGTTTTGGTAAACCGCCAGATGCCTATATTGGCCGGGCTTGAATCCCACCACCCCCAAAGTGAAGTGGAGCAAGTGAAAGACGATAAAGACCGCCAACAGCAGTCCGCCCCAGCGCATCGTACGGGAAGCGAAGGTCGATTCGAGATTTTTCCGCGTGCGGTAATCGTCGGGGCGAGCGTTCCAACTGAGCCGCGTCAACTGCGTCGCGGCGGTGATGTGAAGGATCACGCAGACGAGCAAAACGATGCGAACTACCCAGAGCACCTCCCCGTAGCCGAATTCCGGACGTCCCACTTCCCGCAAGAATCGGGCATACGCGTTGATGTCCTCGGGCCCGGCAAAGATCTTCAGATTCCCCAGCATGTGCGCGATAACGAAGAGCACCAGCACCGCGCCGGTCACCGCCATGACAACTTTCTTCCCGATGACCGTGCCCCAAAACTTCACCAGCGGGTTCTCGCCAGACTCCCCCGCGGGACCGGCCGCCTTCTCGCCGCCCTCCCGGATCTCCTCCTCTTCCCTTACAGCCGGTTCTGCCATCTGGTCACTCCTGATAACCCGCCGCCGCGCGTTGTCCCGCGGCGCCATTCGCACAGTTCTCAGATTCACTCGGCCCGGGAATTTTCAAATTCCCCCTGGTCGAACGTTGCATCCTCACACCCGTCAACATCGGCGCGGCTCGCATTCAGTGAGAAACCGCGCACCTGATCCCCTCTAATCGCCGGCGGCTTGGAAATTGCTGGCGCGTCGCGGGCACTTCAATCTGGACGGACGCTCACGGTACAACACCCACAGTTGTGACGGAAACTACCTCCGCTCCCGAATTCGCAAAGGCGCACTAGAGCCGCTTTCCGTTCAGCGAACCCGGCAGCACAGAGCTCCAAAGTAAAGTCTAAGACACACTGTGCCTTCATTTCCAGTTCTTCTATGCTGACTTCGCGGGAACCGCGAAGAGAAGGTCTACAGGCAGGAAATTGCTGCAGCTCAGGCGTGATTCCAGAATGCTAGCCGGGGGCCAGGCTGAGGGACCCAGGCCTCCCGGCCTCTCTCACCCATCTCCGCAGGGTCTGGGTAAGAACTCGTTAAGCGGCGTTTTCGCCGTTGCGCATAAATTCGTAGCGCTCGATCGCGGCGGCTACACCGATTTCTCCGGCGTTCTCCGGACTCGTCCGCAGAACTCTACCCAGGCAGCGCACGCGAACTGGTCCTGCCTGCGTGAGTTCGTGAGGAAGAGTCATCACGATCTCTACGGGAGATCCGCTTTTCAAACCCTTCGGGAGATGAAAATACAAGCCGCGCGAACTCACTTCACGCGATTCCGTCGCCGCTTCTCCCACTACGCTTTCATCCGTCCAGCGGACGGTTAACGGCAACCGCATCAGGAACCGACGCGTCGCCCGTCGCTCATTTAAGGCCACAGGGTTGTACCTCCCAAGTTCTTGCAAAGGATACGTTTGAGGGCTTGTGGAACCAATAGAGCGATAGAGCCAATTTTGGTGCCTCAATTTGGTACACGAGTACTAGGAGATTCGCCTCTTCAGCCGACACCTTGCCAGACATTCCAATTACGGTTGGGTGAAATTTCGGCGAAAGCCTATTCCGCTCGAGCGTTTCGAAATGCTCTCAAAATGTCCGCCAGCGTGATAATTCCTTCCAGCTTGCTGAGGTCCGCGCGGTTCACCACCGGAAGCACGGGCCAATCGGCCACCACTTGGAGAGCGTCCTCCAACGTCAAATCCGGAAAAAGAATCGGCAGGGGACCCTTCCCATCCGAATCGGCAACGGTATAGGAGCGCGACTTTTCCTCGACAAGGCGCTTGAGTTGCGCTCGGTCCAGTAGCCGCCATTCCCGGCGGTGCTGCATCAGAATCGGCAGATCCGGTTTGCCCTCCGCCCGGCTGAGCGCCGACGCGACCGATTCCGACGCGCCGTATACAATCGCCGCATCCCGCTGCATCGCCTTTTCCACCACCGGCGCAACTTGCTCCCGCTGCTCCTCGATCGAAGGCAGCACCATTCCATCTTGGCGGGCGATCATATCGAAGAGAGGGACTTCCTGAAAGCTCCGGGAAATGAAATAGGCCACCATCGTCGAGATCAGCACCGGAAGAATGGCCGTGTAATTACCCGAAAGCTCAATCACCATAAACACCGACGTAATTGGGATTCGAAGAAAACCGGCGAAAAAAGTTCCCATTCCCACCAGCGCGAATGTCCCGACCGTGCCGGACAATCCAGTGAATAAATTCTGCTCCACGGTTCCGACGGCCCCGCCAAGCATCGCACCAATGAAAAGCGCCGGGGCAAACATTCCTCCCGGCGTGCCGCTGAGAAAAGAGATTCCCGTGGCAAGAATTTTGAGGGCGGCGAGAACCAGAAGCAGTTTCCAGGTGAATTGGCCGTGCAAAGCCTGGTCGATAATCGAATACCCGGCGCCCATCACCTGGGGCAGCCGGATTCCGATCGCTCCGATCAACAGCCCGGCCGCCGCCGGCTGCAAATATTTTGTCCAATAGGGGAGGCGCTCGATCCGCGGGCGCGCGTAGGCGATCCACTTCAGGAAAGCGATGGAAGCGGCGCCGCCAACAACGCCCAGCACGGCGTACGCCAACAAATCCTCGGCGCGAACCACTCGAAGTTCCGGCACACGGAACAGGGCGTCAGCGCCGAGAAACGACCGCATCGTGACGACGCTCGCGACAGCGGCAAGCACCATTGCCGCCAGGACTCCCCCGCTCCACACACCGATCACTTCCTCAATCACGAAGAGGACGGCCGAAATGGGCGCGTTGAATGCGGCTGCCAGGCCGGCGGCCGCGCCCACCGGTGCGATCAGCCGGATCTTTTCCTGCGATAGGTTTAAGCTTCGCCCGATCTTCGACGCGATTCCCGCCCCCATTTGCAGCGACGGATCTTCCGGTCCCAGCGACTGCCCGCTTCCGATCGCGATTGCACATGTGATGAATTTTCCGATGACGGTCTCGAATGGCACGTAACCGTCCCAGATGAACACGGCCGCCTTGGTGCGATTCACTCCGCTTCCCTGGGAACTCGGGAACACGCGCAGAACCAGCACGCCGACCACCAGCCCGCCGATCGTAGGAGCGATGAGTACGCGTGTTATCGATGGCGAAAGCGAAGGACCCAGTAGTTCCAACTGTGTCCATTCGATGGCCACGCGGAAGCAGACCACAGCGAGCCCCGAGAAAACTCCGATGAGAATGGCCAAGACGAGGAAAAACTGGTCCTCGCGCAGCGCCAGGATTCGGCCTGTCCAGGACTCCCAATAGGCTCGGATCCGGCTCAACGTTCCCGGCTTGCTTTCCTGCGGTTCGCCCGCATCCGTCGGAGGAATCATCGTCTCTGTCATGGATGATTATTTCCCACGCTCCGCCCGATCAGCCAGAGCGCGCGGTCTTCGCCTGTGGGCTCGCCGCAGGGCCCTTCAGCCGCGTTCTCGATCCGGAAGACCAAGTCCATGGCCGTGTTGATGCGATCCGGCTCGCGAATCAAATTGGTCACACTCCAATCCGTTCCTGCTTGCTGAGCTGTCGCCAGAAGGTCTCCCAACTCCGAATGAGGAGCTCCGGCAGGGCTGGATGCGCTTCCTGCGCCCATGCAGGCATGCGCTCGAGTTTCCGCAACGTTCAGAGCGTCTACGGTTCTCCGGGCCTTGTCCCGGATCGAGAGTCCCTCAAGGAACGGATCCGAAGCTTCGACGAGACGAGACGTTTCCAATAGCGTTGAAATCTTCGGATCCGCGCTCCTGTCTCTGGGTAGCCGGCCGAGGAAGTTGACCGCCTGCGAGTAATAGCCCAGGTTATACGCCGCGGTACCCGCGCCCTCGAGGGCGTCGGCGTCATTCCGGTTTTTCGCCAGCACGGAGCGGTATTCATCGAGCGCCCGGTTCCATAATTGCCCCGCCAGAAGAAGTTTCCCCGCCGCTTTCTGCTTATCGATATCGTCGTCGGGTGTGTTATCCGCAAGGGCGACCAGTGCCGGCTCGGCCTGGCTCGACGCTCCCCGGCTCAAAAGAAATTCGCACAGCTCCCGCCGCACGTTCCATCGCATCTCGATCGGCTGGTCGGGCCACTCGCCGTATATGGCGCTGTTGTAATACAGCATGGCGTCCTGCATTTTCGATTGATGCGCCGCGATGCGCGCCAGCGCCAGGTTGATCTCGCCGCTCCCTGGCGAATCCGAAAGAAGAGGCAGCAGATACGCCCGCGCTTCGGGAAGCTGGCCGTTGGCGGCGAGCGCCGAGGCGAGATGAAACTGAAACACTTTGTTCGAAGGTGAGAACACCAGCGCGTTCCGGTAATCGATCAAGGCCTTCTTCGCATCCCCCGCGTTATAATCGGTCTCGCCCTGCTCGAACCATTGGTCCGCCAGCGTATGCACCCGCTTGTGATACATGCGCGATACAAAGGCCGTCGCCCCCAGCAAGGCGATCAAACTCAGAAAGCACACCACCAGCACCAATTCGCGGGAAAATCCGCGCGCCCCGCGAACGGAGTTCCCGCTCGTCTTCGGTCGTTCGCCCACAATCTTCCTCATCAAAAAGAATACCTTGCGACTCGGTACAGATGGCGAAACTTTTTGTGGTCAGCGAAAGGCGGGGTGGAGTCGAATCAATTCTGATCGATCAAGCGATGATGAATTGCATACAGCGCCAATTCCAGCCTGTCCGAAACTCCAAGCTTGTCAAAAATATTATGAAGATGATTCTTCACCGTCTGTTCGCTGATAAAAAGTTTTTCGCCGATTTCCCGGTTCCGGAATCCTTGCGCCACCAGCTGCACAATTTCCTTCTCCCGGTCGCTCAATAATGGCTTTTCCCGCCTCTGCCCGGATTCCGCCGATTTCTTGAATGCGTCGATCACTTCCGCGGTCATCCGGTTGTCCAGCCAGATCTCCCCATCCTGCACTTTGCGGATGCTCTTCACCAGCAGGTCGCTGGCCGATTGCTTCAGCACCACTCCTCGAGCTCCCAATCGCATCGCTCGCACCACGTCGCGATCATCCTCCGCCGCCGTCAGCACGATCACCCGCGTCGGGAGCGAATCAAAGTTTACCTCCTCCAGCACTCCCAAACCGTCTTTTTCCGGCATTCGCAAGTCCAGCAACAGGATATCCGGCTTCAGCTTGGAGAGCATTTTGACGCACTCCACCCCGTTGGATGCTTCGCCCACAATTTGGATGTCATCTGCGGCTTCCAGGAGCCGGCGCAGACCATCCCGGAAAATGGCATGGTCGTCCGCTACCAGGATCCGAATCGCCTGTTTTGCTTTAGTCATCTCAACTCAATGGAATATCTATGGTTAGACGCGCCCCGTGGCCCGGATTCGATTCCAGCGTCAGCGTTCCCCCTACGCTCCGTGTCCGTTCCTTGATCGAAATCGGCCCCAGGCGCAAACGATCCAGCTCTTCGCTTGTGTATCGCCCTGAGAAGCTGAATCCCCGTCCGTTGTCGTCCACGACGAGAATCACTTTCGCCTCGTCTTGGCCTAGTTTTACCACGACGTGCCCGGCATTCGCATGCTTTTTTACGTTGTTGAGTGCTTCACGGTAAATCTGGAAAACTTCCCGGCAAACTCTATCCGGTATCCGCAAACTCCGGTCCTCGATGAACAAATCCACGGCCATCCCCGAATCGTTGCGGAATCGTTCCGCGAATCCCAGCATGAGCTCGCGCAGGTCAGCGCTCGCCACGCGCAGCGGCCTCAAATCCGTCACGAATTTCCGCAGCTCTTCGCTCTCTTGCTGCACAGTTTTTTGCAGCCGCGCCAGATCTTCCCCGACGTGGTCGGACTTCGGATCGAACTTCGGGCCGCACTTCTGGCTCAGCACTCCCAACTGAATGATCAAGCTCAGCAACGTCTGGAGTATTCCATCGTGCAGGTCCCTCGAAATCCGGCTACGCTCGGCTTCCACCGCCCGGGCGCGCAAATGCCTCATCAAAAACACATTATCCAGCGGCGGGCCCGCTTGCCGCACAATCTGCTCGAGCCACCGAAGGTCGCTCTCGCGATAGCGCCCCTTCGGATTCGCCAATAGCACTCGCCCCGAAGGCCTGCCGCTCGCTTCGATTGATACGGCCAGCAAGGACCTGGCGCCGAGTTCTTTTTGTGTCGATTCCGGCGGAGGCGTCGCCCGGACCGCGATCCCCGTCCGCCGGTCCCAACCAAACCCCTGCCGGCTGTCAAATTGCCAGCAGAAAGAAGTCTCGAACGCTTCCGAAAGGAACGCTTCCGCCTTCGAAAGCGACAGCGTCTCGGGAGGAGTTGGTTCCGTTTCTCCGGGCCTCACCCTCCAGACAAATAGCCTTTCGACGTCGTCATCCCGGATTGCCAGGCATGCCAGCTCGCTTTCGAACTCCAGCGCTAATTCTCCCAGCATCTGCCGGATGCACTCCGTCAATCCGCGGTCGAATTGAAGCAGCCGCACCAGCTTGTCCAGAAACTGTTGGCGGGTCAGATGCTCTCTTTCCCGCGCTCCCAAAAATCCCGCGCCCAAGCCGGATATCAGCGTTCCTGTCCCCACCGCCACCAGCCGCGTCAAGCTCGGTAACCCGACGGGATGCCATAACGCCTCGTGGAAGACAATGCCGGCCGTGGCGGCGATTAAAAATGCCACCATGGCTCGCGTGTTCCCCCCGGCTCCGATGGCAAAGGTCAGGAAAAGCAGAAGAAACCAGATGGCGGGGACCTGAGGCTTGAGGAAGAAGAATACCCCCGCGGCCAGAAAATCGAGCGGCAACGGTATCCGCACCAGCGCTGTTCCCCAGTATCGCCCGGCGATAGCCGTCGAAATGGAAGCCAGCAGGTAAATCGCCAGCAGCAGAATCCCCGCATGCCGCCCGCCTCCCGGCGTGGCCTCCAACGTAACCACCAGCGCCAACGACACGAGAATCACTCGTGCCAGCGTGATCTGCCGGTCAAGATACAGTCGCTCAGTGATGTCGAGGGACATGGGGCGGACAATCGGACTCAACAAAATTTTAGCAAGCTGCCGGACTCTCGCAATCGCTTGTCCTCTTTTGGTTATGAGCTTTCTCGCGCGCCATTCCTCCTCTCCTCGGGCCAGCCCGCCCATCCTGCGCCTCCTTCCCTTGCCTCTCTTTGCCGGACCTCGCAAAAGTCCACACACTGTTCCGGCCGGTTGACATCGGGTGCATAATCTTCACTAGGTTTTTCTGTGGGGGCGCACGGGATTGAACCAGCGTTATACGCAAAGAGAGGTCGGCCGCATTCTGGGAGTTCAGCCGGGCCGTCTTCTCTATTGGGAACGCCTGCAGCTCGTCCGGCCCCGCGCCCGCTGGGGCCAGCGGTTCTACAGTTTCAGTGACCTGGTGGCTCTTCGAACCGTTCAGGAGTTGACCGAACGCCGCGTCCCGGCCCGCCGCTTGCGCCGCGCCTTAACCTTGCTTGAGCAGGAGCTCGGCGAAGGCTCCGTTCCTCTTCACAAACTCCGAGTGATCGAGCACGGCGGCGAAATCGCCCTTGTCCCCCCCGGCGCGACTCAGCCGTTCGATCCCTTCCGCCGCCAATGGCTGCTGCCTCTTCAATCCCTGCGGGTATCCGCCAAGTTCTGCACGATGACGGGTCATTCCGCCCACGATCTTTTCGAAGCCGCCTTGCGCTGCGAGGAATCCGCCGAGCTTTTGCCGAGCGCCGTTGAATGCTACCGCCAGGTCATCGACCTCGCTCCTACTTGGATCGAGGCGCACATCAACCTCGGCGTCGCCTACTATCAAATGGGCCAACTCGAAGAAGCGCGCGCTGCCTTCCTCTCCGCCGTCCAAATTGACCCCGGCAGCGGCATCTCGCGCTATAACCTCGGCTGCGTCCTCGAAGAAGAAGGCGACATCGACCAGGCCATTGACCACCTACGCCGCGCCGCGGCCATCATGCCCGCCCACGCCGATGTCCATTTCAATCTCGCTCTCGCCTACGAAAAGAAAAATGAGCGCCGCCAGGCTCTCGAACAGTGGCAGCTCTATCTCCGCTTTGCTCCCAATGGCCCCTGGGCCGACCAGGCCCGCTCCCGCGTGCGGAAATACGCCACGCGGCACACCCTTCCCGCCCCGATTCCTTTTCCGCGCAAGGCCGGAAGCGAGTAATCCGGACTCCCGGCGCTTTCGCTTTTTCCGCGCGCTTCAACTCGTCTCGCAAATCTTGGATTCACTCCGCGCGGCCCTGCAGGGCCGTCAACCGCTTCTGCGCCTCTGGCCTCCGTCGCGCACTCTCATCGGCTTTCGCCGCTGCCCTTCCCGCCCGCTAATTTCTGCCGCCCCACTTGGGTCCCGGATGACATTGAATTCCACCTGGCGTAAAATAAATTCTCTTCACCTGTGGTGAGCGTAGCTCAGCCGGTAGAGCATCGGTCTGTGGAACCGAGGGTCGTGGGTTCAAATCCCATCGCTCACCCCAA
>Ga0335072_10000880_pt1 | contig 52484 bp, 72 predicted proteins | sample Lox_Sample_21_FD_206725 | JGI IMG/M metagenome (GOLD analysis project Ga0335072, IMG submission 206725) | Soil microbial communities from Loxahatchee National Wildlife Refuge, Florida, United States - Lox_Sample_2.1 | ecosystem: Environmental > Terrestrial > Soil > Wetlands | place: USA...
GACCAGGTTCCCGCTGGTTGAGAGGCTGTAGCTGACGTCGTCCGCGTAGAAGGTGTATGTTCCGGCAGATTCTGCAGGGGTTGTGTAGGTGCAGGCGCTCGTGGCGCTGCAGAGGTGCGTTCCGAGCGGCATGTCAACAGCGCAGGTGTCGGCGCCGTAGCACGTGGCACTCACAGTTGCCGCGTTTCCGGCGTATATAGAGCTAGGCGTTATGCTGAGCGCCGGGTATGGTATCGTGGTCGTAGTTGTGGTGCTGGAGGGCGCGGTTGTGCTTGTTACGCTTGTTGTGGTAGAGGTCGTTGTCATGAAAGATATCAATATGTTGGAGCTGCTGCCCAGCGACGTTGCGGTGACGGTGACGCTTGCCAGGGACGGGCTCCTTATGAAGCTCTCGGCTATGCCGGCCGTGCTGGTGGTCGCGTACTGCGGCTTTAGCGACGGTATCTGCGAGCTCTCCGAGAAGTTGACGGGCACGCCCCTCACCGGGCTGCCCGCTATCCCAACGGTTGCGTAGAGGGTTATCGTGTTGTTTATGGGCACGCTCGTTGCGCTCGATGTGAGCACAATGATCACGTTTGTGCTGAAGATCTGCTGCGCGTGCGAGCCGAACTGGCCCACATACGTCTCGGTTATCGGCGATGCGCACGACTCGATGGCTGATACGTTGGCGCCGAACGCGCAGTTTGACGCGTTGAGGTACAGCTTGCCGGAAAGGTAGCGGTTGATCGTTATGTTGTTCGACACCGGCAGCCTGCATATCATATCGCCGCCTGCAGGCACATAGCCGGGTATGCACGCGCTGCCTGTGGTGTTGGTACCGTTTATGTTTGCAAATATGACGGGGCTTTCGATCGGGTACTGCTGCGAGTTTGTGAGAAGGAGTATGAGCTTAGCGTTTCCCGTTGTCAGGTTGATGCCAAGGACGGAGTCCTGGCAGGTTATCGGAGTTGTGAAGCTGCAGGTGTTCGATGCCACGAGATACGGGCCTATCAGGTAGAAGTATATGAAGGTGACCGCAAGCGCGATCAGGAGAACCGCCCAGCCGTATGTTATGAGGTATTCGGTTGCGGCCTGGGCCCTCGGCCCTTTTTTGTGGGTGTTTGGGAGATTGTCGTGAAGATCTTCCATCAAACCAACTATATTAAAGATTGGGATGCAAGTATTTAAGGTTTGGGTGCTCCCGCATGGGAAAGGTCACTGCGTTCTTCAGGTTGACAAGGATCGAGCACAGCATCATGCTTGTTTTTGCCGTGATAGCAGCGGAGCTCATAGCGAAGGGGCTTCCTTCCATTCCGATATTGGCGCTCAGCCTCATCACCCCGATATTCATAAGCATGGCGTCGTTTGCGATAAACGACTACTTTGATGTTGAATCAGACAGGCTGAACAAGAGATTCGAAAGGCCGCTGGTGAGCGGGGAGCTGGGAAAGAGCTCGGCATTGGGCATCTCGGTCGTCTGCCTGCTCATTGGAATTGGGGCGAGCGTCTTCATAAACCTGAACGCGTTCGCGATAGCCCTGATATTCGGGATCCTGGCAGTGCTCTATAGCTACAAGCTGAAGGACATGCTGCTGCTTGGCAACCTGTACATAGGCTTGTCGATGGCGATACCGTTCCTGTTCGGCAACTTTGTCGTCTCGCAAAGCATAAACTACGGCATCCTTGTGATACTTTTCATCAGCTTCCTGAGCGGAACGGCCAGGGAGATCCATGGAATGATCAGAGATTACAAGGGCGATTCAAAGGCGAGGAAGAGCAAGAACCTTGTCGCTTACGTGACAAGGGGCAGAGCGGCGCAGATCGCTTTCATACTGTACCTTGAAGCGGTCATATTGAGCGTCTTCCTCTTCTTCTTCGCACATCCATTCAGGTTCAACATCACCTACATCATTCCGATAGGCATTGCTGACGTTATGCTGATGTACACAGCCGTGGCCTGCCTCTTCAGCGACGATAGAAGGACGTACAAGATGATAAGGAACGTGAGCCTGGCGGCAATGGGCATAGCCATCTTGGGATATCTTCTTGCGCCGCTGCTCAGTATTACAATATAATCAGAAGGCCTCCTGCTTCATCGGCCTTGACTCGACCTTTGCCTCAAACTCATCCATCTTGTGGTTGAACTCCTGGTAGCTCTTTATGTCCCCCCTTATCATGAGGATCTCCCTTGCTAGAAGGAAGTAGAGGAACGCGAGCGACTTCCTGCCGCGGTTGTTCGAAGGTATGATCAGGTCGATGAACTTTGTTGAATTGTCCGTGTCGCTGAGCGCGACTATTGGCATGTTCATCTTGCTCGCCTCGTTGACAGCCTGCTTCTCGTTCCTTGAGTCACTTATAACGATCAGCTTCGGCTCCATGAAGTCCTCCCTGTTTGGGTTTGTGAATATCCCTGGTGTAACACGTCCTTTCATGAACCTTGCGCCTATCAGCTCGGCGAACTTCTCAGCAGCGACTATCGCGTATATCCTAGATGCGGTAACAACAACGTCCTTCGGGCTGTACGCCGCAATCAGGCTGGCGGCGACCCTGACCCTCGTGTCAATCGTCTTGAGGTCTAGAAGGTAGAGGCCGTCGTCCCTCACCTTGTAGACGAACTTCTTCATTCCCGGGCTCCTCATCTTCGTGGCGATGTGGATGCCCGCCTCTAGGTAATCGTTCTGGTTTGCCAATAATTGCTCTTCATCTGACATTTATTCACTGCTCTTTAGCCGTCTAGAGATTGAAAGCTCTAGTGCGCTCTGAGAAAATTCCACATCGTCAGTCGGACCCGCTCTTACAAAGTCGTGATATAATTTACCCCTTACGCTAAATTTTAATGCGAGTGTTTTTCCTAGATCCAATTCTACTGAAAATCCTGATGTACTTGCATCTTCACCGCTAACTAATTTGGCCCTTCTGCCCTCTACTTCTAAATAAGTATGTCCTAATCTGAGTAACTGTCTTGTTTTGGTTTGCGTTCTTTCCATTTAAACACCGGTGGGGCCGCCGAGATTTTCAGTTTCCTTTTGAACTCGGGTCGCTACCACCCCAAGGTAGAAGCCTACCAAGCTAGCAGACGGCCCCCACATTATTCTATAATCGTTCCTTTTATTGCTTGCCATCATTTCTTGCCCATCTTGATTAGTTCGTCTATCAGGTCTACGTTGCTTATGAACATCCTCCTGCAGCAGTACCTCTTTACTCCAAGGTCGTCCAGCACCGCGCCGGCGTCCTCCTTGCCCTTGTTTACGCGTCTGTCGTATTCGTCCCACTTGTCGGCTACCACGGCTCCGCAACTGAAGCATCTTACAGGCATCATCATGTTATCATCTATATGAAGTCTGGAACCTTGCCCTTGCCTTCGGGCCCCTGAATTTCTTCGGCTCCGTCCTTCTATAATCGTCAACGAGCAGTGATCTGTCGTATCTCATGTACTCCTTCCTTATCGTGTCTGTCTCCGAGAATTTTGATATCGCCTTCGCTATCGCGCTCCTTATCGCCTGCGACTGTCCGCTCGACCCCCCTCCCTTCACGTTTATCTCGATCTCGAGCCTGCCGGCGAGCTCCTTTGTTATGCTAGACAGCTTGACGGGCTCCTGGACCGCGTCCTTGTAGACGCTGTGCTCCATCGCGCTGACGTCATGGCCGTTTATCCTTATCCGACCGCTGCCGGCCTTGGCCGATGCGCGCGCTATCGCGCTCTTCCTCCTGCTCTTTACAAGTATGATCTTCTCGGCCTTCTTCGCAACCCTCTTCCTCGGCGCGGCCGCCCTTTTCTGCCTCTGCGCCTTCGGCTGCTCTGCCTGCACTGCGGGCTGCGCAGGCTTCTGCGCCTCAACCATCTGCGTTACGGTTCCTTCCATGATTTCATCTGTTTGCATTGTATCCAAGGAGCTTGGAGAGCTCCCCGATCGTAATATAACCTACATATATGTCTTTGGGATTTTTAGACTCTATCTCTATCGGCTTGATCTTTGCGAATTCGTCCGGCGTGCCTATGTAGACCTTGAGGCGCCTGAATGCCTCCTTTCCGCTCGGCTTCCTGTACGGCAGCATCCCCCTTATTATCCTCTTCACAAGAAGGTCCGACCTTCTAGACCAGTATGGAGAGTGCTCCGGGTTCTCCTTCTCCTTGAGGTTGACCCTTATCTTGTACCTTTCGAGTATGACCTTCTTGCTTCCCGTTATTATCGCCTTCTCCGAGTTGACGACCACGGCGTTGTTGCCTGACAGGACGCTCTTTGCGACTGTGCTTGCGAGCCTGCCAAGTATCTTGTCGGTCGCATCGAACACAATCGTCTTCCCTTCCATCGTATCACTTGAGTATCGTTACCTTCTTCTGCGCTATCATCTCCTTCAACGCAAGTACCTTGCAGCCTGCCATGTGCAGCTGCTCCATCGCGCTCTTTGAGTACTCCAGAGCTGTGATGTTGATTTTGTGGTCCATCGCTCCAACAGAGAGCACCTTTCCGGGTACGATCACGTTGTCGCCTTCCTTAGAGTACTTGTTTATCTTGTAGATGTTTACGCTCACCCTCTTCCTTGCCGGTACGGAGAGCAGCTCGTGCACCCTCATCCAGAGTTTTGTCTTCTTGGAATCGGAGCCCTTGCTAAGAAGATCGAGCCACTCGATCACATCGTTCCTCTCTGCGTGTATCTTCATGCAATCACATATTTGCGGAGGTAGGGATTTGAACCCTAGCACTCCTAAGAGACTGACACCTCAAGCCAGCGCATTTGACCAAGCTCTGCCACCTCCGCTTAACGCTTCTTGTTGGAAGAGAGCTCGTGTAGCTGCTCTTCTATGACCTCGAAAGCCTTATTAATTATTTGCCTTGGCGGCATCTGGCCAAAAGACTCAACGTAAAATTCAAACGTACCTTCAGCGGTCTGGTCGTACGTGACTATGCCAGGCTGGAACTTCGAGTGGTTGTTCCCCTCCCCTATCCTGGCCTTGCCCTCTATCCTGACGTGCTGCTCGTCTCCGAGCTTTATTATTGGAATGTTCTCGTTTGCGACGCAGACGTCCTTGTCTGCGGACTCCAGGCTCTTTGAATAGACGGTCTTGGGGCCTGTCTCGTCGAGCGTGAAGAGGACCTCGTCCTTTTCCGTGTATCCCTTTGACGGGGTTGTTATAGGCACAAGGCCTATCCTGTGCGCTATATATTCATCAAAGATGGCGCTCGAGTTTTCGTAGAAGGTGATCTTGTCTATGGCGAAGGTGGGAACGCTGCTTATCGCTACCCTCCTTATCGCGTTGGCGTACGTGTTTGTCGAATCCTTCAAGACAAACCTGAAAACGTTGCCTTTGTCTTCTAGAATTTCAATTTTCATGTTGCTCACTGAGACTGCAAAACCGATGACAATTAGCTATCAATTATATACGAGAATATTTATAAATGTATGGCAGTCTTGCGAGAATGGCACGCCTTCTATCAATCAAGGTTATAAATTTTGGGTGCGAAGAGCCCTTGTGATGCTTTGACATTTGAGAACCTTTTCTTCAAGGACCTGCACGCGAACGACTTCGCGAAGCAGCAGTATGTGAGGGCCTTCAAGAAGCGCCCCCACCTCTCCAAGATCAAGCTCGACTCGTACTCCAACTGCACGTACCTCAAGGCTGGCGAGGTCTTTGAATCGAAGGCCTACAACGAGCTTGAGAGGAGGTATGTCTCTGCCCTCTCTTTGACATACGACCTATTCGTGAGCATCTATGACGTCAACACGAGGAGCACCGCTGCCGCAAGGTTCGTGAACTTTGACAGGACGGTTCAGCATTACTTTGAGGGCTTTGTAAAGTCGCTAAGGAGGCCGGCACTTGAGGTCAGGGTAATGGGCATGCAGGACAACCAGCAGGTCTCAACGCTCTACGGGCTCGCAGACATGATTGCGCAGCACCGCCTCGAGGTTTTCGAGGTGGACCTCTTCGGGAAGAACACAAGGCACATAGCGATCGACATGGCCACAGGAATGAGCTTCAATGTCCTTGTGGAAGACCGGATATACAAGCCTGGAGAGCTGGAGAACAAGATGACGATGGAGCAGTTCGAGAAGGGGCTCAAGGCCTGATGCGGTTTTTCTTTGACTGCGGAAGGGGCGCCTGCTTAAAGGTGAGATAGAAGCCGTATGCCAGGAAGAGTATCCCTATGAAGTCGGTGAAGGGCAGCACCCACGGCTGCGCGAGGGCCGAGAGCGTGCCGCCGACCGCCGGGATCACCGCCCCGAAGGTTATCATCAGCGCGTATAGTTTCCACGTCCTTATGTAGGTATAGGCCGCCCCGCCTGCAAACGTTACAAGGGCCGGTATGTTTATTATTATTGCAATTATGCCTATCGCCGCTCCGGGAAGCGCCTGCCCTCCGACCACTATCTGCGCAAGCTCCGTTTGATTCACATGAACTACCGCAAGCGCATACGCGAGGGCAACGAGCGCGACTATGTTGAACAACACATAGAGCTTGAATACGAGCCTGTGCCTTGTTATGAGGCCGAGGGTGCCAGCGCCGAGGAATCCTGCGAGCGCCATGGCTGAGAAGAAATAGAGAAGGTACATCCAGACGGGCCATCCCAGCTGCAGGGAGTATGCCTGGGTAAAGGCGGTTATCGCCCAGAAGAGCATGCCTATGCCCCAGAGGAGCTGGTAGGAGCGCCTCTTCATAATGTATTTCTGGAAGAGCACTATGGTGATCGCTGCTGCGATGAAGCCGACTATCAGCTCCAGGATAAATTCGAAGAACTGCTGAATCATGAGGTTTATTCGCTTGCATAAATTTAAAAGCTTTGGTCGCCTTGAGCCGGATAAAAGCTGCTCGTAACATGGTATTTATACTTTGATTCGGTAGTCTATGCGGGTGTGAAAATGGCGGAAAAAATAGGGATGATGTGCTCTTGCGGAATGGAGATGAAGGCACCGAAGGAGCAGGAGGCTGCGCTGATCGCAGCGATAAAGTTCCACGGAAAGACGAGCCACAACATGGACGCGATCAAGGACGATGACGTAAGGAAGATGCTGAAGCCCATGAAGTAAGTTCATCTTTTCCGTTCAGCGCTTCGATTTCTTTCTGGTAGATTCAGATGTAGCCGTGCGTCCGAAGACCCCCCATTGTACATACTCTTCTGGGGCAAAGCGCCTGGCTATTTCGACATGTTTTCTCGCCTCTGCGATTTCGGTATCGGCCCTATCTCTTCTCAACTGTTCCGCTATCTTCGGTATCCCCTCTTTCAAATCTGTCCTTAGCTTTTCGAATAACTTAGCTGCATCATTTTGATGCATGGTGGTTGTCAATGTGGTAAGTTGTTCCAACTGCCTATCGATCAAAATAAGCCTATCGGTTAGGGTCTTTGCCAGTCCGCTGCTCGTTCCGGGTGGAAACAGAGACGGGTCCACCAGGAAAGTTTCTGGGCCACCGTTTGGTTTCCTGCGTAATCCTAGAGCGAGAAGGTTGTCGCTTATAATTTTGCGGCTCACTTTAAGCCTTCTTGCAACATCCTCACCCGAGGGATTAAGAAACGCCTCTAAAACAGCATCCGGAGGTATCACTCTCTGTCTGCCAGGTTTACCCTTTTCTTTATCTTCCGGAAGAATTTCGGTACGCGGTTCTTGCGGGGCTGCAGATCTTGAAGGTAGATTCGCCGGACTCCTTGCCCTTTCGTGGCTTTCTTTTGTTTCTTTTTCCTTTTGTTCTTTTTCTATCTTTTGAATTATCTCCCGTCTTTCAAGTCTCGCAAGTGGTATCTCTTTAGGAACGTCGTGCCTTTCGAGCCACTGCCGCACGTTTTGGGCAGTGCATTCTAATTCCATAGCCATATCCTTTAGTGTATCATATCTGATATAGGCTTTCTTGACCTTAGGCCAGGTCAGACCCACAGCTGCATGATCTCCCGGGTGTCTTTCTTTTTTTGCTTCAACTTCTGCGGCTTTTGCTTTCGTTTCTTTTTTACTCTTAGATGCGCCCTCTACCTGCTCTCTTTCAGGCCTTCTTTCTTCTGCTATTTGGCGCACAACGCTTGCTGGAGGTTCGAAAACGGGAAGTGGTGCCCTACGTGGACGTGATGGAGGCTCTGCATGTGACGCTTCGGGAGTTCGTTCACCAATAAGTGCAGCATATGCATACTGATCTAGGCCTGCTCTTACATTCAGGAAACGCGCATCGGCATTAAGACTCTTATCATAATATTTCTCTTCGTGTATTAGACCGAGATTTTTAGCATTTTCAACCATGCGTGTTGCTCGCTCTTCACTTTTGCCTGAGCTTATAATTTCATTTATTAGTTCTCCCTGTCCTACACGCTGCTGCCTTCTAATGTGGTTATAAACTCGGAGAATTACTTCTGATTCTTCAGGAGTATAACCCGCAATACTTGTCCCTATAAGAGGTGATATTCCTAACGGGTCATTTTCAATACTACTTCTATGACCGTTCATAGGCCGTGCGCTTCCAGACACCACTTATTACCCCCTTGGCATTACTTGTCTGATAGTAATATTTATACCTATCTGGAACCCTTCTAACTTTCAAGAGTTCAGGGCTTTAGGTAAACAGAGAATATGTCTGTGTACTCTGGACCTTCATGAGTAAGCAGACTCCCCTTCAGCTTTATCTCCCTGCATTTGAAGCTTCCGATAGAGTCTTCTGAATGTGCTGCAACAAATCCGTCTATGTATGAAATGTCGCTGGGGCTTGGCCTGTGCACCCTTGCTATTGTCGTGTGGGGGAAGAACTTCCTCTCTTCCAGTTTTATGTGAAGGCCTGAAAGCTCTTCGCTTATCATCCTGTGTATTTTTTCCAAATCCTTGCTTCCGTCGCCCACCCCGGCAAATATCACATTTGGGTTCCTTCTCGAGAAGGTACCTGCCCCGTTGATTGATATCTCAAATTCCTTGTATCTGATTTTTGATAACGCGTCGGATACCTCGCTCACCTCCTGGCCACCCAGATTGCCGAGAAACAGCAATGTGATGTGCATCTGCGACTCGCTTACTGGCCTTGCGGATCCGCACTCCAGCTCTGCCGCAAGCTTTGCAATCTCCTTTTTGACCTTCTCCGGTATCTCCACCGCTATGAAGGCCCTCGTGCCACCCTCCATGCAACCAGTTATACAATTCGCCATGAGAAAGCTTTTTAATCTGATGGCCACAAATGCTATGTGCAGACCAAATATGTGGTAATCCTCGGTTCCCTTCTGAGCGGGTTGGGAAAGGGAGGGGTCACCGCCTCTATATTGAAGATGCTCAGCTTCTACGGCTACAATGCTCTTCCTGTGAAATTCGACGGCTATCTCAACTATGACTGCGGGACGATGAACCCCTACAGGCACGGCGAGGTCTTTGTTCTTGACGACAAAAGCGAGGTCGACATGGATTTCGGAATGTATGAAAGGTTCTCAAATCGCGACCTTAACGGAAACCTTTCGATAACTGGAGGAAAGCTCTTCAGCAGGGTCATTGCGAAGGAGCGCAAGGGAGATTACCTTGGCGAGGACGTTCAGATCATACCGCATCTCACAAACGAGATACTGGAAAGCATAAAGAAGATCTCCAGGAGCGAAAAGCCCGATGTGCTGGTCATAGAGGTTGGAGGAACCGTTGGAGACATTGAAAACAGCTATTTCATAGAGGCGATGCGCCAGCTTGCGTTCAACGAGCAGGTAGTCTTCATAAACCTCACATATGTGCCGAAGATCGATGTTGTCGGTGAGCAGAAAACAAAGCCTGCGCAGATCGGAGTGAGGTCTCTGATGCAGCTGGGAATACAGCCGCGCTTCATAATATGCAGGAGCACAGAGCCGCTAAATGAAAAGGTGAAGGAGAAGCTCGCGCTTTTCGGCAGCGTTAGCAAAGAGCGCATAATAGACGACTCGGACAAGGGCACTGTCTACAACCTTCCCGGCCATTTCATGTCCCAGAATTTCGACAGGATGCTGATAAGCGACCTTGGATTGAATAAAAGAAAGATAAACAAAAACGCGCTCAACAGGTGGAAAGAGGCCGTGAACAAGATATCGGCCCATAAGAAAACGGTAAACATCGGCATGGTTGGGAAGTATACAGACCTCAAGGATTCGTATGTGAGCGTGAAGGAGGCGCTCGTGCATGCGGCAGCGCACAACGGCATCGGAGTGAACATAAAGTGGATAGAGTCTACAGACCTTGACAATGGGGACACCAGCAAGCTTGAAGGGGTAGACGGCATACTTGTGCCTGGAGGCTTCGGTACCAGGGGTACGGAGGGAATGATAAACGCGGCGAAGTTCGCACGCGAGAACAGGGTACCGTATCTGGGCCTCTGCTACGGGATGCAGATGATGGTGATAGATTTTGCAAGGAACGTCTGCGGATTGCAGGGAGCTACATCCCTTGAGATGAACCCGAAGACCAGCCATCCGGTCATAAACTTGATGGAAACTCAGAGAGACATACTAGAAAAGGGAGGGACGATGAGGCTGGGGGCTTGGACCGTAAGGTTGAAGAAGGGTACACAGGCGTACAAGGCATACGGCGGCGGAACCGCAAGCGAGAGGCACAGGCACAGGTACGAGGTTAACAACCGTTACAGAGATGTTCTTGAAAAGAATGGAATGGTGATAAGCGGCACCACGCCCAACGACCATATTGTCGAAATAGTAGAATGGAAAGACTCGTTTGGGATCGGAACCCAGGCCCATCCAGAACTTAAATCAAGACTCGAGAGACCTGCACCCCTCTTCGTCGCATTCCTTGAAAGCGCTAGCGCATGAATATCGACGTGTAGCCGAGCAGCGCCCCGACCACAGCCCCGAGCGCCGGTATGCCGGACATCATTGATCTTATTCTCTTTATGTCATCCCTGTCTATTCCCCTGAGCAGCGAGAGCGCGGCTGGGTAGATCAGTATAAGGGCTATCGCGGCCATTATGAGCAGCGGTATGTAGTTGTTGCCGAAGAGGAAGATGAGAGGTATGACCAGAAAGATGGCCACCGCGTTAGCTGCGAGTATCCTGTAAAGTTTCATGAAATCGAAGCCCAGCTTGAAGAGAGCCGCCCCCCTCCTTATGAACAATACGTTCGTTATCACAGGGGTTATTATGAAGAACAAAACAACGTAGCCTATTCCCTTGAAGAGCGGGATCAGCGCAGCCAGCAGCACCAGCTGCGCCACGCTTATGATTACGTTGTACTTCAGCACGTCCTTCACCTTGTTGGCGCTTATCAGGAGCGTGCTGGCATATCCGCCGGCTATCCCGATCAGGGAGCCGATCGCCATTATGGCAATATAGAGGGGCGCGGCGGCGTAGACGGCGCTGAATGCTACATATGAAAATGGCATCGCAAGCACCGCTATGTAGAGCAGCACTGGCGCAAGCAGTATGAACGAGTAGTATATTGTGTGGTTGTAGAACCTGCTTATCTGCGGCCTCATCTTCTTGCTTGCCAGAGTTGTAGAATACATTGAGAGCAGCGAGACGCTTATCGACCCTGCGACTATGTCTATCAGGGAGTTTATCTTCGATGCGACCCCCAAGTTCCCTATTATCACTGTGGTGGCGAAGGCGCCGAGGACTATGTACGCCAGGTTGCTCACCAGGGTCGAAAGTCCGCTGGACGCTGCGAGCGGCAGCGAGAAGGAGAATATCTTCTTTATCGACGATATTGTCGGCCTCACAAGGATCCTCAGCCTGTTCTTCGTGTATATCAGGTATATCGAATAAAGGAATGCCACCAGGTATCCGACGATCATGCCTATTATCGGGCCTGCGGGGCCGAGCCCCAGTACCACCAACCCGACGCCGATGGACGCCTGCAGCGCTGCCTGTATTGTGTTGATCGCTGCGATGCTTCCGCCCTTGTAGAAGCCGAGCAGCGCAGAGTACGACGCAGAGTAGAGTATTGATGCGAGTATGGTCAGCGACGCCAGCTCCAATATGTGTGTGTAGGAGCTGCTGTGCAGAACATATGACGCGATTATGCCGCTGAACGCGAATGCGAGCCCTGTGAGGACGAGCGCGGCTATTATGCTCACAAAGAACGAGTTTGAGAGGAGGTTCTCCAGCGCCGGCTTGTCCTTGTTGTAGATGTGCTCTGGTATGAACTTGTTTAGCGCCTGGTTTACGCCGAGGTTGCCAACCGCCCCGAAGAACCCTGCAACTGCGATCGCCAGCGTGTATATTCCATATCCTGACGGCCCCAGCAGCCTGGCCACGACTATGAACGACAGCCCCAGGAATATTATAGAGGAGAACTTTCCGATCAGGACGAAGCTGGCCGTGTGGGCGGTCTTCGCCCCGAGCTCGTGGCTCTCGGATTTCAACGACTTGCTTCGCTCCATTGGAACACTTTTAGACAATTATTTGAAGGTTTGGCATATATATGAGTTCTGTTGGCCACGCACAGAGGTGCGGGATTTGTATTGGAGGCAACCGAAAGGGATATAAAGGTTTTTATGCTGTTCGAACCCTAATCTATTGGTGTAATAGGGGGTCTGCTTGGCTGAACGTTTGCTCGTACTTGCAGTCGACATAGACAACGACCTTTATAGAAAGGCGAGGATAGCCGGGCCGGTTCTTGGAAGGGAGGCGATACTCAAGGCCGCGGCGAAGCTTGCAGTCGCCGACCCTCAGGATACAGACGCAAACACGATGTTCGAGGCCGTCAGGAAGGCCGACGAGCTGAAGAAGAAGGGCTACTCGGTGTCTGTGGCAACGGTTACCGGGGCGGAGAAGGAGGGCTACATAGCCGACTCTGCGGTCTCCAGGCAGATAGACGTTGTGATAGACAGGTTCAAGCCGGACGCGTGCGTGCTTGTTACAGATGGCATGAGCGACATGCGGGTCCTTCCAATTCTGAAGACAAGGATAAACGTAAACAGCGTAGACATTGTGAGGATGAAGCAGGCCGCAGAGATAGAGGGCGCCTACTTCACGGTATTCGAGAAGCTCAAGGAGCCCCACTATGCCAAGATCGTATTCGGCATACCTGCGGTGCTCCTTCTCTTCTTCGCGATAAGCTACTACTTCAAGATAGGCTGGCAGATCCCAGCCATACTTGTCGGCATCTATCTGCTCGCCAAGGGCTTCGGTGTTGAGGACGCTCTGGTCAGCTCATTCAAGGGGCTGGGCTTCAGCATAGAGCGGCTGAGCTTCGTCTTCTACGCAAGCTCGATAATATTCTTCGTGCTAAGCCTCGTCATAGGCTACGGCGCATACTCCAGCGCGCTGGCCACGACGAACAACCCAATACTTCTCGTATCATACGGGATAGAGGGATTCCTCCTTCTCTTCCCGGTGAGCCTTGTGCTCTACCTTGTCGGCAGGGTCCTCGACTTCGAGAACAAGCGCATGCGCTACCGCGCGATAACCAACGGGACCTACACTGGATACGGCCTGATTGCCATAGCCCTGGTCTACTTCACAACCGCGTGGCTTATCGGGCAGATCTACTTCTGGCAGTTCCTCCTCTTCAGCACGATCTCCATAGTATTCGGATACCTTGTGGCAAGGCTCAGCACCGCCCTTAGGAGCAGGGCGATAAGGAGGGCGCGCATGAAGGACAAGCAGGTGATAAACGACATAGGCGCATACATCGGCAAGGTTGCGGCTGTCGATTCCAAGAGGGGCATAATGATGGTGAAGACAGACTACGGCAACACCATACGATACGAGATAGATAGGGTGACGAACGTCTCCGACAGGATAATAGTGAAGTAGCTCCTCCTCAAAAGCGCGTTTGACGTCATCAATAAAGAAAGGTTTAAATATGCCCAATTATAATAATAAGAATATCGTCCTCCACGAGCTTATAGGCTTGCGCGTCGAGGTGATAAAGAGCCAGGACAGATCCAGAAAAGGAATAAGGGGGAGCGTGGTCGACGAGACCAAGAACACCCTTGTTGTTGAGACTTCTTCTGGGAAAAAGATTGTGCCGAAGTTGGCATCAACCTTTAAATTTGTTTACGGCAAAGGTAAGTTCACAGTCGAAGGCCGGGAGATAAACTTCAGGCCTTACGAACGCCTCGAGAAGAGTTTTAAATTCTACAAAAAGAGGCGCGCTTGAAGAGAGCACACTTAGGATAAGGATTCGAAGATGATCGTTTGGAATGCAAAGACCCAAAGTGCCCGACACACGGGCAATTGAAGACGCACGGATACCAGATCGAGGGAGTGGTGGTCAGCGACAAGGCGGCCAAGACGGTAATCATAGAGAAGGAGTACACAACATTTTTGAAGAAGTACGAGAGGTCGCTAAGGAACACCTCGAGAATCCCGGCATACAATCCGGAGTGCCTGTCGGCGAAGACCGGGGATACAGTGCTGATTGCAGGTACAAGAAGGCTGAGCAAGACAAAGTCGTTCGTCGTGATTAAGATTTTGAACAGGTCATCCAAATGAAGAGCGTCTCGTCAAAGATATCAAAGTCGCTAATCCCTAGCTCCGTGCTGACATGCGCGGACAACAGCGGCGCAAAGACGCTGATGATAATAAACAAGATAGGAAAGGCTGGGAAGAAGGGGAGGCTCGCGGCGACCGGAATAGGTGACATAGTTATGGCGAGCGTCAAGAGCGGGAGCCCCCAGTACCTGAAGAAGAAGGTGCGCGTCGTGATAATAAGGCAGAAGCAGCCGATGAGGCGCGCCAACGGGATGCGCGTCAGGTTCGAGGACAACGCCGGAATACTTATAACAGAAAGCAACCTGCCGGTAGGCACGGAGGTGAAGGGCGCAATGGCCAGGGAGGTGGTCGAGCGCTACATAAAGCTTGCAGGGATAGCCTCGAGGGTGGTCTGATGCAGAGCAGCAAACCGCGAAGCCAGAGATACTTCAGGTTCAACGCACCCATGCATGTCAGGCAGCACTTCGTCCACGCCCACCTTGACAAGTCACTAAGGGACAAGATGCCGGTCAAGAGGAGGGCGATACAGCTCGTCAAGGGCGACACAGTCAAGGTGATGAGCGGGTCGAAGAGGGGCACGTCCGGCAAGGTAATAAGCGTCAGCCTAAGGACCGGCAAGATACTCATCGATTCGCTGAAGAGGAAGAACGCGAAGGGCAAGGAGCTCAACACCCCGATAAGCAGCTCGAACGTCTACATAACAGATTTGAATTTATCAGACAAGATAAGGGCCGCTGCGCTGAAGATGAAGGCCCAGCCAAAGGAAAAGGAGGAGCAAAAGCCGAAAGCAGAGGCGAAGGCCCCAGAAGAGAAGAAGAGCGAAGTGAAATGATATGGGAAACAAAGGAAACAACCGTCACGTAAAAAGCCTCGCTGCGCCAAAGTACGCGGCAGTCCACAGGAAGGAGCTCGTCTACATGATGAAGCCTGCTGCGGGAAGGCACACGCTGCAGAGCAGCATATCGCTTCTCGCATTCACAAGAAAGGCGGGGATAGCCACAACGGGCAGGGAGGCAATGAGCACGATAAAGAAGAAGGGGATACTGGTCAACGGGAGGCACGTCAGCAAGCCGAAATACCCGATAGGCCTGAACGACGTAGTCGAGGTGGTGCCCGCAAAGTCTTTCTACAAGATCGGGATAGACGAGAGGGGGCACGTCTCGCTGGACAAGCTTGATGGAAGGTCCCACGACGAGAGGCTCTGCAAGATCGTCCAGAAGTACAAGGGAAGGAAGGGCGCGCTGATGATGAGGCTGCATGACGGAACGGTGATGAAGGCCGCGCAAGGCGCAGGGGTAAACGACTCTGTCGTCCTGGACGGCTCAAATTCAGTGAAGAGGGTTGTGAAGCTCAAGGACGGTGGGAGGTGCACGGTTGTCGCTGGGGTGCACACCGGCAGCTCCGGAACCATAAAGCAGGTGAAGGAGGGGACATCGAACGTCAGATCCTCGCTCACGATAGAGCAGGATGGAAAGGAGTTCGATACTCTGGTAAGAAATGTGATGGCGGTTGAGTAAAATGGATTCAAACAAGATGCAGGATGTCATGGTGAGCAAGCTCGTGATAAACATAGGCACCGGCAACGAGGAGAAGCGCGCCGAGCCTGCGAAGCGCCTTCTTGAACTGATAACAGGGAAGAAACCAGCAGAAGAGATATCAAAGAGGAGGGCGCCAGCGTTCAAGATAACAAAAGGTCAGATAATAGGCGCATATGTGACGATAAGAGGTCCGGAGAAGGCGGACCTGCTCAAGAGGCTACTTGACGCGGCCGACAACAAGGTAAAGGAATCTGGCATAACCCCGAACTCGCTGAGCTTCGGGATAAAAGAGTATATAGACATTCGCGGCATAAAGTATGATCCTGCGATAGGAATGCTTGGAATGAACGTGAACGTCGCCTTCAGGAGGAAGGGGGCGCGCGTAATGACAAGGAAGCGCATGGCGTCAAGAATACCGAAGAGGCATTCGATGGTGAGCCGCGAGCTGATAAAGGATTATGTGAAGAAGGAGTTCGGTGCGGAGGTAGTGTGATATTCATGCAGATAAAAATGGAGGACCGTTTCAAGGGAAGGGGCACAAGGAAGTGCAGCGTCTGCGGAAACTCGCGCGCGCTGATCCGCTCCCACAACCTGCATGTCTGCAGGAGGTGCTTCAGGGAGATGGCCACCGGCCTCGGCTTCAAGAAATACGGATGATCACATGGATAGATTTTCGGACGCAATAAACACGATAAAGACGAATGAGAGGATAGGCAAGATGGAGTGCGTGCTGGACTCGACGAAGCTCATCAAGGCGGTTCTCGAGGTAATGAAGAGAGAGTCCTACATAAAGGACTACGAGGAGTACAAGGAGAGGCACGTCAGCAAGCTCAAGGTGCTGCTCTCAAACAAGATAAACGGCATAGGGGTCGTGAAGCCGCGCTACTCGGTGAGCAAGGGCGACATACAGAAATACGAATCAAGGTACATACCGAGCAGGGACTTCGGAATACTGATAATCTCGACTTCAAAGGGCATAATGACAAACAAGCAGGCGAAGGAGATGAATGCGGGCGGAAGGATACTCGCGTACGTGTATTAGTGAGCAGATGATAGAGCTGAAAATACCTGAAGGGATAAGCGTGAACGTAAGCGGGGACGTGGTCTCCGTAAAGGGCAGCCTTGGCGAAAACAAGAGGCGCTTCAACAGCTCCCTTCTTACAGTGAACGTCTCTTCGGGGAAGATAACCATCGCCTCCACGGAGACCAAGGCGCTTGCGAAGAAGGCTGGCATATCGGAGAAGTCGTTTGCAAAGGAGCTGTCCAACGACATGGCCGGCGCGGCAAAGCACTTTGAGATAAAGATGCAGAGCATACACGCCCACTTTCCGCTCACTGCAGAGGTGAAGGGCAACGTCCTGCTCATCAAGAACATGATCGGAGAGAGGGCCGCGAGGGAGGCCGCGATAGTCGGGAGCACAAAGATCGAGATAAAGGGCCAGAACATCAGGGTCTACGGGATATCGCTTGACAATGTATCACAGACGGCTGCCAACATAAGAAAGGCGAGCAAGATAAGGAGAAAGGACGAGAGGATATTCCAAGACGGGATATACTACGCATTGGAGGAATGATGATCATGCAGAAGAAGAGCCATCCAAAATTCAATATTCCAAACTATGGGGCAAAGAGCAGGAAGAGGGTCCCCGAGAGGTGGAGGAAGCAGCGCGGAATAGACAACAAGAAGAGGATAAAGAAGGACTTCATGGGAGCGACCCCTGGAATAGGATACGCCAACCCGAAGAGCCTGCGCCATGTAAGGGCATCTGGAAGGAGGCTTACGGTCGTGCACAACCTGAACGAGCTTAGGGCGATGACCCCGGAAGCGAGAAAGATGTACGATGTGGCGATTGCGCATGATGTCTCAAAGAGGAAGAGGATTGAGATAATAAAGGCGGCCGCAGAGACGGGAGTTCAGATAGTAAACAGGGGAGTCATATGAGCATTCAACTTACAAGAAGGATAGCGGCGAGGCAGCTCCGCAGGGGCGAGAGCAAGGTGAGGATAAAGACCGCATCGGTCGAGGACGCCAAGAAGGCGATGACGACGGACGACGTGCGCGTGATGATAAAGGAGGGGAAGATCTACGCGATACCGGAGAAGCACAACGTCAGCCGGAGGGCGAAGAGCGCGAGGGCAAAGAAGATGAAGGGAAGGAGGAGCGGGTCCGGAAGCAGGCGCGGCACTACAAAGGCGAGGATGAGCGTTGACTACAAGAAGAGGGTGAGGGGGCAGAGGCGCGTCCTCAAGATCTTGAAGAAGGACAAGGTAATTGACAACGAGACATTCAAGAGGTTTTACCTCCTTGTGAAGGGGGGAACATTCGAGAGCAAGGGCTCCCTCATAAGCCACATGAAAGGCAACGGAGTGAAGCTTGAGGAGGAGCAGGAAAAGAAATTGAGGCACGCATGATCATGCACAGGTTCATAAAAGCTAGAAGGAGGAAGGCGGTGACGAACTACAAGAGGAGGATAGCGCTGCTCAAGGGCGGGCTGCCCCGCATTGTGGTCAGGAAGAGCAACAGGAACGTCATAGTGCAGGCAATCTCGTACACGGCCAAGGGGGACTCTGTCATCGCATCGGCAGATTCAAGAGAGCTGAAGAAGCTCGGCTGGCCTGCGCGCGCGAACGTGCCGACTGCGTACCTGACAGGGCTGCTGCTCGCCAAGAAGGGAAAGGGCTCTGTCAAGGGGGAGGCGGTCCTTGACATAGGATTGTACAAGCCAGTCAAGTCATCGGTCATATTCGCTGGCGCCAGGGGCGCGGCTGACGGCGGAATAAAGCTGCTCAACAGCATAGAGGTTGACAGCAAGAGGCTTTCCGGAGGCCACATATCGGAGTATGCGAGGCTCGCGAAGGGGAAGGGCGCCCAGTTCTCCGGCTATGCAAAGGAGAAGGTTGATGTTTCAAAGCTCAGCGACATGTTCGAGAGCGTGAAAAAGAAGATATTGGAGTGATTTGTTGGAAAGACGCAGATACGAGGTTGAAGAGAAGAGGTTCGATCCCAACGCATGGGAGCCGAGGACAGAGATAGGCAAGCGCGTAAAGAGCCGCGAGATAACCTCGATAGAGCAGATCTTCCATGAGGGGAAGCACATAGAAGAGACTGAGATAATAGACATGCTCATACCCGACCTGAAGAACGAGGTCATAGAGATAGCCAGCACGCAGAGGATGACAAAGAACAACAGGAAGATGAAGTTCAGGGTCACAGCGATAGTAGGCGACGGCAAGGGGCACGTCGGAGTCGGCAGCGGGAAGGAGGCTGAGGTCAAGGCAGCCATCGACAGGGCGATAAAGGGAGCGAAGTTCAACATAATTCCGATAATATTCGGGTGCGGATCGTGGCAGTGCCTGTGTGGAACGCCGCACAGCATACCGATAATAGTGAAGGGCAAGTGCGGCAGCGTCGAGGTGATACTGAAGCCCGCGCCAAGGGGCCTGGGGGTGGTGGCGAGCGAGCCTGTCAAGAAGATGCTCGTCCTTGCAGGGGTGAAGGACCTCTGGAGCTTCTCTAGGGGCAGGACGCGCGCAAAGTACAACACCCTCCTTGCGGTATACAGGGCGCTCAGGAGCGAGGCGTCGATAAAGAACGTCGGCCTTATAGAGGCCAAGAGCAATAGGTAAGCCAATGGCCGATCAGCTGGTTAACCCAGGAGAGAGGCTCTCCATGGAGGAGGAGTACGTCCCGTCAACGAACACCTATGTTGAAGACGGGAGCATCTACTCGGCCTCTACAGGAACGGTGATGATAAAGGAGGGCGCGATAGCCGTCGAGCCCATGAAGGAGATAAAGAAGATCGACAGGGGCATGCTCGTGCTCGGCAAGGTAACGGACAACATGAAGAGCGTCGTCTTTGTGGAGATACAGAGAATGACATCCCAGAACAAGGAGTACCTTCCGCTGAAAGACGGAAAGATAATAATGAGGTCAAGGCCGCCGATGGGAAGGGGGCCGATGCGCGGCAGGGGCGGAGAGCGCCCAAGGGAGGAGGATGAAAAGCCCTGCAAGAGCGGCGACATAGTGATCGCAAGGGTGATCGCAGACGAGACCGACATATACGTGCTCGGGCTTGCAAGCCCTGAGGCGGGGGTCATCCACGCATCGTGCAGCGAGTGCGGAGGCCCTCTAGAAGCGAGCGTAAAGCCAAACACGCTCTTCTGCAACTACTGCAAGCGCGACGAGCACAGGAAGCTCAGCATCTACTACGGCAAACCGGAAGAGATAAAAAAATATTTTGATAATAAGATGATTGCATGGAAGTGAAAATATTGAAGAATGAGAGCAAGGAGCTTATCATAGAGTTCGAGTCGCGCGACCTTACGATGCCGGACCTGCTTGCGCACGAGCTGCTCAACGACGGGGACGTCTCGTTTGCAGGGGTTTCGAGGAGCCACCCCGAGACGGGCAAGCCCATCCTCACTGTAAAGACATCGAAGAAGGGCGCATCCGATGCGCTAAGCGGAGCGATAAAGAGGATCAACGAGAACGTAAAGGATATGAAGGGCGCTCTTTCTAAGAAGAAATAGGGATTGATTGAAGAGCGGGGTCAGGATTGCCGCAATCACGACAGGCCCAATATCAAAACGCTCTGATGGAAGGTCGCTGCTTGTCTGCATAATAGGAAACTCAAAGGGTGTGGAGGGGGTCCTCTCTTCTAATGTCGAGGTTGACGGAATCGATTCCACGCAGAAGATAATAGAGATGCTGGATGGATCCAGGTTCATGGAGCAGGTTCGTGTGGTAGCATTCAACGGCATAGCGCTTGCGGGCCTGAACATTGTTGACATAAACAAGGTCTGCAAGAGGCTGCACGTCAAGGCCGTGGTGATAACGCGCCACAAGCCGCGCATCTCTCTTCTTGAGAGATCGATAAGGTCATTGAGATCGAAGGGCATCGACATTGCTGACAGGCTGGAGCTCTTGAGATCACAGAGTAAAAGCATGAGAATTGCAGGCTTCTATGTCCAAAGTTATCCCGACCAGAAAAGTACTGCTGGTTTTGTCGCTGTTGCAGCTGGTTTGCTTCGCCTATCCCACCTGATATCGAGGGGCGTAGCGACCGGCGAATCAAGGGGAAGGATCTGAGCTAGGGGACGGCTATGCTGTTTGCCGATACCTTTGCCACAACCACACCAACGGACGTGTACTGGAATGATGATACAAGGTCTGTGTAGTTGACTATTAGGTATCCGTGGTAGACCGAGCCGTAGGTTCCGCTGAACGTTGAGGAGTTTGTGTAGCACTGCATGACAAAGCTGGCGTTGTCTCCGGAGCCGAGGTATACTGGCGGTGTCAGGACCTCTGCGTTCCTTGTCGACTGCGTGGCGTCGCACGAGATCGCAGTTATGTTTATCGGATCGCCCGTGTTCTGCGTCAGGTTTATGTAGAGGCCGCCGTTCTGCGCGAGGGAGATCCCCTGGCAGGAGAAGCTGGCAGGCATCGTGCAGGAGTTGCTCACGTGCGAGCTCGGGTTGAAGATTCCGAATGCAAATAGGGCGGTGATGACAACGACCACTATGAGTATCATCCACCCATAAGAGGTCAGGTATTCTATGGCTGTCTGCGCCCTGCTCAAGATATCACCAACTGCCTGCTCATCAAAAATATAAAAATGTGAGGATCAGACGCTGATTACGTTGCCAGCTATGGTCGTGGGCTGGCTCGCCGCCGACCTCGTCCTTATCCACTGTATGAAGGCGTTGCCGTGGTTGAACTGCATCGCAATGCCTATGGGGTACGAGGATGTCGAGCTGAGGTAGCTTATCGGAGAGCTGTAGTTGTATGAGAAGTTGGCGGTAGAGGCTGTCAGCGCTATCGTGGTTATTCCAGTAACCGTGGGGGAGAAGCTGGTAGCCTTGTCCTCCCTCGACCCTCCGGCATAGAGGTAGTAGAGGCAGTTGTCCTGCGCTGTGCTGTAGCCCACCCCGTATTCGGGGACGGCAGCTCCGGTGGACAGCAGCACCCCGTATCCGCTGCTCGTGAAGCTCGCGCAGTCCCCTGGCGTGAGCTTGCCAGGGTAGCCTAATATGTCAACCGCTATCCCCGGCCCGGCAAGGCTTGACGAGGTGCTGAGGAGGTAGTCTGTCGGGTGCGACGACCCGCCGTTCGGTATGAAGGTGAGCCCGTTGCTGATGTCCAATGTCGGCACGGGGTTGGAGGACACCTCCCAGTTTGCCGAGTTGAGTATGGTGCCGGAGAAGTTGGCGTAGAAGTTGAAGACTGAGGCCCCGTTGTCATACTCCCCGTAGCTCGGGGAGAGCTGCGGTGCCTCGCCCACGGTCGAGCCACCGAAGAGGTTGGTCGACGTGGAGGCAAAGCCCATGTATATCGTGAGGTTGCTGTTTGCGGCCAGGCCGCTCGGCAGCACAACCCAGTATACCGTATCGGTAGACTGGTATAAGTTGGTCGTCTGGTATTCGTTGGATGCATTTCCTTCGAGCCATGATTTGTAGACGCTGCCGGTGCTGCCGTTGAAGAACTCAACGTTCATCAGGTTGGACGCCTCGTAGCCGCTGTACAGCTTGCTGTTGACCTCCACCATGACCTGGAAGGGGCCGGATGCGCTAGACTTTCCGCTCTCTACAACTATGGGCAGCGCATAGAGTATTCCAGAAGGCGCTGTGGGCGGAGTGACGCACTCCCAATCATATCCTGTGCCGTGCGCCGGGCCGCCGTGGCCTGACCCACCCCCTCCGCCTATGCTGCATCCCGCGTATACATTAAACTGCGAGCATGCCGAGGGGCAGGTTATGCCGCTCGGGCTGCTGCTGGAGCAGCTGGATGGCTGCCCGCACAGTATTGTGGTGCTCGAGGACGTGGTCGACACTGTGCTGGTGGTTGTGGTCGAAGTTGTCGTAACGACCATCAGGTTGCCGCTCATCGTGTGGCCGTTGGTCAGGTCGTTCGCGTAGTAGACGAAGTTTCCAGCAACGGTTCCGAGCACCGTGTTGCTGCACTGGCCCGTCCCGGTGCAGAGGTGAGTGCCAAGCGGGAAGTCCACATCGCACGTGTCGCCGGTGTAGCACTGCGCCGCAACGTTTGCGGTGTTCCCTATCTTTATTTTTGCCGGGATTATGCTGAGCGCCGGGTTGGAGTTAGGGCCTATGGTGGTTGTTGTTGTGACCGTGGAGGTCGACGGCACTGTAGTTGGTATTGTTGTCGGCTGGCTTGTCTCGGATATGAAGTTTGCGGTAAGGATGCCTGCACCGTTAAGTATCGCTATGGTGTTCTGCGTCGTGGTGGAGGTGACCGATAGCAGGCCGTTGGTCGACCACATTGAGAATGCATAGCCCAATGGCGCGGCTGCAAATGTTGTGTATATACCAGAAGGCAGATAGACGAACCCGCCGGTCTGGAACCTCTGGTTGTTCACCGTTATTATCGTGTTTACATTTGACAGCAGGTTGAGCTTGTACAGCGATGTCGACGATAGGGAGAAGCTCTGCGTCGACTGGCCCGTGGAGGTGTACACCGCGGTGGGGCAGGCGCTCAGGTTTCCTGTTGTGCATATCTGGTAGTTGAGCGAGAAAGAGAGGCTCACGACAGATCCCAAAGGCGGCGAGAGCGTTCCCGGTATGCTCGCAACGCAGAGCATCTCGGAGCCCTTTGCGGACAGGTATGGACTGCAGCTGCCGGTATAGTTGTTCGTTCCGTAGCTGCCCAGGTTCGTCGCTGTCACGGTAAGGGCGTTGTTGGGAAAGTAGAGGAAGGGCGCAAGGTTGTTTATTATCAGCGCCTTGAACTGCATCTGCGATCCTGACACCGCGGATACAAGAAGGGTCTGCTGGCAGTAGAGGAGCGGCTGTATGCTGCACTGCGACGGGATGTACTGCGACGGAGCGGAGGGCCCGGAAAGCACCAGGGCCAGCGAGAGCACAACTGCGAGAATGAGGAATGCCCACGAATAGGTTATGAGCATCTCGAATGCGGACTGCATCCTGCTCTTCCCTTTTGCTGCGGACACACTGCTAATGAGATGAATATCTATTTAAGTCTAACTTAATTGGAGCAGATCTGGGTCCATCGTCTGCATAAAAAGCTATAAATACTTATCCGACAGAATGGTATCTGCTTTGTTTTTCTTTTTGCTTTACTTATTGTGAAGAATCTTTGGTGAAAATTCCTGCTTGGAATTGGATGCAGTCTTGAGGAATGGAAAGAGAAACCAACGCACAATTGGCTTTTAACAAAAAGCGGCACAGAATCCACAGATCGACTCCAGTCGATGCTGCTGGAGGGCACCGCTATCAGATTTCGACAGCCATGCAAGTTATCCCTGCCACTTGGTAGGGAAGCGTACGGCTCAGTAACACGTAATCAATCTAACGTAAAGAGGCGGACAACCATGGGAAACTGTGGCTAATACGCCGTAGGCTAGGGCATCTGGAAGGAGCCCTAGCTCATAAGGTTGCGAATTGGAGCATTACCGCTTTACGATGAGATTGCGGCGGATCAGGCAGATGGCGGGGTAACGGCCCACCATACCGATAACCCGTAGGGGATGTGAGAGCATGAGCCCCGAGAAGGGCACTGAGACAAGGGCCCTAGCGCTACGGCGTGCAGCAGGCGCGCAAACTCCACAATGCACGAAAGTGTGATGGGGGGAATCTGAGTGGTTCACTTCGGTGAACCTTTTGCCAAGTCTAGTAAGCTTGGCGAATAAGTGCTGGGCAAGACGGGTGGCAGCCGCCACGGTAATACCCGCAGCACAAGTGGTGTCCACGATTATTGGGCTTAAAGCGCTCGTAGCTGGTCGGTGTCGTCTCGTGTGAAATATTGGCGCTCAACGTCAATGCGAGCATGAGATACCCATCGACTAGGGAGCGGGTGAGGTAAGGGGTACTCATGGGGGAGGGGTAAAATCCTGTAATCCTATGAGGACCAACGGTGGCGAAGGCGCCTTACCAGAACGCATCCGACAGTGAGGAGCGAAGGCTAGGAGAACGAATCGGATCAGATACCCGAGTAGCCCTAGCAGTAAATTATGCAGACTCTGGTGTTGCAAATGTCTCGAACGTTTGCAGTACCGTAGCGAAAGTGTTAAGTCTGCCGCCTGGGGAGTACGGCCGCAAGGTTGAATTTGCAGACGCAAAAACAACTTATTTATAGCCTGTGCAGCACAAACTAATACATGACGAGTCTTACAAAAGACCTGTTTTACTTGGCTGGTGCTCTGAGAGATGGTTCGGTCCACTATGACAAGGCCTCTAGGAACTACACAATCGTGTGGTATTCTAAAGACAAAAGCTACCTTGCAAAATCGATTGCAAAGAAAGTTGCAAGAAGTTTTGGAAAGAAGGCAGATGTCTACGAATACAAAAGAGGCCAATACAGAGTCAAAATTGGAAGCATGGAAATTTACGACACCATAAAACAAACATTCGACTTCCCAGATGAAGGAATTGGGCAGGTCGCTTGGGGAGCATCTAACAAGCTGAGAACAACTCGCAGAGAGCTAAAATATGCCTACATTAGAGGCATGTTTGACGCAGAAGGCGATGTATCAGTAAGAAACAGATATCTTGAAGTAAGTCAGAAGAACACTGAAATCTTGAAATGGATAAAAGATGAACTCCAGAGTTCGAAAATCAACTCTGGTGGGATTGTACTAGCTGATAGAAAATCATCGACTTATAAGATTGTTATAAGTGCGAAGAAATCAGTTAGGCTTTTCAAAGATAAGATAGGGTTCGAAATGGAGAGAAAAAGGAGAATGCTTGAGAGGTTATGCTTAAATTAGTTTGTGTCTGCCTCCTATGAATAAGCATTTGTTTCTGAAACAACAAACTTAAAGCAATTGGCGGGGGAGCACACAAGGGGTGGATGCTGCGGTTTAATTGAACCTAACGTCGGAAATATTACCGGGAGCGACGGCAGTATGAAGGCCAGACTAAAGATCTTGCCTGACGAGCCGAGAGGTAGTGCATGGCGATCGTCAGCTCGTGGTGTGAACTGTCCGGTTAAGTCCGGGAACGAGCGAGACCGTCGTTGATAGTTGCCACTGCTTCAGCGATGAAGCAAGCACTCTATCGAGACCGCCTCTGTTTAAAGAGGAGGAAGGAGACGGCAACGGTACGTCAGTATGCTCTGAATCTTCCGGGCTACACGCGGCATACAAAGGTTGGTACAATGGGATGCAACTTCGAAAGAAGGAGCCAATCCCCTAAAACCATCCCAAGTTCGGATTGAGGGCTGAAACTCGCCCTCATGAAGATGGAATCCCTAGTAATCGCCTGTCACTATCGGGCGGTGAATCTGTCCCAGCTCCTTGCACACACCGCCTGCCACGTCACCCAAGTGAGGTCCTAGTGAGGCAGCATCTTCGGATGCTTTCGAGTTAGGGCTTTGTGAGGAGGGCGAAGGCATAACAAGGTATCCGTAGGGGAACCTGCGGATAGATCACCTCGAAAACTTTTTAGGAAGTTTTATCAAGTGTGCATCGCGTTGGTCTCCCATAAACCTCAAGGCTGCCATTTTAGAACATCAGCGAAAGCTTTAAATATTTGTATTATAATACATTATAATGATTTGATGCTAAAGAGATTCGGTGCAAAGATAATACACATAGGCACATCCGCAGGAATAATAGTGCCCAGCAAAATGCTGAAAGAGAGAGGCCTTAAGGTGGGTGAGAGGGCTGAATTTGTACTCCTTCTTACTCAAAAGGAGAAGCGCAAGATTATAGACGAGCTGGCCGGCTCCATGCCGGGCCTCGGAGAATTCAAGAGAGATAAGGATCGCTCAGAGAAGCTGCTCAAGATGGCCGGGAGGCCGATAAAGCAGATATCTTAATAAAGTTTTATATATTTAAGTAAACATATAGGTATATTTGTAGTGCTGTTGTATGTTGCTTGATACGTCTGCCTGGGTGGAGCTTCTCACTAAAGCGGAGAGGTGGGAGAAAGTGGATAGCGTTTTGGATAGTGAGCATTGCCAGACAAGTATGGCATCCTTGGCAGAGGTGTACGAAACGATGTACAAGAAGGGCTACGACCCGAAAGAGGCTGTAGAGAAGGTGATGGAAGCGAGCGAGGTAGTAGACCTCAGCGCTGAGATATCGATGCTTGCCGGACAATTAAACATAAAGAGGAAGATGAAGAATAGGGACTGGGGCATGATGGATTCTTTTGTGCTGGCCACAGCGATGCTAAATGATTCCAAGATACTAACAAAGGATACAGATTTCAAAGGTTTAGAAAACGTTGAGCTGCTCTAACTACATCTTTATTAATTCTAAATCTTAACCTCTATCATGTCATCCAAGCTAAAGCTATCCCCACGGGTCAGTTACCTCCTGGGCATATACAGCGCCAACAGGAAGGAGATGCCATACATAGGGATAAGGACGAAGAACTCACACATGACTGAGAAGTTCATCAAGACCGCAATAGAGGAGCTGGGAATTCTACCAAATAAGATACTGTTAGACGAAGAAGGCGCGCATTTCTACAACTCAAAGCTAAAGAAGCTCTTCGAGAAGGCATTGGAAAGGAGGATGAAGACCTTCAAGTACCTGAATGATTACTCTGGAAACTATGTTGCCGGGCTATTCGACTGCAATGGAGGAATGGACAAGAAGGGCATGTACCTAAGGAACATCGACGTGCATGATGGTTTGCTGCTGGAGAATTTGGGGATGCATACAAAGGTGCAGGGAAGCAAGTCCTACATAATGAACGAGAAGGCCTTCGTCTCCTTCATAAAGGAGTACAGTTCAAGGCTTCACTAGCTCGGCTTTGCTTTTTCCATTCTCTTGAGGTAATCCATGCACTTCAGCAGTATCTCCTTATCGCTATCGAATTTGACCCTCTTGATCGCATCCTCTATGGAAAGAATCTCGTACTTTGCGTGCTCTTTTGAAAGTTTTATCTTTTTCGCGTCTTCATCGGATATCAATGCGAGGAAGTACATGACGCTCTTCTTTATGTGCCTCTTCTCCCCGTCAGTGGTGGTCTCTTCGAACTCGTAGTTCTTGATTGCGCGGAAATCCTTTTGCAGGTTCACCGATAGGCCAAGCTCTTCGAGCACCTCCCTTTTTGCGTTGTCGAAAAGGCCCGATCCCTCCTGTATGCGGCCCTTGGGGCCTATGTCAAGGACCTCCTTGTTTAAGATCCGCTTGTAGAATTCGTTGTTCTGGATCAGGAGGATGATTCTCGGTATCTCGCCATTTATGCAGACTATTGCACCAGCAGATGTACTCTCCTCCATTGAAACATCCTGAATAGATTCAACCATTGATATTATGATTTGCCTCTTTTTATTATTTTAATAGTGCCGTTATCAGCGTTGACCTCAATAAAATCTCCATCTTTAAGGATTGTTGTGGCGTTTTCCACGCCAACTATGCATGGCACCCCAAGTTCGCGGGAAACGATGGCTGCATGCGATGTTATTCCGCCGGTTTCCGTGAGTATTGCGGCAGCCTTTCTCATGGCGGGTACGAGGCTTACGGTTGTGGTCTTAGCAACCAGTATCTCTCCGTTGAGGATTTTGCTCGCCTGTTTCGAGTTCATTAGGACCTTGACATTGCCTTTTGCAACTCCCAAGTTTACCGGGGTTCCCTTAAGCTCGTAAGCGTCCTCTTTCTTGAAATTCAGTTTCATGGAAAGTGCCTTTTGGATTGTTTGCGCGTCTGCTCCTGTGAAAAGGTATCTCTTGTTTCCATAAACAACATATACTGTTAGAGGGGCGCGTTCCTTTATCAGCTCCTTTGCAGGTTTTCCAGTTTTGAGCAAGTCAATTATGTCGTCTGGAAAAAGGAGTTTGAGTTCGGCATAGCTTATATTCAAGCGCCTTGCGATTTCTGTGTAAAATGGGATCATAAGATAGGTGGATTTGTTGAATATAACGTTTGTCTGTGTGCGGATGTAAGCTACCTCTTGAAGGCCGTTTATCAAAGAGAGTGTTGAGGCACTTGGTTTAAGCTCAGCTATCACCTTTTTGGCTTCCAGTGCAGGCCCTTTGGCAAGGAGGTCGCCGAGGCTCTGCCTTTCGATACTATAGTCACTTTCCTTTCTAATTATATAATTGTAGATTTCTCCTTCAAGGTTTTCAAAAGACATAGGTTTGTTATCCACTATCAACAACCAGTCAAAGTTTTTTAGGTGCTTTAGGAGCAAGCCCTTGACCTGGTGGTTTTTCTCTATATACTCTCTAAATTTCTCCTTACTTTTTAAGGTCCTGCTTTCTATTCTTCTCTCCTTTATTTTGTCCAGCATCTTGAAGAAGGCGTCGCGCTCTAAAGAAAACTCTGTGGGTTTCAGTGGGGTCGTCAGTTTTGTTAGGTATATATTCACCTCCTTTTCCTTTCCAAGTTCTGATAGGCGGTTTGTGAGGTAAGCGCCCAATATGGGAGAAAGCGCCGGCTCCACATATTCGCAATATGAGTTTATTGCAGAATTGTAGGTGAAGTGCTTCCTTGAGGTCTCAAAGAGTCTGATCAGCTCTTCGGTTGACATGTTTTTTGCTTTCAGCGCCTTTTCCGCAATAAGTTTTAAACCATTTATATCGACTTCGACAAGCCTATTGTAATCTTGGAGCCCTTCTGGTATGTATTTTGAGTTATTTTGAAACCTATCCCTGATGGTATTCAGAACATCCTTTCTGTCTTCGACAGGATCGTACTGCGTGACCACCGGCCCGTTAAAAAAGTCTATGTAATATTTTATGCTGAACCCTCCAATCCTGTTAAGTTGGTCGACCCACCCTTGGTCCCTCTGCCAGATGTTGTCAAGGGGCGGTACGTCTCCATGCCATGTCAATTTCCAGGCATATTCCTCTAGAATTTTGATCACATTGCCTAGCCCTTCTGCTTTTGGGGCGACGCTCTTGGTCAACGTTGTGATGGGCCTGGATTGCGTGATGTAAAGCTTCCCTTTCTCCATGGCCCACTCTATATCGCACGGGAATCCGTAATGATCTTCTATTCTTGAAACAAGCCTTGAAAGGCCAATTATCTCTTTATCTGAGAGTTTCTGATTGCTGCCTCTCTTTTTTATATCGACCCAATGATTAGACCCCGCTTTCGCCCTGACAAGGGCCTTTTCCTGCTGGCTTACCTCCTTGCTTACAATCTTTATTGTTTTTTTATCAACAACGTAGTTGTCTGGGGTTATCTGCCCCGAAACGACAGCTTCGCCCAGCCCGTAACCGGCTTCGATAACGATCTGGTCACGGTTCTGCGTTACTGGATGCGCGGAGAAGGCGACTCCCGAGCATTCGCTCTCTATCATCTTCTGAACAACCACAGCAACGGATATCTTTGTTCTGTGAAGCCTGTTCTCAAACCTGTAGGATATGGCCCTTGTAGAGTAGAGGGAAGCCCAGCACCTTTTTACATTGCTCATCAGTGTCTTTGGCGTGGTGTTGAGATAGGTCTCTAGCTGGCCGGCCCATGAGGTTGCGGCGCTGTCCTCTGCTGTTGCGGAGCTCCTAACCGCAACAAAAGTGGATTTGAGCTCTTTGAACCTTTCAGCTATCTGAACCTTGATGTTGTCTGGGATCTCTGCCTTCAATATTGCGCTTTTTATGGACTTTGATGCCTTTTCTATGCTCTTTACGCTATTCCCGTCCACCTTGCTAAGTATTCCATTTATCCTTCTTTCTAGCCCTTTCTCTTCAAGGAAATTATCAAAAGCGGACGAGAGTATTACAAAACCTGGAGGTACTGGAACGCCGAAATTGATCATTTCTGACAAAGAGGCGCCCTTGCCCCCAGCCTTGGGAATGTCACCTTTGCCAATGGCAGAAAGGTGCCTTGTAAACCCCATGATTTAGTTTCCCTCTTAGCATTTAAAAATGCCTCCTCGGCCTTCCAAGATAGTTTTATATTATTGCCATGGTAACTTTTCCTATGCATTGGATAGACGATTTCTTGGACTCGTGGATGGCTGTCGAGAGGACCACAGATTGGAGGACGGCGCAGCCATTCAGCGTTGACGCTCTTGACCCGTATTATTATGACATCATTTTGCAAAACCTGTTGAACGCGCTGGAGAAGCTGCCAAAATCGATAGACCCGAAGGCCTTATTCGTAGGGCCAACAAACACAAGAAATACGATGGTTATGTCTCTTTTCTATTCAAAATTCTACGGAATTGGAAGAGATGAGAGAATGAAGATTGCCAATTTCTATAACAAGATCTTGAGATCATATTCGCCAAAGGATCCCTTTTGTCGTAAGGGCACAAACAGAATTTACACAGAAAAAACGCTAAGAGGGATTGTTAAAAAAACTAGATGGGTTGCAGCGGACGGAGAGGCTCCGAGAGAGCTAGGGAAGCTATCAGCATCGCTAGCTGCGCTGGTATATTCGCTGTACACGGACGCATCTCCCAGTCTTTCCGGAGAGTTCCATGGCCCTTATGATGTTTCCAAACGTTTTGGCAGGGGCCATATCCTATTTGTGAGGGATTATTTTGACCTGAAACCGATAGATTTGTGGGAGCATGCCAAAAAGTACAGGTATAAGCAGGTGGTTGTATATGCAGTATACAAGAACGTAAAAATGTGGTGCGACTTTTATGGGAATTTTACCCCCAATAAAGATTTGAAAAGCAACCTTGCCTACTACAGCGTAACCGCAGACGGCAAACCCCTGAGCGGTCCCAAAAAGATAAAGGCGCTTAGCGAGTACATTGGAGGACTAACCTTGCAGCAGATGAACAGGATTAATAAAATGAACCTGGAAGAGACGAAAAGAAAGTTCATGGAAACCGAGTCCCTACAGTATAAGAGTGTCTTCCGGCTTGCCGGATTTGACTGGAGGCCAACGCCATCAATGATAAAAAGGATAAAAAACAAGAGGTTGATAAAGGGGTTTGGGGTGTGGGGGCAGAATAGGATATTGACAGAGAAGGATCTCAAGTATTTCAGGAAGATAATGGACCCGAGGACAGAGTTGTACTATAAACCGAGAGTGAAGATATCTTGAAAACCGTATTGAAAGGAACGCCTGCTTCGCACGGCAGAGCTGAAGGAAGGGTTGTGGTTGTGCGCTCCCAGAAGGACTTCAAGAAGGTCAGCGAGGGGAGCATTGTTGTTACAAAGCACACAGACCCCTCTATGATCCTCATAATGCAAAAGGCGGCAGCGATAATAACAGACCAGGGCGGGCTAACCTCACATGCGGCGGTAGTCTCCAGAGAGATGGGTACGCCCTGCATAGTCGGAACGAAGGTTGGCACAAAAAAACTGAAGGACGGAGACCTGGTAGAGGTTGACGCGGTTAAAGGAACCGTGATAGTAAAATAGATCAGGTCCTCTTTGACCTCTTCCCTTGCGGCTCTCTTCTAAGATCAATGCCTCTAACGGAAAGCTCCTTTACCAGCTGCGCATAACCCTCATAGTGTATTGCATCTATTCCAAGGGCCCTTGCCTTTTCCACATTGCTCTTGCTGTCATCAACCAGTACAACTTGGTCTTGGGCGAGGCCCAACCTACTTAGAGCTAGTTCTACGCCTTTTCTGGAGTCCAGTTTCATCTCGCCAAGTTCGTATGAAGCGACACCGGAATCAAACCTTATCCCTATTCTTGGAACCAGTTGGGCCAGATCGGCAAGATCAATATTTGAGAAGTATGCAACCTTTACACCATTCTCAGATAGCCTATTTGCAACAGATGCTATCTTTTCATCAGGAATTTCTACCATCTTGCAGTAGGTGAGCCATCCTACATTTTCAGGGTCTATTCCAAGCCTCTTGGCAACCGTTTCGTTGAAACCTTGAAGGTCAGTCTTTCCTATGATTAGCCTATCGATCATGGGGCCTAGCATGTCGTAGACTTCGTTTAGAGGCCTTCTGCTCATCTCGGCAAGGTGCCTGTTTATCCAGTTCTGGTCCTCTTCAGAAACAGGCTTCAGCACAACGTCTCCAAGGTCAAATAGAACCCCTTTTACATTGCCGCTCCCTGGTTTTCCCATGTTTGATACTTGCGTCTTTCTAGATATTTATGGGTTGCTGGCATTCCAAGTATTAGTTAGACCCTCCTTCCTCTTCTGCCGCCAGGTCTCTTCGTTGTGTCTGTTGGTATTGGGGTTGAGTCCTCTATCCTGTTTACTATAAGGCCGCTCCTTGCAAGCACTCTCACAACAGCGTTTGCACCTGGTCCTGGGGTCTTTGCGCCGTGGCCTCCCGGGGCCCTTATCGTGATGTTGATATGGGTAATCCCCCTTTCCTTGGCGGCTGCGGCCACCTTGTATGCCGCCTGCATCGCAGCATATGGTGATCCTTCCTGAGAATCTGCGCTCACCACCATTCCGCCGCTTCCAACAGCTATGGTCTCGGCGCCGCTCATGTCAGTAAGCGTTATTATTGTATCATTCTTTGAGGAGAAGACGTGGACAACCGCCAGCCTGTCGCCCTTCGGCTTTATCTTCGGCTCTTCCATCGCCTTTGCTTCATATGAGATGTCCTTCTTTGTCGCCTCCTTCTTCTGGGCTCCCTGCTCGGGCTTCTTAGCTTCTGGCTTCTTTGGCATAATTATACACTTGTTGGCACCGGTACCGGGCCTTCCGCAGGAACGTCAACGGTTCCCACATCTGGATTCTGCGCGACCTTCTGTATCTGTATCGGTTTGTAATAGCCGATCGCCTTCTCTTCGTCAAGGCTTACCAGATAACCTGGCTTGTTGACCTTCTTTCCGTTTATTGAGATATAACCGTGAACAATCAGCTGCCTTGCCTGCTTCATCGTCCTTGCAAGCCCCTTCCTTGCGACTATCGACTGAAGGCGCCTCTCTAGGAATGCCTTTTCGTTGAGGTCCAGAAGGTCGTCGAGCGTCGCATCCGCCTTTGATATTCCAAACTTCGCGAGCCTTGCGATCATGGCGACCTCTTCCTTGTTGGCTCCAGAGGCACCCGATAAGTATTCCCTTGCGTTCCTTCTCACCCTTCCGACCCTTGTCTGCGCGATCCACAATTCCTTCATGTTCTTTAGGCCGTACTCCTCAACAGCTGACCCGTCAGAAGTGATCCTTTCAGTGGACCATATCTCCTTTGGCCTGAGATACTTCCTTCTGTTTCTTTTTGGTGCTCCCAATCAATCACTTCTTCTCTGCCGGCTTTGGCGCCTCCTTGCCCTTCTCCTGCTGCGATGCGGCAAGCTGCTGCTTTGCGGCCTTCTTCATTACTCCTACGGTTGCGCCGGTCCTTCCCGTCGACCTTGTGCGCTGCCCCCTCACCCTCTGTCCTCGCTGGTGGCGGTATCCGCGCCACGACCTTATTCCTACGTCGCGGTTGATGTCCTGCCTCGAAGCGAACATGAGGTCGCTCCCTATAAGATGGATGTCTGTGCCTGTTTCCGTGTTCTTCCTCCTGTTAAGCATGTATACCGGGATGCCGTACTTGACGGGATTCTTTATCACTCCCTCGATGGTACCAATCTGCGTCTCTGAAAGCGAGCCAAGAGTGGTAGACCTTGGAATGCCGAGCTTTGTCTCGACAACAAACGATATCGAATGCGATAGGTTCATCCCTATCCCCTTGATCTCGGAAAGCGCCCTCTCTATGTTCAGGTCGCCGTCTATGTCCTTGCCGCCCATTCTTATAATCGAGGTCGCCTTCTTCTCCTGCTGCGGCCTCTGGTCCTTCTTCTGCGTGCGCGGCTGCTGCGGCGGCGCCTGTGCCTGCGCCTTTGGCGCCTCCTTCTTTGGAGCCTCCTTCGCTTCCTTTTCGTCCGCCATTAACATCACGACGCCAGGGCTGGGATATTCAGCCATGAAGCATTTGAACCCAGACGGCTCCGAAGAGCCATACGCTTACAGGAAAAATTTCCAGGCGTACGCGTTACCGGTTTCTGCCACCCTGGCATCTATACTATTTAACCAGAATGCTATTTAGAATCTTTGATTCTGAAAAAGCTGTCCTGACGTGTATCATATCATGATTTAACGTTTAAATAGGTATCTGTTTCTAACGATGGGTTCGGGTCTGGGGGGATTTGAACCCCCGACTTACAGGTTAAAAGCCTGCCACTCTAGCCAGACTGAGTTACAGACCCATGGCTAAATGTGTTATTCTTAGAAATATAAAGCTTGGGCTTTCAGTTCGTCATTACCATTGTCTGCCTGTTCTTCGGCTGGTCCAAGCCCCATCTCTTCGCTTTCTCTATGTCGACGCCCCTCTTCTTCGCCATCCTCTCGACCATCTTGAGCATTCCCCATCCACCCAAGGATATTATGCTGGCGGTTCCTCCCTTCACCAGAGCGCTGCCCTTGCTGTCCTTCACTGCGTTCCTGGAGGCCATCTTCGCGAGGTGCCTGTAGCTCGCGTAGTAGACCGCCATCTGCGACTCGTCCAATGTTATGTTTGCGAACTCCCTGTTCTTTATCAGGCCAAGGGGCACGTTCTGCATCGGAGTTGCGGTGAACTCGAACGGCCTCGAGGTCCCCTCAACGTTTGAGTCGCTCATCCAGTTTATCAGCGCCACGGTCTCCCAGTTGTCATCCGGGGTCTCGACCGCCTGGCCGACCTGCACGGTAAACGCCGGCCTCCAGTAATACCTGTTGAAGTTGTTCGTTCCTTTCCAGACAATGTCCTTCCATGTCCCGTCAACCCCTATTTTCAACGGAAGTGTCTTGTTTGGCATGTGCTTTGCTGCGAGCGCGTCGCTGCCAGTCTCCACGCCTACCTGGACGCCGATCCAGTTCTGCGGCGACGCCCTGAGTATCGATGAGAGCCTTCCTATGAAGTCCGGGTAAGCGGCAGGTATGGATATCCTTCCGTGCGTCGGGTTCGCGTTCTTCACCCCGTCGAGCGCCATCACCTGCGTCATCATCTCGGCTATGGCGTCCTGGTTCGGCTCGAACTTCGCGTTGAGGTGCTTGTAGGCGAATATTTCATCAGTCTGCAGCCAGACGTTGGTGAACCCTCCCTTCAGGTTGACCTTCGCCTCCTCTACGATCCTTTCAGGTGAGTAGTACCTCATCGGCCTGAGCGTAACCTCGCAGAAGTCGCAGCCTATCCCGCAGCCCCTCATCGTCTCCACAAGACCCATCATTGCTGGCCTTGTTATCGATGGAAGCTCCTCTAGTGTTGGCGCTCCCTTCGAGAGGCCCGGCCTTCTCGACAGGAACTGCGCGTGCTCGGTGTAGCTCCTGTGGAAGTGGGCGTCGTATGTGAGGAAGCCCCTGAAGAAGAGGTTTGTATCAACGTTGTCTGCGCTGAGCTGCTCGAATACCTCCTTTATTATATCGTCACACTCTCCCTGCACCGCATAGTCTATGTGTTGCTGGTCGAGCGCCTCAGGGTCTATCGTGAACTCCCATACTCCAGGCCCTCCTACAACCAGCTTTGCCTTCTTGCCCTTCCTGTACTGGTTCAACTTTGCTATCAGGTTCTCCCACTCCACCCTTACCCAGGGCTTGTGGTTGACTCCGAAGAGCACGTTGTAAGACATCGTAAGCGGCCCCAATCCCAGCGGATCCATTGTAGAGACTGCGATGAGCTCTGTGTCTTCAGTTATGAACTTGGATATGTACTGCTCGTGAGGCACAGCGATGTCCTCTGGCTTCACCCCCGACCTTATGAGCGCAGCCTCGAGCTTCCTTATCGAATATGCCGCGTATCTTGCCTCGCCGTTCGGAAGCGCGGGCGCCTGCGGCCCCTTGAGGAACTTATAAACAGAACTTGGTATCAGCTCCGATGGAGCGCACGGCAGGAATGTCAGCAGCGGGAAGTGCCTGTAGTGCGCCACGAGCGTTGAATCTGATATCAAGACATACTTTGCCATTTTTTCACCACACCGTTGCAGTACCGCCAGATCCTTGAAGAAGTCTTATCATATTGATTCTATCGCAAATGTTTAAAAGACTTGCAGAGGCGTTTCGTGAGTATTTAAATGGTGGAAGGTTCCTCTATTTCGACTCATTGAACACATCTCCGAAAGACCTGCAGAAGTACCTTATCGCGTGCTTCAGCGCCTCGTTTCCCGACGGGGTTAGAGAGTAGGTTATCACCTTCCCGCTCTTCCTCCCCTTTATGAGGCGCGCCTCCTTCAGCTCCTTGAGCGCCGGGTAGAGGGTGCCCGCCTTCGGCTTGTCGCCCCTCCTCTTCTCTATCTCCCTTGCGATCTCCTCGCCGTGCATCTGCCTCTTTGACAGCAGCCACATTATCTGGAACGAGAGCATGCCCCTCATGTCGCACCCGTACTTGTATGCCATGTGATCTATAGGACAACCGATATATTTAAATATTTGCCTGCCAATATATATGATGTCCTATATAGACACTGGTGAAAACATGTGCGGAGAAATGTACAACATGAGAAACTTCCTGACAAGGGAAGAGAAACTGGAAATCCTGACGGAGTACAAGAAGAACCTGGAACAGGAGACAAAGGGCATAGCGGAAAGGATAGAGGAGCTGAAAAAGAAGAATAACTAATCCTCAGGCCCCTCTTTTTTGGCAGGCTAACGCCTGCCTTTTTATTGCAAGGCCAGACGGCGGGGGGCAACTTTTGTAAGCCCAGTAAAAAATTGCATGTTAAGAGTATAAAAACACCTCATTTGCCCAATTATAAGAGTTATTGGGATTAGATGAGCAGCTTTCTGGGAGTGGTCATATTCTCGCTGATAATGGGGATGTCGATCTACCTATCATTGCCAATAGTGATGCGGAGGAAGACCGGGGAGAAGACCACCAAGTTCCTCGAGGCCGCGGCGATAGGCATACTCGTCTTCCTGATGGCAGATGTCTTTTCGGATGTAACGCCATCGTTGTACAACGGATCGCTCTATGGCTACGGCGCGAATGCGGTGTATGCTGCGCTCTTCGCTCTTGCGCTTGTCATAGGCTTCTTCATGCTATACTACTTTGAGAACAGGTCGAAGTCGAAGCAAGGACTCACCCCGGAAAAAACAGCGCTCATGATAGCGATAGGCATAGGGCTGCAGAACCTTACGGAGGGCCTCGTCTTTGGGTCGCTCTCAGTAGCAATAGGGCTCTTCTCAGGGGTGGCGCTTGTCGTCCTTGTGGGCTTCACCCTCCAGAACATCACTGAGGGCTTCCCCATCGCATCGCCATTCATAAACAGGAACGGGAGGAGGCTCAGCGTCATACTTGCGCTCTTCCTCATAGGAGGGATACCGACAGTGATAGGCGGGATTGCGGGCTTCTTCTACAGCTCTACGATGTTCAACATCTTCTTCGACGGCCTTGCGATAGGGAGCATTCTCTATGTCATACTCCCAATGATAAAAGGTCTTCTCAGGGACATAGACCCGATAAAGCAGAAGGTGGCCTACCTGGGCATATTCATAGGCTTCCTGGTCGGCTTCCTTGTCAACCTGATCTGACGCCCTAATTATACCGATGGGTTTTTAATAGCGAGAAGTAAGTATATTTTGGCGATATTATGGAAGCGTATTGCGTTAAATGCAAGTCTAAGCGCGAGATGAAGAACCCGGAGCAGGTAACAATGAAGAACGGCAAGAAGGCCGCAACGGGAACCTGCTCGGTCTGTGGAACTAAGATGTTCAAGATAGGAGGCTAAGCGAACTTAAGCTTAAGGCCGCCTGGCCCGACCTCAGTTAGCCTTAAATACTTAAAAGTGCGAAATACCAATGTGCTAGCATGAAGGTATACGGATTCAACGCTGTTGTGCAAAAAGAGGGCAGCCGAGGCTACGCAGCAAGGATAAAGGAGCTTCACGCCAACACCCAGGCTAAGACGATGAAGGAGCTTGTGCAAAACATCAAGGAGGTGGCAAAGCTCATGATCCTTGACGTGTTGGAGAATGAAAAGCACTACAGCAGAGCAACTGTGAGCAAGGCGAAGGCGACTGTGATGAAAGCGCTAGCATAAGCGATCTTATGCAAAAGATGCGACCTGTCAAGCGCAAGCTGATAGTAAGTTTCTTGTTATCGAAAGGTTTCCATCAGCAGGGAATGAGAGGTTCGCATGAGAAGTTTGTCCATCCAGATGGCAGGAGGACAACGGTGTTGAACTACAAGGAGCTCTGGAAGAAGCCGATCGGGTGGATATTGGAGGACGTTGGCTCTACCTGGGATGAATTGGAAAAGTTTATCAATAAATGATTGCCGAAGCGAATGGGAGAGGTTTTATACCTTCCATTCGAATAGGCTTTGGTGGAACTATGAATCCTTTGGCGATAGTAGGAGTCTTGATAGTCGTAATTGTAATAATTGGAGGTGCGTACTACCTCACTAGCATGCACGGCACCAGCACAGTAGCCACAACGACCGTGGCTGCGCCTTCAGCGCAGCAGGCAAAGACGACCTGGACGGTGTCGGATGCCCCTGCCGCAAGCGGAATCACTGCTGTTAACATTCAGGTGACTGGCGTGGAGGTCAAGAGCTCCACATCCGGCCAGTGGTACCCTGTAACCTTTTCGACAAACGGCAGCTACAACCTTTCGGCGTTGAGCGGCTCTTATGCCATAATGGGCAATGTGACCGTGCCCGCAGGAACGTACAGCCAGGTGATGATGACAATAGGCAGCGCGAGCGTGACCGCAAACGGGACTACGCAGGCGGCCGCACTGGCTAACTCAACGGTATTGGTATCAGGAAACTTCGATTTCACCAATACAACGAACTCGACAAACTGGGTCAACATCGGGATCAACTCCAGCGAGTCTGTGCACGCAGCCGCATATGGCAGCTATGCGATGTACCCGACAGTCCAGATAATACTCTGGCAGAACGCGCAGCTTGGGGTCCAGTCCAACAACACGGTGTCTGTGCAGAACTACGGAACGGTTGCCACAACGGTCAACGCGGGTATGGCCCTGAACGGGACGATGCAGAGCAACTTCGTGCTCTCCCAGTCGTTAAACCTTACGGTAAACCCAAATGGGATAATAAGCGTGGGGGTTGGCTGACCTGGCAGATTCCTATGACAGAGAATGGAAGTGCTTCTTGAGGTCCAGGCTTCTTGCCGGAAGCGCCCCCTTTATTATGCGGGTGACCTCCGCGAAGCGTATCTCTGGGTTGTCGGGCCTGTACAGCTCTTTGTGCGCAAGCACCACATCCCTTATCGCCCTCTCCTCGCTCTCGGAATAGCAGATCCCAAGAAGAAGGAAGGCTCCGCTCATCAGGCCGAGGAACTGGAACCTGTTCATTATGGGAAGGCCCTTCCCATCCGAAGAGAGGTAGTACCCCTGCGCAGACCTTGCCCTGGCAAGGACGCCGGGGGCGAGCTCATAGTCCACCGAGAAGATGGAGGTGTGCTCGAGGGGCGGCCTCTTCAGGACTATTGTGAATTGGTCTATCACGCCCAGCCTCGCTATCCTCTTCATCCTGTACCTTATGGTCTCTGGGCTCGTTCCAAGCCTCTTTGCAAGGTCGCCGTAGCCCAGCCTCGAATTTGAGTTGAGCGTGCTGAGAAGCCTGATGTCGAGCTTGCTGAGCTTGAACCTGTTTGAGAAGAGCTCTATCGCGTAATCATCCACAGGGAAGAAGCCGGTGTGCTTGAGCATCAGCAGGGCTATGCTGATCTTCGGCTTGTAATCAAGGAGGCCGGCTATTGCGGCCATCCCGTTCTTAACGTAGTTCTCTGGAGTATCGGCAATTATGAAGGCGAAGAGGTCGAAGTCGCCGTTGGTCTGCGCGACTATCTGCACCCCCTTCGCCGCAGCGAACGACCTTTTTATGACATCGTGGGGCGGCATCCTGTCGAACTTGACCAGCCAGACGTGCAGCTGGGTCAGCCCCAGGCGCTGCTTGTTGAAATCCAAGATGTACTGCATGCCGTACTCCTCCTCAAGCCTCTTTATGTTGCTGGATATCGTATTCCTAGAGCAGTGCAGCTTTGCGGCCAGGTGCGTGATGGAGATCCTGGAGTTCTCGCTCAGCTCTCTCAGTATCTTTCTTTTGATATCGCTCATTTCCGCCAAGGGGTCACCAGATTGATAATTATGAAGCAAAAGGTATAAATAACTTATTTCGCACAAACAGTGGCATAAAAATTGAGCAAAAAACAAGAAATATTTAAGTAAACCTAATTATATGCACATATTTAAAAACAACCGTGTTCATAATCTTTTCAGAGACTGGAACCACGGGTGGGCGGAGTCTAGGGGTGGACCCGCCTCCAGTCCCCCCCCGAAAAAAGGGTTGAGGTCTCTGGTCAGGGCGGTTGCATGGGAGAGATTCTAGAGACGAAGGGTAGGGTGCTTGCTATATTGTCAAACAGCTGCAAGACTCTCACGGACATGAGCGGAGAGCTGCAGCTTGCCAGGTCGACCGTCTACCAGCACCTCAAGGAGCTGGAAGCTATGGGAATGATCGAGGCGGTGCCGAACGAGCACATCAAGAAGTGGAAGTACTACAGGCTGACCAGCGCGGCGAGTGCGGGAGGCGACCCAAGGATGATGGTGCAGGTCGCGATGGTTAGGAGAAGGATGCAGAGGGAGCAGTGGTACTGAGAACGGACGCGGAGAAAAGGCTGCAGGTGGAATATTTTAAGCATAAAAAGCCCTGAGATAGTTTATTAACCTCTTTGTCGTTTTGTTAGATGATGCCCAAGAAAAACTATCAGAAATACCTTACCGCATTGCTGTACGCGAGCGAGACGCCGATAGGCGTCTGGGCGGGATTTGAGCTTGGCGTTGGACATTATATTTTTGGGATTGTTCTTGTCGTGGTAATGATGGGGATGGAGGTCTCAGCGGTGATCACATGGATGAATGCGCAGACGATAGAGATCGATGCGGACATAAACAAGGTAAGGCACAAGAAAAGAATAATAAAGTAAGATGGAGAGCTGGGCTTCATTTCAGAAACTTATAAATGTAGACGTAATGGTCGTTGGATGCGTAGAGGTTTCTCATTTCCCCATCCTGCTTGAAACCGTATTTCGCCCATATCTTCAAAACGGGCTTGTTGTTCTTTACATCAACAAATCCTTTGATGATTTTCTGCTTTCTCCTTTTTGCATATTTGAAAGCATAGAAAAGAAGCTTCTTTGCTATGCCTTGCCTTCTGTATTTTGAATGGACTATGATAAAATCTACAAGGCAGGCATAAGTGCCGCAGTCGAGGCCCATTCCTGCAACGACTTTACCATCCAGCTCAGCGACATATCCGTCAAAACGTTCAAAGACATGCAGGTTGCCAGGCACCCAACGTTTGCCCCACACGTTTGCTATAAGTTCACGTGCGGCGGTCTTGTCACCTTTCTTGTACTTTCGTATATGTATTCTCGATATCTGATTCAACGTCGTTGTCCTTTTCGTCATCTTTGTGCCCTTCATATTATCACGATATAAAATCACTTGGAGTATTTCTTCTTGTGGCTCTGGTATAGGACAATGGCCTCGCCGAGCAGAAGGCCTGCCGTAAATGCGAGGAGTATGTCTGCTATGAAGAGTATGTATGTGGTTTTTTCATAAAAGAGCACCTGCGCTATGTTCAGGGTTGGGGCCGTAAGCGCGGGGTTGTATAAAAAGTCGATAAGGATCCTTATCGCAAAGCCTATGAGCCACAGTATTGTGACCCAGTTGGACCTCCTGTACATCACCTTTCCATCCTTCTCGAATATGTCAGACCTTCTTCCAAGCAGAAGGCCGAGCAGCAGGCCTATCGCTATCGCTGCGATCAGCATTGCGTCCTGCTCCGGGCTTAGTATGAAAAGGAATGCCAGCGTGATGATTGTGTAGATTACGGGGCGTATGAATATGCCTGTGAGCGAGAATTTGGCACCCTTCCTGCCCCTGAGGAAGAGCCTCGCTATGAAAAAGACAACTATTAGAGGTACGATCAGTAAGCCAAGGCCGGATGACATGCTGCTCGCTATCTGTATGGTTAGCAACATTTTAAATTAGAATAGGCGCCCGGAGCATACGGGCTAGTTAAATTATGTGATGTCTTAAAGAGTAGCATCTTTAGCTTCATGTTTCCTGGCAAACTCCTTCAGGGGGGCCTCAAACACCTCAGCCATATAAGCTTCGACAAATTCGCATAGAAGATTTGCGCGGTAGAGGAACCCAACAGTTTTGGCATGTTCGGTTATGTGCTGCTCTTCTTCAAGTTTCTTTATCATGTCACTCCTATACTTTCTTAGTGCAAGCACAAGCACAGGAAGAGGCCCAAGGCCATCATTCCCCAGGAGGATGCCGTAGTGGGCATTTTTATCATCTAAGAACTCTGACTCACCTGGCTCATCTTTGTAAAGAGATGCTGCATAGATTGGTTTGCCACCAACATCCTCACCCCATGTTCTAACAGTGAAAGCTCCCTCTGGCATCCACATAACGCCAGCCTTATCCTCTCGGCCAGGTGCACTATTGTATCCCATACCATTATAGAACCTGAACTCGAACGAGCGTCCCCGTTCTTTATTTGCATGCACTGCCACATCTACCCTGAAATCGGTATTCAAAATGGCACCAAAGTTTGAACTTGGCATACTAAATAGTTCTTCAAACCCGGCTTCTAGGCCTGTTGATTTCCGTGACCTTTCTGCTGCCATGTGTCTCGCATCCACTAAGCTCCAGGAGATATATATAGTTTGGGGATTGGAGTTAAAGCAAAGCGCCCGAAGCGTATGGGCTATTAAATTATTATGTATTAACGATGATATTCAGTAGCAAACACTATTATTTGCTGTGAAAAGGAAGTGCTAAATATGTAACGGAGCTGAGTTTAAGCAGAGTGAAAATATGTCAACAAGGCCTGGTGAAGCGAAGGCGCAGCAGGGTAAAGTTGTAATTCAGGTTTTCCAAGGTAAAGAACCTGTTGGGATGCCACAAGTTATAAGTGACAAGGACGCAGAAAGGAGAGCAGAACTAGTTGAGAAGCGATTACAAAGACCTGTTGTGCAGGTACGAAGAGTGATAGGAGGGGCTTCACAAAGAGAGGATAAGTTAGTAGAAATAGATTTGGTTCTTGGAGGAATTGAAGCGGCGAGGGCGAGAGCAGATGCTCTTGTAGCAAGAGCAAAAGTGGCAACAGCTTATGGAGCGCCGAACAACGGGATTATAGTCCATGAGTATCAATCTGGAATAGCCATGGCCCTGAGACTCAGAAATGAACTTGAGGATGAAAGCGCTAGAATGGCTAGAGTTAATGATGCAGGTAAAGCACGAAGAGTGCCAGACGGTTCATTATGGCTTCATGGCAGAAAGTTAAGGCCAATACCAGGCGATACATACCATTAGTTTCAAGACCATATGCTGGTAAACGCAGGGGATTGAACCTTTGACGACAGACCTATTTTTAAATATACCTTTGTCATCGATTAGAAAAATGAAGCGCCCGAAGCAAACGGATTGCTTAAATCAGCTCGCGTTTTCATCTGTAGATGCTAATATCCATCAGCATTTGTGGCATACGCCTGCTCTTTTGCGTAATATTATCGGTGTGGATAAACACTCTAAAAAGTTTATATATCTGAAAAACCTGAGTTGTGGTGATATGCATGTCTGCTGGCAAATGGCATCCTGGTCTTCCTAACAGCATGATTTCTGTGCCTGATAGCACTCGACCATTGAATGCGAGACTTGAGATTCCTAGACCTATAAATAATACAATGGTAGGACTGCTTAGATTTGAAAACGAAGTTGCAGGATACCTTTTTTATTATGAAAGCGCAAGCAGACCCTTGACATATAGGGCAGTATGGTTGCAGCTCGTGACTTTTGGACCAGGCTCAACGCCTAGTTCTGTTGATTGGAACTCGACAGAGGCTTTTGTGGTTCGTGACTATCTCACATTTGAAAGGGTGCCGCTCTCGCCCGGCAACGGTCACTACGCCTTACAATTGCGTGATAAAAATAGCCTTGCAATCAGAGGTGCCAGCTTTCATACCCACCCAGTTCCCAGTGGTTCACCGGAAGAAATTGAGATGCAGCACGCATTCTCCCATGCCGATAAATGGCATTGCAGGCAGAACCTTCATCTTGACCCTATGTCCATTACCATGCTTATTACCCCTAGGGGAATACTAACAAATAGAGATGGGCTAGAGCTAGTTATTTTGGACTAAGAGCGGCCTACACCTCCTCCACCTAGAGTTAGAGCAGAAATAAATGAAATAAAGACGCAACTGCGCATTGCTCAGCGCAGGGAGACGGCTGGTGGCCATAGAAGAAAAAGTGTGGAGATAAGGTAATCATAATATAGAACATAAGGCGCCCGGAGCACCCTCGAAACTTGAAGCAGAATGCCTAAGATATATTGACTAATACATTTCAATATCCTGGCACAGCATGCTATGTCTCTGCTAAAAAGTCTTTAACTTGTTTATAATACTGCCTCAGAGTAAATTCTACCAGAACCTTAACCTGATTTTTTTCTACTGACTCTATAAGTGCCTCGAAATACTTTTCTTTTTCGATAGACACATTTAGGAGTGGGAACCCTTCATCAAGTAGGGTTTTATTGAATATAAGCCTGGCCATTCGCTTATTCCCATCAAGAAAAGGGTGGATTTTATATAATTTATAATGTGCAACAGTCGCTTTTTCTATCGGATTTAAACTGCTGTTTTTATACCAAGCGATGAAGCTATCAAGCAGCTTACTCACTTCAGTATGAGATGGCGGGCGATAGCTCAGCTCTGCACCAATAGGGCTATTCTGATTCATTTTGTACAGGTATACTTGTTTCTCCCTAATTTGTCCAGGATTCTTAGACTCGAAACTCGACATGGCTGTCTTATGGAGTTCAAGCAGGTATTTTTTATCCAGTATGCGTGGCTGTTTTATCAAGTCTACTGCATTGAGCATGTTTTTACTTATCTGCTCCATTTTAGTCAAAGCAGAGTCTTTTTTCAATGCATTTCTAACATCCTCTATGTTAACATCAACATCTTCCGTTGTAAGAGTTGTTAAAGTAAATAGAACTGTGCTATCAATATCATATTTCCGCTTCTTTGATTCTGTCAGGTTTTTATATTTTTCCCTGAATAGATCACGGAATAGTAACGTCCTTATAACTTCATTCTTTTCAATCGATTCTGCTGTATATTGCTTGCCGGAAAGCCGTGTCATAATCTGATCTTTAAACTGGTTTTCGAGTCTATCTAATTCTTTTTCGGCAGGCTTTTTCGCGCCTATATATTTGCTAAAACTTCTTGACTTAGAAATCAGAAAATAGCTCAAAGAGGAGTAGTAGTATTTTTTGCCTTTGATTTCCCTTATAACAAGTGTCATAAAGAAGTTAGGCAGATGAAAATATATAAATCTATCTGCCTAACTGGCAAATTAATTAGGCAGATGAAAGCGCAGAAATTAATCTGCCTAGCCGAAAATAAGCTGGTAAACGCCGCGGGGATTGAACTTAAAGCTTAATCCCCAACGAAGGGATTAAACTTGGGGCTATTTTGTCGTCTAAGAGACTATGAAAACGCCCGAAGCATCCTCAGGGCTTGAAGTAAGACGTCTAAGATACATATCTAAGTATATGCATATTTGGATAGATATCAAATAGAAAGGTGTTCCGCTCTAAGCCTTGGAACTTCTATCCTTGTGGTTCTAACATGAGATACTGCATCTAAAGTTCTCTCTACCGTATCTGGCATGTTAATCTCATTAATATCAGTCTTAAAACTATTCTTTTGTGCAATATACTCATCAGCAAAAGACCTGCTCATAAATACAACACCAGTAAAGTCTAACACAACGGTATTGCTCTTTATTTTCTTTAGTTTCTTGAAAAATTCTGTTGCAGCGTTCCTAGTAACTAAATCTTTGGCTACGCTGGTCCTTACTAATATCTTTTTACTTGATGTATTCATACACATCAGCTTTCTTCATAGGCAGTGGTATGCGCATGCCTATTAATGTTCCGCTCAAACCGTCCTTCTTATCTAACTTATAGAGTTTCTCATTATTATTGCTTTCTATATAGTACGCAGCCTCTCCCGAAACTATAAGTGCTTCTCCTTTTAGTGCGCCGGTCAATACGCTAATAAAGGTAGGCAGCCCATGCCCTCTTGTGTTTTCTGGCTTTGTGGACATGCCACCTATGGCCTTTTTAAGCGCGTCAGGGTCAGTCAATTCACCATATTTTCCACTATTTCTAAAGCTGCCAGGTATCGTTATACCATTATCGAAGATTGAGACCTCTACAAAGCGCATCTTCTCATACCTCTGTGCCATGAAAGATGCAGATGTACAACGAGAGTGCTGGTCCACATTATCTAGAAGCTCCCCAACAGCGAGTTTCACCGACGTTTTCTCAGCAATTCCCATATTCTTAGATATTAAATCACAAATGATTTCGCTGTGGGTTTGATCAAATTTAGAGGCCTTCATTATCGGTATGTAGGTATCATCTACTTTATGCGGTTCTACGTGTTTTTCTAATATAGTAGAAATATAGTTTTTAACACCAATATTCTTTGGAAGAACGTATTTTGATTTGTCCAACTCTGAAAGAAAATCGCCCAATGGTAATAGTGTTGTTGGACAAAACCAAGTTGCATCTTCAAGGCTGAGCACTTTGTTTTCCTTATAGGCAGTCCTATATGTGCAGAATTGAACGTAACAATCCAAAAGAAGAGGCAAGTCCATAAAAACCATTTATATTTGATTACTTTATAGCTTCCTAATCGTCTAACTTTCTTAAATGATTCTATTAAGAATATTTAGCTTAAATCTACCCTGATGAAAAGCAGCCATTCGGTAGAGCCACATAGAATACGAGTAATATCGCGACAAGTATATATGCAAGAGCCATCAAAGTAACTGCCAATATGATAAATTGGCGTGAGTATTTTTTCCTGTGAAGATTGTACGTTGCAACTAAAAGAATGAACAGAAGAGGTATGACGAGATAAAGATAGTCTAATGTGTAAGATTGGAGTGTACAGTAAGTAAGAAATAATGGTAATAAGACAAGCACTGCTACAATAACCGCTACTACTATGAGCACGATTACATAGGTCTTTGTGCCCTTCTTATCTGCCATTCTAACATCAATTATGCTGTCTTATTCGGTGTCCTTGTTACAACAAAGCTTTCTTGATCAGAGCCTATTGGACCAGGGAATGCTAGCAACTTACTTAGCGAAAATACGAGTGCTGAGCGTGTCTAGTGCATGCTGCCCATAATTTTCCATAATTCTTTATTAGCATATACATAAATAAATATATGCCTTCGGGGATTAACTACTTTCTTCGTGAACGTTTAACGCCCGAAGCACAGGGCGTGCCACAGGCACATCTCCGACAAGGAGATTTTAAATACCGCCGATTTTTGACCACATGCCTCTTATACATGCATATACTACTTGTACATTGATTTAAATGAATTTACAAGTATGTAAATTGTTTAAATTCATGTATATTATTTAAATTATAGTGGGCATGGTATGCGTGCGTGTGGGTCTGCGGCTATACGACCTCGAAATACCCTACCGTGTACTGCTTCCAGTAGCCGTTCCCAGCGACTACGGTATAGTTGCCTATAGGGAACTTGTTAAAGGCATATTGATTCCCTAGAAGGCCTGAGTTGCTCCAATATCCTCCTACTACAAAAGTAGTTTGTATAGGTATCGTTGCGTACTTGGTTGTATTCGTTCCGCTTGTGAGTATGTAGATCGTTGCGTTATCGCTGTCAGGCCAGAAGTAATAGGAAGTGGAGATAAGCTCTACAGGGCAGCCGAAGTAAACGCCAGGCTGCCATAGCTGCAACTCTCCCGTGCCGTTGCTTATGCTGCTCAGGTTATAGTGCCCTTTGAAGACCGCTATACCAAGAGGCATCTCCCAGTTGCCGCACGCTGATGTCGAACCCAGCGTTATCGTGTTCGGCTGCGTATAGTAGCCATGTGTGGAGATGTTGTATGCCTGTGAAGCTGTGTTGAAGAGGTTTACTTCTATTGAGACGTTGCTGCCATAAGCTACTGTCTGGTTTGGTATCATGAGCGTAAGCCTCATGGAATTGGAGATATTGCTTGAATTGAAGCTTGAGGGTTTGATGTAGGGCATAGTGTAGAGGTTCGATATGGCAACTACAGCGATGAGCAGCACTACGATGGCCACAAGTGCGATAATCCAGCCATATGGGCGTGTCTTTCTTTTCTTTGCCATATTACTATTTTGACTTAAACACTTAAATTATAGATGTGCGCTAGCGTGAGCCTAAGAGCGTCAGGAGAGTTGAAGTTGTACCATGTAGGGCTTGTCTCCACTCACTTCCTTACAGTCTATCCTGACTGATAAGTGATTTCCAGCACCTATGGGTGGGATTACATCAAAGGACTCGGTTTTCTGAGCCTCTAGCGCCTCCAGCGAGCCAGTATACAAATGACGTTCGTTTATGTATACAGACAACATGCCCTTTACATGATGGGGGTTGTCAGGTACAGCTATTGTCACTTTATTTAGTGTTTCCAGTGTGGTGAAATAGCTTTCACCAGCAGCAGAATTCTGCGATACTACGAAGTAAGGTCGGCCTGCTGTTCTGCTGCCCGCTTTGAGTTCGTGACTTGGTTCATTGAATTTGAAATCTACGGTTCTAGCCATAAAATCTATTATATTTCAATGCAAAAATTTTTATCTTTATTTGAAATCATTTACAAATTGCGGTACTGAAACTCCTTTAGGCCACTTCGGCAAATTTTGCATATCGCCAGTTCGGAGAGCATTTGCATACGGTTCAGGATTTATTTTTCTCTTACAGAAACCTGCCCACATGCAAAGAAGTCCAGGATCGTCAGGGCAGACGCCTCCTTCAAAAAACTTATGAAGATGCTCGCACATGTCTTTAAGCCCGCCCTCTAATAAAGTTGGGTGCATGGCAATATCAAGTGCAACTATATCGTACTTTCTGGGGCAATTTCCAACAATCCCATAAATGTGCTTTCCGCTTGTAATTGTTTGTAAGATGTCGTCCCTATCAAAAAGCGGTGCAATGTTCTTTGGTCTATTTAATTGCCATTTTCCATCACTGCTTTTTATATGTACGGCTCCGCTTTTATGTCTAGAAACGTGCATCGGCTCTCCTTTTGCAGACTTGAAGCCTATATAGACGTCTCCTTTTTTGGACTTTTTAACTCTCATGCTTTGCCTCTTTTTGATTCCTTGGGCTGTTTGGATCCCCTTACATCTAACTTTCTTTTTCTCTTCCAGTCTGCAACTCCCTCTTTCCAGTATTCTAGGGCTTTTTTCTTGTTATAGAAGTTGTCTATCAGCTTGAGCATTATGTCATAGACCTTGTATGTGACTATTGGTATGACTAGGTCATCAGTAATGGGGCCTATCTGCTCAACCGTCATAGTGCCTCTCCTTCTAACCTCTTCGGCTTTTTCTGCGCTTGCATGATAAATTGCAACTCTGACGAGATTAAGATAGTCTAGGTCGTTATAGAAGGATTGGATACCGAGCAAGCTTAGGCATTTATATTGGGATTTGGGATTTATCAGCGCTCCCAAAGTCAGGCCTTTATCCTGTAGCGCAGCTTGAAGCTTGGAGGGGTCAGCGTTTTTCAGCTTCCTGAATAGCTCGTATCGTAGGATATTCTCGCAGCAGTTCACAGAGGAGGAGATTGAAGCCAGCCAGCTGCCCTGCTCGTAGGTAAGATAGGCCTCTTCAGCGAAGTGTGGTATGACAGATGTCAATCTATACCATTCTTCATCAGCATCGCTCTGGTCTGTAACAATGACATGTGGTTCAGGAAACGGTATATAATTTGGGTGCAATACTATGACTGCTGGCTGTATATCTTTCGGGTATACCTCGCCTTCATAGTCAATCCTCAGATTTCTGTGGTTTAGTTTTTCTTCACGTAACCCGTCCAAGAAATCTACGGGTAAATCATCTTGAAGTTTACCTTCCTTGATTTCCTTCTCCAGTGCCTTTATGGCTTGCGATACAGAATATTTGTACCTCTTCTTTTCAATTGTAAGCATGTCCTTCTCGGTAAGGCCATCCTCAGATTCACTTTCTCCTTCGGTCATGTCGAATGCTCCTATAAATGTCCAATCTGATCCTTTTGCCATACTGTTATTATGCGTCGAATGTTTAATAATGTTTTAGCAGTATATACCTGAGCTTAAGTATGCGTGAGCGAACTGGCGATGCAAAAGAAAATATAAGAAAGGAATTTATAAACAACATGACGTAATACCATTAGTGAGTGGGAGAATGACGAGAGAAAGTGCAACATTGATGGTCAGTCATCGTGTGCTTGAATGGGCGAGAAGGACATATGGATATACTGTTAGCGAAGCAAGCAAAGTAAGCGGAATAAACGAAGCAAGCTTGAGTAAGTGGGAGAGTGAGGATAGCCAAATTAGCTTGAGTGCAATAAGGAAACTATCAAAACTTTATAAAAGGTCATTTGAAGTGTTGCTGTTGCCTGCACCACCTCAGGAGAGAGCTGATCCTAAGTATAGAATATCGGAGCAGCAGCCTGCTGAAGAAACTAGGGAGACAAAGCTGATTATAAGGGAGGCAAAATGGATACAAGATATTGCTGAAGAGCTGAAGGAAAAAGCAGAAGATAAGACAAAGGCGAAAGTGCAAAGATACGACAGTTCTTCTGCTGCTGAGAAAGCCGCGCAAGAAGAGAGAAGGAAGTTTGGAATAGAAATAAGTACACAAATGAAATGGAGAGACGACAAAGAAGCGCTCAGAGAGTGGGTCAAGGCAGTTGAAAGTAAAGGAATATTAATTTTCCAAGTATCTATGCCTGTGGGAGTCAGAGGGTTTTCGATACCTGAGAAGGACCCTCCTGTTATAACATTAAATACAATAGATACCCCAAATTCTAGGATTTTTACTCTATTTCATGAGTACGCGCACATCCTGTTAGGGGAGTCAGGAATTTGCGATCCGTCAAACCTTCATGTTCTCGAATCAACCAAAAGGAAGAGTATTGAGAACTGGTGTAATGATTTTGCAGCGGCATTCATGATGCCTGCAAACGATGTAAAATCACTTGCAACTAGAATCGGAACTAGTCAGAGTAGTATATCTAAAATGTGCCGTGATCTCAAAGCTAGCACAGAAGCATTGTTGATAAGACTTTACGAACTAAACGTCATCGAATATGGATTTTTCAAGCAAGAGGTCGAATTAGCTCATAAAAGAAGCATCACTTACCAAAAAGAACAGGTAGAGAAGCGCAAAAGACTTAGAGAAAAGATGAAGAAAGAAGGGAAGGAACTGAAGATAGACGTAGTAGGGAGAGCTAGGAGAATACGTGGTACTAATTTCATCAGACTTGTCCTCTATAACAGAAGCAAAGGTACCATAACAACGAAAGATGCTATGGATTATCTTTCTGTTGGGCCAGAAAATCTAGACAAGCTACAAACTTCAGTTTAAGATGACATCCATGACGAACGTATACTGCATAGATTCATCATCCTTGATAGATATGCAGAGGTACTATCCGATAAAAAGGGTTCAAAAATATTGGTCTTTACTAGATGGATTAGTGCAAAACGGAAGATTGATTGCGCCACTCGAAGTTTTTAAGGAGATAGCGAAACCATACGAACCATATCCTTGGTGTCATGGGCACAGGAAGGCCAAAAGATTATTCATAAGTAGGTTTCAAGGCAAATACACCTCTGTGCAGAAAATAATAAGTGAGTGCCCAGGGCTTATAGATCCGAACAAACCAACTTCTACGCAAGCCGATCCGTACGTAATTGCATTGGTACAATATGCTGCAACTAGACTAGTGCAGAGCA
>Ga0335072_10000881_pt1 | contig 52476 bp, 56 predicted proteins | sample Lox_Sample_21_FD_206725 | JGI IMG/M metagenome (GOLD analysis project Ga0335072, IMG submission 206725) | Soil microbial communities from Loxahatchee National Wildlife Refuge, Florida, United States - Lox_Sample_2.1 | ecosystem: Environmental > Terrestrial > Soil > Wetlands | place: USA...
AGGAATTCGGTGGTGTTTTGCATCCCACCGGTTGACTGCGCGAATTCTACGTTGGCGGTTTTTTTGAATTTACCGATGCTGTTTTCCAGCGTGCCGACCACGTCGCCCGTGACTTCGACTTTGCCAACCGAGCATTTGAATTTGAATTTGCCGCCGAGCGGGTTTTCAACTGACGAGCCTTCGGGAAGTAAGAAGAGAATCGCCGGTACGTGGGTGCTCGATATGGTCGTTAAGCCGAGGTGGAATTCGGCCGAGGTTATGACGATTTCACCGCTGGTACTGCCGGTCTGGCAGGTCACTTTCCCGAGAAGGGATTCTGTTTCACATTCTTTGAATTTTACTTCACTGCTGCCTAAGTGCGCAGTTTCGCCTTTGCCTTCAGTTGCGCTGCCGATTGTGCCTTTGTCGGTCACGGTTTGGCATTCGACTGTGTTGCCCGCTAACGTCTGCAGTTTGGCTTTCCCGCCTTTCGACGTGAAGGTCGCGGGAAAGGTGCCTTTGCTCAATGCGAATAACACTTCGGTTGCGGAGGCGCTTGCAACGGCGATAGCGCAGAGCGCACACACAACCACAAGCACCGGCCCGACTATCATTATGCGTTTCATGTTTCCTACTACTCCTCTTGTCCGAGGAGCAACGGGATGGCGGTAGCCCGGTGTCCCGCTGCCATCACCCTAACCGAGTTCCAACTGTGCCCGCAAGTATCGGTTTTTGGTTGGCCTTCGACGGACCTGCGTCGGTGGCCAAGCCGTCGCGGAGCGCGGATGGGGACCGGGCAGGGAGGTGATGTGGCGGTGGACCTTCGCGCATCGCTGTATGCTCCCGATTGATTGGAGCCCCAACCGGCGTCTGTGCAGGACGGGGCGATCTTCTGGGCTGCCGGGGCGTTGCAAAAGCGCAACGCTCCGGCGGCGCGTGTTGTTGCCGTTGACCCAACGAGACCGCACGTGTGCGGCACGCTGACGGGCCGTGGGAACACGCGGAGTTCTAGCAAGCGGTCAGGTACAAATTATTACCCGGGAACCATAAACCGTCTCGGTACCGCGAGCAGAAATCGCTGGTGTGCGTGAACAGTCGTGTTCAAGCGCTTAGTCGAGCGGCTCTGAGGACGGAGACAATGGCTCCAGAAACGCCCCGAGTTCAGTGGCGATTGGTGTCCGCGCGGCGCGCCGACTCGCTCGCTGCCAAGTCGAGACGCTGGCCACGCCGTCGGCGGGTCTCGTCAGGCATCGCCGGATCAAGGTCGTGCTCGGCGAGAATCGTGGCGACGGCTGTCTCCGAGCCAACCAACGGGGCGAGCGCGACATAGGCGAGCTGGTCGACTAGATCCGGCAGTAGTCGAGTGGCGTCGTTGGTGACGTAATGACAGATGACCCCCCAGACGCTGCCGACGGCGGCTTGGGCGAGGACGCTCGGCGGACGCTGCGAGCGCGGCAGTCGGGTGGCGAGGAGGTCGGCGAAGCGACTCAGGCGCCGTTCCCGGCGCACGATGGTTGCGGTGTCGGCAGCGTATGAGTCGAGTTGGATGATGCGACGGAGCAGGGGATCCTCGACGACGTAGCTGATCAAGGCCACAATCCCGCGACACGCCCCGCGCGGTCCGTCGCCGGCGGTGCGCGAGGCGGCGGCGGCCGATGTCAGCGCTTCCAGAGCGACGAGATCGAGGGCGTCGAGGAAACATTCCTCGGCGGTGACGTAGTATCGGCGGAATGCTGGCTCCGGCAGGCGCGCCCGGGCGAGGATCGCGGCCGTCGTCAGTTGGTCTTGGCCGTCGCGTACGACGATCTCGACGGCGGCCCGCCCGAGGCGGGCACGCTCGTCGTCGCGTTCCCGCAGACGTGGCCAACCGCCATTCGTCGTCCGACTTGCTTGGGCGAGTTCGGCGACGGCCGGGGAAGTCTGGGCGAGCGCCCACGTGGCGAGCTCGCCGGCGGCACCCATCAACCGCTGGTCGCTGCCGGAAAGCAGGTTAGCTCTGACGACGTGTTCGAAGCCGTAGACGATCCCGCGCAGCACGACCGGCGGCAGCGGCGCGGCGTGCGGCGCTTCGCGGATGCCGGCGGCGAGGCTCTGCTCGAGCCGGGCGCGTGCCCGCTCCAGGCGTTCCACCGCGACCGGCCCCGCGCCGAAGACGTCGATCAGCGCCAGCCGCGCGGCCTTGGGCTGCTCGGCGGCGGCGAGGACGAAGGCCTCGAACGCTCCGCGCAGGCCGCCCTCCCAGTCGCGCTCGTGCCAGGCGCGTGCTTGATCGATCCGCTGAAGAGCGCAGTCCACGATGCTGTCGTAGGTCGCCAGGAAGCAGGCCTCCTTGTCGGCGAACTGCTCGTAGAAGGTCCGCTTGGAGACGCCCGCGAGGCGGCTGACTTCGGCGACGCTGACGGCTGGGTAGCCGCGTGCGTTGACCGCCTCGATCAATGCCCCCGCGATGCGTGCCCGCTGGTTGCGGACGATCTCCTCGCGCGGCGGACCGTGCGGCCGTGGGCGAAGCTGTCGATAGAGAGGGGCCGATCTAGGGGGCCCGGCTCGGTTGGATGGTCCGTTCCGCACACCCGAACGTTGCCCGCTGGCGACGGCAAACTCCAGAGGCGTTTCTTACTTTCCCGCATCAGACCGTTGGGCGCCAGGCCTATTCCATGTTGACGTAACCCGTCGCTTCGGTCGGGGTCCGGGTGTTGAGGGCGACCTTGTTTTCGTAGTTTCCCTCGATCGTCTGGATATCCCCGTTGGGCAGGACGTCTTTGACGATCCCGACGTGCTCGTCGCCGAAGACTATGAGATCGCCCGGTCGCGGCGTGACGCCCGGCGCGTTGGGGATCGCGCGCCCGGTGCTCTGTGCCCAGGACCAGATCTCACTGACGGCGCCCAGGCCTTCCCCGCTGGCGCCGAGCGGCTCGCCCGCCTGGCGGGCGGCCCAGGAGGCGAAGTAGGCGCACCAGGGGGCGCCGGGGATGGCGCCGGCGGTGGCGGTGCGGTACTCGGCGACCGCGGGCCCTTCGTTCGATCCGGGTGGCTCCTCGGACTGACCGGCCTGGCTTTCGGCGATCGCGACGATCCGCGCACCGATGCCGGTGCCCGCGGCGGCGGGCGCCACGAGCGGGGAGACGCCCGCGGCGCCTGCGAGATTGGTCGTGGGCGCCGGTGCCCCGCCGGAGCTCAGCCCGGGAGCGGCGGCGGCCGTCAGGGTGGGACCGGCGGTGCCCGCGAGGGCGGAGCCGGTGCTTGCGATGAGTGGTAGGTCCCCCGCTGTGAGCCCGGCTTGGTTCTCCGATGTCAGCGGCGATGCGTCACCGCCGATGCCGGTGCCCGGCGCAGCGGCGCCCACGCTCGGGGACGTGACGTCGCCTGTCGCCGTGGCGTAGCTCGCGGTCGCGCTCTGCAGGGCCTGGGCGAACGACGACCCGCCGGGTGCGTTGGCCGCTTCGGGCGCGTTTTCAATCGCCTCCGACGGCGCCGCCGTGCCGCCGGTCGTGGCCGCGGTGGACAGCAGCGCCGAGGGATCGGACAGCGCGAGCTCGAGCGCGGCGACACGCGCCAGGACGGATTCCACCGACATCGTCTCCGCGTGATCGGCGGGGCGGCCGGGAACTTGAGCGCCGCGCTGAGCCCGGTGCGCGCCTCGGGCGACGGTGCGCTGAAACGACGAGATGGGCAGCCCGGGGGCTGCCCATCTCGACCACCGTTTCCCTCGATGAATCGGCGGTATGTGGCTTCTGCCGGCCTTCCCTGACCGCCCGAAGCGTTTGTGTCCGGCCCAGCGAACCGGGCCGGGCTTCGCTGCAGCGGCGGCGCTCGATCGCGCCGCCGCTGAGGAAGATCTGGTTCGGCTTATTCGAGCAGCTTCAGGACTGCCTGCGGCAGCGACTTGGCCTGCGCCAGGACGGACACGCCGGCCTGCTGCAGCACCTGGTCTTTGGTGAAGTTCGTCGTTTCAGCCGCCATGTCGGCGTCGACGATGGTGCTCTGCGCCGCCGAGAGGTTCTGGTTGTAGATCGCCAGGTTGCTCTCGGTGTACTGCAAACGGTCCTGCACGGCACCGAATTCTCCGGCCGACTTGGCAATTTCGGAAATGGCCTTTTCGATTTTTTCGATGCTTTTCGCTTCGGAGAGTTTGACTTCCGGGGCGAGTTTGCTCAATTCGACCGTTTTGACGCTGATTTTTTCATCCGCGCCTTCGTTCGCGCCGACCTGGAAGGAGACTTCGCCGGCTTTGGTGAACAGCGAGATGCCGTTGAACTGCGTCGTTTCGCCGACGCGCTTGACCTCGGCGTTGAGCTGTTCGACCTCGCCTTCGATGGCCGTCTTGTCCGATTCCGAGTTGGTGCCGTTTTCGTACTGCACGGCCAGCTCGCGGGTGCGCTGGAGCATCTGCTCGACCTCGTTCAGCGCGCCCTGCGCCGTCTGCGCGAGCGCCACGGCGTCCTGGCTGTTCTGTTCGGCCTGGCCGAGCCCGTTGATCTGGCTCTGCAGGCGCTGGTTGATCGCGTAGCCGGCGACGTCGTCGGCGGCCGAGTTGATCTTCAGACCCGAGGAGAGGCGTTCCATCGAAGTGGAGAGCATGCTCTCGGTGCTGTTGAGGTTGCGCTGAGCGTCCAGCGCCTCCACGTTGGTGTTGATCGTCAGGGACATGCGTTCATCTCCTTGATGACGGTTGTTTGTCTAGTCCCGGGCCGACTCCCTGTCGACCCTTTGCTCACGCCGGTTTATCGTCAGGCGCCGGAGGAACTTGAGCCCGCCGCGCGAGATTGGCCGGCAAGTGCCCCCGCTGGCTCGGCGGCACTCGCGGCGCCCTGCATCCGCGCCAGCCTCCGGCTGAGCAGCTCGTGTTCGGCGTGGCGCAGCTCGGCGACGATCAGGCGCCGCCAGAGGAAGACCGCGACGGCCCACACCGCGACGTAGCAGACCGCGCCCGCGATCAGAGCGCGCAGGGCGGTTTCGAACGGCGAGTGGGTCGCGAGCGAGAGGTAGCCGCCGAGGAGGAAGCCCCCGAGGGCGCCCCAGGCCTTGGCCTCGGCGACGCGGCGCGCGGCGCGCGGGTGGGCGGCAAGGCTCAGCCCGGGGCCGGCGGCCTCGGAGGCGTCCGGCGCACCCTTGTCCTTGGTCGCCTTGCCCTCGCCCTTGCTTTTCTTGCCCTTGCCGTTGCCCTTGTCCTTGGCGTCCTTGTCCTTAGCCATGGCGCGGCTCCTTCGCTCCGGGCGGCGTTGGCGCCGCCGCTACCGGCATCGCAGGGACGGGGTGGGCTCGACTGTCAGCCACCACGGCCCCCCTGCTCCAGCCCGCGGCGCCGTTCGGCGCGCTGGCACTCGAATACGAACTTCACCAGGCGACGGTGGTCGCCCTCGCTGATCTCGTCGAAGCAGATCGCGCGGCGGCCCTGGTTGTCGATGCGCACGACGCTCGCGCTGCCCGAGATCGGCGTTCCGCCCTTGGCGGTGGCGATGCGGAAGTCCACCCGCTCGCCGACCTTCAGGGTGGCGGGCCCGGCCAGCAGCATGCCGCCGCCGGAGACGTCGACCGAGTAGGTGTTCACGGCGCTGCGGCTGCTGCCGGCGGTGATCGTCACCGGTCGGGCGATCGGCACCCGCACGTACTCCCGTTCCTGGACGACCTCCAGCGGGCGCAGCTCGCGGAAGCGCAGCAGGTCGCGTTCCTCCTGTGCGACCTGGCCCTGCAACCGCACCCGGCCGCGGCGGTCGGTGTACTCGAGCACGATCTCCCCGAGCTCGGAGTTGCGCAGGGGCACCTCGGTGCGGAACATCAAGGCCACCAGCAGGCTGTCGGCGCCCGACTCGGCGACGCGCGCCTGGACGCGCTCGCCCGAGGGGCGCACGAGCGTCACGACGCCTGCCCTGCCGGGCAGCGCCGGAGCGTCGTTGTCGTCCTTCTTGGCTCGTTTCAGTTTCATAATCTGGTTTGCTCGGGCGCTTCGGGTTCAGATCGGCGCGATCGCGCCGATCTGAAAACGCGATTTTTGATCTCCCGATGCTTGTATTTAGGTTCTCGCGAGGTCGTGGGTGGTGGTGGTGGGTAATGGTCGTCGTGGGTGGCGGTCGTGGGTGTCGGTGTCGGCGGCGGGCGGCCGGGATCGGGGCTAGGGCAGCAGCCTGTCGGCGAGGTAGGCGGGGTCGATCTGGGTCAGGGCGGTCCGTCCGCGGCCGCGGTCGAGCAGGTATTCCGGGGCCATCCCAAAGCGGCAGGCGGCCTCGACGGCGACGCCGAGCTGGTCGGTCTCGTCGGCGTGGGTGATCGCGAGCGCGCCGGCCCGCAGCGGGGCGAGCGCCTCCAGCAGCTGCGTGGCGGCCTTCGCACTGAGGGTGGCGGGCAGGGCGAGGATCACGCGGTCGGGCTCGAGCGCGGCCAGCAGCGCCGCCTGGGCGCGGATCGCGCCGCGATCGGCGGGGGAGAGGGCGGGCAGGTCGAGCAGCAACAGGCCCTCGGCGCGGGCCGCGCGCAGCGCCCGGGTGAGCGCGGGCGCGGCCAGCGGCAGCGGTTGGGGCAGATGCGGCATGAGTGTCGCCAGCAGTTCCTCGCGCGCCTGGCCGGCGGTGAGGGTGGCACAGGCGGCGGGCAGCGCGCCGCGGGCGCGGTAGGCGTCGACGAGGGCGGCGCAGCAGGCGCTCTTGCCGCTGCCCCCGGGTCCGGCGAGCGCGACGGCGGCCCCGGTGGTCGGCAGCGTGGCCCCGGCCGGGATGCGCTGGCAGAGCGCCCTGTGGACGGCCCGCGCGAGGCTGGTGCGCGCCGGCATCACTGGCAGCAGGTGCGTCGCGGCGGTGTCGATCAGCTCGCCGACGAGAGCCTCGCTCATCCCGGAGCCGAGCAGGCTCTCCTCGACGCGCTGGCGCGCGCGCCCGCGGGGAAGGGCGGCGGGGGTGGGGGTGAGCTCGGGGAGCCTTGCCTGGGCCTCGACGAGCGCGGCGGCGAAGGGGCCCGCTTCCGGCTCGGCCGGCGTCGCGGGAGCCGCCGGAATGGCGTCCGTGAGCAGGCTCGCCGGTGTGAGCTCGCGAAAGACGTCCTCGACGGCTGCCGCTGTGTCGAGTGCGGCGGCCGTCGTGTCGGCCCGCTCCAGCGCCGGCGGCAGCGCAGGGGCGGCGTCGTCCTCGTCGTAGCAGTCGAGGCGCGGCGTGCCGGCCCTGGCCTCGACTTCGACGAAGGGGCGCTGGAAGAAGCCGCCGACGCCGCCGCTGAGGCCCTTCTCGCGGCGCACGACGATCGCGTCCGGGCCGAGGTCGGCCTGGATGCGGGGTATGAGCTCCTCGACGGTGCGGGCACGATAGGTGCGCGTCGTGGGCTTGGCCTCCGTGGTGGGCCTGGCTACGGTCGCGGTGATGGCCTCGGTCGCGTCGGCGGCGGTCGCGGCTGCAGGGATGGGGCTGTCCTTGACTTGGGTGCTCATGCGTGGATGACTCCAATGGTCTCGACGTTGACGCCGGGTGCGATCTCGTTGTAGGAGCAGACCGGCAGATGGGGTTGGGCCTGGGCGATCAGGCGACGCAGGTGGCGGCGGACGCGCGCGGAGCAGAGGAGAACAGGTCCCCGGCCGCCTGAGCCGCCGGCGCCGCGGGCGGTGGCGTGCTCGACCTGGGCGCGCAGGGCGCTGACGATGGCCTGGGCGCGGGGGGGCTCGATCGCGAGGTACTCGCCGTCGGTGGTCTGGGTGATCGAGGTGGCGACCTCCTGCTCGATGGTCGGGTCCAGCGTGATCGCCTGCAGGCAGAGACGCTCGTCGAGGTGCGGCGCGGTGATGGCGCGCCCCAGCGCCTGGCGGGCGTACTCGGTCAGCAGGCCGGTGTCACGCGTTATTCGCGCCTTGTCGCCGATCGCCTCCATGATGGTGGAGAGGTCCCGGACGGGGACGCCTTCGCCGAGCAGGGCCTGCAGGACGCGCTGGATCTCGCCGAGGGTGAGGGTCTCGGGGACGACCTCCTCGACGACGGCGGCGTTGGTCTCCTTGAGCTGGTCGAGCAGCGCCTTGACGTCCTGGCGGGAGAGGAGCTCGGCGGCGTGCGAGCGGATGGTCTCTGTCAGATGGGTGACGATCATTGACTCGGCGTCGACGACGGTGTAGCCGAGGGTCTCGGCTTCGGCGCGGCTTGACTCGTGCACCCAGACGGCGGGGAGGCCGAAGGCGGGCTCTGTGGTGGGCACCCCCTGCAGGCCGCCGGCGGCGTCGCCGGGGTCCATGGCGAGGAGGTGGCCGGGCATGATGCGGCTGCGGGCGACCTCGGAGCCGCGGACCTTCAGGACGTACTCGTGGGAGTCGAGGCCGAGCTCGTCGTGGATGCGGACGGCGGGGATGACGATGCCGAGCTCGCCGGCGATCTGGCGGCGGATCATGCTGACGCGGCGCAGCAGGGCGCCGCTGGAGCCGGCGTCGACGAGCGGGACGAGGCCGAACCCGACGGCGAGCTCGAGCGCGTCGACGGAGAGGCGCTCCTTGGCCTCGGCGGCGCTCTGCTCGCCGGGGGGCAGGGCGGGCTTGGCGACGTTCTCGGCGGCCTTGTCCTGCTCGCGCTCGCCGGGCAGCCCGTCGCGCACGGCCCAGGCGATGGCGCCCAGCGCGGCGGCGATGACGATGAAGGGCAGCTTGGGCAGGCCGGGGATGAGCGCGAAGAGGCCGATGGCGGCTGCGGCGACCATCGGCGCCTTGCGCTGGCGGAGGATCTGTCCGGCGATGTCGCTGCCGAGGTCGCGCTCGGAGGCGGAGCGGGTGACGATGATGCCGGTGGCGACGGAGATGAGCAGCGCCGGGATCTGGGCGGCGAGGCCGTCGCCGACTGTCAGCAGCGAGAACTGGTGGGTGGATTCGGTGAATGTGAGATGGTGCTGGAGGACGCCGACGACGATGCCGCCGATGAGGTTGATGGCGGTGATGATGACGGCGGCCATGGCGTCGCCCTTGACGAACTTGGAGGCGCCGTCCATGGCTCCGTAGAAGTCGGCTTCGCGGGCGATCTCGGCGCGGCGGGCGCGGGCCTGTTCGTCGGTGATGAGCCCGGCGTTGAGGTCGGCGTCGATCGCCATCTGCTTGCCGGGCATGGCGTCGAGGGTGAAGCGCGCCCCGACCTCGGCGACGCGGCCGGCGCCGTTGGTGACGACGACGAACTGGATGACGACCAGGATCAGGAAGATGACGAGGCCGACGACGACGTTGCCGCCGACGACGAACTGGCCGAAGTCGTGGACGACGCTGCCGGCGTCGCCGGTGGTGAGGATGAGCCGCGTCACCGAGACGTTGATGGCGAGGCGGAACATGGTCGTGAGCAGCAGCAGGGAGGGGAAGGCCGAGAAGTCCAGGGCCTTGCCGAGGTACATGGTGGCGACGACGATCGTGAGGGCGGCGGAGATGTTCAGCGTGATGAGCAGGTCGATGAGGGCGCTGGGGAGCGGGACGACGAGCATGGTCACGACCATGACGACGGCGACGGCGGCGAGGAGGTCGGTGTGGCGGAGCAGGCGGCGGACGGTGTCGAGGCTCACAGCGCGTACCTCCGGCGCCTGGCGGCGCGGTAGACGAAGGCGAGGACGCGGGCGACGGCGGCGTAGAGCTCCTCGGGGATGACATGCCCGATCTCGGTCGAGGCGTGCAGGGCGCGGGCGAGCGGCGGGTCGGGGACGACGGCGACGTCGTGCTCGGCGGCGATCTTGCGGATCTGCAGGGCGATGAGGTCCTGGCCCTTGGCGACGACTTCGGGTGCGGTGCGGGCGCCGTCGTAGCGCAGGGCGACGGCGTAGTGGGTGGGGTTGGTGACGACGACGTCGGCGTCGGGGACGGCGGCCATCATGCGGTTGCGGGCGGCCTGCATCCGCCGGCGGCGCTGGGCGGCTTTGACCTCGGCGGGCAGCCCGTGCTGGCGCATCTCGTCCTTGACCTGCTGCTTCGTCATGCGCAGGCCCTGCTCGTGTTTGCGCCGCTGCCAGGCGTAGTCGAGGACGGCGATGAAGAGGTAGGCGAAGGTGGCGCGCTGGGCGATGGCGAGCGCCTTGCCGCTCATGATCGGCCCGAGGGCGCCGGGCGCGATGCCGAGCTCGGCGGCGAGGCCGCTGATGCCGGGGATGAGGGTGAGCCCGGCGACGAGCCCGACGACGGCGATCTTGGCGATGGCCTTGACGGTCTCGAAGATCGCGTTGGGCCCGACGAGCCGCTTGGCGCCCGAGAGCGGGTTGATGCGCTTGAAGTCGAGCTTCAGCGGCTGGGGCACCGGGCGGAAGCCGATTTGGGCGGCGCCGGCGAGCAGGCCGCCGGCGAGGCAGACGGCGGCGACGGGGCCGACGCCGATCTCCAAGGTGGAGAGGGCGGTGTGCAGCGGGGTCTTCAACGCGGCGGGACCGGCGGCCTTGGCGGGCTGGGCGATGGCGCCGAAGATGGACCCGAAGGATTCCTCGATGGCGGCGGCGATGCGGGGGCCGAGGAGGCCCAGGGAGAATATCCCGGCGGCGACGACGACGGAGCCGCCGAGGTCGGCGGAGCGCGCGATCTGCCCTTCTTTGCGGGCCTGCCGGCGGTGTTTGGGGGTGGCCTTCTCGGTGCGGTCGTCGTGGGCCATGGCTAGGCGGCGTGCAGGGCGCCGAGGGCGTCCCCGACGCTGGTCGAGATCTGGTTGGCGACCCAGCCGCCGAAGAACGGCAGGGTGGCGGTGACGACGAGAATCGCGACGGCGACCTTGGCGGGGAAGCCGACGGCGAAGACGTTGAGCTGGGGCACGACGCGGGAGACGACGGCGAAGGCGGCGTCGGTGACGAGCAGCGCGACGAGGACGGGCGCGGCGATCTCCAGGGCCGAGGCGAAGACGGTGGTGAAGACCTGTTCGGCGCCCCCGACCAGGCTCTTCAGCTGGGGGGCGGCGGTGAGGGGGACGAGGGTGAAGGTGCGGGAGAGTCCGCGCAGGACCCAGGCTTCGCCGTCGATGACGAAGAAGACGAGGATGCCGACCATCGAGTAGATATGTGTGAAGGCCCCGCTGGCGTTCCCGCTGAGCGGGTCTATGAGGCTGCCGTAGGAGAAGCCGGCGCCGAGATCGGCGAGGGCGCCGGCGGTTTCGATGGCGCCGAAGAGGACGGCGAGGGAGAAGGCGAAGCCGAGGCCGACGAGGCCGCCCTCGACGACGAGGGCGGCGAGCGCGAGGGGGTCGCTGGGGACGTGCTGTCCGCGCAGGGCGATGGGGGCGAGGCCGATGGCGATGGCGACGGCGAGGATGCCGCGCACCCGCGGCGGGATGATCGAGGAGGAGAAGGGGGGGGCGATCATGAAGAGGGGGGTGACGCGGGCGAGGACGAGGATGAACCCGGCGAGCTCGTTGCCGGCGAGCTTGTCGAGCAGCTCGCTCATGAGCCGACGAGGGTGGGGATCGCGTTGTAGAGGTTGGTGGTGTAGGCGACGAGCTCGCCGAGCATCCACGGGCCCAGGACGACGGTGATTGCCGCGATGGCGGCGATCTTGGGGATCAGGGTGAGGCTCTGCTCCTGGATCTGGGTGACGGCCTGGAAGATCGAGACGAGCAGGCCGACGGCCATGGCGGCGAGCAGGAGAGGGCCGGCGACCTTGAAGGCGAGGCTCATGCCCTGGGCGGCGAGGTTGATGACGGTGTCCTGGTCCACGGCGATTCTCTCTTTTGTCAGGGGTGGAAGCTCTGGACGAGCGCCCGGATGACGAGGTCCCAGCCGTCGACGAGCACGAAGAGGAGGATCTTCAGGGGCAGCGAGATGAAGGTCGGGGGCAGCATGATCATGCCCATGCTCATCAGGACGGAGGAGACGATGAGGTCGATGATGAGAAACGGCAGGCAGATGAGAAAGCCGATCTGAAAGGCGCTCTTGAGCTCGGAGACGATGAACGCCGGGACGAGCACCTCTGTCGGCACTTCGGCGCGCGTCTGCGGGGTCTTGGCGTGGGCGAGCTTGACGAACAGCTCGATGTCCTGGACGCGGGTCTGGCGGAACATGAATTCGCGCAGCGGCTGCTCGGCGCGGTCGAGGGCGGTGGTGGTGCTGATGTGGTGCTCGCTCAGCGGTTCGTAGGCATCCCGCTTGATGGCGCCGATGGTGGGCGCCATGACGAAGATGGTGAGAAAGAGGGCGATGCCGACGAGGACCTGGTTCGGCGGGGCGTTGGTGGTGCCGATCGCGGTGCGGATGAAGCCGAGGACGATGAGGATGCGGCTGAAGCCGGTGACGGTGAAGAGGATCGCCGGCACCAGGGTGAGCCCGCCGAGCAGCAGCAGGATCTGGACGGCATTGGAGGAGGAGACGTTCACCGCCTGACCGTCCATTCGCGCAGCCGGTCGACGAGGTTGGCGGCGGGCGAGTCGCCGGCGCGGCGCTGCCCGGGCATCTGAAGCGGGCGCGCGCCCGCCTGTCCGCCGCTGCGCGCGCGTATCAGGGCGCTCGGCCAGCCGCCTGCGCCGCTGCCCTGGTTGCCCTCATCCGACTCGTCGTCGCCGGGGTCGCGGTCGAGCAGGCCGAGCTCGCGGGCCTGCTCCTCGCTGTAGCGATGTATCGGCACGACGCCGTGCTCGGCGCTGCCGACGAGCAGGTATTCGCGCCCGGCGCGGACGAGGTGCAGGGTGCGCCCGGAGCCGAGGGGCAGGGTGGCGACGCTGGTCAGGCCGGCGCCGGCGGCGCGACCGTCGCGCCCCGACTTGACCTGGCGCAGGACCCAGGTGAGCCCCCAGATGACGGCGATGACGATGAGCAGCCCGACGATGGTGCGCGTCAGGCTGGGGCCGTCGCTGGAGGCGGTGTGCGCGGCGGTGGTCCCGGAGGTGACGTCGAGACGGGTGTTTTCGCTGCCCTTGACGGTAGGCGTGAACGCCTGCGCCGGGGAGGCGCAGATCAGCAGGGCAAGGCCGGTCGCGGGCACGAGCAGGCGTCGCACCGCACGGTTGAGCGGGAAGTGGGAAATCATCGAGGGACGACTCCGAGGAGAGTCGGCCCGGTTATCGGCCGGGACGGCGGCGGCTTTAGCGGTGCAGGAAAGCTGCGTTTTGCCGAGGGTCGGCTCCGCTTCGCTGCGCCGGGGTTGGTTGGCGCGGCCCGCGCTCGGGCAGGCCGGGTTAGAGCAGGGAGTCGATCTGCACGGCCCACTCGCCCTCGGGCGTGACCTGGAGGCTGCCGTGGGCGAAGGGCATGCCGTTGACGAACAGCTCGATGGGGTCCTCGGCGCTCTGCTCGAGCTCCAGCACGGTGCCGGGGGGCAGCTCGAGGGTGTTGCCGAGTGGCAGCACGGTGCGGCCGAGCTCGGCCCAGACACGCACCGAGACGCCGAGCATCCGCGCGACGTTCTCGGCCGCGGGGCCGGCTGGCTCCCCGCTCTCGGGGTCCTCGCGGGGGGCGTCCTCGCCGGCGGCGTCGAGCTCGACGAGCTCCTCGTCGCTGAGCAGCGCCGAGCGGCCGCCGTGGCGGGCTAGGGCGATGCCGGCCAGCGCCGGCGTGCGGCCGGGCTCGAGCGGGGCGGTGAGCTTGATCGCGCGATGGGCGCCGCGCAGCCCGGGCCGGGCGCGGCCGAGGGGGACGCCCTCGGCGTAGAGCTGGACGCCGTCCTCGGCGCGCTCCTCCAGGGCGAGCAGCGCGCCGGGCTGGAGGGCGAGCATCTGCGCCACCGGCATCCGCGCCGAGCCGACCTCGGCGCGGAGCTTGACCTCGGCGCCGGCGAGGCCGCGCTGGACGGCGCGGCCCTCCTGGGGGTCGGCCTCCTCGGGGGCGGGTCCGGCGCCGACGATTTCCTCGGCGACGGGGCCGATGGTGGACCAGGGGATGAGCAGCGACATCTGCGCCGGGAGGCCGTCGATGCGGCACTCCAGGGCGACGGCGAATGTCGGTTCGCCGAGCGGGGCGAGCACGCCGGCGTCGCCCTCGAGGTCGATCTCGCCGAGGGTGAGGCGCAGACCGCCGAGGTCGTGCCAGGCGGGCGCGAGCTGGGCGACGAGAGCCTCCAGCAGACGGCGGGTGAGCGCCCAGTCGACCTCCGAGAGGCGCCGCTCGACCGGCGCCTGCGAGGCGCTGCCGCCGAGCAGGCACTCCAGCGCCCGCAGGACGACGGGCGGCTCGATGCTGAGCAGCATCTGCTGGGCGCCGTCGGGTCGGCCGTCGGGCTGGACGGCGAGGGCGACGGCGATGGCGCTCGCCGGCAGCTGGGCCTTGGCGGCCGACCAGGTGAGCTGGCTGGAGTCGGCGACGGACAGCTCGACGGGGGTGCGCAGCTCGGTGGAGAATCGGATCGCGACGGCTTCGCAGAAGGGGCCGAGGACGCGCACGATGCGCCGCCGCAGCTCGGCGGTGAACTTGTTGGGCTGCGAGAAGTCCACGGTGCGCACCCGGCGCACCCGGCGGCGGATGACCAGCGGCTCGTCGTCGTCCTCGGGCGGCAGCAGCGAGTCCGGCGGGGAGAGGGCCTCCGGCGAGGCGACCGCGGCCGGGTCGTCGGCGAGCTCGTCGTCTGCGGCACCGCCGTCCGCCGTCGGCTGCTCGGTCTGTCCGGCGTCGCCCCCGGCGATGGACTGCCCGGCCTCGGCCTCGGTGTCCTCGATCTCGTCGTGGGCGGGATCGCGCTCGTCGCTCATCTCGGCCTCGCTCACTGAGCCGCCGGTGCGCTCGGGGCCGGCGGCGCGAAGGGCTGCTGCTCCTCGGCGGCGCTCTCGGCGAGGGCTGCGGCGGGGTCGCCCTCGACGATCTCGGTGACGCGCAGGCCGAACTGCTCGTCGACGACGACGACCTCGCCACGGGCGATGGGGGTGCCGTTGACGAGCAGGTCGACGGCCTCGCCGGCGAGCCGGTCGAGGGTGACGATCGAGCCCGGACGCAGCTCGAGGGTCTCGCCGACGGTCATGCCGGTGCGGCCGATCTCGACGCTGAGCTCGAGCGGGACCTCGCTGAGCCGGCGGAGGTCGGCGTCGGCCTCGCCGCCGAGGCCGCCCGCCCCACCGGCTCCGTCCTGCTCGAACTGCTCGTAGACGACTGCTTCGCTCATGGCCTGCTCCTATTGGACGGTCAATTCGGGAATCAGAACCGATTCGACCTTGATGTCGGTCTGGTGGCGGATGGCTTCGAGGATCTGGTGCTTGAGGACGCCGCGACCGTGGGCGCTGACGAGCGTGCTGCCGCTCTGGCCGGTGACGGCGTTGGTGACGATTTCGCGCACCGCCGGTTCCTCGGGCAGGGTGCCGGCGCCTTCGCTGGAGCCCGAAGAGCCGGCGGCGGATGCGCCGTCGCTCTGGCCGGGGGCGAGGTCGAGGGCGAGGGTGAGCTTGGCGTAGTGGCCTTCGCTGAGGTTCAGCAGAAAGGCTTGGGGCATCTCGTAGAGGGTGCCGGGGATCTTCATCTTGACGGTCTTGGTGGATTTGGTCATGGAGTAGCCGACGCCGAGGACCAGCAGGAGGACGACGGGGATGATGAGCTTCTTCTTGGACATGTTCGCGTTGGGGTCGGATTTACCTCGGTCGAGGGTCGGTGGATGTCTTGGCAGGTGTCAGTAGAGCCGCTGCAGGACGACTTCGACACGCCGGTTCTGGGCGCGTCCCTGCGGGGTTGCGTTGCTGGCGAGGGGGTGCATGTCGGCGTAGCCGGTGGCGCTGAGGCGTGCCGGGCTGACGCCGTGTTCGGCGAGGAAGCGCACGACGGTGCTGGCCCGCGCCGAGGAGAGCTCCCAGTTGCTGGGGTACTGGCTGCTCTGGATCGGGATGTCGTCGGTGTTGCCGTAGACGCCGACGGGGTGGACCTGGTCGACGTTGAGGAGATCGGCGACCTCTGTCAGCAGCGGGTCGGCGCGGCTTTCCAGCTGGGCGCTGCCGGTGGCGAAGAGGAGGCTGTCGGTGAGCACCCGGATGACGAGCCCGTGGGCTTCCACGGCGATGTGGAGGTAGCGGTTGAAGCCGTGCGAGGATGCGTAGGCTTCGAGCTCGTGCTTGATGTGCTCGAACTCGCTCTGCTCGCGACTGGCGGCGGCGAGGTCGGTGGTGCTCAGCTGCGTGGCGCTGGCCGCGCTCTGGCTGGCGCTGGCGGCGCTCTGGGCGGCGCTCTGGCTCTGCGCGCTGCTCTGGCTCTGGGCGGCGCTGCTCGCGGCGCTCTGGGCGGCGGCGCTCTGGGCGGCGGAGGTCGAGCCGTTGGTGGCGCTTTCCAGGTTGGTCGAGATCTGGGTTGTCAGCGGCACGATCGCCTGGGTGTCGATGCTGCTCGGCGGCGCCTGGCTGGCGTTGGCGGTGGCGCCGGGTGACTCGATCGCCTTGCCGCCGGGGAGGATGTCGCCGGAGAAGGCCGCCCGCAGCGCCTCCTGCAGGGTGTGGAACTTCGAGATGTTGACAGCCGAGATCGAGAAGAGCACCATGAACAGCGCCATCAGCAGCGTGATCATGTCGGCGTATGTCAGCAGCCAGCGCTCGTCGTTGTCGTGCTCGGCGGCGTGTCCGCCACGGCGTTTGCGTCCCGGGCGGGCCATCAGGCGGCCTCGGCCTGGAATTCGCTGCCGGCACCGGCGAGGTCGTCGTGATCGGCGTCGCGCTCGGCGGGCGGCAGGTAGGACATCAGCTTTTCGGAGACCAGCCGCGGGTTGTCGCCGGCCTGGATCGAGAGGATGCCCTCCAGGGTCATCATGCGCAGCTCGACCTCTTCGGCGGAGATCGCCTTGAGGCGGTTGGCGATGGGCAGGAAGATGACGTTGGCCGAGCCCACGCCCATCAGCGTCGCCAGGAACGCCGTCGAGATCGAGGGGCCGAGCGTGGAGGGCGCGCTGAGGTTCTGCAGGACGTGCACCAGGCCGAGGACGGTGCCGATGATCCCCATCGTCGGGGCGAAGCCGCCGGCCTTCTCGAACGGGGCCGCGCCGGCGGCGTGGCGGGCGGACATGCCGTCGACCTCGGCCTCCATGATGGCGTGCACCATCTCGGGGTCGGTGCCGTCGACGACGAGCTGCAGGGCGTTGCGGGTGAAGGAGTCCTCGATCTCGCCGAGCTGGGCGTCGAGCGCGAGCAGTCCGTCGCGGCGCGCCTGGTCGGCGAGCGAGACGAGCAGGTCCAGGCGTCCGCGCAGGTCGGGGGGTTCGGCGGAGATGACGAGCTTGTAGAGGCCCGGGACGCGCTTCATCGAGGTCATGCCGACGCTGGCCAGCGTGACGCCGCCGGTGCCGCCCATGATGATGAGCAGCGCCTCGATGTTGAGGAAGGCAGCCGGATTGGTGCCGTCCATCATCGCGCTGAGCGCCAGGGCCATGAATGCGACCCCGATACCTATTGCGGTTGCTGCCTTCATCGCCCTCGTTCATCGGCCACGGTCGGGAATCCTTCAATCGCCGTGGGCGCGCCTGGGCAAACCTTGCACCGTCGCCGGCTCGTGCTCGCCGCGGCGGCCGCGCATGGCGTCGGAGAGGACGTCCACCCGCCAGCGGCGGACGGCCGCGGCTACCTCGGCGGGGCTCTCGGCGACGACGACCTTCGCGGTCGTCGCCAGCGTGACGACGGTGTCGGGCGTCGACTCGACGGTGACGATGAGGTCGGGATTCAGTTGGAATGGCTCGTCGCTGTGGCCGAGCCGGTGCAGGGTGATCATGTGCTTCCTCCTCGGTGTGCGTCCTCGACGCGGGGGCCGGCGCGTCCCGGGCCGGCCACCGCGGGCGGGCACGGGCGCTCCGGTGGGGAGCCCGGTCGCGGCGCCGGCGCGTCCTACGCCGGCCCCCCGTGACTCCTCGGGTCGTGCTTCTGATCCAGCCGACTAGCCCTGGACCATCGTCACCGCCGTCTGCAGCATTTCGTCGGCCGTGGTGATCACGCGCGAGTTGGCCTGGTAGCCGCGCTCGGCGGTGATCATTTCGGTCATCTGGGTGGCGAGGTCGACGTTTGACATCTCGAGCTCCCCGCCGATCGTCTGGCCGAAGCCGCCGCTGTCCGGGGTCCCGACGATCGGGTTGCCGGAGTTGGCGCTCTGTGCCCACAGGGAGCCGCCGAGGCGCTGCAGGCCGCCCTGGTTGGGGAACTGGGCGAGTGAGAGGTAGCCGGCGGTGACCTGCTGCTGGTAGGTCGGGGATTCGGGGTTCTCGTCGGTGTAGCTGACGGCGCCGTCCTGGCCGATCGAGACGTTGGCCGAGCCGGGCGGGATGACGATGTAGCTTTCGGTTTTGCCCGGCTTGTAGGTGCCTTCGGCTTCGCCTTTTTCGGCGTTGTAGCCGACGAGGTAGAGCCCGGACTGGGTCGTCAGATAGCCCTTGGTGTTGGTCGTGAGGTTGCCCGCCCGGGTGTAGTCGACGTTGGTCGGCACCGCCGGAGGCGAGCCGGCGCCGACGCGCAGGAACCCTTCGCCCTGGATGGCGACGTCGAGCGGGTTGTTCGTCGACTGGAACGAGCCCTCGGACATTTCGTTTTCGGTGGCCGCGACCTGCACGCCGAGGCCGACCTGCAGCGGGTTGGTGCCGCCGTTGGTGACCGTCGTGCCGGAGGCGCCGCGCAGGACCTGCGTCAGCGAGTCCGAGAACGACACCCGCGCCGACTTGAAGCCGACGGTGTTCACGTTGGCCAGGTCGTTGGCGGTGTTGTTGAGCATCGTCTGGTTTGCGTCGAGGCCGCTGATCGCGGCGTACATTCCACCCATCATGGGCGTTTCACTTCCTTTCGCGGCCTCCTCGCGGTGAGGTCCGGCCGAGTCGTTCGCTGTGTCTGGGATCTCAGGTGCTGCTCTGCATGTATGTGTCTGGTGCTGCTTCCTCGGTGTGTCCTGTTTGGGTGGTTCTGCTTGTGCTGCTTCCTCGGTGGGTCCCTGTTTGGGGGTACTGCTGCTGCTTCCTCGGTGTGTCCCTATTGGGTTCGCATGAATGTGTTGGGTTGTGGTTTCATCGCCGGCGCGCGTCTCATGCGATGACGGCGCTGTCGATATTGGTGAAGACGTGTTCGCGCATGTGTTGCGCGCCGACCGCCGTTATGACGGTGCGGTTGGGGACGGAGACGACGAAGGCGTTTCCGTCGACGAGCACGAGTGAGTCGCGCGAGCCCTTGCCGGCGATCCGTCCGACGCCCTCCTGCAGCCGTCCGAGCGTGGTCGGATCGAGCGGGATGCCACGGCGCTGGGCGCGCTGCACGGCGTGCTTGGAGAAGCGCAGCGGCTGGGCGCCGCCTGCGGCGGGTGTCCCGGTGCCCGCCGGCGTGGCGCCTGTGTCCTTGGGCCGTGACGGCGTCGCTGCCTGTGCGAGGACGTCGGCGAACGACGGCCCCGTCGGCGCGGCGCTCCGGTGCGCCGGCCGCGTGCCGGCCGGCGGCTGTGCAGGTGTCGCCGCGCCCGGGGGCAGCAGCGCGGGATTGAGTGAGACGCTCACTGGACCTCGGCGACGTTCGCCAGTTCGATGCCGGACTGGCCGGCGATGGTGAGGGTGGCGCCGGAGCTCGTGATCTCGACGTTTTCGACTTCGCCCTGGACGGCTTCACCGCTTCCCGGGGCCTTGTAGGAGACGGTGTGGCCGATCATCTGCACGGCCTGGGCGAGTTGCTGTGAGCTCTCCGAGGCGGCGGTGGATTGGGCGATGTTGCTGGTCTGCTCGAGCTGGGAGAACTGGGCGAGCTCGGAGACGTATTCGGTGCCGTTGCTCGGTTCCAACGGGTTCTGGGCCTTCAGCTGGGCGACCATGAGCTGCAGGAACGCGTTCTTGCCGAGTTCGGCGTTGGGGTTTTCCGGGGTGGTCGTGCTCTGCTTGGCTTCGCCCGTCGATTTTGCCGCCGCCCCGGCGCTGGTCGCCGGGGTCGCCGCGGGGGATATGGCTGGTGTCATGGCTGTGCCTCTCGTTTCGCGGTGTTCGTGGGCAGCTCAGGCGAGCACGTCCACCAGTGCTCCGCCGGTGGCGGGGTCGAGTTGGTCTTCCTGGGCGGCCGCATCGCCGGGCCCTTCCAAAGGGCTTGTCGCGGCGGTGGCGCGCGTGCCCGTCGCGGCGCTGCGGTCGGCGCCATTCCCGGCCTGGCTGCCGGGCCCCTGCTGGCCGGTCCCGTCCGCGCCGTGGCCGTGGTGCCCGATTTCCAGCCGCGAGAGCGAAAGCCCGATCGAGTCGAGCGACTGGCGCAGCTCGGCGTGGCCCGCGGCGAGCGCCTGGGCCGCGGCGGGGCTCTCCGCGGTAACCCTCGCCAGCAGACCCGATGCGGTCTGGGTGAGGTGGATGCGGATCTCGCCGAGCTCCTCCGGTTCGAGTGCGATGCGGGCCTGCGCGAGACCCTGGCGGGCGGCGAGCTCGACCGTCGCCTGGACCGCCTCGATCGCGTTCTCCAAGCCCACCCCGTAAGCGGCCCCTGGCGCGGCGCTCCCGGAGCCGGCGGCCGTCGGTCCGGAGGTCGGGCTCGCCCCGGGTGTCGTCGCGCCTGCCCCGAGTGTCGTCGTGCTCTCCCAGGGCGTCGCGGTGCTCGCCGTGGTCGGGCCGGCGAGCCGGCCACTGCCGGCTGTCGCGGCTGCTCCGGGCGTGCGTGCGTCCGCCGGCAGCGGATGGGCGCGACCGATCGCCGCCGGCGAGCCCGGGCTGGGGCCGTAGGAGGGCGACCCGTCGCCGCCCGCAGGAGAGCTTCCGGCGCCCGGGGCCGCGACGTCGCCGGTAGAGGCAGTCTTGGCTCCCGGATACGCGCCGGCGGCGCCGGTGGTCGTCCCCGCGATGCCGTGGCGGGGATCGGCGCCCGCGACAGGTTCTGCGCTCGACGCTCCCGGTGCGGAGGCCGAACCCGAGCCGTCGATCGCGGCTGCTCCCGTGGCTGGGTTCGTGCCCGTCGTCGTGCCGGCCGTGGAGTCCGCGCCGGTGAGGCTGTCGGCGGCGGCGCCGTTGGTCGCGCCGGGGACGCGATTCGCGCTGGCGGCGCTCGTCGAGCCCACGCCGGTCGTCGAGCCTCCGCCGGTCGTCGAGCCGGCGGACGACACCGCGCCCGAGGGCGAGATCGGGGTGGAGAACTCGACGGTGGCGACTGTCGAGTCCGTCGTGGCCGTCCCCGATCCCGTTGCGAGTGCGCCCGAGCCAGGCGTTGTCGCGGAGCCCGACAGCGATCCCGGTGTCGCGCCGGGGATGGGGGGGAGCCCGTCGGCGCTCGTCGCGCCGCCAGTCCCGGCCCCGGTGGCGGCCGCCGCGGAATTCGAGCTCGTGGCCGCCGCGGTGGCTTCCCCGGCCACGGTCGGCCCGCCGGACGCCGCGGTCACGGCCGAGCTGCCGTTCGGGTCGGAGCCGGCGCTCGCCGGGCCCGCGTCAGAGTTCCTCGTAGGGGCCGCCGTCGCTGCTTTGGCATCGCTGCCCGGGACCGCCGCCCCGGCGGTCCCGGCTCCCTTTGCGCCGGACGCCGCGGTGTCAGCCGTTTCGGAGCCCGCCGCATAGCCGGTCTCTCCGGCTGCGCCAGAGGAATCCGAGGAGCTCGCGGAGCCGTTCTCGACGGCGCCCGCGGTCGAAGCCGTGTCGGGGCCGGATTCCGCGCTCGCGGGGGACGCCGCATTGCTCGCGGGGGACGTCGCATGGGCGGATTGGGCAATGCCCGCCAGGGCGGCGGCAGCCTGTGCGTCGGGGGCGGCGTCGCCAGCCTCGCCGCGGCGTTCGGCGGCCAGGCGTTCGGCGGTGGAACGTTCCAGCTCGCTCTCTCGGTGGCCTTCCGCGGCTGCGGTCCGGGCCCATTCGGCGTCGAGGGCGCTCTGGAACGGTTGCCCGCCCGGCGGCGCCGGCGCAGACTCGCCGGGCTGGGTCGGTGGGGCGCCCGTCTGTTGCACCCCCTGGCCGCCGAGGGCCAACGCCGACGATGTGGGCAGGCTCATGCGCGTGTACCTCCGGCGGTCGAGTCGACCTCGCCGACGGGCGCTGGAGCGCCACCCGCCGTCGCGCCCACGCTCTGGCGGTACGCCTCGGCGTTCGCGAGGACCTTGGTGACGTACTGTTCGGTTTCCGGGTACGGCGGGATGCCGCCGTATTGCTCCACGGCGCCGGCGCCGGCGTTGTAGGCGGCGAGGGCGTCGCCGGTGTTGCCCCCGAACTGGCGCATCAGCTCTCCGAGGAGGCGGGCGCCGCCTTCGATCGACTGGACCGGATCGAGCGGTTCGGTGACACCGAGCGACGCCGCCGTGCTCGGCATCAGCTGAGTCAGGCCGACCGCGCCGGCGCTGCTGGTGGCGCTCGGATCGAAGCCCGACTCCTGTTCGATCAGGCCGTGGAGGAGAGCCGGTTCGACTCCGTTGCGGATTGCCGCTTCCTGGATCAGGCCGGCGTAGGCGGCGCCGGAGCCGGTTGGGGCGGTCGCGGCGGCGGTGACGTCGGCGGCCGCGATTGCGCCGGTCCCGGCGGGGATTGTGCCGGCCGCCGTGGGGATCGTGTCGGCTCCGGCGGGGATCGTGTCGGCTCCGGCGGGGATCGTGTCGGCCGCCGTCGGGATCGTCCCGGCTTCGGTGGGGATCGTGCCGGCGGCGGTGGGGATCGTCCCCGCCGCCGTGGGGATCGTGTCGGCCGCGTCGATGGTCGCGCCGCCGGCGAGTCCGGGGTCGGTGGCGGCGGAGGACGTCGCGGTGTCGGCGGTGCCGGTGGACTGGGCGGCCTGGAGAGCCGCGGCGAAGCCGCCGGCCCCGCGTTCGACCTGGGAGATCAGGGTCTGCAGGCGCTGCACTCGTTCACCCGCCCCGACGACGCCGGGCGCGCCTTCACCGACGGGGACAGCGCCTTCCGCGATGCCCGCCGTGCCAACGGCGCCTTCTCCGGCGCGGGTCGTGGCGCCGGCCAAGGCGGGCGCCGCTTCCCAGCCGGCGCCGGGCCCGCCGACCGCCTGGATGTTCACGCCGCGCTCCGGCGGAAGCGCTCGAGGGCGATCTCGTCGAGCGCCAGGCCTTCGCGCCGGCGCACCTCGCGGTCGTGCTCGGCGCGCTGGCGGTCGCGCAGGCGCTCCAGCGTCTGGCGCTCCCGCGCCGCCCGTCCGAGGTCGCTGCCGCGCTCCGCGACGGCCGCCTCGTGGCGGGTCAGTTCGTGCGCCCCGCCGGCGCGCTGGGCCTCGACGTGTTCGACGAAAGCCTGCTGGGCGCGCAGATCGGCTGCGCTGACGGTCTGGGCCGGGCCCGTCGCGGCGCGCTGCTCGGCGCGCAACTGATCGAGGCGCTCCTCGACGGCGCGCAGGCGGTCGCGGCTGCCCGCCAGGCGGGTCATGGCCGCGGCGAGCTCCTGCCGCGCGAGGTCCTCACGGCGCTCGCGCAGCGCCCGCACCCGCTCGAGGCGAAAACGGAACGAGGATCCCTGACTCACGGACCGCGTAATCGGACGGGGCGCACCGATCTTGAGCGCTGCTACCCGCGTGTTTAGCAGAGCAAAAGCTCACCGTCATCTCGCCGACGTGATCCAGCGAACAGCACCTCCGAAAACCGCATGTTTCGAGGAAGCTCCCCGGGGAACCACGATTTTTGTAAAGAAATATGATCCAAATGAGCTAACTATTCGCAGATGAATTACAGGAGTTCCCCCGAGGGGCCGGATGGCTCATCGGGAGGGTCCCGATCCACGCACCAAGCCCATATCAATCTCGCCCTGGGGATGAACGACATGAGCAAGAAGAAGACCGACGCCATCACGATCACGCTCTCGCCGCTGCAGGTGGAGCAGGTCCTACGAGCCGCCGGGCATCAACGCAACGGCACCGTCTCGAATCTGCTGCTCGCCGCGCTCGACAATGCCTACTCGCCGCAGAACGGAGATCCCAAGCGCAACCAGCTGCAGAGCGCCACCCGCGAGGCGCTGGAGGACGCGCTCGGTGACCCCCAGCTCTCGCAATCGCTGCTGCGGGGTCTGGCGATCCTCTCCTCCTACGGCCCCGACCGACCCTGGCGGGCGATAATCGACCTCGCCCAGCAGCTCGGGATGTCGCCCTCGACGACCCACCGCTACGTCAAGACCCTGCGCGCCGTCGGCCTGCTCGAGCAGAACCCGACCACCCGCGAGTACCGGCCGGTCGCGGTCTGAGGCGGTTGGGGATGCGATCCTTACCCCATCCGCATCGTCGCCAGTGTCCGTGCGGCGTGAGCCGGTCCCAACCCGGCTGGGGTCATGGCCTGCGCCGGCGTGGGCTCACAGCGTCGATCCGAGCGCGGGGATCGCGGATGGCCCGGACTCCGGCGTGGCGTCCGGGTCGGCGACGCTGACGCCGTCGACGACCTCCCCGCTGCGCTGAGCCACATACTCCTCCAGCGCCGCGGCGAGCTCCAACAACCGCACGTCCGACCGCCGCGGATCGCTGGCCTCGGTGACCGCTTGGCACAGAAAGCCCTCGATCGCGCGGCGGTGCGCCAGCGCCGCGTCCAGCTGGGGGTCGCTGCCGGCGTTGTAGGCGCCGATCGATATCAGGTCCTGCTTGTCCCGCAGGGCCGCCAGCGCCGAGCGCAGCACTCCCCCGGCGTGGGCGACGTCGGGCGAGACGATCTCGCCAACCAGGCGCGAGACGCTCTGCAGGACGTCGATCGCCGGGTAGTGGCCGGCGTGCGCCAGCTCGCGCGTCAACACCACGTGCCCGTCGAGGATCGAGCGCACCGCGTCGGCGATCGGCTCGTTCATGTCGTCGCCGTCGACCAGCACCGTGTAGAGGGCCGTGATAGAGCCCGCCGGGCTCGTCCCGGCACGCTCGAGCAGGCGCGGCAGCAGGGCGAACACGCTCGGCGTGTAGCCGCGCGTCGCCGGCGGCTCGCCGATCGCCAGCCCCACCTCGCGCTGGGCCATCGCGAAACGGGTGACCGAGTCCATCATCAGCATCACGTCGTGGCCAGCGTCGCGGAAGTGCTCGGCGATCGTCGTCGCCGTGAACGCCGCCTTGATCCGCACCAGCGCCGGCTGGTCGGAGGTGGCCACCACCACCACCGAGCGCTCCAGGGCGTCGCCGAGGTCGCGCTCGATGAACTCCCGAACCTCGCGGCCGCGCTCGCCGACGAGCGCGATCACGTTCACCGAGGCGCTCGTCGAGCGCGCGATCATGCCCAGCAGCGAGGACTTGCCCACCCCGGAGCCCGCGAAGATCCCCAGGCGCTGTCCCCGCCCGCACGGCACCAGGCCGTCGAGCGCCCGCACCCCCAGCGCCACCCGCTCGCTGATCCGTGGGCGCGCCAACGCGCTCGGGGGCGCCGCCTGCGTCGATCGCGGTCGCGTACGCGCCGCCAGACTGCCGGCGTGGGTGCCGTCGGCCACGTCGATCGGGTTGCCCAGCCCGTCGATCACCCGACCCAGCAGGCCGTCGCCGACCGGCACCCGAAACGGCGCCCCGGTCCCCAGGACCCGGGTGCCCGGCCCGATTCCGTGCAGCTCGCCGAGCGGCATCAGCAGCGTCCGGCCCTCGCGGAAGCCCACCACCTCGGCCGGAACCGTCTCCCGACCGCCCCGCTCGCCGCCGGCGCCGCGCTCGGCGGCGCTCACCATGCAGACCTCGCCGATCTCCGCCTGCAGACCCGTCGCCTCGATGACCAGGCCGATCAGGTTGCTCACCCGCCCGTGGCAGCGCGCCAGGTCGGCGCCCAGCGCGGCGTCGGCGGCGCGTTGCAGCAGGGTGGCCGTCACGGCTGGAGCTCCTCGACCCCCACGGCATCGACGGTCTCGGGAGCCTCCACGCCGTCGGCGGTTTCCACGGGGTTGGGGGCGTCTGCGTGGTCGGCGGCGTCCACGGAGTCGGGGGCGTCTGCGCCGTCGGCGGTCTCCACGGGGTCGGCGGCGTCTGCGCTCCCGGGGACCTCGTCCCCCGCGGCCTCCTCGCAGCCGAGCTCGGCGCGGATCACCTCGCGGGCACGCTCCAGCTGGGTCCGGACGGTCGCGTCGACCTCGCTCTCGCGGGTGCGCACGATCGCGCCGCCGCGGCCCACCCGGCGGTCGGCCTGGACCTCGCAGAGCTCGATCCCTCCGGCCTGCGCCCGCAGCTCCCCGACGGCCGACTCGACCAGCTCGAGGTCGGCGGGGTCGACGATCACGGTCACGCGGCGTCGGTCGGCCACCCGGCGCAGGGCGCCGGCGACGACATCGAGCACCCGTCGCGGCTGCGCCTCCAGGGCGCCCGCGAGCAGCTTCGCGGCGAGCGCCAGCGCCAACTCGATCGCGTCCCGCTCGATCGCGTCGGCGTGATCCCGAGAACGCTCCCGCAGGGCCTCGACCGCCCGCCCCAGCGCCGCCGCCGCGGCCCGCGTCTCGGCCAGCCCGTCGGCGCGGCCCTGGGCGAGACCCTCGGCGTGCCCTTCGGCGCGGGCCAGCTCGCGGATGCGCTGGGCCGCGGCGTTGGCCGCCGCCAGGATGCCCGCCGGCGTGCCCCGCGGCGGCGGCGCCGACGGTTGCAGCTGCTCCAGGGGGTAGCCCGCGACGGCGCCCACTACACGACCACTTCCTCGTCGCCGTCCTCGCCGCCGCCGATCACGATCGTCCCGGCCTCCTCGAGGCGGCGCACGACCGCCACGATGCGGCCCTGGGCCTCGTCGACGTCGCGCTTGCGCTGGGGCTGCTGGACCTCCATCTCCTCCTTGAGCATCGCCGCCCCCCGCTCGGACATGTTCGCCAGCAGCTTCTCCTTCACCGGCTCCGCCACGCCGCGCAGGGCGAGCACCAGATCCTTCTGGTTGGCCTCCCGCAGGACCTGCTGGATGGCGCGGTCGTCGAGGGTCACGACGTCCTCGAAGACGAACAGCATCCGCCGCACCTCCTCCGCGAGGTCGCCGTCGCTGACCGCCAGGCCGTCGAGCACGTTGCGCTCCGTCGGGCGGTCCGCGTGGTTGAGGATGTCGGCCAGCGCCTTCGAGCCGCCCGCCGCCGAGTACTCCTGCTCGACGACCGCCGTCAGCTTCTGGCGCACCACCTCCTCGACCTGCTGGATCACCGCCGGGCTCGTCTCGCCCATGCGGGCGATGCGCATCGCGATGTCCGGCTGCATCCGCTCCGGCAGGCGCGCCAGCACCTGCGCCGCGAGCGTCGTGTGCAGGTTCGCGACGACCAGGGCGATCGTCTGCGAGGACTCCGCCCGCAGGAACGCCACGATCTGCTCCGGCGGCGTCCGCCGCAGGAACTCGAAGGGACGCATCTCGATCACCGTCGACAGCCGTCCCACGAGCTCCGCCGCCCGCTCCCCGCCGAGCGCCCGCTCGAGCACCTCGCGCGCGAAGTCGATGCCGCCCGAGACGTCGCCCACGCCGTCGGGCCTCGCCGTCGCCGCGAGCTCGGCGAGGATCGCCTCCGTCGTGTCCTCCTCGATCGAGCCCAGCTTCGCCATCTCCAGCGAGAGGCTCTCGATCTCCTCCTCGCGCAGGTGCTGCATGATCTCCGCCGCCCGCTCCGAGCCGAGCGCCGCCATCAGCACCGCCGCCTTGCGCCGGCCCGCCAGGCGGGCGATGGTGCGCATCGGCAGCGCGCCCTGCTCCTCGGAGGCCGCCGGAAGCTCGATCGCCACGGGTCAGTCCTCCTGCATCCAGTTGCGCAGCTGCTGGGCCACCCGGTCGGGGCTGCTCTCGGCAAGCTCCTCGACCTGGCGGCGGACGCCGCCCGTTCCACCCGCGCCGGCCGCGGCGAGGGCCGGCGCGCCGGCCACGGTCTGCGGCTCGGTCGGATGCCCCGGGACCTCGCGTTCGAGCTCCGCCAGCGGCACCGGCAGCTCCAGCTCGCGCAGCCAGCTCGGCTCGTGGTCGATCGTCAGCCGCTCCCGCCGGCGCAGGCTGCGGGTGGTGAAGAACAGGAACAGCGCCGACGCGATCGCGATCAGGGCGTACTTCGCGTACCCCAGCATCCCGCCCGTCGCTTCCCCGGCCGAGGCCGCCGTCTGCTTGGCGAAGGCCATCTGGCCGATCGAGATCGTGTCGCCGCGCTTGGTCTGGATCCCCGCCGCGTTGGTCACCGCTTCCTTGATCTGGGGGATCTCCGCCGCCGGGACCGTCTTGTCGAGCAGCACCGACACGTGCTGGCTTTCCACGGCGCCGGGCGCGATCGTCGAGTGGGTCACCGTGCGGTCCAGCGCCAGCGAGGAGTCGTTGACTTCGTGCTTGTAGTTGGACTTCCCCGAGCCGCCTGTGCCGGTGTAGGCAGGGATGTTCGCCGCCCCCGCCGCCGTCCCCGAGCCGTTGCCGGCGAGGGTTTCGAGGTTCTTGCTCTGCTGCACCGGCACGCCCTTCTTGCCGTACGTCAGCGATTCCTGGGTCGTCTGGTTGGTGTTCAGCGTCGCGTTGACCTGGACCTCGGCCTTGCCCGGGCCCAGCGTCTGGGCGAGCATCGTGTCGAGGTTGGCCTCCAGCTCGTCGTCGTAGCGTTCTTCGGCGGATGCTTTGCCCGTCGTGTCGCTTGCCCCTTCGCCGTTGGGCGAGGGCCACAGCAGCTGACCCGTGGGTCCCGTGATCGTCACCTTGTTGACCTGCAGGCCCGGCACCGAGGACGCCACCAGCTGGGCGATGCCGCGCACCGACGTCGGGTCCAGCGAGCTGCTGCCCCCCAGCAGCACCGCCGCCGACGCCGCGCTCTGGCTTTCCCCGAAGATCTGGTTCTGGGCGCTCGGCAGCACCAGCTCCACCTGTGCCCCCGAAACCCCCTGGATGTTGTCGATCGTCTGCTCCAGCTGGCCCTGCAGCGCGCGCTGGTAGGTCACCTGCTGCTGGAAGTTGCTTTCCCCGAGGCTCGTTTTTTCGAACAGCGAGAAGCCCGGCTGGCTGCTGTTGCCGAGCAGACCCGCCCCGGCCAGCGCGACGCGCGCCTGGGCCGTCTCGTCGGACTGCACAGCCAGCGCCGTCCCATTGTTCTGCAGTTCGTATTTGATCCCCTGCTGGTCCAGCGCCGCCGTCATCTTGCCGGTCTGCGCCGGTTCCAGGCCAGTCGCGAGCGTCGAGTAGCTCGGCTTGGAGACCAGGCCGAGGAAGACGTAGACGAACAGGATGCCCGCCAGCGCCGTCCCGCCGAGGATCAGCCAGCCGCGGGGGGTCAGTCTCGATGTGATCTGTCTGATTGGCATTCCGCTCGCTCCCGTCTCACACCTGTGTCTGGAATATCTGCTGGACCGCTTCCGTGGCCTTCGTCCGGATCTGGCCCGCCAGCTGCATCGCGAGCTGGGCTTCCTCGACCGTCACCACCGCCGCCTCCGGGTCGCCCGTGGTTCCCGTCGCGAGGCTCTGAGCCGCGCCGCTTGCCGTCTGCTGGCTCTTCTCCAGCGAGGAGATCGCCTGCGTCAGGGCATCGCCGAAGCCGCCGCCTTCACCGGCGCCGGCGCCACCTTCCGCGCCGCCCGTGCCTTCCAGGCCGCCGAGGCCTTCGCCGCCGCCGGTCCCTTCGACACCGCTGGTCCCTTCGACACCGCTGGTCCCTTCGACGCCGCCCGCGCCCCGCGCGCCGCCCACGCCCTGGGTGGTGCCCGCGCCTTCCAGCGCCCCCGAGCCCTGGGCGCCGCCGAGCGCTTCGCCGGCGCCGGCCAGGCCGTGACCGCCGGCCGGCGAGCCGCTCGCCGCGGGTCCTTCGCTGCCGGTGAGGCCGCCCAGCGAGAGCGAGCTCACGCCTGCCACGGGCGCGATCATCGACTCCGTCCCGTTGACAGCGCGGAGGAGGCGACCGTCCGACCCCGGGCGATCGTACGAGACGTGGCGACCATCTGACGCGGGGCGACCGTTTGCCCAGCGGCGATCATGCGGGTGGGGGAGGGCATCGCGTCTGGCCGACCTACTTGAGCAGGCCCAGCGTCGCCGTGAACATCGACTTCGCCGTCTGCATCGCCGTCACGTCGGACTGGTAGGAGCGCGACTCCGTGATCAGGTCCGTCATTTCGCTGACCGTGTTCACGTTCGGCATCCGCACGTAGCCCTGGCTGTTGGCTTCCGGGTTGCCCGGGTCGTACACCAGCTGGTCCGGCGTCTTGTCCGCCACGATCCCCGCCACCTGGACACCGCCCGCCGAGGGGCCTTCGCCCGCCGCGCTCATCTGGCCGGCGAGCTGCGCGCTGAACTGCGCCGGGGTCCCGGCCTGCTCGAGCTCGACCTCCTGGCGCTGGTAGGGCTGCCCGCTCGCCGTCCTCGTCGTCTGCGCGTTGGCGAGGTTCTCCGAGGTCACGTCCATCCGCACCCGTTCCGCGCTGAGGCCGCTGCCGGCGATGTCGATCGCTTCGAAGAGACCCATCAGGAGACGCCCATCGCCGAGCGCAGGATTTCGTCGCGGGCGCCCATCACCTGCACGATCGCCTCGTATTCCAGGCCGTTCTCGGCCAGCAGCGCCGATTCCTGGTCCACGTCGACCCCATTGCCTTCCGGGCCCGCCGTGCCGGGCTGGACTTCGGGCGTCAACGCCACGTTGCTCGGCGACGCCCCGCCCGCCAGCGCCGCCCGCAGGGCACCCTGGAAGTTCAACGCCTCACGCTGGTAGCCAGGCGTGTTCGCGTTGGCGATGTTGTTCGTCATCAGCGTCTGGCGCACCCAGTCGCCGCGCATCGCGGTGTCGAGGGCCAGCTGGGTGGTGTCGGCGAGGGACATCTGGTCGTAGGCGGTGTGGGAAGGCCGGGCTCGCCCTCCTTGGGCCCTAACCGACGCTCGTCCGTGAGTGTCGCCGCCCGGGCTCTCGCTCCGGGTCGGCCAAGTCATCGGCAGCCCGCCGCCGACCTTTAGCCCTGCGCGTCACCCCGCCCCGGCGGCGGCGCGGGGCTCGTCATCGCGGGGCACGGATGCCCCGCGCCGGCGGCGCCCGGTCGGGGCGCCTCGCCGCGCGGACGATCCCCAAACGCGTCAGGCGCTTTCGTCCACGCGCCGCACCCGGCGGTGGCCGACGCTCGCGTAGCCGTGCGCCGCCCGGCTCGCCCGGGCCGTCGCCCGCAGGTCGCAGAGCATCGCCTCGCGCAGCGACAGCAGCGTCGCGTTGGTCCGCGCGTGCAACGCCGCCGCCCGCTGCAGCGGTCCCCGCGCCGTCGCCGGCGGCACCTCCGGCAGCTCCGCCGTCAGCTCCTCCCAGCGCGGCGCCAGCGCCCGCAGATCTTCGATGCGCCCGTCGCGCGCCAGCTCGAGCTCGTGCTCGGCGAACTCCACGATCGCCGCATAGGGGTCCAGCTGGGGCGGCCCCGCCATGTCGGGCGGCGTGGGCACGGAAGCTCGCAGGGCCTGCTCCACCTCGCTCAGCTCCCGTGCGCGATCGTCGCCCACGACTCCCGCAGCTCGCCCAGCAGCTCGCTGACCTCCTCCAGCTTGCCCGCGTCGAGGTCGAAGCGAGCCCGGCGCATGTGCTCCAGGCAGAACCTGTAGATCGGGTGCAGCTGGCCCGCGATCGGTTCGCCCCGCTCGTCGTCGAGCACCTCGTCGAGATGCAGCACGATCAGTTCCGCCCGTCGCAGCGTGTTGTGGGCACGCTCGATCTCGCGCTCCCGCATCGCCGCCCCGGCGAGGCGCAGAAAGCGATTGGCGCCGTCGTAGAGCATCACGACGAGCTCGACCGGGCTCGCCGAGAGCACCGCGTTTTCGCGGTAGGAGGCCTGCGGGGTTGCTGCCGGTGGGGTCATCACGCTCCTCGGGTCACGGGCTCACCTGATCGTCCCCGGTGATCGGTCGTGAGCGCCAGAAGTTGAGGAGCCGCCGCTCGGCTCGCTACAGCCCGCCCGAGGAGGAGGACGAGGAGGACGAGCTCGAGCTCAGCGAGCTCAGCTGGGTCGCGAGGTATTCGCCCTCCGAGCGGCTCTTGGCGAGCGCCGCTTCCATCGCCGTGAACTGTTCCTGCAACGTCTTCTGGCGGATCGCCAACATTTCGTTCAGCGACGTGATCCGGCTCGACAGTTCCGTCACCTGTTCGCTGTCGCCCGTGATCCGTCCTTCCAGCGCCCCACCGGGACCGGCGACCGCGTTCACCGTTTCCTGGAACCCCTTGGCCCAGCTGGAGAGCATCTGCTGCACGCCTTCCGGATTGGCCCGCACCGCGGCTTCCAGTTCCCCGGTGTTCAGCTGCAGCTGGCCTTCCACCGACGCCTGCGAGTACGTCGCCGTCCCCGCCGGCGGGCCCGTGCTCACCCCGATGCTCGCCAGGCTCGACATTTCCGCCGGCAGGCCCCCCACCGGGTCGTAGATCGCCTGGCGCATGGCGTTGAGCAGACCCGTCAGGTCAGAGTCCCCGAACAGCGTCCCCGTCTTCAGTTCCGCCGCGATCTGGGGGTTCGCCGGCGGCTTCGTCGAGGTCTGCTTCTCGATCGCCGAGATCGTCGAGTTGTAGAGGCCGACGAAGGATTCCACCTGCTTCACGATCGCGCTCGGGTCGGCCGCCGGCGGCTGCACGTCGACCGTCACCGGGCCCGTCGCCGTCGTCAACGCCTGCAGCTCCAGCGTCACCCCCGGGATCGCTTCCGACAGTGTGTTGCTCGTCGACGTCCCCGCCACCCCGTCGAGCGTGTACTGCGCGTCGCGGCCTTCTTTGGCCTTTTCCGCCACTTCGCCGAGCACCCCTTCGGCGCCCGTCACCTTGATGAATTCGCCGCCCGTCGCACCCGTCGTCCGCGTCGAGAGGACCAGCGTTTCGCCGTTCACCGCCGACGCGTACACAGTGGCTTTGGAGTCCGCGTTGATCGCGTCCGCCAGCTTCGTCAGGCTCTCTTCCGCCGCCACTTCGAACTTCTCGCCGTCGATTTCCAGGGTCTGCGCCGACGCCGGGCTCGTGAACGTGAACGTCCGCTGCGCCGAGTTCGCCAGCTGCGTCACTTCCAGCTCGTAGCCGCCGATCGCCGCCTCCTCGCCGCTCGTCGCGCTCGCCGTCACCTGGCTGGCGTTGCTCGACGTGATCCCCTGATTCGTGTCGAACAGCGTTGGCGAGGCCAGTTCCTGCGCATCGAACGCCAGCTGCGTGAGGCTGCTCTGCAGCGACTGCAGCGCTTCCCGCTGTCCTTCCGCCGTGGTCTGCTCGTCGGTCATCCGCGTGATCGGCTCCCGCTGCACCGAGAGCTCCGCCGAGACGATTTCGCTCACGTTCAGACCCGACTCCAGGCCCGTGATGTTCAGCGCCGCCGCGCCCGAGGAGCTCACCCCACTCATCGCCCGCCGCCTACTCCAGCGCCGCGCCCATCGGCGCGCCCGCCGCCAGATCCAGGGCCTGCGCCGGCGAGAGCTGCCCCAGGAGGTTGCCGGAACGGTCCCGCACCTCGATCTGGGTGCGCCCGCTGGCGGCGTCCCGGGCGAAGCGCAACTCGCGCCCCTGCGTGCTCAATTCGTCGTAGACCGCCGCCGCCTTCGCCATTTCGTCGAGAACCTCCGGCGGCGGGCTGCTTGGCAGCGCGTCGAGCGAGACCGTCTGGGTGCTCGTCACCTCTGTCCGCGCGCTGGGCGTCGGCGCGATGCGCGGGGGCGCGTCCGCGCCGCGGACGGCGTCTGTGCCCGCGGGGGTCGGTGTCGGTGCAATCGGCGAGCTCATGCTGTCTTCCTCCTGAAGGCACTGTGCGCGAACCCGTCCCTGGGCCGCTTCGCTCTTGGGTTTCCTCATGACTAATCGGTCGCTCCCGCCAGAACTTTAGGGCCGCCCTCTCGGGCCGCCGCTTTCCCCGCCGCGGCGACCCGGTCATCGACCGCCGGCGGCGATCCCTGAGGCATACGCTCCCTGATCCTGAGGCACACGCTCCCCTCCAGCTGAGACGTCGGGACGCCTGCGCTCCGCCACCGACGTCCCCCCGGCGTCCGGGTCGGTCCGGGTCGGCCCGCGGAAACTCGTTTTCGCCGACAGACGTCCATCGGCTCTCAAGGCCACCGGAAAATCCACCGATGAGGGCGGCGTCTCCATCGCCAGGATACCCGGGCGCTACGGAAATCAAACGCCTGGAGAAGCCGGCGGCGGGGACGACTCACTTTCCCTCGAGAGTCGGAGCACCCAATGAAACTCATGGAGCAGCCCGCCGCCAGGATCTCGGCACCCGACGCGCTCTCGCTGTGGCGCCAGTACAAGCGCACCGGCGACCCGCGAATCAGGGATCGCCTGATCTTCACCTTCACGCCGATGGTGCGCTACATCGTCTACCGCAAGGTGCGCGAGGTCCCGGCCCAGTGCGACGTCGAGGACTTCCTCTCTTGCGGCCTGGAGGCGCTGATCCGCTCCATCGAGCGCTACGACCCCGACAAGGGCGCCACCCTGGAGCAGTTCGCCTGGACCCGCATCCACGGCGCCGTGCTGGACGAGCTCCGCCGCCACGACTGGGCGCCGCGCTCCCTGCGGCGCACCGAGCGCATCATCAACGGCGCCCAGGAGGCCTTCGTCGCCGAGCACGACCGCCAGCCCACCCGCCGCGAGCTCGCCGCCGCCGCCGGCATGAGCCCAGCCGAGCTCGCCGCCCGGCTCGACGAGCTCACCCTCGCCGAGGTCAGCTCGCTGAACAAGACGATCCGCTCCGAGGACAGCACCACGATCGAGCGCATCGACACCCTCCACAGCGACGACGAGCACACCGACCCCACGCTCAGCGCCGAGCGCCGCGCCGCCAAGGAGCGCTTCCGCGCCGCCTTCGCCCAGCTCCCCGCCCGCGAGCGCCAGGTCGCCGTCCTGCTCTACGTCGAGGGCCGCACCCTGCGCGACATCGGCCGCCGCCTCGGGGTCTCCGAGAGCCGGGTCTCGCAGATCCACAGCGAGCTTCGCGCCCGCCTGCGCGAGCGTCTGCGCGACGACGCCACCCTCTTCAGCGCCGTATAGGCGAGGGCGAGACCTCGCTCGATGCCAACCCGCCCGGCCGATCGGATCCCGGGCGGCCCAGGGATCCGCGCCGAGGGCGTCTCGGCTAAAGAATCCCCCGGCCCGGGCGATCACCCTGGCGAGATGAACCTCGGGCTCTTCATCGCAGCCTCCGGCATGGTCGCCGAGCAGACCCGCCAGGATCAGCTCTCCAACGACCTCGCCAACGCCTCCACCCCCGGCTACAAGGCCGACTACACCCCGCAGCGCAGCTTCGGGGAGCTCCTGCTCCAGAACAGCGCCACCGGCCAGAAGATCGGCTCCCTCTCCACCGGCGTCGCGCTCGGCAGGACCTACACCGACATGGAGCCCGCCGGCATGATGACGACCAACGAACCGCTGGACTTCGCCATCGCCGGCGCCGGCTTCTTCGCCGTCCGCACCCCCCAGGGCGTCCGCTACACCCGCGACGGCCAGTTCAGCGCCTCCGCCCAGGGCAACCTCGTCGACAGCGCCGGCAACGAAGTCCTCAGCCAGACCGGCACCCCCGTCAAAGTCGCCGCCGGCGGCACCGTCGCTCCCGGTGAGCTCGGCGTCTTCAACGTCCCCAACGCCGTCAAGCAGGGCGAAAACCTCTTCAACGGCAACCCCGCCGGGCGCGCCGCCGGGACCGTCCGCCAGGGCGCCCTGGAGGAATCCGGCGTCGACGCCGCCAAGGTCATGGTCGAAATGATCGGCTCCCTGCGCACCTTCCAGTCCGGCCAGCAGGCCATCCAGGCGATCGACCAGACCATGCAGGCAGCCGCCACCCAGGTCGGCTCGCTGAGCGGAGAAGGCTAGGAAGAGGAGAGGCTCCGATGTTCGAAGGCATGTACGCCGCCGCCAGCGGCATGGCGGCCCAGCAGGAACAGCTCGACGCGATCGGCAACGACCTCGCCAACGCCTCCACCACCGGCTACCGGACAGAGCGCGTCGGCTTCCGCGACCTCCTCTACAACCAGATCCAGCAGGCCGGCACCGAAACCACCGTCGGCGCCGGCGCCGCGGCGAACGTCATCGGCTTCGACCAGAGCCAGGGATCCATCCAGAGCACCGGCGACCCCCTCGACCTCGCCATCGAAGGCGACGGCTACTTCACCGTCCAGCAGCCCGGCGGCGGCACCGCCCTCACCCGCGACGGCGCCTTCCAGGTGGACGCCCAGGGACGCCTGATAACCGCCCAAGGCGCCCTTCTGCAGCCCCCGATCACGCTGCCCTCCGGGGTCTCCCCGAGCGAAGTCTCGATCGCTCCCGACGGCACCGTCACCGGGCCCAGGGGCGCGCCGCTGGGCAGGATCGGCCTCGTCACCGTGCCCGCCCCCGAACACCTCCTCGCGGCCGGCGGCAGCCTCTTCACGACCACCACCGCCAGCGGCGCCGCCCGCCCCCTGGAAGGCAGCACCATCCACCAGGGTGCGCTGGAGGCCTCCAACGTCGACCTCGGCACCGAGATGACCCAGCTCATGAGCACCCAGCGCGCCTACCAGCTCGCCAGCAGCGCCATCCAGAACGAAGACCAGATGCTCTCCATCGCCAACCAGCTCGTCACATGAGCGTCGCGCCGACAACCGCCGCCGGCGCCGGGCTGCCCGTGACCAGCCCCCTGCACGAGCCTGCCTTCGTGCGCAACGGCTCGGCCGCGGTCAAACAGGACTACGCCACCGCCGAGGGCTTCGAAGAGATGCTCCTCCAGCAGCTCTCCCAGTCTCTGCTGCAGAGCGGCGGCCTCGGCGGCGAAGGCGGCGAAGGCGAAGGCGAAGGGCTCTCCGGCGGCGGCGAAGAAGGCGGGGGTGGGTCCAGCGAATCCGGCGCCGGCGTCCTCGGCTCGCTCCTGCCGCAGGCGCTCGGCGAAGGCCTCATGCGCGACGGCGGGCTCGGGCTCGCCGGACAGCTCGTCGGGGCGCTCGACCCGGCTGCCGCCGGTGCCGGAGGGCGGGGGGGAAGCGATGTCGATTCCAGCGGTGTGCGCGCGGGCGCGCGCGCGCCCGCGTACGCGCGCGCACACACCTCGCAAAAACAACACACCACATCCTCGGCCGATCGGGTCGCCCCGGCCCCGGCGGTCCGGATCGTCTCGGCTGGGGCGCAGGGAGGTACGCGGGCATGAGCGCCGCCACGGCAACCCCGGTGCTGCCCGAAGCCCTCCAGCCCGCCGGCGCCTCGCTCGGCGCCGACGTCGTCGCGCATCTGCAGGAGCAGATCGCCTCGGCCCGGCGGCTGCTGGAGGTCGTGCTCGAGCAGGGCGCCGCCATCCGGGCGCGCGACGTCCACAACGTCGTCCGCCTCGCCGGGCTCCTCCACGGCGAGCTCACCCGCCGCGCCCAGATCGAGCGCGAGCGCGGCCTGCTGCTGCAGCGCGCCGGCGAACTGCTGGGGATGGGAGCCGAGCAGGTCACCCTGACGCGGCTCTGCGCGGTCATGGACCCCGCCCACGCCGGGCCGGCGAGGGAGCTCAGCGCACAGCTGCGGGGGCTGCTCCACGAGCTGCGCCGCGAGCACTCCTGCAACCGGGCGATCATGCAGATCGAGCTCTCCTTCCTCGACCACCTCATGCAGTCACTCGCCCTCGACGGCCGCGTCAACGGCTACGACCCCCGCGGGGTCGCCGCCGACGAAAGCCGCGCCCCGCGCCACGGCGCCCTGCACCTCCTGGACCTCAGGGCCTGACGAGGCCCGCGAGAGGCAGACGCGATGTCGATACCCACCCTTCAAGGACTGCAGACCGCCCTCTCCGGGCTGCTCGCCGACCAGCAGGCGATCGACATCACCGGGCAGAACATCGACAACGCCAACACCGAAGGCTACTCGCGCGAGGTCGCCGTCCTGCAGACCAACGAACCGATGCGCATCGCCGCCCTCTCGCCCACCAACGGCGAGGGCGGGCAGCTCGGCACCGGGGTCAGCGTCGCCACCTACACCCGCATCCGCAACACCTACCTCGACGCCCAGTACCGCACCCAGAACACCTCGCTGGGCTCCGCCACGACCCAGGCCGAAGAGCTCAGGCAGGCGCAGAGCGCCTTCGACGAACCCTCCAGCGCCGGCCTCGCCAGCCAGCTCTCGGCCTTCTGGAGCGCCTGGGGGGACCTCGCCGAAGCGCCCTCCAGCGAAGCCGCCAAGGTCAACGTCGTCAACACCGGCCAGCAGGTCGCCCAGACCCTCGCCGGGGTCGCCGCCCAGCTGCAGACGATCCAGGAACAGGCCGCCCAGCAGTACGCCGCCGTCACCGGCCCCTCCGGCGAAGTCCAGACCGACGCCGGCGAGATCGCCAAGCTCAACCAGCAGATCAAGCTCTCCCTGCAGGCCAAACAGCAGCCCAACGAACTGGAAGACCGCCGCGACCTGCTGCTCGACAAGCTCTCCACGCTCGCCAGCATCACGGTCACCCAGGAAGCCGACGGCACCGACACCGTCAGCTTCGGAGGCTCAGGCGAACCGCTCGTCCAGGGCTCCGAAGTCAACTGGCCCCAGGCCCTGACGCCCGCCGCCGGGGGCAAGCTCGGCGAACTGCTCGATCTCTCCGGCCCCGAAGGAGCCCTGGCCCGCTACCAGGGCGAACTGAACGCCGTCGCCAAGACCCTCGCCGAAACCGTCAACGCCAAAACCACGACCCCGTTCTTCGGCGGCGAAACCGCCGCCACCCTCGCCGTCGCCGTCAAACCCGCCGAAGTCCAGGCCGCGGGTCCCGGCAATCCCGGCGGCAACGAAATCGCCCTCGCCGTCGCCGGCCTGCGCGGCGGCGCCGCCGAACAGCGCTACGCCGGGCTCATCGCCCAGGTCGGCAGCGACGTCCAGAGCGCCGAAAGCGGCCAGGCCAACACCCAGGCCGTCGTCAGCGCCATCAACGACCAGCGCCAGAGCGTCTCCGGGGTCTCCCTCGACGAAGAAATGACGAACCTCATCACCTTCCAACGCGGCTACCAGGCCTCCGCGCGGGCGCTGACCTCGATGGACGAAATGCTCGACACCCTCATCAACAGCACCGGGCGGGTCGGACTGTGAGCGCCCGAGTCACCACCGACATGACGATGGACTCGACGCTGGCCAACATCAACTCCGCCCAGCTCGCCATGCAGCGCACCCAGGATGAGCTGTCCTCGGGCACCACCATCCAGGAACCCTCCGACGACCCGTTCGGCGCGAGCCAGGTCATCCAGCTGCAGAGCGTCCTCGGCGGGCTCACGAGCTACGAAAAAAGCGCCCAGGACGGCGTCTCCTGGCTGAACACCGCCAGCGGCGCGATGGCGAACATCAACGAAGTCGCCCAGCGCGCCCGGCAGCTGATCGTGCAGGCCGCCAACGGCATCAACAGCCAGAGCGACCGCGAAAACATCGCCGACGAGATCCAGCAGATCACGGAAACCGTCAAGCAGGACGCCGACACCCAGTACGCCGGCCAGTACGTCTTCGCCGGCACCGCCACCGGCACCGCTCCCTACCAGTCCGGCGAAGCGCAGGACGAATACCAGGGCAACAACGGCACCATCGCCCGCGCCACCGGGCCCGCTACGAGCGTCACCGTCAGCGTGAACCTCGCCTCGGTGCTGGGCAACGGCCAGTCGGGGGGCGGCGACGGCAAGCTGCTCGACACCCTGCGCACCATCGTCCAGAACCTCCGCGAAGGCACACCGGCCTCGATCGAAGCCCTCACCGGCACCGACCTGAAATCGCTCGACACCAACCTCGAAGCCCTCTCCAGCCTGCAGGCCGACGCCGGGGCGGCGACGGACCAGCTCAACACCGCCCTGACCCGCGTCCAGGACCTCCAGACGACGACGACCGTCCAGCTCGGCAACGTCCAGGACGCCAACATCGCCCAGGTCGCCATGGAATTCTCCAACGAGCAGTCCGCCTACCAGGCAGCCCTGCGCGCCGGGGCCTCGATCGTGCAGGAGTCCCTGCTCGAATTCCTGCACTGAGCCGATGCCCGTTAGTCTGATGCCCGTGACAGTCATCCAGAGCACCCGCTTCGGGGAGCTCGAGATCGCGCACCAGGACGTGCTCGAGTTCCCCCGCGGCCTGATCGGGCTCGGCGGCCAGCGCTACACCCTGCTCGACCGCAACCCCGGCACAGGCTTTCTCTGGCTGCACTGCATCGACTTTCCCGACCTCGCCCTGCCCGTCGTCGATCCCCGCCGCTTCTTCGCCGACTACCAGCTACAGATCGGCGAGGACGAACGCGAGCTGGTCGGCGCCGCCGACCTCGACCAGGCCGCCCACTACGTCACGGTCCGCACCGCCCCGAGGCTCGCCGACGTCGTCGTCAACCTCCGCGCCCCGATCCTCGTCTGGGAGGGCCGCGGCCACCAGGTGCTCAACACCGCGCCCGGCGCCGAGCTGCAGGTGCCGCTGTTCGCCCCCACCGACCCCGCCTCCGGGGTGGCCGGCGAGGGTGGCCCGGCGGCGGCGCCCGCCGATGCTGCATAATCCCGGCCGATGCTGATCCTGACGCGACGGCCGGGAGAGCGCGTCGTCATCGGCGAGGACGTGCTCGTCACGGTGATGGAGATCAGTGGCCAGACCGTCCGCCTCGGCATCGCCGCCCCCAGCGAGCTCCCGATCTACCGCGAGGAGATCTGGCTCGCCGTCAAAGACGAGAACCGCGCCGCGGCGCAGGCCGCCGTCGACGGGCTGCCCGAGGGCGCCCTGCCGGGAGGCGGGAGCGAGGCTCAGCGGCCCTCGTAGGTGGCGTGGCCGGGCCCGCGCTCCAGGAAGGAGCGCACGGCGCCGCTGAGATCCTCGGTCTCGAACAGGGCGCCCGCCAGCTCCGGCACCCGCCGGTCGGCGCCGTGGGCGCCGCCGTCGTCCAGCGCTGCCCGCACGATGCCCTTGGTCGCTGCGTGCGCCAGCGTCGGGCCCGCGGCGAGGCCGCGTGCGAACGCCCGGGCGGCGGCGTCGAAGCCGTCGTCGGGCAGGACCCGGTTGACGACGTTCCAGCGCTCCAGCGTCGCCGCGTCGTAGAGGGCGCCTGTCATCACCAGCTCGCGCGCCCGCGCCGGGCCGGCGCGCTCCACCAGGCGCTGGGTGCCGCCCATCGCCGGCGTCAGGCCGACGACTGTCTCGACCAGGCCGAACCGGGCCGACTCGGCGGCGAGCAGCAGATCGCAGGCCAGGGAGAGCTCGAACGCCGCCGTCAGGCAGAGGCCGTGGGCGGCGAAAACCGTCGGCGCCGGCAGCGCCTCGACGCGGTGGATCATCCCCAGCAGCCGCTCCCACAGCTCGCCGCCGGCGGACGCCGTGAGGCCGTCGAAGACGTGGACGTCGACGCCGCCGCTCACCACCGTGCCCTCGGCGCGGATCAGCAGGCCGCGCGGGGGCGTCGCCGCTAGCCGCTCGATCGCATCCTGGAGGGCGTCGATGAGGCGCTCGTCGAAGAGGTTCAGCGGCGGGCTGTCGAGCATGAGGACCGCCAGCGGGCCGTCCTGCTCGATCCTGACCGGATCTCGCTCGCCGCCCGGGGCTCCACCGCCGTCGGCCTCGCCGGTCTGGACATCGCCGCGCGGGACCTCGCGGCTCATTGCACCCAGACGATGTCGCCGATGGCGAGCATCGGGTAGATCCGTTCGGCGGTCCCGATCGGCAGCTCCACGCAGCCGTTGGACTGGGGGAAGCCGTAGGAGGCGCGTGGGTAGCCGTGGACGGCGTCGCCGCCGTTGAAGTAGTTAACCCAGGGGACGTCGGGGGCGACGTAGTGTTCGCCGTCGGGGTCGGTGCCGGTCATCGTCGTCGAGACCAGGCGCGAGTAGATCGGAAAGATTCCCCTTTCGGTTTCCGCGCCCGCGACCCCGGTGTTGGCCGGGGTCGAGACGGCGACGCGGTCGCCCTCGTGCACCTCGAGCGTCTCCGGCAGCGACTCCGTCACCGACACCCAGGTGTAGGGCCGGGGGTCGCGGTGGTCCATCGCGGCGACCTCCAACAGCAGGTGCCAGGTCGCGGCGTCGGGTTCGCCGGTGACCGCCAGCCGGTGGTCCTCCTGGAAGACCTCCAGCGCCCCCCGGGTGGTGGCGTCGAGCGTGCCCAGCGTCACCGGCGGCGCGTCCCCGGGGTCGGGGAGAAGCGAGCCCCGGTAGGGGCCGTAGGCCTGGGCCGCCGCCAGGCGCAGGCTCTCGGGGCCGCTGTGGAGATGGACGCGGTAGCGCGGGCGCAGCCTCGCCCCGAGGTAGCCCAGTCGCGCCAGGATCTCCTGGGCGCCGGCCAGCGGCGGGCAGGCGACGTGCAGGGTGAGGACGTGTTTGCTGCCCACCCGGGTGTGGCCGGTGGCGATCGTGTCCGCCCAGACCGTGAATTTGTAGGTTGAACACGGCGAGAGGGTCGAGCTGGGGGTGAAGACCTCGCCGTCGCCGCTCGTGCTCCACCGGCCGGCCACCGCCGGGAAGAACGTCGGGCGCGGCGATTCGCGGGCCGGCGGGGCGGAGAGCGTGACCCGCAGCTGGGCGGCCCCGTTGCTGACGTCCGTGCGGGGGAGCGTCACGATCCGCGTCGGGGACTCCGGCTGGGGTTTCGCCGGAGGGGCGGGGGAGGAGGGACTCGCCGCCACCGGAGGAGCCGTCGCGGTGGCTGTCGCCGAGGTCATGCCCGCCGCGCCCGCGACAGTAAACGGCGCAAGGACTGCCGCCAGGGCGGCTGCATGTCTGGGGAGGGCCCGCATGGCGGCAAGGCTAACGCACCGCTCCGTCGGGGCCGGTGGATTGTTCGTGGCGGCTTGGCCCCACTCGTGCCCGCACAGCACCGACCACGTCTTGGGACCGTCGATCCCCTCCGCAGCGTCTCGCCGCGCCTCGGCACGGCGTAGTCTGAGGGGCGTGGGGTTGTGCGGAGCGTCTCGACGATTGGGCCGAGGTGGCGTCGGTATCGCCGCGCTCGTCGTGCTGATCGCGACGTTCGCGCCCGAGGCCACGGCTGGCGCCGTGAAGGCGGCCGCGGGCGACCGCTCGGCGACGCGGGTCTACATCGATGCCAGCTACAACCTCGTGCGGGCCGCGCGGGAGGACTCCTCCGCCGGCAGGGCCGCCGTCGACGATCTCGTCCGCCAGACCGTGGACGAATGCCGCGGCGCCGGCGAAGGGTCCTCGGTGACCAAGGCCGCGAACGAAGTCAGCGAAGAGGTCGCCGACACCGTGATCGTCACCGCCTACCGGCCCTACACCCGCGCGGTCCAGACCTTCGTCGATGCGGTGGCCCCGCTGCACTGGAGCAATCCGCGTCTGATGCACGACGTCCGGGTCTATCTGCGCAAGCTGCGCAACCTCACCGTGCTCGCCCCGGCGGACATCTGCGCCGACGTCAGGACCTGGGCCGCCGGCGGCTTCAAGGCGGCGCCGGAAGGGACGACGCGCTTCATCAAGCTCTACCAGGGCGCCGACATCGAAGCCGAAGAAGTGCCTGCAGCGCTGCTCAAGCCCTACGAGACGCGGCGTGATGCGGCGGTGCTGCGGCACACCGAAGACCTCGAAGGCCCGCTCGCCCAGGCCGAAGCCGAAGGCGTCGAACGCTGGAAAGAAATCATGCGCGGGCTTGCGCTGAGTGTGTAGGGGCGAGCTGTCCGTGGTGGCTGGAGGCTAAACTGGCGGTCCCGCCGGAGTAGCTCAGCTGGTTAGAGCAGCGGAATCATAATCCGCGTGTCGGGGGTTCGAGTCCCTCCTCCGGCACCTCAGAATCCCGTCTATCTAGGCGGGATTCTTGCTTTCAGGGAGTCGCGCCAGCGTCGAAAAACCCGCCCTGGGGCCACCCTCGGGGCCGCCCGTGCCGAAGGGGCGCGCGGAGGGGTGCCGTCCGGGCTGTCCGTGGTAGCTGCGTGCGGCTTGGTCGCCAAGGCCGCCCGCCTACGACGTCCTACCGCGGCCCGTCGGCGACGGGAGGTCGCGGATGGCTCAGGGTCGTAGATACGCCCGTCGTCGGGCGGCGTCACGAATCCGGGAGCTTGCCCCATGCATCGTCATGCAGGGTGGCCGCTACCTCGGGGCTGAGCCCTTTGTCTTTCGTGGTCCGCTGAATCAGTCGCTCGACCTGGGCGCGACGAGCCTTCGATCTGATCGGCCCTATGTCGTTCTGCGCCGACTGACGAGATCGAGTGCGGTGGCCCGCGGGGGCTGCACGACGTGCGCTCGACTGCTGATCCATCGGACTGCCTCCTACACGGTTGGGGTCGCTCCATGATAGCCCGGCCATCGGAATAGAACACCGGAACGCCGGCCACGCTGCCACAGCATAGATTGGCGCGCCGTGGCTGCATTATTCATCGGCCGCTGCCCGCGTGGCACTCGACGCTCCCCAGAGGGTCGCCGAGGCTTGGCGTCGAGCCCGCGCCTCCCGATCGCCGCGCATTGCGATCTCTCCAATCGCCCCAGCGCGTTCTCACCGCCGCCTACACCGCGACACCCGAGCGATTCGTCCGCCGCCCGCCACACCCACGAGCGCTACCAACCGCCGCCTGGATCAACAAGCCCACGCAAGAGGAGACTGCTCACTAAATTCGACGACTAAGCGTCTCAAACGACTTGACAGGCTCCGACTGTCAGTACCGGCGATACGCCGATACTGATGCCGGAGATAGACGGTCCAAAGGCCGATCAGGATTACCTATTGCGCCGCCGTACCAAGCGGCCCTGGAAAGTGCAGTGGCAACGCCACCAACCGCTGCTGCGACCGCCTGAACGCTCATAAATCCTCGCGGGTTCACTCTTCAGTCCCGAGTCCGAGCGCGACGCGCATTGACTCTATGACGGCGCGGTCCTTGGGGCGGCTGGCGGCGGCCTTGGAGTGCAGGATCGTCTCGGCCGATGCGACGGGGATAGCGTGCGGGGTCCACGCGAAAGCCGGCGTCGAGCTCTTGGACTGCGGCAGCCAGGCGCGTGAGATTGTCCTCGGAGCGCTCGGGCGTCACATCGATGTCGTCGGTCGGTTCGGGCCATCCGCGTGCCTGGGCGGCGGCGCCGCCGATCACGACGTAGCGCACTTGATGGCGCTCAAGCGCGTCAAGAATGGCCTGGCGGCCCTCGTCTATCGAGTGGTCGTCGGTCATGTCCTTGCCGGGGTTGGTTGCGCTGCTTGGCGTCGGTGCATTTCGAGGGTGGCCCATAGCGCGGGGACCGAGGCACGGGCGCCGGCGTCCGGGGACGCCTCGGCGATGCGGATGAGGTCGAGCAGCGAGGCGACCCTGACGGATGTACTTGGGGTGATCTGCATGGTCTCGGCGTCGCGCGCGAGGTCACGGTAGCCGCGTGTGCCGGGCGGCAGCGGCGTGGCGTGCAGCTCTCCGCCGGCGGGTAGCGCCCAACGCTGGGTCTGGGCTGTGTCCTCGGCGATCGGCTCGGCGTGGAGTCGCCGGGCGGTCTGCTCGATGCGGCGCAGCGCGGTCTCGGCGGGTACGACGTGCAGTGTGCGGGCGCCGAGCATGACCGGGGAGCCGTGCAGGGCGCCGGCGACATCGCCGATCACGATGAAGCGCGCGTGTCCCGCCAGCTCGGCGAGGGTGCCGATCGGATCAAAGCCCTCTGTGGCCCACGTCGGCGTCATGCGCCGCACGCGCTCGCGCGCGTCGACGAGGCGCAGCTGCCGCGCGATCTGAGCCTGGTAGGAGTCGTCGTAGCGCGCGATGCCGACGGTGAGCTCAAGGCCGCAGGCCCGCAGCGCCTCGATGACGCTCTCAAGCGGCGGATGCTGCTGCCCTGTCTCCCAGCGGGCGATCGTTGACTGCGGGCGCCCCAGGCGCGCGGCGAGCTGTTCCTGAGAAAGCCCCGCCCGCCGCCGGCCGGTCAGGAGAAGATCGGAACTACGCATAGCAAGATTATAGCGGAAGTAGCATAAAAATGGTGAGGCCCGGCGAGCCCTATGCCCGCCGGGCCTTCCGGTCTCAGGCAGCCGCGACCAGCTGCAGGGCGCGGGTCTTCTCGGCTCCGTCGTCGAGTGCGCGGGCGAAGCGCTGAGCGCTGGTGCGAAGCGGGGCGAATTCAGTCGCCGTACTCCACGATTGCGTTCACTGCGGCCCACTTGGGCAGCTTGCTGTCCACACCGCGGCAGGTCCACAGGCCCCCGGCCTCGGGGGTTATGCCGCTGCGCGATCGATGGTCTCGGCGGCGGTGTATGCGGCGGCGAACGCGACGATCCGATCCGACTCGACCGGAGCGTAGTAACCCAGGCTCCTTCTCGCTCGAATCCTTGGGCACCGCAAACCATCGGCAACCAGCGGCCGTCGCCGAAAGCGTGTGCAGGGCAGCGCGCCGGCTTCCGCACCGCCACCCGCCTGACAGGACCAAGTGGCCGCCCGGCGCTCGGTCGGAGAGCGAGCGCTCAACCCCCCTTGGGCTCAGCCCGAACCGCCTCGCGAACCTCGATCGTTCCCCCAGCGGTCCCGATCCGCCCAAGATCCACCACCGGCGCGGCCACCGGCAGCGGCAGCGGCGCGCGATCGGGGTCGGCGAGGTGCTCGGGCGTCGCCCGCGGCCGGCGGCGCCGGTCGGGGAACCCCATGTACAGCACCAGCTCCCAGTTGCCGACGTCCTGCCCGGTGTCGGTCGTGGCGGCCGGCCCCGGGGTGCGGGCCGGCGCCGGCTTGTAGCTCTGCGGCTTGTAGAGCCAGGAGAGGACGTTGGTCCAGACGTCGACCACCGAGTTGCGCAGCCCGATGAAGGCGACGATCGCATACGCCCCGAGCAGCCCGTTGATCGCCGCGAACACGGCGTTGGACCACAGGCCCCTGTCCCAGGCGAGCTTGAAGGTGTAGGCCGAGAAGCCCACCAGCAGGTAGGGGAGCACCACGTAGAGCAGGGCCGGGATGGTCCGGTCGCGGACCTTCGGGGTGCGCATGAACCTGCCCTTCGCCCCCGTCAGGGCCTGGACGATGGAGCTGACGCTCCCCGCCAGGTTGACTGGCAGCAGCAACAGGTTGAACCCGTAGATCCGGGCCGCGTCGAGCCTCCGGTAGCCGCAGTAGTGAAGATCGACCGCCATCGCCAGGAAGTAGGGGGCGGCGATGGCATATGTCAGGGGTGAAATCAGATGCCCGTTGAACGGGATCACCATCAGGCAGAGGACGAACAGGGAGCTCCAGAAGACCGACGCCATGTAGTTCAGGCGCAGCAGCAGCTCGCCGATGCTGGTCCGCTCTTCGCGTTCCCGGCGGCGGCGCACGGCGCGCACGAGCTTGGGGATGATCAAGAGCCCCCCGTTGGCCCAGCGGTGGCGCTGGATGCACAGCGCGCCGAAGTCCGGCGGCGTCGCGCTGTAGGCAAGCCGCTCGGGGTAGTTGTGCAGGGTCCACCCGTGGGCGGCGAGGTCGATCGTGGACTCGGTGTCCTCGATCACCGTGCGGTCTGAGATGTAACGGTAGATCTTGAACTCGCCCTTGTACTCCGTCTCCTCGATGTCGTCGAGGGCGCGCTTGCGCAGGATCGCGTTCGCCCCCACCCAGAAGGAGGCCGAGTGGTAGGTCATCCCCTGGTGGATGATGTGCTGCAGGTCGGTGGTCGCGCCGGCGATCCGCTCGATCCGGGTGGCGGCGCCCGGAAAGGCGCTGTAGGGCGACTGGGCGACCGCGACCCGGCTGTGCTCCTCGCGCTCGAGCAGGTGAACCAGGCGCAGGCAGTACTCCGGCATGATCACGCTGTCGGCGTCGATCGTGAGCACGTACTCGCAGTCGGGCACCGCCAGATCGGGGTCGGCGTCCTCGGTGGGCAGCAGCTGCAGCCCCGCCGGCGTCTGCACCTCGTTGTAGCTGCCGCCCATCAGCCCGATGTAGCTGTTGAGGTTCATCGCCTTGTTGGGCTCGGCCGAGAGCGACGCGAAGCGCTTGCGCTGGAAGCTCGAGATCTCCGCCCGGAAGGTCCAGGCGAGGCGGCAATGAAGCTGGTGGACCCGCGCCGGCGGCAGCTTGCCGGGATCGTCGGCGGCCGCCGCCCGCAGCGCTCTGCCCGTCAGCGCCATGTCGGCGGCGAGCTGTCCCAGCACGTGGGTGGTGAAGAACCGCTCGTTGTGGTCTGAGACCTGGTACTGCTGTGCCATCGAGCGAATCCACGCCGCCGCGTACTCGTACTCTTGCGCCAGCGTCAGCACGTCCCCGGCGCTCGTCTCCAGATCCGGGTCGAAGGTCGACTCGAACCGCTCCAGGGCGACGTCGAAGCGGCGGCGCGGCTCGGACAGCAGCCGCTCGACTTCCGCCGGCAGCGCCAGCGCGCTGTCCAGCAGCCGCCGGGGCTCGCTGTAGCGCGGGTTCGGGGGATCGTCGATGAGCAGCACCACGCGCAGGTCCGGGTACTCCTGCAGGGCCGTCGAGAGCAGCGTCATCAGGATCACCCCGGGCTCCTCCTGGTAGGAGGGCACCAGCGCCGTCAGCGTCGGCTGGCGCTGCGCGAAGAGCTCGTCGATGCGCGCCCGCGGGATCCGGCGGTGCTGCCTGGCCCGGTAGTAGAATCCGAGCCGACCGAACAGGTAAGCCGTCGCCGAGGCCGCCAGGACGCTGACCGCCACGAGGAAGCCGATCGTCTCCAGCAGGCTCGCGTGCCCCGAGACCCCTTCCATTACCTGGCCGTTGAGGACGGTCACCACCAGGGTGACCCAGGCGGCGACCGTGAAGACCACGGCGGCGCGACCGAACGCCATCGACCACTCGCCCGCGATGCGCGGCACCGCCGGCATCGGGTTCGCCCCCGCCTCGGCGCCCCGTCGGCGCCATTTTCCCGAGCCCGCCTCTGGGCGGCGTATCAGGGCCATCATCCCGCCTCCGTTTCGCTGGCTGCCGCCGCCGGCTCGCCGGGGTAGTTGAACAGCGGCTGCCAGGGCGCGCTCGGATCGGACGGAAGTTCCCGGCGCGGCTGTTCGCCGTGCGTGTACCAGCGCGCCTGGTAGGGCAGGCCGGCGAAGCTGACACGTTCGCCCCCCTTGTAGATCGCGCTCGCCGACCATGGCGCCAGCCTGCTCGTGACCAGCAGCACCGGCTTGGGCGCGTGGCTGCCGGCGGGCACCGGGCCGATCGGCTGCCACGGTCCCGTCGGCGAGTCGGCGCCCGCCGAGCCCGGCGGCGTCCCCTGGGTCCACCAGCTCGCCTGGTAGATGTCGCCCTCCCAGACCACCTTGTAGCCGGAGACATAGGCCGCCGAGGAGCGCCAGACCGGGTAGGGGCTGCTCGCGGGATCGTCGATCGTGTCCAGCCCGGATTGCCGCGCGGTCGAAGGGATGGCTTCTTCGGTTTGGGGCCGTGCCGTCTTGGTGCCCTTCAGCGCGCCGAAGATGTGGGTGAATTGCAGAGGCGTCTGGATCACTCCGCTGCATGTGTTGGAGAGGACCCCGGTTTCGGCGAACGCCCCGCCGCACTCCCCGTCGCGGTTGAGCGACCACACCGAGACCCGGGGAATCCCGTGACCGTTGACGAATGTGGCAAGCCCTTTGGCGTCGGCGACGGTGAACCGCTGGCCGCTGACGTCGTTGACGCCCACCATCACCGTCACCCCGAGGTGACCCCAGGCGGAGGCCGCGCCGCTCGGCAGCCTCGCCTCACGCCAGAGCGACTGCGCCTGCGCGTGGACGGCGTAGAGCGAGCGCTCGATCGTGCCCAGCATGTCCCGTTCGGCGCCTTCGCCCGAGCCGAAGTCCATCGCCATCGCGTTGACGCCGGCCAGCCTCACGTGCGCCGCCAGCATCGACCGCACCGCGGCGACCCCCTGCGCCGTCAACCCCGCGCTCGACACGGGCAGCGTCATCCATACGCCGAGGGCCCTGTGCTGGGCGGCGAGCTGGCGCTGCAGAGCGGCGATCGCCTGCGCCCGGCGGGCATTCGCCGCCGTGTCGGCGAGGGTCTGCCCCTCGATGTCGAGATCGATCGCGGTGGCGTGATAGCGCTGCACCGGAGCCAGATACGCAGCCAGCAGCTTCCGTGGTTCGGTGCAGCCCACCGCCAGCTCGCTGTTGTCACGCCCGCCGTAGGAGATCATCACGCTGCCTCCCTGGCTGCGCAGCTGCGCCGTGCGGGCGTCGAGGTCGAGCGCCTGCTCGGCCTGTTCGAGTGTGTAATAGGCGCCCCACGAAGGCGTGCACGGCTGTGAGGGGTCGCTGACGAGGAACGCCAGGTAGACGCCGGCCACCGGGTTGGCCGAGGGGAGCTGGAAAGGGTAGGTGGGGGTTTGGGTCACGTCCACATAGGGCGCGTAGACCGGAGCCGCGCCCGATCTCGCCCCGGCGGCCGAGCTCTGTGAAACCGCCAATCTCCATCCCCCGACCGCCACGCAGACGAGCACGATCAGCAGCGCCGCGACCCGGATCGGCGAGATCTCCGGCGGCGGAGGCTCCAGGGGAGCCGCCTCACTCGGGTTGCGCTGCAGTGGCCGCTGTTGCTCGATCAGGGTCATGGACGGACGCCCTCGACCGCATCGATCGAGGGCGCCCTAGGAATCGGCAGCTCGCCGCCACGGCTTGAACCCGGCCGGCCTCCGGCCGGGTTTCGCTCACCCTGCCGCCGTCGCCCCGCTGCGCGCGACCTCGTGCGGGCCCTCGCAGAGCTCCTCTACGATCTTCGCGCAGAACGCCTCCAGGTCGTCGGGCTTGCGGCTGGAGACGAGACCCTGGTCGACGACGACCTGCTCGTCCACCCACTCTCCGCCGGCGTTGCGGATGTCGGTTTGCAGGGATGGCCACGAGGTCAGCTTGCGCCCGCGGACGAGGTCCGCCTCCACCAGCGTCCACGGGCCGTGACAGATCACGCCGACCGGCTTGCCCGCGGAGAAGATCTCCTGGACGAAGCGCACCGCGCGCTCGTCCGTTCGCAGCTGATCGGGATTGGCGACTCCGCCGGGCAGGACCAAGCCGTCGTAACGGGCCGGGTCGGCGTCGGCGAGACCCTCGTCCACCGGGTAGGTCTCGCCCTTGTCGAGGTGGTTGAACGCCTGCACCTCGCCGCCGTCGGGGGCGATCAGCTTCGGCGTGCCGCCAGCCTCCTGGACGGCTTTCCAGGGCTCCGTCAGCTCCACTTCCTCGACGCCCTCCTGGGCGGTGAGGAACGCGATCGTCCGGCCCTGCAGCTTTGTGGATGGCATCTGCCTTTTACCTCCGTCAATCGAATTCGAGGGGTTCTCGAGGGGTGTCTCGCGCCGCCGTCTACCAGCGGTACCAGCGTCTGCGTCCCATTCCGGCATCGACCCCACCGACGAGGAAACCGACCAGCCACAGCACGACGGCTGCCAACAGCACCCACCACAGGATGTGCACGGCGAATCCGATGCCGCCGAGCAGGGCGACCAACAAGAGCAAGACGATTAGAGCAACCATTTATCTGCCTCCTGACTTTCCCGATCTGCTGGTTTCGCCGTCTGAACTACCCCTGCGATCTCCAGGGCAAACGGCGCATGCCCGAGGCTCGCTTCGGTTGCGCGGGATCGCGTCTCAAAGCTGGTCCTCCGCCGCGCGGTATGCGATCTGCAGGAAGTCTGAGACGGTGTGGGCGACGAACACCGAGCTGAGCAACCGCGTGAGGCGGGGTGCGCCGACCAATCCCAACGTGAGCGCCGTGGCGACCCACTGGGCCAGACAGTAGGGGCAAACCATCAGTTCCCCCACCGCCAGGCGCATCCCCTGGCCGCGAGGCTCTTCCTCCACCTCGCCCTGTCCGCTGGATTCTTCAAAGCGCGTGAAGGGCGCTCTGAGGAAGCTCGTCACCCTGTCCTTCGCGAGCAGACGGCTGACCTTATGGGTGGCGACGCCGACGAGCAGCACGTCAGCCGCCTGGGGACGCTCGGGCAGCGCGTGGCCGCGGGCGCGCAATGCCAACAGCGACCCGGCAAGACCCATCCCGTAGAGACCAGCCAGGACGGCGTGGGGGAGCAGGGGCCGCTCCTCGCCCGGTCCATCCTGGTGCGGAAAGGTGGTGGACCCGCCCCCCGTGGCGTCGAGGGCGTGGCGGCCCGCTGCGGCGCTCTCGGCCATCCAGATCTCAGCCGTTGCTCTTCCGGGCGCCCTTGCGTCCCGCCGCGGCCTTCTGGGCTTTGGTGCCGCCCTGGGAGGTGGCATGGCGTTTGGTGCCCGAGCCTGAGCTTTTCCCGCCTCGTTTCGAAGAGCCCTCGCTGTTGGCGATCCTCGCCGCCCGTTCCTTGCTCATGCCCTTTTTGCGAAGGCCTTCATATTGCCTGTCGTTCTTGATGCTCGGCCCGTGATCTTTGGCCATCGTCGATCCTCCGGTGTTCGTGGGACGGAACACAACTACCCGCTCCTCGCGCGACTGACGCGATATCACGACACTCCTCGCTTCTGCCCGAGCCTTTCGGCGAAACGCGAGGCCAGGGCCATGATCGTCAGCGCCGGGTTGGCGGCGCTCTGGGTGGGCATGACGCTGCCGTCGCAGACGAACAGGTTCGGCACCCCCCAGACGCGATGGTCGGAGTCCACCACCCCCTCCTCCTGGCGCTCGGCCATGCGGCAGCCGCCGACGAGATGGGCGTAGCGGTCGATCGTCAGGACGTCCTGCGCCTCGGCGGCCGCGAAGATCTCGTGGAGGGTCTTCTTGGCGTAGGCGATGTTCGCGCGGTCGTTGTCGCACTGCGTGTAGTCCAGGCGCGCCACGGGCATCCCGTGGCGGTCGGTGGCGTCCGCCAGCGTCACCCGGTTCTCCGCCCGCGGCAGCAGCTCCGAGAGGCAGCCGATGGCGTACCAGTGGTTGTAGTCGCGCATGTACTCCCGCAGCGCCTGGCCCCAGTGGCCGTCGGCGAGGACGTGCTCGGCCCAGCCGATCGGCAGCGGGCTGACGGTCTGGATGGAGAAGCCGCGGAGGAACCCCCGGGCGGGGTCGGTCTCGTAGAAATGCTCGGAGCTGATCTCCGGCGGCGGCGCCTTGTACATCCGCAGCTCTTGCGGGAAGCGCCCCGCGACCTGGGGGGCGCCCTGCACCATGATCCCGCGCCCCACGAGGTCGTTCTCGTTGCCCAGGC